>Ga0302320_10018192_pt1 | contig 14193 bp, 9 predicted proteins | sample Bog_T0_3_FD_202130 | JGI IMG/M metagenome (GOLD analysis project Ga0302320, IMG submission 202130) | Peat permafrost microbial communities from Stordalen Mire near Abisko, Sweden - Bog_T0_3 | ecosystem: Environmental > Terrestrial > Soil > Wetlands > Peat | place: Sweden: Abisko, Stordalen Mire... | reverse complement strand
CACTTCGACGCTCTGTCCACCTTCGCCCGCAAAGACCCGTGGGCGGTCATCCAGGCCTTTCGTCGGGCTTTCAACCCGAGGGAGCGCTCAGGGCCCGTGCGCCTGGTCATAAAGACGCTCAATCTCTCGCGCACACCCCCCCAGGCCAGTCAGCGCCTCGTGCGTGAGCTGCAGGCCGTCAACGGGATTCTTCTCGACGTGGACCTGTCCAACAGCGACATGACGTCGCTGATATCGGCCATCGATGTTTATGTGTCGCTGCACCGCGCCGAGGGATTCGGTCTCGGGATAGCCGAAGCTATGCGGGCTGGGCGCCCCGCGATCGCGACGGCGTACTCGGGCAACCTAGACTTCATGAACCAGGACAACAGCTGTCTTGTGGGCTATCGGCTGCGTCAGCTCGACGGATCGGAGACTTACGAGAGCCCAGGAGTCGAAGCCGTCTACGAGCCGGGCCAGCTGTGGGCAATGGCCGACATCGACCAGGCCGCTCGATGGATGCGCCTGCTTTATGAGAATCCCGGACTGCGCAAACGCATCGGCGCCGCTGGGGCCGCCACAATTAGATCGTGCTACAGCTCGGCTGCTGCCGGAGCCGCCGGTGCCGCAAGGCTGGCCGAGATCGCCGCGGAGCGGGCGGGTCAACCAAGTTCACCGGCCCGGGCCTCTTAGGAGATACGCCCATGGCCCATGACCGCTAGCAGCTGAGACAAGGCCTTTTTAGAGCAGTCTTCCTCGGACGCCACCGATGCGCCAAAGATCTCGGCGATGATCCGTCCTCGCCGTTTTGGGAGTGTTCTGAGCACTCGAAGCGGTGCAGGTGCGTCGGATCAGCGCCAAGGTGTGCTCAAAGGCGCCGCTCGTCGTGGTTCAGTTCGCGGACGCTCCGAAACGTCCATATCGCTGAAGCCTGGCGCGTCGTGCCTTGGCCATGACGGAAACGGCCACGTATCCCAAAGGCGTCTCCGACGCCGAGCCGCAGGCGACCCTAGCCAGACTCACTGCGCTTTTTCTTCAGCACCGAGGAAAACAGGTCACAGCACCTAGAAGCGACACACTTGCCGCTTGTTCTCCCAAGGCAGGCGCCCTGCATCCAGCAAGCCTCTGGGTCTATGAGCAACCGCTCGTCGTGCCACAGCTCGGGCACGCGTAGCACGAGCCCGCACGCTGCATGACGTTGCCACAGGCGTAGCAGAAAGGCGCGTCCCTGGTTTCCATCTGTCCTGATGGCCGTAGGGCCTCCGCATCGCGCTCTTGGCGGGCCGACGTGGCGTCGCCGCCGGCGCCAAAGCGCTCCCTGTCGGTCTTGGCCGCCTGGCCGTTGTCAACGTCCTCGAGACCGGGCAGGGTCGGTTGGGTGCGCTCGCCAGTGGAAAGCACTCCTAGCTCCAAGCGCTCGTCGAAGCTCAAGTAGTCAAGTGCGAGCCGCCGGAACATGTAGTCGACGAGACTGGAGGCCAGCCGTAGCTCTGGGTCGTCGGTGATCCCCGCGGGCTCGAAGCGGATATTCGTGTACTTGCGGACAAAGGTAGACAGAGGAACGCCGTGCTGCAGGCCGAGGCTGACGGCGATGGAGAAGGCATCCATCACACCCGACAGAGTCGAGCCTTGCTTGGAGACCTTCATGAAGACCTCGCCAGGCCGACCGTCCTCGTACTCCCCGACGGTGACATAACCTTCACAGTCGGCCACGCGGAAGGCAAAAGTGTTCGAACGGCGCTTGCGGGGCAGCCTGGTGCGTGTCGTCGTCGCGGGTGCGATGACGTGTCTTTCCTGAAGCGCACCCTCGAGCTCGGAGATGCGTTCCAAAAGCGCGGCCTCACGGACATGGCCGTCTGACTTGCGGCCGTCGCCCTTCTTGATGTCGGCCTCGGACATGACCCGCTCCTCTTCCCCTCGCTTGGTCGTCGCCACCGGTTGGGCGACCTTGCAGTTGTCGCGGTAGATGGCAACCGCTTTCAGGCCCATCTGCCAGGCGTCGACGTGCAACTGCTCGATGTCCTCGACCGTGACGTCCTCGGGCAGGTTCACCGTCTTAGAGATCGCCCCCGAGATGAACGGTTGAGCCGCTGCCATCATCTTCACGTGGCCGAGATAGTGAATTGTGTTGTCGCCCATTGAGCAGGCGAAGACCGGAAGATGCTCCGCCTTTAACTTTGGCGCCCCAACGATGGTCTTGTGCTCGTCTATGTAGGCGACGATCTTGTCTATCTCCTCAGAGCTATAGCCCAATCTCTTGAGCGCCCGAGGAACGGTCTGGTTGACAATCGACATCGTCCCACCACCAACGAGCTTCTTCGTCTTCACAAGCCCTAGGTCGGGCTCGATCCCGGTCGTGTCGCAGTCCATGAGGAACGAGATCGTGCCCGTCGGTGCGAGCACTGTCGCTTGGGCGTTACGCACCCCGTACGACTCAGCCAGCTCGACGGCAGTGTCCCATGCCTCCTGGGCGGCGCAGAGGAGATCTGTCGGCACCTTCTCCTCGTCGATCTTGGCCACCTCGCGGCGATGCATTCTCAGCACCTCCAACATGGCGTCGGCATTCTCGTGGAAGCCAGCAAAAGGACCCATCCTGGCCGCGGTCCTCGCCGAGGTGACATAGGCGGCGCCTGTCATGAGCGCTGTGATCGATCCCGCTATGGCCCTACCTTCTTCTGAGTTGTAGGGCACACCGAGAGCCATCAAGAGCGCCCCCAGGTTGGCAAAACCGAGACCGAGCTGACGAAATCGCCGGGTCGTGTCGGCGATCTTCTCCGTCGGGTAGTCCGCGTTGCCAATGAGGATCTCCTGAGCCGTGAACACCACGGCGATGGCTGCCTCGAAACCCTCCACATCAAAGCTGTCGTCATCGTTGAGGAACCTCATCAGGTTCAGACTGGCGAGGTTGCAGCTGCTGTTGTCGAGGTGGACGTACTCAGAGCACGGGTTACTGGCCGATATTCGGCCCGTATTGGGGGCGGTATGCCACTTGTTGATAGTCGTGTCGAACTGCAGGCCGGGATCGGCGCACTCCCATGCCGCTTGAGCGATCTGACGGAAAAGATCCCGCGCCTTCACCCTTTCGACCGCCTCTTTGGCTACGCGACCAACGAGGTCCCAATCACCGTCGTCGATCACGGCCTGCATGAATTCATCGGTCACGCGCACAGAGTTGTTGGCGTTCTGGTACTGAACCGACTGACTGTCTACGCCGTCGAGGTCCATGTCAAAGCCGGCTTGAGCGAGCACATAAGCCTTTCGCTCCTCGCGCGCCTTACACCAGATGAACTCCTTTATGTCTGGATGATCGGCATCGAGGATCACCATCTTCGCGGCACGGCGCGTCTTGCCACCGGACTTGATTGTCCCGGCGGAGGCGTCGGCGCCCCGCATGAAGCTCACCGGCCCTGATGCGGTGCCTCCCCCGTTGAGTAGCTCGCGAGATGAGCGAATGTTGGAAAGGTTGACCCCTGCCCCAGATCCACCTTTGAAAATGGTCCCTTCCTCGACATACCAATTGAGGATCGAGGCCATCGAGTCATCGACCCCGAGGATGAAGCAGGCGGCGGCCTGCTGGGGCACGCCTGTGACACCGATGTTGAACCAGACTGGTGAGTTGAAAGCCGCCTTCTGCTGGACGATGAGGTGCTTTAGCTCATCGCTAAAGGTGGCCGCCTCGGCCGCGTCGACGAAGTAACCGTCTTTGGCGCCCCAAGCGGTGATCGTGTCCACGACCCGGTCCACCACTTGGCGAAGCGACACCTCGCGTTCGGGCGCGCCAACGCTGCCCCGGAAATACTTCTGAGCGAGGATGTTCGTGGCGTTGATGCTCCAGGTCGAGGGCACCTCCACTCCTGGCTGTTCGAAGGCGACTGCCCCGGTGCGGTAATCGCTGATCCGTGAATCACGGCGCTCCCAGACAATCTCGTCATAGGGATGGCGAGACTCCGTCGTGAAGTGTCGGTGGATGCCGATTCCGAGGCGCTCTCCTGCAACAGCCATTTGAGTAATTCCCTCCTTGGCGAACTTGCCCGTGTTGTGCCGTTCCGCAACCCGGCACGCGCCGAGCGTTCCTCACTACCACAATATATTGTGGTGCCGCCCAATCCGGCCACCAGATAGGAGGTAATTACAACACCGTAGTTACCACCGTGTCAATGCCCCGTGGCCGCAGTCATCCCTGCTCATAGCCTGCTCGCGAAGGTTCTCATTTGCTTGCTCCAACTCCCGCAGGTCAGGCACCGTTATCGACAGTGGTACTACCGTGCCATCTGTGGCTGTGGTCGTTGCAATAGACGCGGGCACCTCCGGCGTGCGATCACTTGCGGTCGACGAGAACCTCGAGATCCTCGCCTCCTCGTACCGGGAGCTTCCGCAATACTTCCCCGCCCCCGGGCTCGTCGAGCACGACGCCGCAGAGATCTGGGGACTGGTCGAGGCGACGCTAGTCGAGCTTCACGCCAAGCTGGCCGGCCGGACCCACACGGTGGCCGCCATCGGGATCACCAACCAACGCGAGACCGCCGTGAGCTGGAACCGCTCCACTGGCAAGCCCTGTCATCGGGCAATCGTCTGGCAGGACCGTCGCACGGCCCGGCGGTGCGCCGAGCTCAACACCAAAGGACTGCTTGGCTTGGTTCGGGAACGTACCGGGCTCGTTCTCGACCCTTACTTCACGGCCACAAAGTGGGCCTGGATGCTCGAGCAGGGCGGTGTCGAACACGATCGTTTCCTGGCCCTTGGAACAGTCGACGACTGGATCTGCTGGAACCTCACCGGTGGCGCGAACGGCGGCGCACACGTCACCGATCCGTCCAACGCCAGCCGGACGCTTTGTTACGACATCGGGCTGCACTCGTGGTCAGAAGAGCTCTGTGAGACCTTCCGCGTCCCCATCGGGGCCCTCGGCGAGGTTCGGCCCTCCGCCTGCCGGTACGGCATCGTCGCACCTGGGGTGGCCGGTGACCTGTTCAACGGTGTGCCAGTGAGCGGCATCGCCGGCGACCAGCAAGCGGCCCTCTTCGGGCACTGCTGCCACTTGCCAGGCGAGACCAAGGTCACATACGGCACGGGGAGCTTCGTGCTCATGAACATTGGCGAACAGCTCCCTCGACCGAGCGAGGGAATTCTCACCACCGTTGCCTGGGACCTCGGGGACCGGACACCGGGGAAGAGTGCCTTCAACTATGCGCTCGAAGGGGCGATCTTCTCCTCTGGTGCCACGATCCAGTGGCTGCGAGACGGTCTCGGCCTGATCAACAGCGCAGCAGAAGTCGGGCCACTTGCAGCCGAGATCCCCGATAACCAAGGCGTCTTCCTCGTTCCCGCCTTTGCCGGTCTTGGCAGTCCCTGGTGGGATGCCGAGGCCCGCGGCACAATTGTGGGGATATCCCGAGGGACCGGACGGGCTCATCTCGCCCGGGCGGCGGTCGAGGCGATCGCCTACCAATGCCGGGACGTGCTCGAGGCAATGGGCGAGGCGGCCGGAAAGAGCGCGAGCGATCTGCGCGCCGATGGTGGAGCCGCCGCCATGAACATGCTGTTGCAATTCCAAGCGGACCAATGTGGCGTCCCAGTCACGCGACCCTCGACAACCGAGGTCACCGCCCTCGGTGCCGCCATGCTGGCCGGCCTGACCGAGGGCGTCTGGGGCTCTTTGAGCCAATTGCGGGCCCTTAGCAGTGGTGGCGATGTCTTCGCGCCCAACTCGAGGCGGGGACGAGCCGACGCCGATCACGATGCATGGAAGGCGGCGCTAGCCCGCGCCCGGCATTTCGAGCACGTTCTTGACGCCGGTGCCGATACCTGAGACGACGTCTTAGCCCCTCGCCTTTGTCTAAATGTCACCGGAGTCGGTGCCGATGGTTAATGGACGGGTGTTTTCACCTGGGAACCATGCGGGAGCGAGGGAACGGTGGTCACAGGCGAGCCCACGCGGGCGAGCACGTATTGGAAGCGATGGATCAGACCCATCGTTTCGATGTCCGCGGCGTTATTTATGGGCGTTGTCATCCTCGGGCCCCTCAACTCGGTGACAGTTGCTGCCTCAAGACGGCCACCAACGGCCCAACATCGCCTGAAGCCAGCCAGTTTCTCCGCGAAGCGAATCGTGACAGCGCCGAGCTGGTGGAAGGGCGGCGACTGCGATTCGGGAAACTATCCCGGCTCTCATCCCCTCGGTGCTGTCTGGCACGGGCTCGTTACCTGCGGACCGGGCCCAACCCAGGGCGGGAGCGACCATTTGGTTAACTTCTTCCCCGGTTCCTGGGGCGAGCTCGAATGGGAGTGCGTCGAGCTCTCCATGCGCTGGATGTACCTCGCCTGGGGAGTGAACCCCTATCCGGCCAACGGTTGGGACGTCGTCAGTAATTACAACCTTGGTGACAACAAGGCCAAATACAACCCGAACGGGCCCGAGCTCGTGATTGTCAATAACGGCACTGTCGATTCGGTTCCCCAGCCAGGTGACGTCATATCTGTAGCTCGCACCGCTAGCGACGAATTTGGACACACCGCCGTCGTGACTTCCAACGCCGTCGATGCGGAGGGCAACGGCACGATCACCATCATCCAACAAAACGGTGGAGTTGCTAACAACGGCTGGGCCACTTATCCCGTGACTGACTGGCGCGTCGGCGGCGGGGTAAGCGGGTGGCTCCACAATCCAGCCTGGTCGTTCCAACGCCCGGTGATCGGCTACTCCTCGCCAGCCGGGATCACCGCCAGGATCGCCGAGCCCGGCAACCCCTACGAGCTGCTGACGACAACTAGCGGTCCAGTCGCGCTCGCAGGTGACGCTGGCATCACGGGCCGCAATGGCCAAGCCCTCTACGGCTACATCGCCCCAGACGACGAGTTCATCGTCAAACGAGCCTCATCGGTCGGCTGGACGCCGGTCGCGCTGGGTGCGCGAGCCATCGCCGTCGCCCTCAGCGGGTCGGGCAGCCCAGTGCTCGCCTGGTTGAGCACCGCAGGCGACTTCTATGCCGAGGAGGGACCACTGACAGGAAAGTTCACCCTTGAGGCGACCGGTGTCTCGTCGATCGCCCTGGCCGGCGGAGGCGGGAGCGCTCCCCCGCTGCTGGGTTATGTGTCAAACAGCGGAGCCTTCCTCGTGAAGTCCGGTGTTGTCGGTGGTCACTTTTCCGTGGCTCAAGCATCTGCGGTTCGCTCCATCGCCGTCGCCGAGAGCACGACGTCGACCAGCGCCATGCTCGGTTATGTGTCATCCAACGGCACTTTCTTCGCCAAACAAGCGACACAGGCACAGTGGACCAAGGAGGCCGGCAACGTCACTGCTATCTCTTTGGCTGAGATCGGACCTACAGCAGTACCGCTTGTCGGCTACCTCTCCGCCGGCAACTTCTACGCCGCCGACGGCCTATCCCCCGCCAGCTTCGTCGCAGAAGCCTCGGGCGTGTCTCAGATCGCCGTCGCCTCCGACTCAGCGCCAGGAGCCCTGCCCGATCTCGGTTACTTGACGAGTACCGGTGACCTCGAGATGATGCAGGGCCCGCTTTCCGGCACCTTCTCGCTACAGGCCGAGGGGACCACGACCCTCGCCTTGTCGAGCCTCACCAACTCCTGATTGTCTGCTCTTTTACCTGAGCACTAAGCCTTAGTCGCCAGCACCACTCACACGCGGCTGCGCGAGCGCTTCCCATTGCTTGATAGCGCTGGCCACATCCGCGCCCTCGGGGTCGAGGCAGTACTGGATTGCCAGGCCGTCGACGATGGCGATCATAAGGGCGCAAAACGATCTCGGCTCGATGCTCAAAGCCGGCTCAGCGTCGCTGATGCAACGCCACACCGTCTCGCGATACCCGTCGTATAAGGCGGCCACCCGCCGGCGCAAAGCCGGATCACGCAACGCGTAAGGCAACACCTCGAAAAAGGCCTGGAACGTGGAGGCGTCCGCGACAATCCTCGTCTCTCCCTCCAAGAGTGCCTGCAGGCGCGCCGGCCCAGGAGGAAGCGAACTGCATTCCTGGATAAGGGCAAGGTTGGCATCATGGGTCAGAGAATCGACCAGCGCCGCCACGAGGCCGTCCTTGTTGCCGAAGTGGTAGCCGATGCTCGCCTTGGACTCCTCTGCCTCGACGGCTATTGCCGAGAGCGTGAGCGCCGTGAAGCCGTCGCGCACGAGCAGCCTTCGTGCCGCCGCCAAGATCCGCTGGGCCGTCGGCGGCAATGCCTCCATCGGGTCCTCGAGAGCGAAGGGCTCGGGAAGCTCGTGCACCGAGCCGTAGCGCCTGCGCCTGCTGTTTTGTTCGCTCAAGATCCTCCTGTCGCGGTCTCCCTATGACAGTTTGACAAATCGAAGCAACTCCATGCTAGGGTTTTTTCTCCGTCCGGTCAAACAAATTAAACGGACAGATAAGACACCCAGGTGATCAGCCTGAGATCGAAGGAGAAAAGGTGACCCAGGAAAAGCTCGCCGGACTGAGCAGGCTTCGTGGCCGCAACTTCTTGAGTGACCTTGACTTCACTCGTGAGGATCTCGAGGACATGCTCTCACTCGCCCTGGTCCTAAAGGACCTCTGGCGAACGAGGCCGCTCACGCCATTTTTTCCGGGCAAGCACCTGGCCATGATCTTCGAGGCGGCCTCGACCCGCACGCGGGTCAGCTTCGAGAACGGTTTTGCCGAGCTCGGCGGAAATGCCTGCTACCTGCGTCCAGGCGAGATCCACCTTCCGGGTCGGGAAAGCGTCGCCGATACCGCCAGGACCCTCTCGCAGTACAACGCGGCGATCGTCATCAGGGCAAAGACAGACGAGGTCGTCAACGAGCTCGCCACTTGGTCGACCGTGCCTGTGATCAATGCCATGGACCACGACAGGCACCCCTGCCAGTCCATGAGCGACGCCTTCACCATCCTCGAGGAAGCCGGCAGCCTGGAGGGTGTCACCTTCGCCTATCTCGGCGATGCCGCCCACCCCTGCAATTCGCTCTCGACCACCCTCACCAAGCTCGGGCTCAACGTGCGCATCGGCAACGCCCGCGGCTATGAGATCGCTCCTGAGGTTAAAGAGAACGCCCAGCGTTTCGCGACCGCCAGCGGTGGTTCCTTCCTTTTGACCAACGATCCCCTCGAGGCGATCGACGGGGCCGACTTCATCTACACCGACTGTTGGTGGTGGACTGGCCAGGAGGCCGAGTACGCGGACCGCGTCGAGGCTTTCAAACCCTTCCAAGTGAACGCCGAGCTGTGGCGCCACACCAAGCCGGGTGCCAAGTTCATGCACTGCCTGCCGGCGATGCGCGGCGAAGAGGTGACCGACGAGGTCGCCGACAGCCCCTCTTCGATCATCTTCCCCCAGGCGCAGAACCGCATGCACTTCCAAAAGGCCCTGCTGCTTGCTCTCATCGGTCTCGACGAGCCGCCAGCCGATCCCGGCCTGCACGCCATATCAGATGCCCTCTTGCCCGACGGGCCCACCGGCTCGGCGACGGGGCCCACAGACCGAGCCGTGTCATGAGCACACTCTCGAGCACGCCCCGCGGCGACGGGTTCCGCATGCCGGGAGAATTTGAACCGCACGCCCAGACCTGGATGCTCTGGCCGGAGCGCCCGGACAACTGGCGCAATGGTGCCAAGCCTGCCCAGCGCGCCTGGGTCGAGGTTGCTTCTGCCATATCCCAGTTCGAGCCGGTAACGGTTGGGGTAAACAACGACCAGTATGAGAATGCCCGCAATTTGCTGCCCGAAGCCGTGCGCGTGGTCGAGCTCTCGTCCAATGACGCCTGGGCAAGAGACTGTGGCCCGACCTTCCTCGTCGACGACCACGGCTCCGTGCGTCTCGTCGACTGGCAGTTCAACGCTTGGGGTGGCCTTTATGACGGGCTCTACTTTCCCTGGGACAAGGACCAGCTGATTCCCCGCAAGATCGCCGAGATGGAGCGCGTGGACCGCTACCACGCTCCTTTGGTGATGGAGGGCGGCTCCATCCACGTCGACGGTGAGGGCACCGTCGTCACGACCGAGGAGTGCTTGCTGTCGCCGGGACGCAACCGGGAGCTCTCCCGGGAAGATATCGAGAGCTTCCTAGGCCACTATCTCGGAATCGACAAGGTGCTGTGGCTGGCGCGCGGTATAGACCCTGAGGAGACCAACGGGCACGTGGACGACGTCGCGTGTTTCGTGCGCCCGGGAATGGTCCTGGCCGCAGTCACCGACGACAAGGACGACTGGCGTTACGAGCTGCTCCAAGACAACCTCTCGACACTTAAGGCCGCCACTGACGCGAAGGGCCGACATCTCCAAATCGAGACCCTGCCAATGCCGGAGATCATGGTCCTCACAGAAGAGGAGGTCGCGGGCATCGACTCAGCCGAGGGCTCGATCCCAAGGCGCGCCGGTGACAAGACGGCTGCTTCCTACCTCAACTTCCTCATCGTCAACGGCGGCGTGATCATGCCCGTATTCGATGACCCGAATGACTCGGTGGCCAAAGCCAAGCTCGAGGCGGTATTCCCAGAGCGCCGAGTAGTGACCGTCCCTGGACGCGAGATCGTCCTCGGGGGCGGAAACGTGCACTGCATAACCCAGCAACAGCCCGCAGGGCTGCCCAGGACCTCCTAGATCCCCAGGATCCAAAGCGTGTCATGAGCCCTCTTTCGGCCGCCCGTCCCCCCACCAAACTTCCCCCCAAGGCGAAGCGCATTCTCGAGGCGGCAAAGACGATCGTCGCCGAGCGCGGCTTCAGCGAGTTGACCATGACAGTGCTGGAACAGGAGTCAGGTGCCAATCGGGCGCTTGTCTCCTACTATTTCGGCGACAAGGCCGGTCTCGTAGCCGCGATAGTCGACAGCTTGTTCTCAGACCCGGACACAGAGCTCGTCGAAGAGATCCGCGAAAGCTCGAACGGGTCGGAGCGGACCCAACGCTTCATCGAGTGGCAAGAGAGGGTCTCGTCCAACGACAAAGTGAACCGGATGCTCTATGAGCTTCTTCCTCATGCCCTGAAAGATCCCGCAATACGCCAGCGATTCGCCGACGAGTACAGGCTCTATCGTGCGATCGACGCCGACTGCTTGCAGCCGGCACCCGCTGAGCTGACAGATAGAGAAGCGGAAGCTCTCGCCGCGGTGACCATCGCCGTGGTGGAAGGCCTCGCAATGCAGCACGCTCTTGATCCTGAGGGATTCGACTTCGCTGGCGCTTGGCGTTGTTGGCGCCAAGTGCTCGGCTTGTACTTGCAACTTCCACAGTCACTGGCGCAACTTTGATGACGCGCCCTTCCTCGCCCGTGCTTGTAAGGCCCGCCGAAAAGACGGGCCGAGGTAGTGAGGAACACAGATGTTCTTGACCCGCTGCTGCAAAGCCTTCCCGTCCTAAAGGAGCACCCCGAGCTATGGGCATCACCGTTGCCACGTCCACCTCGTTGCCCAGCTTCGCGTCGCTGCGCGGCCGCAACTACTTCACCGACCAGGAATACACCCGTAGCGAGCTCGACGGTCTTCTCGATCTCGCCGTGTGCCTGAAGGCTCTCTACAAGCGCCGGGTGCCGACCCCTTTCCTGGACGGCAGAACTCTGGCGATGATCTTCGAGCAGCCGTCCACCCGTACTCGTATCAGCTTCGAGGCCGGCATGACCGAGCTCGGGGGCCACTCGCAATATCTGCGCCCTGGCGAGATCCATCTCGGGGGCCACGAAACAGTTGCCGACACCGCACGGGTGATGAGCAGGCTCGTTGACGCCATCATGGCCCGCACGGCTTTCCATTCCACTTTGGCAGAGCTCGCCGCGGCCGCCACTGTGCCCGTCATCAACGGTCTCACTGACGACTACGACCACCCAGTGCAGTCGATGACCGACGCCTTGACGATACGCGAGCACTTCGGCACCGTGGCGGGCCTCACATGTGCCTTCGTCGGCAAGTGCGCGGATGCCATGGGCACGTCCGTGGCACTGACAATGACGCGTCTTGGGGCCAACGTGGTCATGGCCGCCCCACCCGAAGAGCAGATGACCCCTGCGATAGAGGCGCTCGCCCGGGCGAACTGCGAGGAGAGCGGCGCCAGCCTCACTCTTACCGACGACGCGATAGCGGGTGTCAGCGGCGCTGACGTCATCTATACGGTCGGTTGGTGGTGGCTGCAGTCCGAGGAGGAGAAGAACGAGCTACGACGGATACTGCGGCCTTACCAGGTGAACGATGAACTGTGGTCCCACACCAAACCAGGGGCCAAATTCATGCACTGCCTTCCGGCGGTGCGCGGCGAGGAGATGACCGACGCCATCCTCGACGCACCTTTCTCGATCGTCCTAGACGAGGCCGAGAACCGCAAGCACTTCCAAAAGGCGCTCCTGCTCGCGTTGATCGGCATCGATTCTCTTCCCGGCGATCTTGAGCTGCAGCCCATAGCCAGAGCGCTCTTGAGCTGAACATTTCTATTCATCGCGTGAACGGAGGCAAACATGGCATCTGAATCCCGTGCCAGCGGAGGGGTATCGCTGGCCGATCAGCCGAGAACGATGGGCATCTTCTCGATGACGCTCTTCGCTGTCTCGGCGATGATCACCCTCGACACAGTTGCGATCTCATCGGCCCTCGGGGTCGAGAGCATCACATTGTTCGTGCTTTTCGCAGTTATCTTCTTCGTCCCTTACGGCTTGGTCACCGCCGAGCTCGGTAGCGGCTGGCCCGAGGAGGGCGGCATCTACGTTTGGGTACGCGAGGCCTACGGCCAGCGCTGGGGAACCTTCACGGCGTGGCTCTACTGGGTAAACGTCGCCTACTGGGCGCCGGCGGTGTTCGTCGTATTCGCCGGGACTCTCCAGGCGGCCTTCTGGGGCGGCATGAGCCAGACCTGGGCCGAGATCATCGTCATCATCCTTATCTGGGTAATGGTGCTGATCGGCGTTTTACCCATAGCCCTCAACAAGTGGGTCAACAGCGCCAGCGCGGCAGTGAAGGTCATCGTCCTCGTCATGCTTGGCGGCATGGGCCTCGCCTACGCGGTGCACCACGGAACGGCCAACTCCTTCAGTCCTCACCAGTGGGTGCCGTCGTTCGGCAGCAACTGGAGCTTTATGCCCATCATCATCTACAACTTCATGGGTTTTGAGCTCATGAGCTCGGCAGCAGGCGCTGTCAAGAACCCCAAGCGCGACATCCCTCGCATGTTGCTCATGGCAGGACTTGTCATCGTCGCCGCTCAGCTGATCGGCAACTTCGGCATCCTTGCCACCATCCCCCTCAAGAAGCTCTCCATCGTGTCGGGAATGGCCCAAGCGATGAAGCTCTCCTTCCACGCCGTCCTCGGCAGCGCCGCGACACCGGTCTACGACGTGTTCATCGTCCTGCTCCTCTTCACCCTGATCGGGAACATGGTCACCTGGTCCATTGGCGCCAACCACTCGATGGCCTCGACCGGGCTCGACCGTTCCGCACCGGGTGTGTTCGGACACGTGAACAAGCGCTTTTTGACCCCTGACTACGCCTTTGTCCTGATGGGCGTGCTCGCTACGGCTTTGACGATCATCAACTACGCCTTCTTCGCCACAAGAGAAAGCGTGTTCTGGAGCATCTTCGCCCTCAGCTCGATCGTGTTCTTGTTCCCATACCTGCTCATGTTCCCCTCCCTCATCACCTTGAGAAGGAAGCAACCCAACACTGCGCGCCCCTACAGGGTGCCATTTGGTCGACCCGGTGCCTGGGTAAGCGTCTTGCTGACGATGGCAGGCGTCCTCTTTGCCATCACGCTGTTCTTCTACCTCGTGCCGAGCGGCACAACGAAGTCGACATATTGGTGGGTGACCGGAGGCGGCACGGCGGTGAGCATGTTGGTCGGCTGGTGGCTGGCGCACCGAATCGGATCCGACAGCGCCATTCGGGCCGAGGTCGGGCCGGGCGGCGAGGCGGCTCTTGAGCAGGCACCGACCCCGGAGCTCGTCGGACTGGGCGAAAGTGGCTCGTCGGACCTCATCTGACAGACAACCAAGAGCCGACGCGGGTCCGCTCATATCGCGATAAAGGCAAATCGACGCCGAGTCGTGAACAGTTGTCCTATGTAGGAAAGGTGGGTGGCGTCCGCGCCACCCACCTTTCCTACAAGGTGCCTCAGCCGGACCGGTAAAAACTGGGTCTTCCGGCATAGATGTGGGTGACCACACTGGTTTGAACAGGGGTTTCTCGTTGCGGGGCAACGGTTGTGGGCTATCGCTGACCGTCTGCTGATCCGTACCCGTTTCACGGCAGTGGTTCTC
>Ga0302320_10018189_pt1 | contig 14194 bp, 11 predicted proteins | sample Bog_T0_3_FD_202130 | JGI IMG/M metagenome (GOLD analysis project Ga0302320, IMG submission 202130) | Peat permafrost microbial communities from Stordalen Mire near Abisko, Sweden - Bog_T0_3 | ecosystem: Environmental > Terrestrial > Soil > Wetlands > Peat | place: Sweden: Abisko, Stordalen Mire... | reverse complement strand
TCTCATGTGCGCCGGGGGCGGTGCCGAGCGACATCTGAGTGTCGAGGGAGGCCTCGTCGGCCGCGTCGTTGCTGGGATCCCAGGTGCCGCTGGCGCCATCAATGTTCTCGACGGTGACGGTGGGAATGGGGACACTGGTGTAGAGGGAGAAGCTCTGAAGGTCGACGTTGATGCCGTCTGTGACCCCGAGGTTGTTGAATTCGGCTGCCAGGTCGGCGGGATCGATGGTGGAGGACATCAGGATGCCGATGGTGCTTCCCGCTCCAGTAATCTGCCTGGCGGGTCCTCCAGACGGGGTAACAGTGGTGAGGAAGGAGGGAAAGTCGTAGGCCTCAGCCATATCGTTGGGGTAATACCAGCTATCGGTGTTGCTGAGCCGGTAGCCGGGCGCGAACTGGGCGGGTTGGGCGGCCAGACGCTCGGAATGCACGTGGCGAACAAGATGCGGCGCGAAGCCGGAGACCATTGCGCCGACGGCAACAAACTCTCTCGGCAGGGTCATTTGGTGGTTGGCGGCGCTTTGCTTGATTTTGCCGTCTGCCATACGCACGTTTTCAATGTGCGTGGAAAGCAGGGCTTCCACGTCGCGAACGGAGCCCTCGACCTCGATGCTCTGGGTGTGCTGCTTGACTACAGTGAGTCCGCCGGCCTGGAGCCGAGACTTGACGGCGGCGAAGGCGGCAGGACTGGGACCGAATTTGGCTCCAAACTCGGCCGGTGTAAGCCACTGGTGATAGCTGGACGAGGCTGGATTTGTCTGGTCGATGAGGAGTTGGTCAAGGGCGGATTGATTGGTAAGCGGCAAGAAAACACTGAAGTGCGTTGAGTCGTCTGGGCTGGCCGCACCCACGACCTGTGGGCGCACATGCTGAGTTGCGCTGGTGGACTGCGAAAATCCGGCAGTCGTGAATGCGCAAAGCACAGCAGCGCACAGAATATGCGAATGTGGTTTCATAGACACTCCTCGTTCGTTATTTACGTTTTCGGGAAAGTGCGTGTTGGATCTGGGAAAAGCGCGCAGCGGTCTTGGGGAAACTGCGTGCTGATCCATATTTAGCCAGATGCTCTTATCGTGTCAAGGGATTTGAACCCTTTAGAGGCTGATTTGATTGCCCGGGAGGCAAAGAACTCATCCGTAAATAGGTAGCGCCGACCTCCAGGTCGGCTGTTGTGCGGGCCTCCCGGCCCGCGCTGGGATGCTGGCGGCAGTGCGCGGGGCGGATGGATGGGATTTGAGGCTGTTTCGGATTCCTGCTATCATGATAGCAACGGAGGCGAGAATGGCGCAGCTTTTGGTTCGCAACCTCGAAGACCAGCTCAAGAGCCGCTTGCAGCGTCGTGCCAAGCGCCATGGCCACAGCATGGAAGCGGAGGCCCGGGAGATCCTGCGCAATGCGCTCCGGGAAGAAGAAACTCCAAAGCGCGGATTGGGGTCGGAGATGGTGGCGCTCTTCAGCGGCAGCGGTGTTTATCTCGACGAGCCGATCACCGAAATTCGCGGCATGCGCATGGAGATTCCGGCCTTTAAGGCATGATCCTGCTCGACACGAACGTAATATCGGAGTTCATGGGGCCTGCCCCTGAGCCCCAGGTCGCGCTCTGGCTTGACCTCCAACCCCGCTCTTCGGTTTGGACGACCTCGATCAACGTATACGAGATTCGCGTCGGCCTGTTCGCAATGCCAGCCGGAAAAAGGCGCGCCGCGCTCATAGCGAAATTCGAGCAGCTTCTTCAAAGCGCGCTTCAAGGCAGGGTGCTGCATTTCGATTCAGATTCGGCCCTTCGAGCAGCGGAGCTATTCGCTGATCGCCGTAGGCGAGGACGGCCAGTTGACGTGCGTGACACCATGATCGCCGGTATCGTGATTGCCTCTCATGCGAAGCTTGCGACGCGGAACGTCAAGCACTTCGAGGGCATCGCGTCGTCGCTCGTCAATCCGTGGGATGCTTAGAGATCGGGCGCAGGGATCGGAGAAGCCGGCCGATCGATGTTTGCGCGATCCCACGAACATGCTCTATGTCTGCGGGACGCCGCACAGATGAACAGCGACACCCAATTCCGCAAGCATCGCAGCCTTGGTCGCAAGCGCCTTATCGGCGATCTCCGCTGACGGCGCGTACGCAACGTTGACATGGTTGGCGCGGTGGCGGGCCATGAACTGATTCTGGCTGACGCCATGAATTACCGCATGGACAATGGGCCATTGTGGCGTCACCTCATGCCAGCGGCGTTCCGTCTCCGCCGCGGGCAGGCTGACCACAGTGCCCCGGCCCATGTCGGCATGAAGCGCGCCGCTTTCAACGAATATGCGGCTCCAGACAATCTCGCCTGGTTTGCCAATACCCTTCAGCGATCCGCCGCCAAGCGGAAAGTACATGGCCGGCTGGCGTTCGCTGCTGGCCCCGGCATAACCGCCAACAAAATGATCCGCGGGCGCGGCGCCTGAGATTTGCAGCAGCCATACGAATGCGTCAATTCCCTGGCCCGTATAGTGTTCGCCCCAGCGAACGTCGTGCAGCGTCGTCGATGGGTCGAGCCCCAGCGCTCGCCAGCAACGATTCGTGATCAGCGCATCGGTTCCGGCACATTCGTCCACTTCGTTGAAATGCACCAGCGGTCCGCCAGCGAAAAGCTCCTCGCTGGTTCCTTCCGCATACACCGGCGGACGATCGGCATTGTTGAGCATTCCCTCGGCCAGATCGGATGCCGCCGTCAGGTCTTTCAATCCCTGCTGGTATTGAATGCCGATGGCATCGCAGCCGAACTCCTTAGCAATGCGGACTGCCGCGATATACATCTTGCATTGCTCTACGACCTGCTCCAGAGTCAGTTCACTGGCGGCGTCCGTGCCTAAATCGAACTTGACTCCCTTTGCCACCAGCCACTTGTAGACCGCCTCAGCCTCAGCCTGGCCCACCGTCCGCATCCTGGCATATAACGCGGACTGGCTTAGGCGCTCCTTGAAGATGCCGGCCGGGTTGAGCAACTCGTCGTCGATGATGGCGTTGTACATGCCCATGCAGCCTTCGTCGAAGATGCCCAGGATTGCCTTGCGAAGCCTGAGATCGTTGGCGAGCGTAACTCCCAATTCAGCGCTTTCGGCTGGGAGTTTCTCCACATTCAGCGAAGTTACATGAGAGCTATCATGGGTGATCTTGCAGTCGCGCAACCACTCGGCAAGCCCGGCGAGGAAATAGTCGTCGGTAAACTCCTTGCTCCAAATGGTGGAGAACTTCTTGCCCGCTTTCACCATCGATCCATTCAAATTGAGCAAACCCACCAATCCGGGCCATTGCCCCGACCAGTTGGCGACCGTCAGAATCGGCCCGCGATGGCTGCGCAGCCCCGGCAGCACATGATGGCTGTACTGCCACGCCGCTGTTGCGAAAACCAGCTTGGCTTCCGGATGGATGTTCATGAAGACATCCATACCCATGCGCTGCGAGGAGATGAAGCCGTGGCCCTCGGTCTCGTTGCAGGCGTGGGCGCGGATCAGCTTGAAGCCCTGTGCCGCGAAGGCCGCTGTCAACTTCGCTTCCATCTCTTTTTGCGCCGTCCAGCACGCGCGATTGGCCGCGAGCCGCAGATCGCCGCTCGTAATGAGCAGCACTTCATCCGCTGCCGGTTTCACTGCTTCGCTTACCTGAACTGCCATCTCGATCGTCTCCATGCAACCGTTCTGTCTTCCGTCACGAAGAATATACACCTGTGGCCCCCAGGCCGACCCGCGCCACAAAAGCCAGCGCCCGGTACAATAGAGTTGTGACCAAATCCTCCGCACCCACGGCCCCTTCCGTGGGCTTTATCTCCCTTGGCTGCCCCAAGAACCTCGTCGACTCCGAGGTGATGATGGGGCTGCTCGACCGCGCCGGCGCGCGCCTGACAGCCCATCCCGAAGAAGCCGAAATCCTCATCGTCAATACATGCAGCTTCATCGACACCGCCAAGCAGGAGTCCGTCGATACCATCCTGGAGATGGCGCGCTTCAAAACCTCTGGCTCGGCCAAGCGGCTCATCGTCGCCGGATGCCTGGTGGAGCGCTACCGCGACGAGATTCAAAAAAGCATTCCTGAGGTCGATGCCGTGGTCGGCACCGGCGAGCTGGAATCCATTCTCGAAGCGGCAGGCCTGACGCGGCCACAGCCCATCGTGGTCTCGTCTCCGTTCAACATTCTCAGCGGCGGCCACGCCGAAGTTCGCCCCGGCCAGGAATCCCGCGCGGCGACGCACAAACACGCCGGCGATCTCGCGCGGACGGTAGGTCAGGGCTTTAGCCCTGACATTGAGTCCGCAAGGCCAGCGAGGGCTTTAGCCCCTGAGGCAACCTCTCGCCCAGAAGGCGATCTGCGCGAGCAACAAGGCCGATTCAGCCGCGACGACTGGCAGGGCGCGACCCACCTGCTGCCCACCTATCTCTACGACGAATCCACGCCGCGCTTTTTGACGACTCCCAAATCCTCGGCTTACATCAAGATCGCCGAGGGCTGCGACCACCCCTGCACCTTCTGCGTCATCCCCAACCTGCGCGGCAAATTCCGCTCGCGAAGATTTGAATCGGTGGTCGCCGAGGCCCAGCAGCTCGTCGCCCGCGGCGTCCAGGAGATCACCCTGATCGGCCAGGACACCACCTGTTACGGCGAAGACCTTGGCATCAAAGATGGCCTGGCCACGCTGCTTGACGCCCTCGCCAACATTGAAGGCCTGCGCTGGCTCCGCTTTCTCTACGCCTACCCCAACCGCATTACCGGCCGCCTGCTTGACACCATCGCCCGCCACGACAACATCTGCAAATATCTCGACGTGCCTCTCCAGCACGCTTCGCCCGCTGTGTTGAAAACCATGAAGCGCGGCGCAGGCGCAGACATCTTTCTCAAGACTCTTGAAAAAGTTCGCGCCGCCGTTCCCGGCATCGCTCTGCGCACCTCCTTCATCGTTGGCTTCCCCGGCGAGTCCGTCCCGGACTTTACCCTTTTGGAGGAGTTCATCAAGGAGGCGAGATTCGACTGGCTCGGCGTCTTCAGTTACTCCGATGAAGAAGGCTCGGGCGCATTCTCGCTAGAGGCCAAGATTCCAAAGCGCACCATCGAAGCCCGCAAGCGCCGCCTGATGAAACTCCAGCAATCCATCTCCAAACGCGCCAAACAGCAGTGGGTGGGCCGCGAGCTGGTCCTCCTTGCCGAGGGTGAAAGCGAAGAGACTCCGCTTCTTTGGGAGGGCCGCACCCAGTTCCACGCCCCCGAGATCGACGGCAAAGTCTACATCAACGACTTCGCCGAACTTGGCCCAAATGTCACCACGCTCGAACCCGGCCGCTTTTACAAGGCGCAGATCACCGAAGCCCACGAGTACGATATAGTGGCCCGGATCCTTGCGGGGCCGCTATAGTCCTGCCCGCTCTTTCCATCAAGGGTTTCAGTCGGCGGGGTCAAGGCTTCTGTTGAGATCATTTGCCAAATTGTTGCACCCGGGAAGCGATCCGGGCCCGCAGGCCACTCAATCCATGCCAACCTATCCATTGGCTTGAATTCTCAGGTTCCCGCTGAAAACAGGCCTCTTCATCTTTTCGCAATTGGAAACTGGATTAGCCTGCGATACCAAGATGTGTTTGCCCTGCCTTCTTAACCGTCCGCATCACTGTCCAGACACAGCCGAATCGGCGAGAATACTACTCGATGATGAAACGGCTCCCTGGAATGAAGGTTTGGTTGCGCGCGAGCCTGTTGCTGGCGGTTGCCGGCCTGTCGTTGGGCGCTTCGCCCGTCGGGCAGGCGCAAGACAGCATACCGCTTGCGCCGGAACCGTCCCTTGCAGTCCACTCCCGCCAGGACCAGTCTCATGAGGCCAGGGAGCGCTCGCTCAGCAGCCGGTTTCCCGACAAGCCATCCCTCCCACCCGCGTTTTCCATTCCTGTTGGACCGCTGGGCTTTTCCGCGCCCGGACCCAACTATCTGGGGCAGCGCAACAGCCTGGCTTCGCTCGATTTTCTTGACGAGAACCGGCTGCTCTTCACCTTTCGCGTACCGGGACTGATGCGCCGCGAGGCCGAAAACAGCGTGGGAAGCGACGAACGGCAGATCCGGGCCTTGGTGTTGACGCTGCCAGACGGCAAGGTTGAGGCGGAGGCTTTGTGGACCGTACACGACCGGGTGCGCTACCTGTGGATGCTCAAGGACGGCCACTTTTTGCTGCGCGACCGGGACGGCCTGGCGCAGGGCGACGCCACGCTCCAGTTGAAGCCCTTGCTGCAATTCCCCGGGCCGCTGCTTTGGCTTGAGATGGATCCCACCGGCCAGTATCTGGTGACCAACTCCCGCGAACCGGCCGCCGCCGCCAAGCCCGGCGAAGTCCCAACTCCTGATTCCGCCAGGGTCAGCATCTCTGGGGACGGGCAAGAGCCATCCAAAGAACCCGATCTCCCTCAGACCGATCTCGTAGTCCGCATTCTACGCAGGGATACGGGGAAGGTGATGCTCGTAAGCCGCACGCGCGCTACCGTACACCTGCCCATCAACTCTGAGGGCTACCTTGAGAGCTTGCGCGGCAATGGCCAGCAGTGGCTGCTCAACCTCAATTACTTCACTGGCGGCAGCAAGATATTGGGACGTGTGGACTCAGTCTGTTCGCCCGCCCTCGACTTCATCTCGCAGCGGGAAGTGCTGGTAACCGCGTGCGCGGCCGGGGGCGGGCGCAAGCTGGTGGCCATGGCAACAGACGGACGCCGACTATGGGAGGATTCCACTTCGCCAACGGCGGTGTGGCCGCTGCTGGTAAGGTCGCCGGATGGTTCGCGGCTGGCGCAAGAAACCCTGGCCACGTCCCACGCTGTCAACGCCTTCTCGCCCATCGACTGGCAGGAAGTGAAAGGACAGTTGGTGCGAGTCTTCGATGCGGCCAACGGAAGCGTCGCGCTTGAAGCCCCGGCCAGTCCCGCTCTCGATGCCGGCGGCAATGTGGCTATCTCGCCCTCGGGCCAGCGGGTCGCCGTGCTCAACGCCGGGGCCATCCAGGTTTTCGACCTGCCCCCGCCGCCTTTGTTGACGAATCCTCCAGGCCACAACTGACCGCTGAAGCGCGATTTCTCCGCATTTCGCGGCAATCGCAAGCCGGTGTAGACTGGTGGACGGGAGATCCTTCTTGGCTACCGCTCTCGTTCACTTTACGGCTGCGGCGCTTTCCGATCGCGGCCACAAGCGTCCCGGAAACGAAGATGCGCTTGGTTTCTCTGTCGAGCACGGCGTCTATCTGGTCTGTGATGGCATGGGCGGCGCCGCGGCGGGCGAGATAGCCAGTTCGCTGGCAGTGGATGAGATGCTGTGCATGCTCTCTGGCCGTGACCGCGCAATTCCCCTTTCGCAGGCAGTTAAAGAGGCGATCTTTACCGCCAACGAAGCTATCTTTTCACGTTCCCAGCGCAACAAGAAGCTCAGCGGCATGGGCACCACACTGGTGGGCCTGCTGGTCGAGGATCGTCATGTCTTGGTGTTCAACATTGGCGACAGCCGCTGTTACAGGCTGCGGAATGGCGGCCTGGAGCAGCTTACCCTTGACCACTCCCTGGTAGATGAACAGGTTCGGATGGGCCGCATGACCCGCCCCGAGGCTCTGCGTTCCCCGCTGAGGAACATCATCACCAGGGCGCTCGGAACTCAGGTTCATGTCGAGCCGGATATCTTCGAGATTGAAGCCGAGCCGGGCGACTTGTTCATGCTCTGCTCCGACGGCCTCACCCGCGAACTTCCGGATTCCGAGATTGAATCGCTACTCGCAGCCGATCTTCCCATAGAAGACCTCTGTGGACATTTGGTGAACGCAGCCAACAAAGCCGGCGGCCACGACAACATCACCTGCCTTCTGGTGCGCGCTGGGGAGTAGGGCTCTCGGCTCAACCGCCGCTTTGCATTGGACGATTCACTCGCCGCCCACCTCGGGGCGCTCGTGTTCCTTGTGGCGCAGCCGATGCAAGAACAAGATCGGCGGGATGCAAATCAGCGAAAGATACCCAAGCAGGCGGAAGATGTCGGCATAAGCCAGCACTGCTGCCTGCTGCTGGACGCTGCGGTAAAGGGCCCCCAGAGCCTCCTGCTGGGCAGTGTAAGCGCTGGCCCCAGCAACATAGAACCTCGCCGCCAGGCCCTGTAGCGCCTGCGATGTGGCGGGCCCTCCAGCCGTCAAGTTACCTGCCAGGTACGTTTGATGGGCCTGGGAGCTGCGCACCAGAAATGCCGTAACGGTGGCGATGCCGATGCTGCCCCCGACATTGCGCATCAGGTTGTAGATGCCGGCTGCGTTTCCAATCTCCTGCTTGCGCAGCAGGCCCATCGTCATCGTGGTCAAGGGAACGAAGACGAAGCCGCCGGCGAATCCGTTGATGAAGTTGGGCATGGCCACAGACCACATGGATATTCCAAGATTGATGTGGCTGAGCAGCAGCGTCGAATAGCCGAATATTCCGAAACCGCAAGCCATCAGGATGCGCCCGTCGATGCGATTGACCAGGATTCCCACCAGAATCATCGAGAGCATGGAGCCCAGCCCGCGCGGACTGACGGCCAGGCCGCTATCCAGCGCCGAATAGCCCAACAGCGTTTGCAGAAACAGCGGAAGCATGGCGATAACGCCATAGAACGTGAAGCCGTAGAGTGTGGCAATCAGCGTTCCCAGGCCGAAGTTTCGGTTGGCGAAGATGCGCAGTTGGACAATGGGGTCGCGAGTCCTGAACTCGCGAACGATAAACCCCACCAGCGACAATGCGGACACAGCAGCCAGCCAGCGGATCCAGGCCGCCTGAAACCAGTCCGCCTCTTGCCCCTTGTCCAGCACCAGTTGCATGGCGCCCAGCCATACGGCCATCAGGCCAAAGCCGAGAAAGTCGATTGCCACTCGAACCGTTTGTCGAAGATACGGTGGATCTTCAACAAAGAGGTTGACCATGAAGAGAGCCAGCATGCCTACCGGAAGGTTGATGTAAAAGATCCAGCGCCACGAATAGCTGTCGGTGATCCATCCGCCCAGCGTGGGGCCGATCACCGGAGCTACCACGATTCCAATGCCATAAACAGCCATGGCGGTGCCGTGCTGGTGGGGCGGAAAGCTCTCCAGCAGGATGGCCTGCGCCAGAGGCTGCATGCCGCCCCCTCCGATGCCTTGCAGCACCCTGGCAACAATCAGCATCGGCATGTTCATCGCAATCCCGCACAGCAGCGAAGCAGCCGTAAACACCAGAATCGAGATAATCAGAAGCTTTTTTCGGCCGATGCGCCGCGCAATCCATCCCGAGGCTGGCAGCATGATCGCATTCGAGACCAGATAACTGGTGAGCACCCACGTCGACTCGTCGGTAGAAGCCGAAAGAGTCCCGGCGATGTGCGGCAAGGCAACGTTGGCCACTGAAGAATCGAGCACCACCATGAAGGTGGCCAGCATCACCGAGGCAGCCACCATCCACGGGTTCACGGAAGGCTTCCACTCGCTGGACTCAGTCCCCTGCGTAGGATGCGTTTGGTTGGCCATGTAATCAGTCAAGTTTACTACGCGGTCAATTCTTCGCCCATGCCAACGCACGGGGGAGATGAAACTGCGTCCATCGCTTGAGTCAGCCAACTTGCCAACTTGCTAACCCCGCGTAGCGGGGCTAACTCGCCAAGAACGTTCGAACGTTCTCCGGCTTTTCTGTCGGAATCGTTCAACTTGCGAGACAGGCTGAAGCCTCTTTCGCGATGATCCACGTTCATTCCGCCGCGCCGCCTCCGTCGAAGCCCTGTTGACACATCCCAGGTCTGCGGGTATTCTTCGGTGGACATAGTTAACGATAACTATTGGTCGGCTAGGAGTAGAGATGGGCACTGCAAGCGCGGGCGTATTGGCCCCAATCGATCCGGCGGCGATTCCACAAAGAAGGCTTTATACAGGCGCTACGATGCCAGCCGTTGGGTTGGGGACGTTCGGGTCCGATCACGTGACCGCGAGGCAGGTTGCAGAGGCGGTTAAGGGAGCAGCCGCTGTTGGCTACAGGCACTTCGATTGCGCCTCGGTCTATGGCAATGAACCCGAGGTTGGAGCGGCGTTCGATGCGGTGGAACACAGCGGCATCAAGCGCGAGGACCTCTGGATCACCTCGAAGCTATGGAACGACAGGCACAGCGATGTGATCGCCTCGTGCCGCAAATCGCTCGCCGATCTTCGCCTAAAGTATCTGGACCTCTATCTGGTTCACTGGCCCTTTCCGAACTTCCATCCGCCCCACTGCGATGTGACCTCGCGCAGCGCCGACGCCAAGCCATATATCCACGAGGACTTCATGAAGACCTGGCGCAAAATGGAAGAGCTTGTGGATATGGGCCTGGTGCGCCAAATAGGCACCTCGAACATGACCATCCCCAAGCTGAAACTCGTGCTTCGCGATGCCCGCATCAAGCCCGCAGTGAACGAGATGGAACTGCATCCGCATTTTCAGCAGCCCGAGCTGTTCAAGTTTGTTATCGAGAACGGCATCCAGCCCATCGCCTACTGCCCCATAGGCTCGCCGGGCCGGCCTGAGCGCGACCGCACTCCCGAAGATACCGCGCCCACCGAAGATCCGGTTATCGTGAAGATCGCACAGGCGCACCGGATTCATCCCGCGGTGGTTTGCATCAAGTGGGCTGTGCAGCGCGGACAGGCGCCGATTCCGTTTTCAATCAACAACTATCGCGCCAATCTCGCGGGGGTTGTGGGCGATCCGCTGACGGATAAAGAAATGCAACAGATTGCCGGCATCGACCGCAACTGCCGCTTGATCAAGGGCCAGGTCTTCTTGTGGAAGGATGGGCAGACCTGGGAAGATCTTTGGGATGTTTGCGGAGAGATTACGCCGCCGTAGCCAGTGCGCTCGAACCTTCCAACGAGTCGAACGCACGGAGAAGAGTGAGATGAAAGAGACAATGACCGCCGCGTTCCTGCCCGGCGATTCGACTGTCGAAATGCGCACCGTGCCCGTGCCGGCTCCCGGCCACGGAGAGGTTCTGTTGCGTGTGAAGGCTTCGACGATCTGCGGTTCGGATATTCGCTGCATCTATCATGAGCATCTTGGCAAGGGCCCCGAGGGCTACCAGGGAGTGATCGCCGGCCACGAGCCATCTGGCCAGATCGTCGCCGCCGGCGAAGGCTGCCGCCGCTTCAAGGTGGGCGACCGCGTGATTGTGTACCACATCTCCGGCTGCGGAGTTTGCAACGACTGCCGGCGCGGATACATGATCTCCTGCACCAGCGCCCAGTATCGTCGGGCATACGGATGGCAGCGCGACGGCGGCATGGCCGAGTACATGATTGCGGAAGAGAAAGATCTGATCGCGCTTCCCGATGAGCTTTCTTATGCCGATGGAGCGCAGGTTGCCTGCGGATTCGGCACCGTCTACGAGGGCCTTCAGAAGATTGGGATCGACGGCAATCATGCCGTGCTCATTACCGGCCTGGGGCCTGTCGGTCTTGCCACCGGCGCGCTCTGCCGCAAGCTTGGCGCTAACAAGATCATAGGCATCGATGTGGTTCCCGAGCGCATGAAGATAGCCATCGACATGGGACTTTGCGATATAGTGCTGGCCGCTGGGCCAGACAATGCTGCCGAGATAAGGAAGCTGACGGGCGGCTTCGGCGTGGAGCGCGCAGTGGATTGCTCGGCCAACGCTTCTGCACGCGCAACCGCCATCCGCGCCACCCGCAAATGGGGAAGGATTGTTCTTCTCGGTGAGGGTGGAACTGTTGAGTTCAATCCCTCTCCCGATTTGATCCACGATCAGAAAACGCTCTACGGTTCGTGGGTAACATCCACCTGGCTCATGGAAGAATTGGTGGAGCGGCTTGTCCGCTGGAATCTTCATCCGGCAGATATCATTACGCACAGATTCTCGCTTGGAGCCTGCAGCGAAGCCTACGCCCTGATGGCCTCGGGCAAATGCGGCAAGGTTGCCGTCTGCCAGGATGAAGAGTTGATATAGCGTTGCAAGGGGATTGAAACAATGACCGCTTTGATACCATCTGCAGGTCCGGATTGGGAACGACAGCTTCGCGCCCTTCTGCCGCTCTTCGGCCATCGTAATTGGATCGTAGTTGCCGATTCGGCTTATCCTGCGCAGTCGAAGCCAGGCATTGAAACCATCGCGTCCGGCGAAGATCAAATCCATGTAGTTCAAACCGTGCTTTGCGCAATTACCGCGTGCAGCCACATCCGCGCAAATGTCTTTGTGGACAAGGAACTCGCCTTCGTGAGCGAAAGCGACGCGCCAGGTATCGCCGAATACCGGAGACAACTCGATACGGCGCTTTATGGTTCAAAGGTAAACCAGATTCCGCACGACCAAATCATTCAAAAGCTTGACCAATCCGCTCAGGTCTTCTGTATTCTGATTATCAAGACTGACATGACGATCCCATATACCTCCGTCTTCTTCGAACTCGACTGCGGCTATTGGAACGCAATGGCGGAAGAACGTCTCCGCCAGGCGATGCTGGTTGCAGAAGGGAGCTAGGCCGCTGGAGATTTTGAAGAAACAGGAAGATGAACCCGGCGCTTTTCGCCACGGACTGCGCCATGAAAGGAATAAAACCGTAATGGCAGTGAACAGGCGCGAGTTACTTCAATGGATGGGCGGTGCATGTTCCGCTCTCGCTCTCTCAAGAATTGCAAGATCCCAGGCGGGGCTGGCTGGTCAAGGTGGAAGTTTTCTGCCGACCAGATCGTCTCTCCAAAGTTACAGGATTCCGGATTGGTACCGTGATGCGAAGTTCGGCATATGGTCTCACTGGGGTCCGCAGTCAGCGATTGAATTCGGAGATTGGTACGCGAGGACGATGTACCAGGAGGGTTCGAAGCAGTATCTCTACCACGTGGAAACCTATGGGCATCCTTCTAAGGTTGGTTATAAGGACCTGGTCGATAACTGGAAGGCTGCAAAGTGGGACCCCGATCATCTCATGGGCCTCTACAAGAAAGCAGGCGCAAAGTACTTCGTCAGCATGGGTTGTCACCACGATAACTTCGACCTTTGGGATTCAAAGTACACACGCTGGAACTCCGTGAACATGGGGCCGAAGAAAGATATCGTCGGAACCTGGCAAAAGGCGGCGCAAAAGCTGGGATTGCGCTTCGGCGTCAGCGAGCATCTTTGGATAAGTTACAAGTGGTTTGCTCCCAGTCACGGCGCTGACAAGGGCGGTCCACTCGCAGGCGTGCCCTATGACGGCGCAGATCCGAAGTTCGCGGATCTCTATCACGATGCGGACTGTGCCAGGCTTATCGAAAAACTCGATTGGAGCGACAACGACATTCCCGAAGCGTGGAAGCTCCATTACCTTGACCGCATGACCGACCTTATCGACAAGTATCAGCCGGACCTGCTCTACACCGACGGCCACCTCCCCTTCGAGGACATTGGCCTGAAGATGGTTGCACACCTCTATAACGTGAGCGCGCAGTTGCATGGCGGCGCAACCGAGGCGATCTATAACAGCAAGGAGACGACCGACTGCGCCATCGGAACCTGCCTCCTCGACCATGAGCGCGGCGTGGCCGATGGCATCGCGAAGAATCCCTGGCAGACCGACACTTGCATCGGCCAATGGCATTACAACCGCGGCGAGAAATACAAGTCGGCCAAAAAGGTGATCGATCTGCTCACCGATATCGTGAGCAAGAACGGCAACCTGCTGCTCAACTTCCCGCTGCCCAACTCCGGCGAACTGGACTTCGAGGAAATGACTGTGCTTGAGGGCATTACCGCATGGATGGCCGTCAACAGCGAGGGCATCTACAGCACGCGCCCGTGGAAGATCTACGGCGAAGGCCCGTCCACGCAAGTCAAGATTGAAACCGGCAACTTCAACGAAGACAAGAAGAAGGACCTCACCGCGGACGATGTTCGCTTCACTGCCAAGAACAGCACGATCTACGCATTCCTGATGGGCTGGCCCGACAAGGCGGCGGCCGTCAAAGCGCTAGGCCTCGCCAGCGATCAGACCCCAGGCAAGATTCGCAATGTGGAACTGCTCGGCTACAAAGGCGACCTGAAGTGGAAGCAGGACGATGCAGCATTAAAGGTCGAAATGCCTGCGGAGAAAATCTCCGATATTGGCATCACGCTGAAGGTCGAACTCGCTTAGCGAAATGTTGTATATTGCCAGCTTGTATTTGAAAAGGCAATCTCAAACACCGGGCCAGAAT
>Ga0302320_10018187_pt1 | contig 14195 bp, 12 predicted proteins | sample Bog_T0_3_FD_202130 | JGI IMG/M metagenome (GOLD analysis project Ga0302320, IMG submission 202130) | Peat permafrost microbial communities from Stordalen Mire near Abisko, Sweden - Bog_T0_3 | ecosystem: Environmental > Terrestrial > Soil > Wetlands > Peat | place: Sweden: Abisko, Stordalen Mire... | reverse complement strand
GCCCTCGCGCCTGCCGGGGTCCGCCATCCGGGCCTGGGCGTAGAGCTGGAGCGCCACCGACGAGAGCAAGAACCAGTCGAAGAAGCTCTCGCGCTGGGCGAGGTCCCAGTAGAGATAGAGGAGGTACTGCGCGCTCAGGATGACCCACCCGGCGAAGGCCCAGCCGAGCCGCTCGATGACGCGGCTGGCGCGGCCCCAGAGGTCGCCCGGCGCCGGGAGCGGACGCCTCCACACGCCCGGAAGGCACGCCCCCACGAGCGCGAAGGTCGCTCCCGTGCAGACGAGATCGAGCACGTGGAAACGGTGCTCGTCGGCTCCGCCGAGGCGAAGGAAGACCATGTGAATGAGGTGGGTCAGCGGGCCGTTCACGTCCCGCACGTCGCGGTAGTCCTTCGCGCCGTGCTCGAGCGCCCAGGCGACGTACTGGAAGATGCCCTGGTCGCGGCCGAGCGTGTCGAACGTGGCGCGTCGGGTCGCCTCCATGACCCAGACGAGCGGCGGCAGCGCGGTCACGAGCGGGAGCACGAGCGGCCTCAGCAGGCGCCCGAGCCGGAGCAGGGCGGCCTCGAGCAGCGCGCGCGCTCCAGCGGGCGAGAGGGCGGCCATGGTGGCCGCGTACCCTAGTCGCAAATGGGTGCCGACGCAGCAGAGGCCGGACGAAGAGGCACTGAACACGCGGTTTGTGCAAGCCAGCGGCAATCAGGGCCCATCCCGTTGATATTGCGCAGGATGCTCGTACCTGAGGTAGACCTATGCAGCCTCTGCCGTGCATGTGAGGCTCGACGTTCCCCGTAGAAACGGGCCACAATTGCCCTTCCACCCCATGGACCCCGTCCGCCGCTTGGCCATTCCCTCGCAACCTCCTCCGGAGCAGCGTGCGAGACTCTTCGCCGACGCGCTCAGTGCCGCCAAGGGCGCGCACGTCCTCGTGGCCCTCCGTGGGCACCCCGATCCCGACGGGATCGCGTGCGCCATCGCGCAGGCCCACATCGGGGCGCGGCTGGGCGTCGCCCAGACGACCATCGCCTACTGCCACGAGCTGAGCCACCGCGAGAACCGCGCGCTCGTGAAGCTCTTGGGGCTCGACCTCAAGAAGATCAAGAGCGTCAAGGAGCTCGGCAGCAAGGTCGACTTCGTGGCGCTCGTCGACTCGTACGAGCTCGACCCCGATCTCGCGGACGCGCAGGGGCTCGAGGTCCTCACGATCGTCGACCACCACCGCGCCCCCTCGTTTCCGAAGGCGCGTTTCGTGGACCTGCGGCTCGACGCGGGCGCCACGGCGACGATGTTCGTCGAATACCTGGATTCTCTCTCGCCGCTCGATCCGGACGTCGAGGAGGACCGCAAGATCGCGACGGCCCTCATGCACGGCCTGTCGACGGACACCGACGACTTCATGCTCGCCCGCGCGGTCGACTTCCGCGCCGCCGCCCAGATCGCCGAGGTGTGCGACCGCGATCTGCTCCAGGACCTGAACCGGCGGCTCATCGCCCCGAGCGCGATGGACGTCATCGCGCGCAGCCTCTCGTCGCTCGTCGTCCGGCGAAACTTCGCCATGGCGGGCGTCGGGTTCGTACCCGAGGCCGACCGCGACACGATCGCCCAGGCGGCCGACTTCCTCGTGCGCCGCGAGGACATCGACACCGTCGTCGTGTACGGGGTCGTCGGAGACCGGACGATCGAGGGCTCCTTGCGCACCCACTCACCCAGCGTCGACCCGGCGGTGTGGCTCGAGCAGGCCTTCGGGCACGACGACAAGGGACGCGCGTACGGCGGAGGCCGCCGTGACAAGGGGGGCTTCCGCATCCCGATAGGCTTCCTCGGACGGTCGACGGACCGCGCCCAGCTCTGGACGCTCGTGGAGCACGCGATGCGGATGGCGCTCCTGCGCCAGCTTGGGGACGAGGCGACGGCCAGCGTCCTCGTGAATCCGCAGCAGGCGTAACCGGGCTTGCGCGTCGTCTTCTTCGGGCTGCCGCTGGCGGCGCTGCTGCTCCTGCGCGATGGCCACGACATCGCCCTCGCGTGCATCAGCCGGCCGGACGCCGTGGGAATGAGGAGGCTCGAGCGGCGCCTGGGTCGGGGGCGCCTCCTGCGCAAGCCGGACGTGACGACCGAGCCTCTGCTGAGCCGTGTTCGGGACGCGAAGCCCGATTTGCTCGTGAGCTGGTTCTGGACGACGCGAATCCCCACGCGGGTCCTCGCCCTCGCGCCCCTCGGCGGAGTCGGCGTACACCCGTCACTCCTGCCACGCCATCGCGGGCCGGACCCCTACTACTGGGCGCTGGCGTGCGGGGATCGGGAGACCGGCGTGACGGCCCACGCGCTCGACGAGGAGTACGACACGGGCGCTCTCCTCGGCCAGCGGCGGCTCACCATCGATCCCCGCTGGAACGCCTGGATCCTGGCGCGAAAGCTCGACCGTCCGTCCCTCGCCCTGCTGCGGGAGGTCGTCCGGGCGTTCGCGAGCGGCGCGCCGCCGCGGCCGGTGGCCCAGGACGAGTCTGGCGCGACGGCGGCGCCTGCCCCCACGGACGAGGATCTCACCGTCCACTGGACGGAGCCAAGCCTTGCCATCGAGCGCAGGGTCCGGGCCGCGAGCCCCTGGCCTGGCGCGCTCACGCAGATCGCGGAAGAGCCCGTCCTGCTGACCCGCGTCCGCGCGACCGCCGACTACCCGACGGCTCTGGTGGCCGGCGAGGCGACGGTACGACCGGATGGGATCGCCGTGGTGCGCACCGCGGACGGGGCCGTCGAGCTACTCGAAGGTCGCGACGAGGACGATGCGGAAATCGACCAGGCCGCGCTCGCGACCCTCGTGACGCGGGCCAATGTTGGGGTTTGCCAAAGCGCGCCGCTCGCATAGCATCGAGAAAGGTGCGACGAGCGCCCCTACGAAGCGAAACCCAGAGCCCGCGCGCTCCAGGAGCAACCCGTGCCCGATCCCGTCACGACCGCCAAGAGCGCGAGAGAGTCGCTCGCGCGTGGGCTGAAGGCTCTGCAAGCGGAGAATCTGCCACCGGGCCTGGTCGAGCTGGCCGAGCCGATCGCGCAGGCCATGGGCGCGCTCCACCAGATCGAGCGCTCGGGCGGCACGCAGCTCTCGCCCCATGCGGACGTCGCCCTCGGACACACGCGCAGCGCGCTGTCGTCGCTTCAGGCTCAGCCGCAAGCCCATCCGGCCGTTCTCGCGGCGACGGAAGCCGTGGCGAGCTCGCTCGGGCTCGTGCACGCGCTCGGCAAGATGGCGGTGGGGCTCGGGCCGACGGCACCGCAGCCGGCCCATGCCGCAGCCCAGCCGGCCTTTCCGCAGGCTCAGCAGCCGCAGGTGTCGACGGCCTACCAGCCGCCCGCGCCCGCTCCGGCGGCCTTTCCGCAGGCGAACCAGCCCTTCAAGCAGGGCGCCGCTCCTGCCCCCGGCTCGCCGCTCGCGGCGACCTTCGCCGCCCCGGGTCCGGCACCGGTGCAAGCGCAGCCTCAGCCGCGCGCCGCTTCCGCCGGGACGGCGGCCATCGTCAACGCCGACCTCGGCACCCACAGCGCGACGAACTTCTACAAGGGCCTCTCGGGCAACGACGTGGTCGACCACGGCGGGCTCTTCGTGTCGACGTACATGATTCCGCAGATCGGCGCTCCCGTTCGTCTCAAGGTCTCGCTCCCGGGCGGCTACGAGTTCGAGGCGAACGCCGTCGTCCGGTGGAGCCGCGACCCGTCGGAAGGCGGCGGGGACGCACCCCCCGGCTTCGGGGCGCAGTTCACGGCCATCACCCAGGAAGCCCGCCAGCTCGTCTATCGCTACGTGCGAAACCGCGAGCCGCTATTCCACGACGATATGTGAGCTGGGTTCGTGCCGAAGAGGCACGCCAAGGCGCTAAGGCCGGCTAGACTCGCGGCCTCGCGTGCGACCCCCCACTGCCAATCGTGCCTGGGCCGCCCTGCTGTCGGCCGCCGCAGTCGTCTCGTTCGCGTGGCCGTTGAACGCCGCGAACAACCCGCGGCTCGTGTGGCACACGATCGAGACGCCGCACTTTCACATCACGTACAACTCGGGGGAGGACGAGATCGCCAAGCACGTGGCGGACCTCGGCGAGGCCATCCACGCGCGCCTCGCGCCCGCCGTCGGATGGTCGCCCAACGAGCGCACGAACCTCGTCATCACCGACCAGACGGACGTGGCCAACGGCTCGGCGACGGCGCTGCCCTACAACGCGATCACGCTCTATGTCACGGCACCCGACGACATGTCTCCGCTCGGCGACGTGGACGACTGGTACCAGGAGCTCGTCACCCACGAATACACGCACATCCTCCACCTCGATCACATCCAGGGCCTCCCTGCGATCGCCAACGCCATCATCGGCAAGACCTTCGCCCCGAACCAGACGAACCCGCGGTGGCTGCTCGAGGGGCTCGCGGTCTTCGAGGAGAGCAAGCGGACGAGCGGTGGTCGCCTGCGTTCCTCGATGTGGAACATGTGGATGCGCGCGGACGTGCTCGAGAACAACGTGGCGCCGCTGGACGTGTTCTCGAACACGCCCCGCCGCTGGCCGCAGGGGAACATCTGGTACCTCTACGGCTCCTTCTTCATGCAGTGGATCGCCGAGACGTACGGCGAGGACGCGATCCGGCGCATGGCCAATGACGGCGGGTCGCAGGTCGTCCCCTACGCGATGAACCGATCCATACGGCGCGCGACGGGCCGCACGTTCGAGGAGATGTACCCGTCGTTCATCGAGACGCTGCGCCGCGAGTACGGCGAGCAGGCCGCCGCCATCCGGGCGCGGGGACGGCGCGAGGGCGTGCAGGTCACGTTCGCCGGACAGACCGCCGAGCACCCGCGGTGGATACCGGACAACGCATGGCCGGGCCACGGCGGGGAGCTTCTCTACTGGCGCGACGACGCCAACACGACCGCGGGCATCTACCGCGTGCCCGTCGTCCGGGACCCGAGCGGACACGTCACCGCGGGGCGTGAGGACCAGCGCGAGCTCATGATCCGCAACGGCGGGGTCGGGGCGGCGAGCTTCGCGCCCGACGGCGCGGTCATCTTCAGCGGGGTCGACGTCACAGACAACCTCTGGTCGTTCGACGATCTGTTCAAGCTCGGCGCCGGCAAGAAGAGCCCGGGCGGGCTCGAGGGCGGGCGATCGAGGTGGACGACGGGCTTCCGCGCGCTCGATCCGGACATCTCCCCGGACGGACGGCGGGTGGTGTTCACGACGAACCACCGCGGTACGCAGTACCTGGACATCGCCGACGTACTCGCCGATGGGGGCATCGCGAACACCCGCGCGCTCGTCCCGAGCGGGCTCTTCGACCAGGCCTACACGCCGCGCTGGTCGCCGGACAACCGCCACGTGGCCTACAGCGTCTGGAAGAAGGGTGGCTACCGGGACATCCGCATCGTGGACACCAAGGATGGCTCGTTCATCGAGATCACGCACGACCGCGCCATCGACGGCGACCCGTCGTACTCCAGGGACGGGCGCTGGCTGCTCTTTCACTCGGACCGCACGTTCGGCGTCACGAACGTGTTCGCGTACGAGGTCGCGACCGGCAAGCTCTCGCAGGTCACCAACGTCATCAACGGCGCCTACCAGCCCGAGCTGTCACCCGACGGCAAGACGGTCGCTTACGTCGGGTACACCAGCAAGGGTTACGATCTCTTCGCGATGGCCTTCGACGAGAAGGACTTCCTCGAGGCCCTCCCCTACGTGGACGACCGCCCCGAGGCGCCGCCCGAGGCGCCGCACATCGCGTTTCCGGTGCACCCGTACCACCCGCTCGAGACGCTGAGGCCGCGCGCCTACTCGGCGCAGATGACGCCCGGCAATTTCGGCGAGGCGATCATCGTGACCGCCACGGGGACGGACATCGCGGGCCTGCACTCGATCACGGCGTCCCTGAACACCGAGCTGAACAAGCCGACCCCGCAGCCGGACGTCCAGTACGCCTACAGCCAGCTGCCGTTCGACCTCACGCTGCACGGCTACCGCACCATCACGCCCCGTGGCGGCTACTCGCTCGGCCCGAGCTACTCTCCGCAGTGGATCCAGGACACCGCGGGTATCGAGACGGGGATCGCCTACTCCCTCCCTCGCGCGTTCGACGGGCAGTCCTTCGCGCTCACGTACTCGTACGCGCACATCGGCGGCTCGCTCCCCGCGCCCGCCAACCAGCTCGACCCGTACAACACGCCCGTCTTGCCGACGCTCTCGCGCGGGTCGCTCGGATTCCTCCACCTGGGATACTCGTACTCGAACGCCGAGGGGTTCCTCTACAGCGTGGGCAACGAGAAGGGCTTCTCGCTCTCGGCGAGCTTCGACCTGACCAACCCCGCCCTCGCGAGCGACTTCACGGGCTACGCCGCGAACTTCAACTTCGAGACGTACCTGAAGATGCCGTGGCTGAAGCACAACGTGCTGGCGCTCCATGCGGGCGCCGGGATGAGCGGGGGCAACTACCCCGGCCAGGGGCTCTACTACGTCGGCGGCTACGTCGACGTTCCCGTCACCAGCACGGTCGAGAACTCGCTCGTCCAGGGGGGGATCGTGCTCCGGGGCTACCCCGTCGTGGCCGAGGCGGGGGCGTATTACGCGCTCTTCAACGCCGAGTATCGCTTTCCAATCCTCACCGTCGACCGCGGCATCTCGACGTTGCCGATGTTCTTGAGCCGCATCACCGGCAACGTGTTCGTCGACTACGGGAGCGCGTTCAACGACGCGTACACCGCCGAGTTCAAGACGGGGACGGGCGGCGAGCTCTGGTTCGACACGCAGCTCGGCTACATCCTCGACTTCACGTTCCGCGCGGGCTTCGCGCACGGGTGGGCGAGCGAGGGGATCAACAAGCTCTACTTCATCGCGGCCGTGCCGTTCTAGGGTCCTCTCGTCCGCGGCTCGTCCCTTCCCGGCCAGGAGCGAACCGCAGAGGCGCGGAGGACGCAGGGGGAGGAGACACTTTGCAGGGTTCTGTCTGCGACCTCTGCGCCTCTGCGGTTCGCTACTTCTGCTGGAAATTGGACTTCCTACGCGGCGCGCCCGTAGGGTCGGTCCATGCGCGCCCACCCGACTGCTCGAAGCCTGACGAACCTCTCCCGCTTGATGCTGGTCGCCGGGCTCGCGGGGCTCCTTGGCCTGCCGGCGTGCGCGCTCGCGGACAAGCAGTCGCTCGCGCGGGACGCCGCCAATGAGCTGAACCTGAACTCGCGGTTCGACCGCACGCAGCTCGTCATGGAGCGCATCGGCGCGAAGGAGAAGCCCGAGTACACGCGCACCCACCGACTCTGGGGCGGGGACGTGCGGGTGACGGACGCCGAGATCGCCAGCTTCCGGATGGTGAACGAGACGGAGGCCGAGGTCACCGTCCACGTCGCGTGGTTCCGCCTGAACGAGGGAGAGCTCCGCTCGACCATCCTTCGCCAGAAGTACGAGGACGACAAGAAGGGCCACTTCCTCCTCGTGAAGGAAGAGCGCGTCGAAGGGGACGTCGGGCTACTCGCCGAGAAGGTGGAGCGCGCCATGGCGGGGGCGGCCGACTTGCCGGCGCCGGCGCAGTTTCCCACGATCCGCCTGGGCGAGAACGAGTAGCGGCGCCGAAACGCCGCTCTCTTTCGTCCTGCGAGGCGTCAGCCTTCGGCGGGGCTGCTGGGCGGTGCCGGCGGCGGGGTCGGCTTGGCGGCCGTGGCCTTCTTCGCCGTCTTCTTGGCGGGGGCGGCCGGAGCTTTCTTGCTCGACGCCTGCGCCTGGCGCACGACGCGCTCCTTCTTCTTCACCTGAGCCTTGCGGCGCTTCATCTTCTGCGAGTTACGGCGATCGAACTTTCCCATAGGTCTCCTTGGAGCAGGCGAGACTGCCGCGAACACCTCCGGCCCGTCAAGCCATGTTGACGAGCCCTCGACGAGCCCCCTTCCCCCAGGAAGAAGAAGGGGGGGTGGGTTTCGACGAGGGAAAGCGATGCCTAGGAGGGCGACGAGCCGTACTCCTGTACGGTGACGAGCCTGACGACGGCAGCGCGCTGCCATCGTCGAAAAACGCCCCCCTTCTTAGCCGGTGCCTTCGGCGAGGGCGTCTTCCCGGCCGCGGACTTCCAGGCGGTAGCGGCTGTTGATCGTCTCGATGTAGAAGACCTCGCGGCCTGCGATGCGGAGCACTCGCTTTACCGGCGTGGTCACGTACTCGTGCATCCCATCGGGGAACTCGATGACGACCACCGAGCCCTTTCGCGGCGCCCGCACCAGGCGCCCAGCCACAGCGCGTGAGCCTTTGCCGAGCTTGCGAAGGACTACTTCCACACGATCAATCTAGCATCCCCGCTGCGCACGTCTACTACCCTTCTCGCAAGAGAAACATTGCCGCATCGCGCCGACACACACATCCCCACCGGCCGCCCCCCCTGGGCTCCCCCGCAACGGCTGGTCCGTTGCCCCTTCAGGCACGGGTTCGTTTCGGTTATGGCCGTGTCAGCCCCGCAGCGGAAGCGCTCGGGGCGCGGCGCCGGAGCCATGGAGAGTCATGCATAGAGGGGACGGGGAGCACCTGTCGAGCTTGGAGGGCAACGACACCCGGCGCGGTTGCGTCGAGATCGTGTGCGGCTCGATGTTCAGCGGGAAGACCGAGGAGCTCTTGCGCCGCATAAAGCGGGCCCGGCTCGGTCGGCAGCGGGTGCAGCTCTTCAAGCCGCGCGTCGACGATCGCTACGACGCCGTGAAGGTCGTCACGCACGAGGGGGCGAACGCCGATGCCCTGCCCGTCTCGAACCCCGAGGAGCTGCTCGCCAACGTGGTCCCCGGCACGGCCGTGGTCGGGGTGGACGAGGTGCAGTTCTTCGACCTGTCGATCGTGCGAGCCGCCGATACGCTGGCCAACCAGGGGATCCGGGTCATCCTCGCGGGTCTCGATCAGGACTACCGCGGCCAGCCGTTCGGGCCCGTGCCGGCGCTCATGTCGGTGGCCGAGTACGTGACGAAGCTGCACGCCGTCTGCGCCCGCTGCGGCGCCGAGGCGTCACGCTCGCAGCGGCTCGTGGCGCAGGAGGAGCAGCTGTTCGTCGGGGGCGCGGCCGCGTACGAGGCGCGCTGCCGTCGCTGCTTCGTCGCCGAGGTCGTGCTGGGCTGACGTCACTCCGCGGCGGCGGGCTCGGGGGCGGCGCCGACCTTGGCGAGCGGCCGGAGCAGCATCGCGAAACCGAAGGCCACCGCCATGCCCAGCGCGGCGGCGATGTACGGCGCCCTGCGGCTCACCGCCCCGTAGACGAAGGCCGGGCCGAACGTCCGCGCGAGCGCGGAGGCCGCCTGGTTCGTCCCGAGCGTGGCCCCCTGCGCCGAAGGGTCTGCCCGGCGCGAGACGAACGCGCTGACGCTCGGCTGCGTGAGGCCGTTGCCGATCGCGAGGACGGCGCCGGCGCCGAAGAGCATCCCCGTGCCCACGTCGGGCGCGACGGCGAAGCCGGCGAACGCGAGGATCTGGAGGAAGACGCCCGCGCGAATCAAGATCGCCTCGTCGACCCGCTTGGCCAGCTGCCGCACGAGGCCGCCCTGCGTGAGCGCGGCGACGACGCCGATGAACGCCAGCACGATGCCCGTCTCGGGCTCGCTCATGCCGAAGCTGTCCTTGGTGAAGTAGCGGAACGTCTGATCGAGGTTCGCGAAGGACACCACGATGAGGAAGTTCACGAGCACCGCCAGCGCGACCCCGGGCTGCGCGAACGCCTGGCGGGCCGCCGCGAGGTTGAGCGGCGCGAGGCTCCGCGGCTGGGCCGCGGCCTGCTTGCGGCGCTCCTCCGACAGCGACTCGGCGAGCCCGAGCGAGGCCCAGACCAGGTTCACCACGCTGAGCCCCGCCGCCACGAAGCACGGGAGCGCGCCGTGGCGGCCGTGGATCGTGACCTTCGCGAGCACCCCGCCGAGACCGGGGCCGAGGATGAACCCGAGACCGAACGCCATCCCGATGAGGCCCATGCCCTTCGCGCGCTCCTCGGGCTTGGTCACGTCCGCGATGTACGCGCTCGCGGTGCCGAGGTTCGCCGTCGCGATACCGCTGACGATGCGGGCCAGGAAGAGCCACGCGATGGACGCGCCGAAGGACAGCCCGAAGCCCAGCCCGGCCATGGCGAGCGCCGTCACACCGATCGACCAGAGCAGCACGGGGCGGCGGCCGATGCGGTCGGACAGCCGGCCCCACACGGGGACGAAGAGGAACTGCATCAGCGAGTAGACTGCGCTGAGCAAGGTGCCGACGAACGCCGTCGAGCCGAAGGTGTCCCGCGCCTCCTCGGCGAGGAACGGCATGACGATCCCGAACCCGAGCAGGTCCAGGAAGACGGTCAGGAAGATTGCCCCCAGGGAGGGACGTCGGGCGCTTGGCATGCGGCTTCGAAGAGAGGGCGTCTATCTAGCACGGGCGTACACGAACGCCTCGCGGTTCCCCTTCGGCCCGGCGATCGCCGCTTCGGCCTGGCCGAGCACGTCGAAGCCCGCGTCCTGCACGCCCGCCACCGCGGCGTCGATCGCGCCCGTACGGACGGCCTCGTCGCGGACGACGCCCTTGCCGCGGCTCGCTTCCTCGCGGCCGACCTCGAACTGCGGCTTGATGAGCGCCACGAGCGCTCCGCCCGGGCGGAGGCAGCGGTGGATGGCCGGCAGGAGCTTCTCGAGGCCGATGAACGAGGCGTCCACCACCGCGAGCTCGACCGGCCCGCCGATGGCCTCGGGCTCGAGCGTGCGCGCGTTGGTGCGCTCGAGGACGGTGACGCGCGGATCGACGCGGAGCTTGTGGGCGAGCTGCCCGTAGCCGACGTCCACGGCCACGACGCGCGCGGCGCCGCGCTGGAGCAGGCAATCGGTGAAGCCGCCCGTGGACGCGCCCACGTCGAGGCAGACGAGCCCCGTCACCTCCACGAAGAACGAGTCGAGCGCCCCCGCGAGCTTGAGGCCGCCCCGCGAGACGTACGGGTGGTCCGCCCCGAGGACGGTCACCTCCGCGTCCTCGGCGACGAGCGCTCCGGCCTTGTCGACGCGCTCGCCGCCCACGCGGACGGCGCCGGCGAGGATGACGGCCTGCGCGCGCGCCCGCGTCGGCGCGAGCTCGCGCGCCACGAGCAGCTGGTCGAGGCGCTGCTTGGGCCGCTTCACGGAGGGAACGCCTCCGGGTGCAGCGCGCGCGCGAGCATCGCGAGCCCCTCGCCGATCCGGGGGCCCGGGCGCAGGACGACCTCGTCGTTCAGCGTCACCACGCGCCCCGCCTTGACGGCCCGCACCTCGCGCCACCCGGCCGAGTCGCGGCCGATGCGCTCCACGCCTTGCGCCTCGCCGATCGCCGCGTCGACGATGACGTCCGGGTCGAGCGCGAGGACCTTCTCCATGCCGAGCGTCGGGTACTTGCCGCCCGCCTTCACGACGTCCTCTCCTCCGGCGCGCCGGATCATCTCGTCGGCGAAGCTGTCGGGGCCGGCGACGACGATGGGCTCGAGGCCGAAGATCAGGAGCGCGCGCACGCGGGGCTTGCCCGCGAGAGCGCGCTCGGTCTCGTCGACGCGCGCGTGCACCTTGTCGACGACGCCGCGCGCACCGTCGGCGTGCGCGGTGCGCGCGCCGAGCCCGAGGATCATCTCGTCGATCTGCGCGAACGTCTCGGTGTCGGGGAAGTAGGTCGCGATTCCGCGGGACGTGAAGCGGTCGGCCACCTCGCGGCCCGACGGCCCGCGGGCGCCCGTCACGAGGTCGGGGCGGAGGGCGAGGATGGTCTCGAAGCTCGGGTCCACGTAGCCGCCGACCTCCGGCAGGCGGAGGGCCTCGGCAGGGTAGTCGCAGTAACGGGACCGGCCGACCGCCGCGCTGCCCGCGCCGATGGCGAAGAGCGTCTCGGTGGTGGACGGCGAGAGCGACACGACGCGCTCCGCGATCCCCGTGCTCGCCGCGTGCGGACGGGCGCACGCGAGGCAGAGAGCCGCGAGGAGCCACAGCACGGAACGCCTCCCCCCGGATTGTCGGGGGGAGGACGGGAGGGGGGCCACGCGGCTCATGAGCGCTCGATGAGGCCGTACTTGTGCAGCTTCTCGATGAGCGCCGGACGCGAGACGCCGAGCCTTCGCGCCGTCTCGCTCTGGTTCTTGCTCGAGGCCTCGAACTGCTCCGAGATGATCGTGCGCTCGAAGGCCTCGACCCGGGCGCGCAGAGGGTGGCTCGAGCCCGGGTCTCCGTTCGCGCTCGGGTTGGGAGACGAGGAGCGCGACTCCTCGGTGAGCGACCGCCACAAGGCGAGCGAGATGCGCTCGTCCGGCGAGAGCGCGAGCAGCCTCGCCACCGTGTTCTCGAGCTCCCGGACGTTGCCCGGCCACGGGTGCGTCTTCATGGCCTCGACGAGCGCGGGCTCCACCTCGACCGAGCCCATGCCGTACCGCTCGGCGTACGTGTGGACGAAGTTCGTGACGAGCGGAACGATGTCCTCCGGCCGCTCGCGCAGCGGCGGGACGCGGATGGGGACGACGTTCAGGCGGTAGTAGAGATCCTCCCGGAAGCGGCCGGCCTTCACGTCGGCGGCGAGGTCCCGGTTGGTCGCGGCGACGAGCCGGACGTCGACCGTCTCCGCCCTGCCGCCGACGGGCTGGACCTCGCCCTGCTGGAGGGCGCGCAGGATCTTGGCCTGGATGGGCAACGGAAGGTCGCCGATCTCGTCGATGAAGAGGGTCGCGCCGTCGGCTTGCTGGAAGTAGCCGAGCCTCGCCGCTTGCGCGCCCGTGAAGGCGCCCTTCGTGTGGCCGAAGAGCTCCGCCTCGGCGAGCTCGCTCGGGATGGCGGCGGCGTTGAAGCGGATGAGCGGCTTGTCGGCGCGGCGCGAGTGCGCGTGGATGGCGGTCGCGACGACCTCCTTGCCGGCGCCGCTCTCGCCCGTGAAGAGCACCGTCACGTCCTTCGGGGCGACGCGCGCGACGAGGTCGAGCACGCGCTTCATCGCCGGGCTCTCGGCAACGATGACGCGGCCGAGCGCCGCCTCCGCACGCAGGCGCGCGTTCTGGAGGCGGAGCGCGCGCATCTCGACGGCGCGCTTCACCGCGAGGACGAGCTCGTCGGGGTCGAACGGCTTGGGCAGGTAGTCGTACGCGCCCGCCTTCATCGCGGCCACGGCGACGCGCTCGGAGCCGTGCGCGGTCAGCATGACGACCGGCACGCCCGGGTCCGTCGCCCGCAGCCGCTCGAGCACCTGCATGCCGTCCATGCCGGGCATCGCGAGGTCCGTCAGGACGACGTCGGCGCCGCGCGCCTCGAACGCAGCGAGGCCGGCCGGGCCGGTCTCGCAGACCTCCACGGCGAGCCCCGCGTCGCTCAGCACCGCGTCTAGCGTGTAGCGAAGGGAAGCATCGTCATCGATGACAAGGACGCTCTGCATCGTGTCAGAAGCTCAGATCTTCGCCGCGATCGGCTCCTCGTGCGAGGGATCTTTTTCTTCCTGCACGGTCTGGGGCACGACCTTCACGGTCTTTCGCTTCTCGGCCGCGCTCGCGATGCACCGGGCGAGCGTCGCGGAGCACTCGACCTTGGGCAGCGGCGCCTCCTGCGTCGCGGCAAGCGCGTTCAGCGGCAGGCGCACGATGACCGTCGTTCCCTTGCCGGGCGCGCTCTCGTACTCGAGCGAGCCGCCGTGCTGCTCGATGATGCCGCGCGACACGGCGATGCCGAGGCCCGACCCGCCCTCGCGCGTCGTGAAGTACGGCTTCTTGATGCGGTCCAGCACCTCGGGCGTCATCCCGGGACCGCGATCCTGGACCCGGATCGTCGTCATGTAGCTCATCGCGCACGTCCGCCCGACCTCGATCGTGACCTTCTCGCCCCTGGGAGAAGCCTGCATCGCGTTGAGCACGAGGTTCAGGAGCGCCTGGCGGAGCTTGCGGGCGTCCGCCTCGAGCGTCGCGCTCGTGTCGCCCACGACCTCGAGCGCCACCCCGGCGTCCGCGGCGCGCGTCTCGAGCAGGAGCGTCAGCTCGCGCGCGAGCTCGTACGGCTTGGTGGCGGTGGGGTGCAGGTCGTCCAGGCCGCGCGAGAACGAGAGGAACCCCTCGACGATGCCCTGGAGGCGGTCGGCCTCGGCCGCGACGATCGAGAGCCGCTCGGCCGTCTTCGGGTCCGTCGCGCTCCGCGCCATGTGCGTGGAGAGGCCCTTGATGGCGGCCAGCGGGTTCTTCACCTCGTGCGCGAGGCG
>Ga0302320_10018183_pt1 | contig 14197 bp, 12 predicted proteins | sample Bog_T0_3_FD_202130 | JGI IMG/M metagenome (GOLD analysis project Ga0302320, IMG submission 202130) | Peat permafrost microbial communities from Stordalen Mire near Abisko, Sweden - Bog_T0_3 | ecosystem: Environmental > Terrestrial > Soil > Wetlands > Peat | place: Sweden: Abisko, Stordalen Mire... | reverse complement strand
ACATGCGGATCTGCGGGTCCCAGATTCTGGAAAGGGTTGCCTTTCAATGCGCCGAGGGCCACTTCTGGGTCACGGTGCTTGTCACAAAGGGGTGAAAGAGTCCCAGGAGAGCTGGACTTCTTCTCTGGATATCCTCTGTGCAGCCGCCGGAAAATCGAAGAAAATGCGCATCCGCTCGATAACCTGATTCAAGGCTTCGAAAGGATTTTGGCAGTTGCGCCCGCATCGGAGTTCAGGCCGGTGTGTTTGTGTACAATCGGCTTCGGGATCAACGTTCTCCCGAGGTTCTCTCCTCGATCGACCCGGCGGCTGTGCCTTCAAGATGCACAGCTGCTAAAACTCACTTGAACAGATCGAGAATACATGCCGATAAGAGATATGACGCCGAATCACCTTGAAATCGAATCGGAGAATCATGGAGATAATCAGCATCTCAAAGATTGCCACGCCCACAGCGGATTGGGCCGCGGCAGCACGCCTGTCTAACCCAGCAACCTCATCGCCCTCCGCCACCGTTCAGCAAACATCGCGCACATCCTCGCCGATCTCCTCTCCGCCCATCGGGACTTCCTCCTCCATAGCCAAGATTCAGAATGCCGCGAGCAGTGTCCGTGTGGCCACGGTCGCCGCGTCCTATTCCGCGACTGTAGCAGGCAAGAACTACCCAGGAAGCGTCGAAGAATCCGGAGGAGTATACATAGCCTCCGTTCCGAACCCGCCGGGAGCAAGCGCGAGTGGATCTAGCGTAGAGTCGGCAGAGAACAATCTCAATATCAAATTGGATGCTCTCGCGTGACATCCTCGAACGATAAGCGGATCTGTCAATCTCGGCTTTGCCGCTTCAGCAGTAACTAGAAGTTTGCGCCAATTGTGGCGAGAAAGAGCATGATGTTTGGTGCACAAGTGAATTGGACCGGTCCACTCGACGCTACCGGCCAACAGGCGGCACGGAACATCTTCGCCTCCGGCGAAGACACCGAAGCCGCCTTCGCGCTTATTTACGAAACGATCCTTGGACTTTCCGAAGAGCAATGTTCTCAGACCGATGTGTCTGACAATTGGCGCGGCGCCGATGCCAATGGCAGCCTGCTTGACCCGTACGAGTCAAACAGACAACTCACCGGAATCAACATGGGCAAAGACGCACTTCAATTCACAGGCAAAGGCCGCGATTCCGAAGCCAATCTGGGCTACTTCGGAGCGCGCTACCCCGGCAGCAGCATGGGCCAGTTCATCTCCCAAGGCAGTCAGGTTCAAGTCGGTACTGTGCCATCGCATGGCGCAGGAACCCAGTCGGCAGCCGCAGAAACGAGTGTGCTGCAAAATGGTAATCCTAGACCGCCAACAGGGCCAGATGTCGATTTTGCACCATTGGCGAACTCCACCGGAGTATTGAACAAGAACCAGCTCTCTGGTTGGATGGATGCTCACGCTCTTTCTCGTTCCAGTCACCATTGTGCGATGTATTGTCGAATGGGCATGGAGGCCGCCGGCCTTGACACAGGGGATCGTCCTCGGTCGGGTGACGCCGGAGACTACGGTCCCTTCTTACTAAGGCACGGAGCGCAAACCGTGCCACCGGAGTCCTACGTTCCGCAAGTTGGCGATGTAGTCGTATTTGACAAGACAGGACAACACCCATACGGCCACATTGAAATGTACGACGGCCAACAGTGGGTATCGGATTTCAAGCAACATAGTTTTTCTCCCTACCGTGACGCTGCCAGTACACCCTCATTTACGATTTACCGGCTTAGCTAAAGTCGAGACGCGAGGAACACTCTGAGGCCAGTCACCGAGGCGACGAGCAAAGAATAGAACGGTGGATATTGGCCCTGCCCTCCGGACTTGCTGCGGGAGGCCGCTAAAGCTAGCATTCGCAGGGTCTAGCCAGTGCCAATATGCAGCCTCTGTGCCATCCCAGTTCATTGAAATCCATGGTTCTCTTGACCGATATACCTAATACCGGCTGTTTCCGGCAGGAGTATTCGAATGGCCCTCGTAACCTGGACCGGCGGTCTTTCATTCGGGGTAGAACCGATCGACAATCAGCATACCGTTGAACTGGCCGACTTCCTTTCCAACTGGCTCAAGAACCACATTCAAAGCGAAGACCAGTCGTATAGACCACGGCTGAACGAGCACGGCGTGTACTGAGCTGCCAGGAGGCGGCCCTTTTCGATCCGGGAGACTGCACAACATCTCGGATTCGACTTGTATCAAGGTTCTTTCCATCTTTATCCGATATGGTTGTTGCCGGCTCATGCCGGCGGGAGTGATTCATCGCCGTCGTGGCACATATTGAAACATTGTGTGCGCAGACCCGATAGTTCAGATTGAAAGGTTCACATGGCTGCAATTGCTAATACGCTCGACAACGCAGAACTTGAGTCGAACAGTGTGCTTCGTTTTGTGGCGCGGCAGCCAATCCTCGACCTGCAAGGCAAGGTGCATGGCTACGAGCTGCTCTTCAGGGCCGGCCCAGAAGCGGCCTTTCGCGGAGATGGCGACTTTGCCACGCGTACCATGCTTGACAATACGGTGATATTTGGGCTCGACAAGCTCACCGTAGGCTTGCCGGCGTTTGTAAATTGCACGTTGGAGTCTTTGACCGAGCGGCTTGTGGACGTATTACCTCCCAGTTTGACGGTGCTGGAGATATTGGAAACGCTTGAGCCCATACCCGAGCTGGTTGCCTTATGCCTCAAACTCAAGTCCTTGGGTTACCGGATCGCACTCGACGATTTCACTTGGCACCCGAAGTTCACTTCCATGGTGAAGCTGGCAGACTACATCAAGGTAGATTTTCTCCAGACGGACGAGGCAGAACGGCAGGAGTTGTTCAATCGGTTGCGTGGCACCCCTGCGGTTCTGGTTGCGGAAAAAGTGGAAACATTGGAGGAATACAAGCAAGCCTGCAAGGAGGGTTTCACCCTGTTTCAGGGGTACTATTTCTGCCGTCCGCTGCTCATGCAATGCCGAAAAATTCCGGCCAACCGGGTTTCACATATCCAGATGCTGAAGTTATTGCAAAAGGACCCGCTGGATCTGAATCAGTTGAGCCAGCTTGTGAAGCGGGACACTTCTCTTGCCTATAGATTTCTGCGGCTGGTCAACTCGCCGATGTTCGCAATGCGCCAGAAGATCAGCTCGATTATGTCGGCACTGTTACTAGTTGGCGACGATGCGGTCCGCCGTATAACCACCCTTGCCATCACCAGCGAATTAAGCGCCCAACAGCCCCCTGAGATCCTTCGGATGGCGTTTGTACGGGGCAGGTTCTGCGAATTGGCCTCCTGCCTTTGCGGGTTGGGGCGAGGGGAGCAGTACCTGCTCGGGATGTTCAGCCTGCTGCCGGCAATGCTGCGCATTCCCATGAGCAACCTGGCGCCAGACCTGCCCTTACGGCAAGAGATTCGTGCAGCGTTGATGGGCACGGTGAGCCGCGAAAGCAGCTTATTGCGTTGGGCGGAATCTCACGAACGCGGAGATTGGGAAGAGTGCGATGCTATCGTCCATGCCAACGGATTGAACGTGGAAAGGATGACTTGGTGTTATGCGGAGGCAGTGGTATGGGCTGATTCGGCTCTGAACTGCCAAAAGTGATCAAGCTCGAATCAGGGACGCGGTGTGTTCCTGCTTCTCTTTCCTGCCCTGGTTTTCAAATTGGTGCGCTCGCTGTTTCGGTAACTCGCATTCTGTCGGTATTGCGATACAACCGTCCAATATCACCAAAGTCTTAGCTGCTTTTCTTTGGTTTGAACTGACTGATAAGATCGGACACTTCGTTCGGGGAAACGATGACAAAGCTGTCGGCTTGAGCTCGGCTTCTATCGGCTGCGACCCCGCGTAGAGTTTCGAGGAGGCGCACTTCAACTTCAATGAGCCTCTGAGTTTCTAACCCTGGCTTCACTCTAAGAATTGCATCTAAGAGCCGCGAAGCATCATATCTGCTCTTGAAGAACACGATTGGTCTCCGGCCAGGAAAACGATTGTCCGGAACCGCGAGATATTTTCCATTAATGGCCTGTATCACCCAAACCTTATATTCCTCAGAGAATTCCCGAAGAACCACATCGAGTGACATTGGCTGGATCATCTGCGCCTGCTTCCCCCTTCGACCAATTACAAAATCCTTGTTTCCAAGCCATTTGACACTTGAATTGGGATCTTCATGTTCGTTTGCAACCTCAATAGGAATATCCAGCTAGTTGCCTTCGTCCGGATATCTTTCCAATCCTATCAGAGGCCAACAAGCCTTGAGTCTGTACGGTCGGGATGCTGTAGGAACCCCAAAAGCATGATGTGTACCCATGCGCGCCATTTAACCGATCCTGTCGTCCAGATCGGTTGACGCGGGGATACTGCGCTTGGATCTGCGCCCGCTTCAGCGCGCCAGAGTGCGGCCTCTCCCAGTAGTTCATGGGCCGGAGAGCCTTCAATCTGAATATCGCTTTGTCCATCCAGGAAGCGAAGCCCAGCCCGGATCATTCGTGAATCCTGCGTTAGCGAAGGCCTTTGCTACGGTGAAGATCGCCGCATGCAAGTTGGCGGCAACAAAGTAAGGCCACGACGGCGAGGATAACTATTTTCCCTCAAAACCCGGCCCGTCAAGAGACTCGTGTTCTGTAGGCAAGGTCAGTCGTGTCGTTGGTTTTGATTCTTCTTGCGGTGGGGGAAGGGGTCAAATGACCTCTGGAACTGGCGGAAAAGCGATAGGCATTAGCCTCGGGTATTCTGTTTGCGCCATAGCGAGGCTGGACCTGAAGACCACGCGCATATGTACGACCGCGTCCAGACCGATCCACCGCCTGAAATCTTGTTCCACCGGTCCGATCGGTCCGCATCGGGAGTCTCACTAGGATCCCAGATGAAATAGGCGGCCTCTTGTGCCATAGCGAAGAACCCAGGCTGCTCCGCCAGCCTCTAGATATCCAGGTTCTTCACGTCGAGCGCATTGTCCTCGATGAATTTGCGGCGCTTTTCTACGTCTTCGCCCATCAGCGTGGTGAAGATTTCGTTGGTTTCGACGATGTCCGCCAGCTTGACGGATAGCAGCGTACGCCGCTCGGGGTCCATGGTGGTTTCCCATAGCTGCGTGCTGGTCATCTCGCCGAGGCCCTTGTAGCGCTGGACAGAGTAGTCCTTTTTGCCCTGTTCAACGATATAAGCGAAGAGGTCGCGTGCGGTGAGCTTTTCCACCGGCTCGCGCAGCGTGCGAGCGGCGCGGCGGGCCGCTTTGGCTTCAGCCTGTGCTTCGGCGCTGTCGGTTTCCGTTGCCTCGCTCTCCTCGGTATTGCTCTCGGCGGTGGCCACGGCCTTGACGGCGTACTCGATCAGGAACGGCGGCTCCAGGAACTCCTTGATGAGCATGTATTTTGACATCATCTGCTTGAATTCGGGGCTGGAGGCCAGCGCCCAGTCGACGCAGCGCGTGGCGCCCTGCGCATCGGTAAAGCAGACAGACCATGTACGGTGCTCCTCGTCCTCGACTGGATCGCCGACGGCTTTGAACTGGAACTCGCCGGACAGTTCGGTCAATTCCTGGTGGAGCAGGGCCAGCTTGGGTGGAACTTCGCTTTCGGCCTGCGACGCGAAATCGGCGCGATGCAGCAGTTCGGCGCGGGCCAGCAGTTCCGTCAATCTTTCGTTGCGAACTCGCTTGTCTACCTTCTCGACGAAACCAAGATACTCGTTGAGCGTGCCCATGAAGCGGGTGAGGTCTGCGCCCTCGATGCGGCTCGCGGCCTCGCCGTGGCGCACGATCATGCCCTCGGAGGCGCGATTGACCATCACCTTCACAAACTCGCGGTCGTCCTTGATGTACTGCTCGAAGCGGCCCTTCTTGATCTTGTAGAGCGGCGGCTGCGCGATGTAGATGTTGTCGCGCTTGATCAGCTCCGTCATGTGGCGAAAGAAGAAGGTGAGCAAGAGCGTGCGGATGTGCGAGCCGTCTACGTCGGCGTCGGTCATGAGAATGATTTTGCCGTAGCGGATCTTGGTGGCGTCGAAGTCGTCTTTGCCGATGCCGCAGCCCAGCGCGGTAATCATGGCGCGGATTTCTTCGTGGCCGAGCATCTTGTCGTAGCGGGCCTTTTCGACGTTGAGGATCTTGCCCTTGAGAGGCAGGATGGCCTGGAAGCGGCGGTCGCGGCCCTGCTTGGCGGTGCCGCCGGCGCTCTCGCCCTCGACCAGATAGAGCTCGCAGCGGTCGGGGTTGCGCTCGGAGCAGTCGGCCAGCTTGCCGGGTAGGCCGCCACCGTCGAGAGCGCCCTTGCGGCGGGTCAGGTCGCGGGCCTTGCGGGCTGCCTCGCGGGCGCGGGCTGCCTCGATAGCCTTGTTGATGATGCGCTTGGCGATGGGCGGATTCTGCTCAAGGAACATGCCAAGGCGCTCGTTGACAAAGGCCTGCACCGTGCCGGCGATGTCGGAGTTCAACTTGCCCTTGGTCTGGCCCTCGAACTGCGGCTGCGGCAGCTTGACGCTGACCACGGCCACCAGGCCCTCGCGCACGTCGTCGCCGCTCAGGTTCTCCTTCATGTCTTTGAAGAGGCCGAGCTGCTGGCCGATGGCGTTGATGGTGCGGGTGAGCGAGGTGCGGAAGCCGGAGAGATGCGAGCCGCCGTCCACCGTGTTGATGTTGTTGGCGAAACTGAAAACGGTCTCGGAGTAGCTGTCGTTGTACTGGAGGGCAATTTCGATCTCGACTCCGTCGCGCGGCGCCTCCATCACGATCGGCTTTTCGTGCAGTACCTGCTTACCACGGTTGAGATGCTTGACAAACTCAGCGATGCCGCCCGCGTACTTGAATTCGGCGCGGCGGGCTTCGCCGGTCTTGGGATCGGCGGTGCGCTCGTCGGTGAGCGTGATCTCCAGGCCCTTGTTGAGGAAGGCCATCTCGCGCAGCCGCTGGGCCAGCGTATCGTAGTTGAACTCGGTAGTGGTAAAGATGCTCTTGTCGGGCAGGAAATGCACCTTGGTGCCGCGCCGCTTGCTGTTGCCTGCCTGGCGCAGCTCACTGGTGGGAGCGCCGCAACTGAAGTCCATCTCCCAGGTGTGGCCGTCGCGCCAGATCTCGACGTTGAATTCCTGCGACAGGGCGTTGACGCAGCTCACACCAACTCCGTGCAGACCGCCTGAGACCTTGTAGGTGGATGCGTCGAATTTGCCGCCGGCGTGGAGCTTGGTGAGCACCACCTGTACCGCGGACATCTTCTCGCCGTTGGCCAGGTCCATCATATCGACCGGGATGCCGCGGCCGTCATCGATCACGGTGATCGAGTTGTCCACGTGGATGATGGTGTCGATCTTTTTGGCATAGCCGGCCAGAGCTTCGTCCACGGAGTTGTCCACCACCTCGTAGACCAAATGGTGCAACCCCATCTCGCCTGTCGACCCGATATACATGGCCGGGCGAAGGCGCACTGCCTCCAGCCCTTCCAAAATCCTGATATTTTCGCCGGTATAGTTGCCGTTGCCGCCGTTATCGCCGTTGTCGCTGGGAGGGATGCCGCCAGATGATTCAGTCGCCATTGGATTACCTTCGCAGGATTTTCGCTCTTGAACCCCAGTCTAAGCGCGGCTCCCGGAGTGCTTTCCGGGTTGGAATGTAGGGACTAACCGCTTGAAGGACGGGGGCTTTACGCGAATTTGCCTAGGTCTATTTTAGCACGCGGAGATGGCGTGGAGCAGCGGAGCGAAACAGCACGGAACGACTGTCTGAGTAGGCGTTCTGACCCGAAGCTGGGACAGGCCTGGCGGGGGCAAAAAACATGAGCGCGCCGGGCAAGGCCGGCGAATTTGCAGCCCGAATGAGCCATGTACGGGGACGGGCCGTGAGAGGCACAAGAAGAGTCGATCCCGCACGAAGGATTGCGGGCGGATAGGGTGACTATAGTAATGAATCCCGTTACTAGTTATATATATAAAAGAAAAATACACTTAGACGGCATTTCAGGTTACCATTGAGTGATCTGTAGATGTGCATGTCGTTACTTTAATCCATGGGAGGTTACCAACGATGAAGCTCGCCCTCCGAGTTCTCGCTCTATCGGTCGCCTTCGCCTGTATTGCAGCCGCTTCTGTTTCCTCAGTCGCGACAAAGGCCAAGCCCAGCCGCCAATCTGCCACACAGAGCCTCCCAATTCCAGGCTGTGTGCCGGGGCTCCCCACGTGCCCCGCTTCGACCGCCGGCAAGTAACCAGGACGTGCTGGCACTAAAGTGTTAGAGAATTTGCCCGCTTTATTTTGATAGACAGGATGTTCGGCGCTATTCTAAATGTGTTCCTAGAATGGTGAAAGTGCCTATGTCGTCACAGGCCGCAATGTCGCTCATGAGCGTGGCAGAGTTTGCTGGCTGGGCGGTGCTTGCTTTCCTGTTCTGGCGGAAGAACCTGAGTCGCCGTTTCCCGGCCATGGGAGCTTATCTTGCGTTGCGGCTGGCTGCGGCGCCTGTTCTGCTTCTCCTGCTCCATGGGGACCGCCTATTTTTCCCTGCAAATCAGTGGCTCATTCTTTACTTTTTCGTCTTCTGGGCGGTGTATATCGCCAGCGTGGTGCTTCTGTACTTTGTCTGCATTGAGGTTTTCCGGTCAGCGCTTTCGGCATTCCCGGGACTGATGAAGCTGGGGCTCGTGGTTTTTCGCTGGGCGGTTCTGCCCTCGGTCATCGTCACGTTTTCCTCCCTCTCCTTCGCGCATAAGGGTGTTCTCGTCATTCCAGAAGTTGCTTTTGGCCTGATGCGCGCGGTGAGCATCCTTGAGTTGAGTTTGTTTGCCTTCCTGTGTCTGAGCTTGAGTGCGCTGCGCCTTTCGGTTCGTGATCGAGCATTCGGGATTGCGCTGGGCTTTGGCATGATCTCCGCCAACGATTTTGTGGCGGCCTCGCTCCAGTCTCTGAATGTTGCGTTGACCGCTCCTCTGCAATTCGTCTATGAGTCGATCGTTCTGGTTGCGCTGGGCACATGGATGGTTTACTTCGTACTCCCGGAGCCATTCCGCAAGCCCGTCATGGTCTCCGTGAACTCGACCATCTACCGATGGAACGAGATCGCCTCGGCACTTGGCCACACCGGAACCCAGGTTGTTGTTGTCTCGCAGCCTGCTAGCCGCGTCCTCCTCACCGATGTGGACAGAGTGGTAGATCAGGTGCTGACCAGGAACCTGACAGATCGCAAATCCGAAACCTAGGCCTGCGTCGGATTCAGCGCGGACCAGAAAAAGGCCGAACCCCGAAGGGTCCGGCCTTTGCCGATGGATACGAGCATTCTTACTCAATAACCGGTTCGATAGACGCAAAGCGCCCGCGGTTGCCCCGGTCGGTAAATTTCACCAAGCCGGTAACCTTGGCGAAGAGCGTGTCGTCGGAGCCGATGCCCACGTTGACGCCGGGCTTGATGCGCGTGCCCCGCTGGCGCATGATGATCGAGCCGCCGGTAATCAGCTGGCCTGCAAAAGCTTTTACGCCGAGCCGCTGTGCATTGGAATCGCGTCCATTTGTGGAGCTGCCTCCACCCTTCTTATGTGCCATTGCCTTGTTCCCCTTCCAATTTTGCTGCGCTGCCTAAACGGCGGCTGCGGTATAGGTAACGCCATCGGCCTGAATGGCACGGATGCGCACCTCGGTAAAGTTCTGCCGGTGTCCTTGCAGCTTCTTGTACTGCTTCTTCCGCTTCAGGTGAAAGACCAGAATCTTGTCGCCGCGGCCCTCGCGGATCACGTCGCCAATCACCTTGCCGGTGCCCGGCCTGGCAATCTCTCCCGGTCCCTCGCTGATCGCCAGCACGTCGTTGAACTCAACCGTGTTGGCTTCGGCAACCACGCTCTCGACCTTCACCACGTCACCCAGACCTACCCGGTACTGCTTGCCACCGGTGCGAATCACTGCGTACATAACAAACCCTCCAGCGCTCCGGTTCTAAAACGAGGCGCATTCAAAATCGCATACCCCAGCAAATGGGATACAGTCCTGCTTTGGAGCGCATACAGAGAGTGAATGTTACGGGCGAGCGGGCCGCACACACGCTAAGGTCTCTGAGCGGTGAACCCAGCATAGCCCTGCACATCCTCAAAGGGGTGCATCGCCAAACTCTACAATTCTATCGTCAAACCGGCTTTCAGGTCAATTCCGGCTGATTCTAGCCCGCGGTTCCGATGTGGAGTTGACCCCGTCAACTCCACATCGGAACCGCAGACGTTCTCCTTGCCGGGTGACCGCAGTGCGGTTTTGAGGTCTGAGAGCCGGGTGAACCTGCCCCATATCCATCCCAGTCAGCTAAACTGATAGAGCGATGCTCGACTTGGTCTTTGTCCGTGCCAACCTGGAACATGTGGAAGAGAAACTGCGCGCTCGCGGGGCCGACCCCGTTGCGCTGCTGGGCGATTTCCGCGCCCTCGACCAGGACCGCCGCGAAGCCATCACCCTGGCCGAGCGCCTCAAAGCGCGCCGAAATGAGTTGAGCAAGCAGGTCGGCGCTCTGAAAAAATTGGGCCTGAACGCGGCTGCCTTGATGGAAGAGACCCGCGCCCTCAAGGACAAGCTCGACCAGCTTGACCAGACTGCAGCCCAGCTCGACGAGCAGTTGCGGCTGTCCCTGGCCCGCATCCCCAATCTCACCCGTGAGGAAGTGCCAGCAGGCAAATCTGAAGCCGACAACCTCACTGTCAAGACGTGGGGCGAAATTCCAACCTTCCCGGCTGGCTTTACCCCCAAGCCCCATTGGGAAATCGGCGAAGCTCTCGGCATTCTCGATCTCGAACGCGCGGCCAAGCTCTCCGGCGCGCGCTTCGCGGTCTACATGGGCGCGGGAGCGCGGCTGGAACGGGCTCTCATCAGCTTCATGCTTGACCTGCACACGACGAAGCACGGCTACACCGAAGTCCTGCCGCCCTTCATGGTCAACAGCAAGTCCCTTTTTGGCACCGGCCAGTTGCCCAAGTTTGCCGAGGATCTCTTCCGCTGCTCCGACGCCGACGCCGAAGCTGTCGCACGCGGCGAGTTCAAAGACAACGACCACTGGCTTATCCCCACGGCCGAGGTGCCCGTCACCAATCTCTATCGCGACGAGATTCTCGACGAAGCCCGCCTGCCCATCCGCCTGACCGCCTATACACCGTGCTTCCGCGCCGAGGCCGGAGCTGCCGGCAAGGATACTCGCGGCATTATCCGCCAGCATCAATTCCAAAAAGTCGAGCTGGTCAAGTTCACCCGCCCCGAGGACTCCGACGTCGAGCACGAGCGCCTCACCCGCGACGCCGAAGAGATTCTAGAAACGCTCGGCTTGCCCTATCGCCGCGTCCTGCTCTGCACGGGCGACACCGGCTTCTCCTCTGCAAAGACCTTCGACCTCGAGGTCTGGCTCCCCGGCCAGCAGCTTTACCGCGAAATTTCCTCCTGCTCCAACTTCGAAGCCTTCCAGGCCCGGCGCGCCAACATCCGCTACCGGCCGGCAGGACAAGGCGCCAAGGCTAAGCCGGAGTTTGTCCATACCATCAACGGAAGCGGCCTAGCCGTGGGCCGCACATGGCTGGCGATCCTTGAGAACTACCAGCAGCCCGACGGCTCCGTGCTTATCCCTCAAGCCCTCCGCCCCTATATGGGCGGCCTGGAAAGAATTGTGAAGGAATCCTGATGGCATCATCGACTCCAACCGCACCGCAGGCGAAGCCCAGCCGGACCGTCAAGCAAATCTTGCTCAGCTACTTTTACTGGACCTATCCGCGAGGCTGCTTTCACTACGACGTGATGGTAACTCTGATCCTCCTGTTCATCTTTGTCACGCCGCAAATTCCAGGATGGAATTATGGCGACAAGCCGTCCTCGATCGCTGGGCCCCTTCATCCCATCGAAGTTGTCGCCAACGATGGCCATGGGCTGATTGTCACCGTGCAGGCTTCGGATGCCGATGTGCCCTCCAGCGCTTCGGATGCGGTGGTCAAAAAGGCTCTCCGCAAGGCCATTGAACCCGTCACAGGCGACGCCGTTTTTGTCGAACACTGGGAGACCGTCACCGACGCCCAGGGTAACCTGGCATGGAAAGTCTGGGCCCACAGATAAGAACCCCGGATAAGCCGATGCTTCGAAGGGCATGAGCCTTGGCTCGCGCATCGACCTCGTAAATCGGCGCGGGCTTGAGTTCCTGAAGGAATATTGAACGAACACAGGGGCTTGTGCGTAGATTCAATGAACAGGCTTCAGCGCTCCAATCACTGCAATCGGTGTTTTGCGAGAAAAGGAACGAATGCGACTGGGAATGAAACTTGCATTTGCCGCGGCCATCGCCGTCATTCTGCTGACGGCGAGAGATGCGTTCGCGGCCGACGACCTGGAGAAGACGCTGCATAAGCTCGACGCCGCGGCGGCCAACTTCCACACCACCTCTGCCGACTTCGAGTTCGACACCATCGAGACCGATCCTGTCCCCGACAAGGATGTGCAGACGGGCGTTGTCTACTACGAGCGCACGGGCGGCAAGTTTCAAATGGGTGTGCATATCGACCACCACAACAACAAGCCCGCGCCAAAGATCTACACTTACGGCAACGGCGTCTTCGAGCTTTTCGAACCCTCTCCAGTCAACCAGGTGACTACCTTCACTAAGGCCAACAAGTTCGAGAGTTATGTCATGCTCGGCTTTGGCGCGAGCGGCAAGGATCTTCAGGCCAAGTGGGATATCAAGGATCTCGGCTCAGAGCCTCTCAGCGACGGCAAAACCATCGTCACGACGGAGAAGCTGGAGTTGGTGGCCAAGGATCCCGAAGTGCGCAAGAATCTGACCAAGGTCACGATCTGGGTGGATCTTCAGCGCGCCATCAGCCTGAAGCAGGAACTCCACTTCGGCTCAAGCAATACACGGATCGGCGTGTACTCCAACATCAAGGTGAATCAATCCCTGCCCGCAGACGCCTTTACCTTCAAAACAAACAGCAAGACCCAGCACAGCAAGCAGTAGGGAGGAGTACCCCTTCTCAAGCAGCCTGACTCCGTCATTTGCGGGCCAGCACCAGCATCAGTACAAACAGCGCCACCGGAATCAGCCCCAACCCAACATAGAGCAGTATCTTCCGTCCGCCCGGCAGCCGAAACCCGCCGCGGCCGGTCCGCCGCTCGCTGTCTTCAACACCCACCTGATCTTGGTGTTCCAGTTCCCAGGCCATCTCGCTGGCCGTCGCATACCGGTGGCGCGGCTCGCGCACCAGCGCACGGTTCAGAATCTCCTGCAACTCGGGCGCAATCTCTGGCCTTAGCTTCCGCGCCGGCCTGGGGTCGTGCAGCAAACGCTCGTTCATCACTGCCAGAGGATTTGGCCCGCCGAAAGGCGTCTCCCCGGTCAGCATCTCATAGAGCATCACGCCCAGTGCATAGATGTCGCTGCGCTGGTCTCCACGGTGCCCCTTCACCTGCTCGGGCGAGATATAGTCCGGCGTACCCAGCGCGGGCGACATGGTCACATAGGTCAGCCGCCGCGCGTCTTCTTTCATGGCAATGCCGAAGTCGATTAGCTTGATGCGGTCCTGATCGTCCACCATGATGTTTTCCGGCTTCAGGTCGCGATGCACCACGCCACGCTTGTGCATGTAATCCAGCGCGTCGCAAATGCCCAGCACAATCTTCAACGCCCGATCCACCGGCAGCCTGCCGTCATGGTTCATGACCGACCGCAACAGCCGCCCATCCACCCACTCGATCACCATATAGGGCCGGCTGCGATCCTCGCCGTCGTAGGTCTTCACTACGCCTGGGTGGTCCAGCTCCTGGCCGATCTGCTCTTCGCGCTTGAACCGCTCCACCAGGATGGGGTCGGTCTCCATCTCCTCGTGGGGAATCTTGATGGCGACCTGCTTCCCGTCCCTCAGATCGGTAGCCTTGAAGAGTGTAGACATGCCGCCGCGCGCCACCGTCTTATCCAGGCGGTAGTGGTCCAGCGTGTCTCCGGTTTCGAGTGTGGTCATCAGTTCTATCAGCATAACAGTCTGATTCTTTCACGCGATTCGTAAGAATTCTCTCAAGAAAACCAAAAGGAAACAGGTAGAAATGCCAGATTCACCGCTCCGCCGTGCCTGTTGCAGTCTTGGTTAGTCGATCCTGAAAAAGTAGATTTCAAGCCGATGGCAGGTTGATCAGGAAGCCGATGAAGAGCGATTGGTGCAGGATTCGGTCCATGATCGCCCTGATTTCGGGGACAAGCTTGCGCTCACAG
>Ga0302320_10018182_pt1 | contig 14197 bp, 10 predicted proteins | sample Bog_T0_3_FD_202130 | JGI IMG/M metagenome (GOLD analysis project Ga0302320, IMG submission 202130) | Peat permafrost microbial communities from Stordalen Mire near Abisko, Sweden - Bog_T0_3 | ecosystem: Environmental > Terrestrial > Soil > Wetlands > Peat | place: Sweden: Abisko, Stordalen Mire... | reverse complement strand
GCGTAGGGCTCCACGAGCGTGCCCGATCGCATCGACGGCGGTTCCAGGATCGTCTCCGCCTTGCCGCCGCGAAACTGATCGACGTCGTTGCCCTTCACGTCGTGGAACTGCTCGAACACGATCTTGGCCTCCTTCCAGTCGCCATCATCGCCAAATGCGATGTCGCCAAGGATCGTGTGGAAGGAATGCGCGTGCAGATAGGCCGTCAGCGTGTCGTCATCCAACGTCCCGGCGCCCTTCACCGCTTCCCCAAGCACCTGCATTTCCGCATAAGCGAACGGCGGCAGATAGTAACCCAAAAGGTCAACCCCTTCCTTCGCCGCCTCCGCCTGATACCGGTCAAGGAATGCGACGATCTCGGGGTTCAAGGTCGCCGGCGTCGGAACCCAGAAATTATACACCACCAACCCGTTCAGCTTCGGTCCAAGCTGCGTCTTGATCGAGGTGGTCTGCAGCCCGACCATATTGCCGCCCACCAGGCGCGCTTTCATCCCGACCTCATGCAGGGCGTTCACCATGCCGACGCTGTCACCAGGGTAGGACGCGATATAAACCACCTCGGGATGGGCCGCCTGAATGGCCCGCACGATCGGCGAGAAATCGTTGGTCGTCGGAGGATAGGACTGATTGTATATCACCTTCAGACCGGCATCTTTGGCATTGTCCAGTGCGCCCTCGATCGCGTTGCGTGACGACTCGGCATCCGTCCCGACGATCGCCAGCGTCTTGACGGGCGGCTGCATCGCCTTCGCCGTGTCAAAGAATCCCTTCGAGAATGCCCGCCGCGCGCCCGCCGACGGCCCGGCCGGCAGCATCCCGAAGAACCGGCTGTATTTGAACTCGGAGTTCACCCCAAGCGCGAACAGCGTCATGAACAGGCGCTTGTGCTCCATCACCACGGGCATCGCCGGCACCGTCACGTTCGTGCCGTAGCCGGAGATGACGAGATCGACTTTGTCCACATCCAGCAGCTTGGTGTAAATGCCGGGAACCGAGGGCGGGGTGCTCTGGTCGTCATAATACACCAGCTTGACCGGCCGCCCCAAAAGGCCGCCCGCCTTGTTGATATCCTCCTCCCACAGCTTCATCGCAATCAGCGCGGCTCGGCCGTTCGCCGCGATATTGCCGGTCAGCGCCATCCCGAACCCTATGGTGATCGGCTCAGCGGCGCCGGCGCGGCCAATCCCCAGCGTCAGCGCGAAAACGACCGCGACAACGCGCACCAGAAAACCAGCCTGCATCGATATCCCTCCCATCGCCGCCGTTTTGTCCGGCAGTTGTCGAAGGGACGCTAACAAGCCCGTTCGGCTAAAGCCAGCGCGGGTTCGGCTCCCCGCCCAGCAGATGCAGCCCGACCGTCTCGAAATGGGTCCGCCGCCCCTGAAGCTGTTGCGAGACGCTGTTGACGTCGCGCAGCCGCCGCTCAAACGGATACTTGTCAAAAATCGCGGTCGATCCGGCCTCGTGAAACACCTGGTGACAGACATCGCGGGAGACGTGGATCGCATAGGTCGTCGCCTGACGGATGCGGACGCGATGCTCCATCGTCAACGCCCCGGTTCGGCCGACATCGGCCCAGGCAGCGCCCATCACCGTATGCACCGCGGCCCGGGCCGCCATCCACGCGGCATCGGTGTAACCGATGATGTTCTGCACAGCCTGATTGTCGCGCATCGAATCCGTGGACCACGCTTGGCTTTTTGTCCGCGCCAGATCGATGAACGCATCCAGCATGGCGCGCGCAACCCCCAGCCCGACGCTGGCGAAGCCTGACGCGTAAAGCTGCATTGCCTGAAACCGATACAGCGTTCCGGTTTCCCGCCGTTCGGGCCCGAACTCGCGAGTCAGCGTGTGCGCGTCGTCAACGAACAGGTCCTTGATTGTGTAGCCATCGCTGCCGGTGCCGCGCAGGCCCAGCACGTCCCACACGCCGTCGATGTCCGCCTTTTCCCGCCGGAACAGCAGCGTCCGTTCCCACGGTCTTCCATCGGCATGACGGATCGGCGTGCCGTCAGCCTCAAAGCTCGGACACATTGCGCCCAGCCACGTCGCATGCCGGCTGCCGCTGGCGAAGGTCCAGGTCCCGGTGACGCGCCAGCCACCCTCTGTGCGAATGGCCTTGGCGCCCGGTCCCTGACCCCAGGCCAGCACATCGCGGTTGCCGCCCCACACCTCCCGCGCAATCGCCGGATCAACATAGGCCGCCGCCATCGAGCAGCCGGATCCCTGGTTCATGCACCACGCTGCGGACCCGTCGCCTTGGGCGATCGCCTCCACGCACTGAATGTAGTCGGTCGGTTGCAGTTCGGCGCCGCCATAGGTCCGCGGCAACAGCAGCTTGAACATCCCGGCGTCGAACATCGCGTCGAGCACGTCCGTCGGCAGTTCATTCCGCGCGTCGATCCGGTCCGCGGCCGCTTGCAGCAAGGGAATGAGGCCGCGCGCCCGCGCGAGGCAGGCTGCCGCCGAATTATCCAAACCCGAAACTGCGCCCGCTCCAGCAAGGTCATTCATACGACCGTTTCCTCAGTTTTCCGCCTCACCGCCTGCCTGCGCCGCAGCCCAAGGCCCAAACCGGATCAAGCTGCCGCCGTGAAATTGACATACCAATCAGGCGCCAGCAATACTCGCCGGTATCCAAGGATCGGAGGCTGGCGCAATGAAGCTGATGTGGTTCCACCTGATGCCCTACACGGAACTGCCAGAGGATTTTCGCGACGCCAACCCCTCCGTCTGGGTGGACATCCATTCGTCGCTGTTCGACCCGAAGCGCGCCCACCTGATGTATAACGATTTCATGGATGAGCTTGAATATGCCGCCGAAGTCGGCTTCGACGCGGTCTGCGTGAACGAGCATCATTCCAATGGCTACGGACTGATGCCGTCACCGAATCTGATTGCCTCATCTTTGGCCCGCCGCACGACCGATACCGCCATCTGCGTGATGGGCAACTCACTGGCGCTTTATAATCCGCCGACCCGCGTGGCCGAAGAATTCGCCATGATCGACTGCATCTCCGGCGGGCGACTCATTGCCGGCTTCCCTGTCGGCACCCCGATGGACACCTGCTACGCTTACGGCACCAATCCCAGCCAGCTTCGCGAACGCTATCACGAGGCGCACGACCTGATCGTCCGCGCCTGGACCGCGACCGAAATATTCGCCTTCAACGGCCGATTCAATCAGCAGCGCTACGTGAACATCTGGCCGCGCCCGGTGCAGCATCCGCATCCCCCCATCTGGGTGCCCGGCGGCGGTTCGGTGGAGACCTGGCGTTGGTGCGCCGAAATGAATTACGTTTACTGCTACCTGTCCTATTACGGATACAAGGCCGGCCGGGCAACGATGGATGGGTTCTGGGCCGAAATGGACCGGCTGGGCAAGGACAAGAATCCGTATCAGGCCGGATTCCTCCAGTTCGTCGGCGTTGGCGAGTCCCGCCAGCATGCCTATGACCTCTACGCGGAGGCCGCCGAATATTTTTACGGCCGCTGCCTCCACGTCGATCCGAAATGGGCCACGCCGCCAGGCTACACCAGCGAGGGCAGCCAGCGCGCCGGCATCGAAAGCCAGATCAAGCAAGCGGCCGACGCCGCCGTCCGCGGCAAATCGACCGGCGAACGCTTCGCCTCTGTCGCCCGTGACATGCAATCGATCGTTGAGAAGGGCTATGTCATCATAGGCTCCCCCGACGAGGTGGCCGAACAACTCCGGGAAGTCGCCACGCAACTCAATGTCGGGCACCTGATGTTGCTGCTTCAGTACGGTAACATGAGCAAGGATCTGACGCGATACAACACCAAGCTGTTTGCCGAACAGGTCATGCCGAAGCTGAAAGATGTCCATGCGAGCTGGACCGATCACTGGTGGCCGCAGCCGATGGAGGCAAGCCAACGTGCCGACATTCCAGCCTTCACGCCGCGGCTGGCAGCCGAATAATCAACGAAACACGGAGCGAAACGTGAGCGAACCCGAAACGTTGACCATCGAAGTCAACGGCTTTCCGACGCGCATCTGGCGCAAGGGCGATGGCCCGAAAATCGGCTTCCTCGCCGGCTTCGGTGGGCTGCCGCGCTGGATTCCCTTCCTGGACGAACTGGCGAAATCGCGCACCGTTATCGTGCCGTCGCTGCCCGGCTTCCCCGGTGGTGATCGCGGGCATACCGCGCTGGATTCGCACCTGGACTGGCTGCTGGCAATCCGCGATATCCTTGACCAGGCTGGTCTCGTTGGCGCGGACCTCGTCGGTAGTTCAGTCGGCGCCTCGCTGGCTGCCGAGGTCGCGGCGCTGTGGCCGGCGACGGTCGGCAAGCTGGCATTGATCGCGCCATTCGGGCTATTCGACGAAAAAAACCCGCCGACCGATCCGTGGGCACAGCGGGCCGACGCCGTGCCCGGCCTGATGTGCGCCGATCCGGAAATCTGGAAGGCACTGAAAGCGCCGCCCGAGGGTGTCAACTCCGTCGAATGGCCGATCGAACAGGTTCGCGCCAATGAAGCGGCCGCCCGGATCTTCTGGCCGCTTGGCAACACCCGGATCGAGAAGCGCCTGCGCCTGATCAAAGCGCCGACGCTTCTGCTGTGGGGCGAGCAGGACAAGATCATGCCGCGCGCTTATGCCGAGGCGTTCGCGACAGGCATTGCCGGCCCAACCACAATACGCATCATCGCCGGTGCCGGACACTTGGCTGAGCTGGACAAGCCGGCCGAGGTCGCGCAGGAGGTCCTGAAATTCGTCGCGTAGCACCCGATGTGCGAACCCAAAGTGGCTGAGGAAGCAAGCGGGCGGTGAACCTGTCCGCGCCCATCTCGATTCATTAATAACATATTAACCAAACACCCCTATGCTCCGGGCTTCGTATCCGGGGGGCCGCATGTCGCGACCAAAAATCAGCGCCTTCGTGATCTCCTTCAATCGCGCCGGAATCCTGGGCACGTGCCTGCGCGCGCTCGCCTTCGCCGATGAACTCATCGTTGTGGACAAGTCCTCGACCGACGGGTCAGCCGCCATCGCCGCGACCGGTGCGGACGACGTCATCACTGTCCCCTGGACCCCGACGGTCGAAGAAACCCGCACCCTCGCGGCGTCGCTCTGCCATCACGAGTGGATCCTGTTCATGGACGACGACGAGTGCCTCAGCGCCGAGGCGGAACAGCATATTCTGAAGGAACTGGCGAACCCGACGGCCGACATCTACGAATTCCCGTTACGCCACTACATCCTGGGTCAGCATGATGAGCGGGCGTATTATTGGCCGGAACATCATGTTCGGCTGTTCCGGCGGGGCGCCGTCACCTTCTCCCGCACCATCCATGCGGGAATCGTCCGGCACTCCGACCGCGTGATGCGGTTCGCCGCGTCCGATGGCGTCTGCATCCATCATCTGTCGCATCCTGATGTTGCCGGATGGATCGAGAAGACGAATCGGTACACCTCCCGCGCCGACCGGGTGGGCATCAAGGCCGGTCCTGAGGGTCTCGCGGCCTTCGCACACGAGCGAATCGACCATTGGATCTCACGCAGCCTCGATTCGACCCCGGACGGCTATCCCGCGGCGGTTGCGGTACTGCGCGCGGTCTATGACATGGTTGACGCGGTGAAGGCCTGGGAGGCGGACCGCGGCCTGGACGGCAGCGCCTTGTTCGCGCAAGTTTGCGCTTCGCTGGACATGGCGAGACCCGAGCGCGAGCATGCGCGGGCGCCGCGCGCACACCAGCCTTCGACGGAAATCGTCTAAGCCGGGAAGCGCAGCCCGTTTGGCCGCTTCGGGGTCACTGCCGAAGATACCGTTCGGCACTGCCTCACCTGTGGCCGTAATCCGTGAAGACGTAGTCTCTCGCCTTCACGATCGTGTGGCATGTGAATCCGCATTTGGCGTCGTTGGCCTGCGGCGGCATGTCAGACTCGGTGCCGGGCCTGAACGTATCGGATGCGGCATCATACTCGAACACGCCCCAGCCCCACCCGCCGCTGTCCGGGAACCGCTTGCTGTCCTTGACCATGAAATCGACGTCGTGCTGCGTGCCCGGCACCAACGCTGCCGGGAATGTCTCCATCTTGACCGGATTCCAGTGGACTTTCGCCATCCTGGCGCCGTCGGGGAAAGGCTTGCCGTTGCCGGGAACGCCCGAGCGGTAGGCGTCGATCATCTCAGGATTACCAAGGATCGCCGCCATCAACGGACCATCATGACTGATCGAGACAACCTGCCAGGACTCGTATCCTTTGAACTCGGAGAACGCGAGTCCGTTCGGCACTTTCAGCGTGTATTTGTCCTGCGCGGAGATGGCCACGCCACCGCATACGGCGAGCACGGCAGCAACGGTCGCAGCGGCCACGGCGGACGTGGCCAGGCGCCGGCGTTGGTTCAGGAACGACAGCCTTCTGGACATGATCATACTCCCCATCGAGTGGGTGACACGTCGGATGGATCTTCAGCGCCACGTTGCTGTTCGTGAAGGTATTGCTTGCGGCGCACATTCGATTGTCTAACTCATCTGCAATTTGTCAGTTTATACTGACATCGGCGCAGGACCCCGGGCAGCCACCAGAGTCGGGAGGGCTGCCTGGCCGCCGCAAATCCTGATCGCGGGCGGTCTGCAGAACGGGGTTGGCGCGGTTGCATCGTTCACCGGCGACTGCGAACTGGATGTCATACATGTGTATTCCTCGAAATGCTGCAATCCCGGACGGCCCGGGTGCGCCGATGTCGCGCGTTGGTCGATCGGCGACCATGCATTAACGGTTTGTTCATAGCCGTCCTGTAGCTTTACCCGGGTGAGCCCAGCCCGGTCAGGTCGCACCGGGAGGGCCTTCCTGGAGGAATGACCGATGCGCCGACGTAGCTTTGTTCTGGTGATGACCATGGGATGCGCAGGTTTGCTCGGCGGCGCGGCGCTGGCCGAGGACGCCAAACCGACGCCTGATGAGGTCAAGGCGCTGACCCTGCAAGCCACGCAACTGGTGGCCGACAAGGGCATCGAGCAGGCCCGGGCGGTGTTCAATCAGGATGGCGCGTTCAAGCACGGCGAAATCTACGTCAATGTCATCGACTCCAAGGGCACCTGGGTGGTTTATCCGCCAAAGCCGGAAGGGGTCGGCAAGGTGATTCTGAATCTGCAGGACGCGGACGGAAAATTCCTGGTGCAGGACATTCTGAAGGTGGCGGCGGACAACAGCGAAGGTGGCTGGATCGAGTATCACTGGAAGAACCCGGTCACCAATACGATTCAGCCGAAACAGAGCTTCGTCAAGAAAGTCGCCGGGACCGACTATGTCGTATATGTCGGTATCTATAAGTAAGTCCTTGTCATAGAGCGCATGGTCGTGCGCTTCCTCAATGTCACCATCGTGTGGCAGGTGGCGCTGGCACCGCTGCTGCTGCTGGCGATGACCATCGGCGTGTTCTGGTGGATCGACGGCAATACCGAACGGTCGCTGACTGTGCTCGCGGCTGGGGGCCAGCAGTCGCTGCGGTCCATGGGGACGATCTACACAGCCTCGGCCGAACGGCTGCAGCGTGTCGATGAACTGGTGACAACGATTTACAAGGTCCACAGCGATGTCATGCGGCACGTCAGCCTGTCGGGTTCGGGCCTGAGCGACGCGAGGCTGACCGAGATTCGCGGGCAGATTTCGGCGGGCCTGGCGCGGGCGCGGCAACTGGTAGATGAAGGTGCCGCGGGGAATGGCAGCGGCGCGGGCAAGGATCAGGCGAAACCCGGCGCCGACACCGATATCGCTGCGCCGCTGGCCGAATACGAAAAGGCGGTGATCCAGGTCGGAGACATGGCCGAGCTCGACCGGCTCATGGCGATCGGTCTGCTCAGCCCGACAGAGGCCCGGTTTCAGGTGCTGACCCGAGCCTTCCTGGCGCTGCAGGAATCGCAGCGCGCAACGGCGCAGGCCAGCGCGGAGACATTGAACCGGCAGTCATCCGAGACGATCAGGGATGTCAGTGCGCAGGCCGCTGCGACGCGAATTCATGGCTTGATGGTCGCGGCACTGACCTTGCTGACCGGATTCGTCCTGAGCCTGCTGATTGGGCGCAGCATTACCAGACCGCTCTCTTCCATCACGCGTGCGATGACACGGCTGGCCCGCGGGGAACTCGGGATCGCGATTCCGGCCGCCGCCCGTCGCGACGAACTGGGCCAGATGGCCAAGGCCTTGCTGGTGTTCAAGGACCACATGATCAAAGAACACCGGCTGGCGACCGAACAGGCGCAAGCGCATGTGCGCGCCGCAAGCGAGAAGCGAGCGGCCCTGACCGGCATGGCGGACACGATCGAAGCAGAAACCGGCGCGGCGTTGGAGCAGATGCGGGCGCGCACGACAGCGATGACGGCAACGGCGGACGAAATGGCGGCCTCGGCCGGGCGCGCCGGACAGGCAGCCGAGAGCGCGGCGGAAAAGGCGGCGCTCGTGATGGCGAATGCCCAGAACGTGGCCGGCGCGGCGGAGCAACTGACGGCGTCGATTGCCGCAATCAGCCATCAGGTGGCCGAGTCGAACACGGTTGTCGGGCGGGCGGCCTCGGCCGGGACCGAAACCCGGGCGACGATCGAGGCGCTGAACGCGGAGGTGGAGCGGATCGGCGCGGTGGCGGACATGATCAGCGAGGTTGCCGCTCGGACCAATCTGCTGGCGCTGAATGCCACGATCGAGGCGGCGCGGGCCGGCGATGCCGGCAGGGGCTTTGCAGTGGTGGCGTCGGAGGTGAAGCAGCTCGCCAGCCAGACTGCGCGGTCGACCCAGGCAATCGTGGGTCATATCGCACAGGTCCGAATGGCAACAGGCGCTTCGGTAGCGGCGGTGGGGCGGATCGAACAGACGATTTCCGCGGTCACCGCGATCGCCGGCTCGATCGCCAAGGCGATCGAGCAACAGGGTTCGGCAACGCAGGAGATTTCCCGGAATATGGCCGAGACGGCGCATGCGGCGAGCGAGATGACCTCCCGCAGCGGTGAGGTGTCAGCCGAGGCAGGAGATACCGGGCGCCGGGCGATGGCGGTGCGCGACAACGCGATCGCGCTGAACACGTCGGTGGAGGAGATGCGGCACTTCATGGTCCGCGTGGTTCGCAGTTCGACCGTCGAGGATCCGAACGTCCCGAACGCTGCGAACGTGGCTTGACGCCGGGGCAGGGCCGCGTGCAGAGGTCTGGTAAGGCCGCCGTCAGGACGGCGGCCGGCGAACCAGCGCGCGGTTGAGCACAAGCACGGAATGCACCGCCGTCCGACCGGTGAGATGCGCAATCTGGTGCCGGCAGGACGTGCCATCGGCCACGATCAGGTCTTCGGCACCGGCGGCGCGCACCGCCGGCAGCAGGCCAGCCTCGGCCATGGCGCGCGACACGACCTGGGTTTCCGCCTGATAACCAAACGGCCCCGCCATACCGCAGCAGGACGAGGCAATCGGCCGCACATCCAGCGCAGGCACAAGCTCCAGCGCGGCCAGCGCATCCGGGAATGCGCCGAATGATTTCTGGTGGCAGTGGCCATGCACATGGGCACGGGCGGCGACCGGCTGCAACGCCAAAGCGGGCGCCTCGCGCACCAGGAACTCCGACAGCAGTATCGCCCGTTGCGCCAGCCCAGCCGATGCGTGACCCGGCAGCAGCGAGGCGAACTCGTCGCGAAGGGTCAGCAGGCAGGACGGCTCCAGCCCGATCACCGGCAGGTCGCCGGCGAGCGCGGCGGCGATTCGGGCGGCCTCGGCGCGGGCGTGATCGACCATGCCGGCGCCGAGATAGGTGCGCCCGCAGCACAGCGCCCGCCCACCGTCCGACGGCACGCGCACGCCATACCCCGCAGCATTCAGCACCCGCACCGCGGCGCGCAGGTTCTCCGGTTCGAAGTAGCGATTGAACGTGTCCGCCAGCAGCAGCACGTCGCCGCGCGTGCCCGTCGAGAGGGCTTCGGTGTCGCGGAACCAGTCACGCCGCCAGCGCGGCAGGGCGCGCTGCGCGGACAGGCCCAAAAGACGCTCCGACAACCCGGCAAGCCCCGGCACGCGGTCCCGTAGATTAGCCAGCGGCGCGGCGAAGGCGGCGAGGCGAGCATAGCGCGGCATCTCCGCCACCAGTCGGTCACGCAGGCTGACACCCTTTGCGGCGGCACGCGCAGCGAGCACCTCGATCTTCATCTTCGCCATGTCCACGCCGGTCGGGCACTCGCGCCGGCAGGCTTTGCAGGAGACGCATAACGCCATCGCCTCGGCCAAAGCGTCCGACGCCATCGCGTCGGCGCCAAGCTGGCCGCTCAACGCCAGCCGCAACGTGTTTGCCCGGCCGCGCGTCAGGTGCCGCTCGTCCTGGGTGGCGCGGAAGCTGGGACACATCACGCCGGCGTCGACTTTGCGGCAGGTCCCGTTGTTGTTGCACATCTCCACGGCGCCGAGCATGGCGTTGGGGTGATCGGACCAGTCGAGGACGGGGGAAAACCCGGTGGGACCGTAGTCCGGGCCGTAGCGAAACAGGGTGCGGTCGTCCATGCGCGGCGGGTGGACGATGCGGTTGGGGTTCAGCAGGCCGGCGGGATCGAAGGCGTCCTTCACCGTCTCGAACGCGCGGACGATGCGCGGGCCGAACATCTCGGCATGGAACTCGCTGCGGACGATGCCGTCGCCGTGCTCGCCGCTGTGGCTGCCTTTGTATTCGCGGACCAGAGCAAAACATTCCTCGGCCACGGCGCGCATGGTGGCAACGTCGGTGGGATCCTTCATGTTGAGGACCGGGCGGACGTGGAGGCAGCCGACGCTGGCGTGGGCGTACCAGGTGCCCTTGGTGCCGTGCCGGGCGAACACGTCGTTCAGCCGTTCGGTGTAGTCGGCAAGATCGTCGAGGCCGACCGCGCAGTCCTCGATGAAGCTGACCGGTTTGCCGTCGCCTTTCATCGACATCATGATGTTCAAGCCGGCTTCCCGGACATCCGCGATGGCGGCCTGGAAACCGGGATCGATGGCGCGGACGGCGGGGCCGTGGCCGAGATCGCCCAGCATGGCGTCGAGGTCGGCGAGTTTCGCCATCAGCGGCGCGTCGGTATCGCCGTGGAACTCCACGATCAGCAGGCTGTCGGGTTCGCCGCGCAGCATTTTGTCGATGGTGGCGCGATAGATCGGGATGCCGCGGCCGAGGTCGATCATGGTGCGATCGACGAGTTCAACCGCCTCGGGGTCGAGGGTGACGAGGTGGCGGGAGGCTTCCATGGCGGCGCGAAAGGTCGGGAACTGGCTGATGCCCAGTACTTTGCGCGGCTTGATCGGGTGGAGGATGAGTTCGACCGCGGCGGAGAAGGCCAGCGTGCCTTCGGACCCGACCAGCAGGCGGGCCAGATTCTCGCGGTTTTCGGCTCGGGCCTGGGGTGTCAGGACCTCGATGTTGTAGCCGCCGACGCGGCGAAGCTGCTGCGGAAAGCGGGCGGCGATTTCATCGGCTTCGGCGGCGCCGAGGGCGCGGAGGCGCTGAATCAGGTCGGCGATCGGCCCCGGCATGCCGGCACCGAGGTTGCTGGGCAGGGTACCGAAGCGGTGGCGGGTGCCGTCGGCGAGGATGGCGTCGATGGCGCTGACATTGTCGGCCATCAGGCCATAGCGGATGGATTTGCTGCCGCAGGAGTTGTTGCCGGCCATGCCGCCGATGGTGCAGCGGGCGTTGGTCGACGGATCGACCGGGAAGAAAAGCCCGGTCGATTTGACCGCGGCATTAAGGTGGGACAGCACGATTCCCGGCTCGACCAGGGCGGTTTTCGTGGTCGGGTCAACATGCAGCAGGCGGCGGAGGTATTTGCTGCAATCGATCACCAGCGCTCGGTTGACGGTCTGGCCGCACTGGCTGGTGCCGCCACCGCGCGCCAGCACCGGAACCCCCTCTTCCCGGGCGATTGCAATCGCGGCCGCGGCGGCCTCGATGGTTTTCGGCACGACGATGCCGACAGGCTCGATCTGGTAGATCGACGCATCGGTGGCGTAGCGGCCGCGATCGGCGCGGGAGAACAGGATCTCGGCGTCGGTTTCCCGGCGCAGGCGGGCGGCAAGCCTGGCGTCGCCGAGCGGGATGCGGCGGTCGAGGGAAGGGGTCGATCCGTCAGGCAAGACAATCCTCCAATCCGATCCCCGCGGTTCGGGCGGTGACCTCCGCCGAGGCTAAGCACACGTTACCGGTGGTGGAAAGCGGCGTAGAGGCGTGGGCGATCGATCGTCTGGTCGATAGGTCAACGCGACCGGGGATTACACGCCGGGCCGAAGTTGTTGTGGCTCGCTTCAGACTTCCGCCGTCGATTTCACCCGCAAATGTTCAATCGCCAGTCGCGGCGAGCAAGTACGCGGGCCGCCGGCCTGCTGCAAAGCGTGAATTTCACCGAGGGACAGGAGGTCCACCGCGGCGATCTGCTGGCGCAGGTCGATCCGCGTCCGGCCGAGGCGGAACTCGAGGAAACCCAGGCACAACTGGCGCGTGATCAGGCGCAGCTTGCCGATCTGCAGATCAATCTCGGCCGCAACCTGCCTTTGCTCAGCCGTGGGTTCGCGACCGATCAGACAGTGGTCGATCAGAAATCCCAGATCGCGCAACTGCAAAGTGCGGTGAAGTCGGATCAGGCGATGATCGACAATGCGGAAACAACCTTGAGCTACACAAGGCTGACCGCGCCGTTCGACGGGGTCACCGGCGTGCGGACTCTCGACGCTGGCAACATCATCCATCCGACCGATACGGTCGGCGTGGTCACGGTCACCCAGGTGCAGCCGATCAGCGTGCTGTTCACGCTGCCTGCCGCGGATATCCCGCAGGTGCAGGATGGCCTTGCCGCCGGGCCGGTGACCGCCATCGCCTATGATCAAGCCGGCACCAGGATGCTCGACACCGGCCGGCTGCTGCTGATCAACAACCAGGCCGACCCGACCAGCGGCACGGTGCAACTGAAAGCGCAGTTTCCCAATCCGAACCGCCGGCTTTGGCCGGGGACGTTCGTAAACATTGAACTGGTGGTGCAAACGATTCGGAACGGGCTGACGATCCCGACCGCCGCCGTGCAGCAGGGCCCCCACGGCCCCTACGTCTTCGCCGTCGGTAAAGACAATAGAGCTACGGTGCGTGAGGTCACTGTGACGCAGCGGGATCGGGGCGTCGCCCTGATCGGCAGCGGCCTCCAGCCGGACGAAACAGTCGTCGAGCAGGGCCAATACCGGTTGGTTGACGGGACCGCGGTGACGCCGGCCCAACCGGATCAGGTGGCCAACGCGTCAACCGCCACGTCGGGTATGCTGCCATGAACCTGTCATCCGGTTTCATCCGCAAACCCATCGCGACCACACTGCTGATGGTGGCGATCGTCACCCTGGGCATCATCGGCTACCTGCATTTGCCGGTCGCGGCGCTGCCGAATGTCGATTCACCGACCATTCAGGTCTCCGCACAGTTGCCGGGCGCCGATCCGGAAACCACGGCCGCCACGGTGGCGACGCCGCTGGAGCGGCAGTTCGGCCAGATCCCCGGCCTCAGCCAGATGACCTCGAGCAGCGGCACCGGGTTTTCCCAGGTTACCCTGCAGTTCGACCGCAGCCGGACCATCGACTCGGCGGCATCGGACGTGCAGGCCGCGATCAATGCGGCGGCCGGTCAGTTACCGGCCTCGCTGCTCAATCCGCCCACCTACCGCAAGACCAACCCGGCGGACACGCCGATCCTGTTGATTGCGCTGTCATCGGACACGCTGCCGATCACCACCGTCAGCGACTACGCCAATTCATTGCTGGCGCAGAAGATATCACAAATTCCGGGTGTCGGCATCGTCGGTATCGGTGGCCTGCAAAGTCCGGCGATCCGCATCCAGGTCAATCCGGCACAGCTTGATGCGGCGAATCTTGATCTGGAAGACGTCCGCACTGCGCTGGTGAACGCCACGGTCGATCAGCCGAAGGGCCAGTTGTACGGTCCGCAGCAGACGTTCGCGCTGCAAACCAACGACCAACTGGAGACGGCTTCGGGGTTCGCTGATACGATCGTTGCGTATCGCAACGGTGCGCCGATTCGGGTGCGGGATATCGGCCGAGCGATCCTGGCGCCCGACGACCGGACGCTGGGGGGATGGCTGAACGGCACGCCGGCGGTGCTGCTGGCGGTGCAGCGCCAGCCTGGCGCCAACGTGATCGCCACGGTCGCGGCGATCCGCAAGGCCTTGCCGCACCTTCAGGCG
>Ga0302320_10018179_pt1 | contig 14198 bp, 12 predicted proteins | sample Bog_T0_3_FD_202130 | JGI IMG/M metagenome (GOLD analysis project Ga0302320, IMG submission 202130) | Peat permafrost microbial communities from Stordalen Mire near Abisko, Sweden - Bog_T0_3 | ecosystem: Environmental > Terrestrial > Soil > Wetlands > Peat | place: Sweden: Abisko, Stordalen Mire... | reverse complement strand
CTCCCGTCACATCCGCAGCGGGCCGAGCAGAACCGTTCATCGTTACCATGCTGATTCTCTTTCCCGCCCTGCTCACTAATTGCGGTCACACAAGATGTCTCAGTCATGTTGTCACAGAGGGGCTGCCCAGGAACATAGCGATACTGTACTCCTGTCCGGATAAGTAATACCCACCGAATGGAATCAGCCGAGCAGTGCGGCGATGCGGTCGAGCCACGATGGCCTGGGAATATCGCGCTCGGCCGAGACATCGAACCCGGCCTCCGCTTCACGGCAATCGGCGCTGAGTCGATTATAGGGCGGAGGCGGGCTTACGACAGATTGTCGATGGTTAAGTGAGCCTGCGAATGTCACTTTTTTCCGAAATTCAGACGGCCGGAACGACAATATTCATTGCTAGGGCCTTGCGTTGCGTTCGGTGGCTTCGGCGCAACCTTTCGCGATTCTTCCGTCAATCTGGTCACGCGGCCGCGACGCTGCACCACCTTCCGCTCGGAGCGCGCTGATTCGTTTTCCGCGATCTTTTGTTCCGATACACGTTGACTGGCGCAAGCCCGCGCGAAGAACCTGGCGCAAGGCGCGTGCAGAACAACGATATCCTGCCTCACGCTCTAGAAACCTTTATACCTTCTGCCGATAGAACAGGTGAGGGAAGTCCAGCTACCAGTGGCCCAACAAAAACATACCTGCAGGAACAAGCGCATTCCGGGACAATAATGGGCCACATCGAACGCAGAAGGCACCTCCGCGAGCGCGTCGACGGCGCCGTCGAGTTGATTTGGCGGGACGACCTGGGTCAGCGGCGATTCGAGTGCGCAAGGATTGTCGATTATTCCCTGAGTGGGGCCGGTATCGCCTCTCCCCAACCCGTGCCTGTTTCGTCTTGTCTGGTTCTGCGCGCGCCGGGAATAGGCACGGTGGCCTTGTCCCAGGTCCGCAACTGCTGCTGGCGCCGGACACAATATCGCCTGGGGATCGAATTCATCGAAAAGGCGGCGACGGACCCCTCGGATAATGCCGCCGAGCCCGACCATCACGAACTTCTCCGAGCCGGCGTGGCGGGCGATTATGAGCGGGTCGACCAGCTTTACCGCGCGCTTGCGGTCCGCTACCATCCCGACAACCCCGACACCGGCAATTCCGAGATCTATCTCCGTATGGGAGAAGCGTACCGGATCCTTGCGACTTCACGGCCGCGGACCAACGGCACAGGAGCGGAGAAATCCACTGCAGGGTTCGGCTGGCAGGCGGGAATTCGCGAACTCGATGACAAGAAGGTGGCTGTTCTGGCGACGCTCTATGAAAGGCGGATGAGCGATTTCCGGAACGCGGTGGTCACGGCGATGGAACTGGAGTCTCAGACTGGTCTACCAGCCGAGGAAGTCGGATTCATTCTTTGGTACCTGCGCGAGAAGGGCGCGGTGAGCTTGTGCGAGGGCAGTTCCGACTATGCGATCAGCGCCACCGGCGTGGACATACTGGGAAGGCACTCGGACCTGCCCCGGCAAGCCGTCAAGTGAACCCGCCTGGGGCGATTCTGGACCGAGGCGAAAAAGCAATTGGAGAAATCGCATGATAAAATCCCCGCATCCCGGAATGGGATGCGAGGGGTGATCGGACGATGAAATTTACGCGCATTGCGGCAGTTGCGCTGTTGGCGGTAACGGCCCTGGCGGCGGCCAAAACGCTCGATATATATGTCATCGACGCGGGAGGCAAGTCGTCCCTGCTGGTTTCGCCCACCGGAGAGACCATGCTCATCGACGCTGGTGGCCCCGCCACGGTGGACCGTATCCTCGAAGTCTGTCAGGCCGCGGGCGTTAAGAAGATCGACTATATGGTGGTCTCGCACTACGATGGCGATCATGTGAGCGGGGTTCCGGCGCTGGCGGCGCGCATTCCCATCGGAACCTTCATGGACCACGGCCCCAACGTGCAGCAGGGCAATGCCAGGTATCTGCAGAATGTCGCCGACTATATGGCGCTTACGGCGAAGTCCAAACGAGTGATCGTCAAGGCCGGCGACAAAATTCCCATCAAAGGTTTCGACGCGCTGGTGGTGATGGCCGCGGGCAAGGCGATCGATCAGCCCCTGAAAGGCGCGGGCCAGCCCAATCCCGAGTGCGATACGACTCCTCGCAAGGTCTGGGGCCTCGACGCGCGGGGTATCCTCGATAACCACGACACCAATGAAAATTCTCAGGCGATTGTGTCTCTCATCACTTATGGCAAGTTCCGCATGCTGGACCCCGCCGATCTCACGTGGAACAAGGATCGCGAGCTGTTTTGCCCCATGAATCGTATCGGTACGGTGGATCTTTACATGACCGCCAACCACGGCGTGGAAAATGCCAACTCGCCGGTCATGGTGTACGCTCTCCGCCCGCGTGTAGTCATCGCCGACAATCCAACCAGCCATGGCGGCACTCCCGACGTTTTCAAAATCGTCGAAGCGTCGCCCGGGCTGGAGGATTATTGGCAGATGAACTATCAGCCGGCGGGCGGCGAGAGCGCCAACGTCAAGCCGGATTTCATCGCCAATCCGGCGGGCGGGCCGCATGGCAAGTGGATCAAAATTTCGGCAGAAAAAGACGGCACGTTTACCGTCGTCAATACACGAAACAACTTCAGTAAGACCTATAAGCCGCGGAAGTAGTAGAATCGGTGCTGACCAGGATGGCTTTAGAGAGGCAGAATATGAAAATGAAATACGCGGCAATGCTGTTGTCGCTCTGCGTGAGCAATGTCTTTGCTCAACTACCAAACGGATACGTGCGCACTGACGATATTGCCTGGACCGGCAACGGAACTTTTGGACCGGGCACGTCCATCAAGACGGTGTTCAACAAAGAGTCCGGCGTTTTCCTCGACGACCTGCTGCGCGGCATGTGGGTGGTGAAAGTGGATCCCGGCGGACAATTCAACGTCGCCATGTCTCCTAAAGAAGATCTGGCGTTCTTCGTGTCGAAGGGCACCGGGAAGTTTACCCTGGGGGACGATCAGATCGACACCAAAGCCGGCGACGCTTACGGCGTTCCCGCGGGCACGAAGTACGGGCTGATGAACAACGGGACCGAGCCCGTGGAACTGCTGATGTACGCTGCCCCTCTGACGGTTTCCGGCGCCGCCAACAAGCCGCTCAAGGGTCGCGCCGACGATATGGAGTGGGTGCCGAATAATACCCATGGTCCGGGATGCGAGCAGAAGATGCTGCTGCGCGGCGGCTTCAGCTCGGTAATCCGCAATATGTGGCTGATGAAGGGCAATCCCGGCTCCGTCAATATGGTGCACTCGGGCGGCGACCATCAGATCATGTACTTCTGGGTGGCGCCGGTGCCTTCGGCAACGCCCCGCGACAGCCGCACATATGGCGCACGCGCCATCCTGCGGAACAACATCGTGCAGGTTCATCAGGGCGATGCATTTTATGCGGGCGGCGCGCCGCGGCGCGACGAGCACGGCATGTTCGATGAAAGCCCCAAAGATCCGCTGATCTACATTGCCATCGGAGCGCTGCCTCCGGGGCAAGGACCTGGCGGACCTGGACGGCAGGGTGGACGCGGCGGCGCGCCGGCCCAACAGCCTCCGCGATAGATTTATGCCCCCTGGCGCCTGGTGGGGCAGATTTCCGATCTGCCCTCTTCTGACAGGGTTTGAAATCTTCATCGCGCGCAAAGCTTGAGTCGACCAGGCCCGGTCGAAGTTCTGGCGATCGACCAGGCCGAGAAGCCTGCGCCCAACCGAGCACCGGTGTCCAGTGCTATGCCGCAGTCCGCAACGGCCGCGCCCGCTCGATCCGCGCGCGCTCCCGTGGCGAGTTCATGGCATTCCAAAGATCGCTGCGCCGCTGCACGTTCAGCCAAAAATCGGGACTATTGCCAAACACGCGCGCCAGGATAAGTGCAGTCGGCGCGGTGACCTTGCGGCGATCGTTGCACAGTTCGTTGACATGCTTGCGCTGCACCCCCATAGCCTCGGCCAGCGCGCCTTGCGTAAGCCCCAATGGCTCCATGAATTCCTCGATTAACATTTCGCCGACGCTCGCCGGCTTGCGTTTCGTAGTCAACATGATTCGCCTCACAGATACCTATGGTTGTCGAGGTAGATTTTTGCCGCTTCTCCCCGGCTTCCGTCCCAGTGAAAGATCAGCCGCCATTGTTTATTGACGCGGATGGAATGCAGGCCGTCAAGTTCACCGCGTAACTTCTCGAAATGAGTGCTGGGCGGTACACGTAAATCCTGATCCGTCGTGGCATCGTCGATCATCTGGATCTTACGGAACAAACTCTTCTCCAGATCCGAGGGGATCTTCTTCGATCGAGCATTCCTGACGAAAAAATCGCGCAGCCAGTCGTCCCGAAAGCCCACGATCATTCTTCAGCTCCGTCGTGAACTACTGTACTACTCTATGGTACAAACGGCAACGCTGTGTCGCTCTTCGAAGCCCCCCGCGCAATTTCGGCAACTCCCCACAGAGCCTTGCGTCCTGAGATAATCCATAAAGTAATGCGCTTCGCGAACTGGCTGCTCGGTTCAGCCCTGGTAACGCTGCTTGCTCCGTTCCCGTGTGCTCCGCAAGCGCCCACGGATACACCCTCCGTCTCTTCCCTGCGACGATCGGAATATGAAGCCTGGATACGACCTTACCGGACAGCGCCACGAAATTTCAGGTCTGGAGACAAACCAGACGAAACAATTTTGGTGATCTCGGAAATATGGGGCGATGAAAAGAAGATTGACGATAATGGCTCGCCGTTCCGTATCGACCACGGGGGCAGGTATGTCTGCTGGGTTTGGAGCGACGGCCGTGCCTCCTTCTCTACCCACGACCGTATGGGCGGGAAAGGCGGCGATATTTACCCCGGCATCCAGGAAACCGACCTCAGAAAGTTGACTGAGCTGTTGGCGCACCTGCCTGACGATTTCTCTTCCTTGCCGCCCCCGGGGCGACGCCTCGTTTTACAAGTATGGGCCGCTGACGGACCTGTTGCCCGCGTATATGATCGCGCCAATGCTCCCGACAGCATCGTCGAGATCCTCAGGCTTTCACGCTCCAGTGTCAGATCCTGGGTGCAGACTTTCGAGCCGCTGGATCAGTGGAGGGCGCATGAGGACAGCATCGACGGCGCGCTGGCGGCATTGCCCGGCGGCAGTCAGGTAGTCTCAGCAACCGTGAACGGGCCGCTGCGGCTTTGGTTTCGGGATTCGCACGTTATGGAAAAGAGGTGCCAATCTCGTCCGTTCCGGCAGCAGACGGCACGTGGAATCCCATGTCTGTCACGCGCCTGACAATCAGCCCTGACGGTTCCCTTGCGATCGTGGAGGGTTGGGGCAGCGTCTACGTTCTTGACACCCGAACTTGGGCGGAGTCCCGCCGATTCCCGGAATCGTCTGTCGCAGAAAAGCGATACGGATCGTCCAATCCTCACTTCACGCCAGACGGCAAATACTTGTTAATGCAAAGCGACCAGCCTGCGCTGCGGATCTTAGACACGGAGACCTGGCAACCACTTCCCCACTTGCAGGGCATGCCAGTCGACGCGCTGGACTGGTTCCCCGCATCGAGCGCTCGGCGATCGGTCTATCTCACAAACAACGGACAAGTCGCGCTTTGGAATCCGGACGAGAAACGCGATGTGGCCGTGCTCGACGGGGATAGCAGCTATATTCTGAGCCTTGCCTGGTCTCCGGACGAATCGATGGTAGCTATCGCTACGGTCCGCCAACCTGGCGACGGACTCCCTGTGTCCTGTCGAATTCGAATCGAATCTGGAACACGGAAGACGGCGCCATTGTGCAAGAGCTTCGGCCTTTTGAACAGAAGGCTTACTCCGTATACGGGCTGGTTTGGTGGCCTGACGGAAAATACGTCCTGGCCGCGCGATGACCGGCGGCTCGTCGCCGGATGCGGGGACGGAGTAATCAGGGTCTGGGACACTCCCGCAATCCTCGAAGAGCTCACTGCGTTCGAACACTCTCTCACGGAGGACCGCAAAGCAGGTGCTCAGCCCTGAGTACGGACGCCGCGAAAACCTACGGCTTGAACTTAAAGACCCCATACGGCATCGTGCGCGTGCTCTTGCCCTGGTTGAAATTCGGCGACTCATTAATATGCGATGCTGAAATGTAAATAGATCCGTCCGGCCCTTCGCTGAAGGTATCCGGCCACTGCAGGCGCTGGTCCGTCACGAGGGTCTCCATCTTCCGCTCGGGAGTTAATCGGGACACCGCGTTCTGTTGCAGATTACTCAGGTAGATGTTCTGCTTCGCATCCATCCAGATCCCATCGACCGGAAAGGTATCCGCATATTTCTCCGCCACCGGTTTGCCGGCGGGGTCGCGTAGCGCATCGGTCTTTACCCGATAGAGGACTTTCGAAGCAATCGCCTGGTAATAGAGATAGGCGCCGTCGCCCGAGAGCGCGATGGCGTCCGAGTGGAATGCCGGTGTCTTGCCTGTGGGTCCCAGCACAGGCTTACCGTCGATGGTAATCTTCACACTCTTGTCGGGCATAACCGATGGATCGCCATCCAATGCACGGTGCGATTTTCCCGTCGACAGATCGACCACCACAATCCCACCCAGACCGCTGTCGGTGATGTAGGCGAAGTTCCTGCGATTGTCTATGCGCACATCGTTCAGATAGCTGTTTGTCTTAGCCGCCTCGGGTCCGATGGGGATCACCCGCGTAACCTTATTCGTCTGCAGGTCGACCTTCACCAGCTTTGGCCCGTTGGGAATAATGCTCATCAGCATGGGAGCGGCCGGATCCAGAATCCAAAGCGCATCGGTATCGTCCACCAACATGGCCTGCACACAGACCAGATGCGTCGCGGCCGTTTTCGGGTCGAGATCCCATCGATTCCAGTCTTCATCGGGGAAAGGCTTCGTGGAACCGTCCGGCATCACCTCGATAACAGCGTTCAGATACTCCGGCGACCACCGCGGAAAATTCACGAACAACCTGCCGGTCTTCGAGACGCTGATGCCGGTGAGTTGAAATTGGTTATTGCTGTAGACCTCTGTCAACACGCGGTTGGGGTTCGCGAACAAACAGAAAATCGCCAGCGCGATCACACCTGAAACTTGTAATGACGTTCGCATGCGGAGTCACCCGCAACCCGCCCGCCATTGTCAATGGCATTCCGTTCGGCGCTGTAAACGATCGCCCATCTGCCCGCACGCGGGTGATAAACTACGTGCCGGAATCTATGCGGATGCGAATTATCCTTTCATGGCTGGCTGCGGCGGCCGTTGTCTCCGGTCTGCCGGCTCTGGCGCAGCAGGGCGCGAAGAATGGTGAGTGGCGGAGTTACGGCGGCGACCTCGGCAACACCCGCTACTCGCCTCTCGATCAGATCGACGCCACCAATTTCAACAAACTCGAAGTGGCCTGGCGCTTTAAGACGGACTTCCTCGGCCCCTATCCCGAATACCAGTTTCAAAGCACTCCCCTGATGGTCCACGGCAAGGTTTACACCACCGCCGGATCGCGCCGGGACGTGGCCTGCCTCGACGCCAAGACGGGCGAATTGCTATGGATGCACAGTGAAAATGAGGGCGCTCGCGCCGATGCGGCACCGCGGCGTTTATCCGGCCGCGGCCTCGCCTACTGGACCGACGGCAAGGAAGAGCGCATCCTTTATGTGACCATCGGCTACCGACTCATCGCGCTCGATGCGAAGACCGGTATTCCGGTTTCTGGCTTCGGCAAAGACGGCGTGGTGGATCTGAAGCTCGACGACGATCAGGAAATCGATCTGAACGGCGGCGATATTGGCTTGCACGCTACGCCCATGGTGGCGAAGAACGTGGTGATTGTAGGCGCCGCCCACTCCGACGGCTCCGCGCCCCCGAGCATGCGCCATACCAAGGGCTACGTCCGCGGCTTCGACGTGAAGACGGGCAAGCGCCTGTGGATCTTCCACACCATCCCCAAGCCCGGCGAGTTCGGGCTCGACACCTGGCTGAACGATTCCTGGAATTATACCGGCAATGCCGGCGTGTGGGGACAGATCACCGTGGATGAAGACCTCGGCATCGCCTACCTGCCGGTGGAAATGCCGACCGGGGATAAATACGGCGGCCATCGTCCGGGGCCGGGGCTGTTCGGCGAGTCGCTGGTAGCAGTGAATCTGCAGACCGGCAAGCGCATCTGGCACTTCCAGCTGGTGCACCACGGCCTCTGGGATATGGACCCTCCGTGCGCGCCAATTCTCACTGACATTACGGTGAACGGCAAGACTGTAAAAGCCGTGGCGCAGCCGAGCAAGCAGGAGTTTCTCTACGTGTTCGACCGTGTGACCGGGAAGCCGATCTGGCCCATCGTGGAAACGCCGGTGCCGCAGGGGGATGTCCCAGGCGAGTGGTATTCGCCGACGCAGCCGATTCCCACTAAGCCACCACCCTACGGTCATCAGGGTGTCAAGCTCGACGACCTGATCGACTTCACGCCGGCCTTGCACGAAGAGGCGCTGAAGTTTGTGCAGAACTATCAGATCGGGCCGATCTTCACGCCGCCGATCGAGAGCAAGCCGGGCGGCAAGATAGCCGCGCTTCTGTCCCCGGGTAATCAGGGCGGCACCAACTGGCCGGGCGGTGCGTACGATCCCGTGACTCATCTGCTCTATGTCTTCTCGCAGTCGACCGTGCAGGCGAACTCGGTGGTACGGCCGGATCCCGCCAACTCCGACATGAGTTATGTCTCGGGCAGAATCGGTGTCCCTGGCCGGGGCAGAGGTGGGGCCGGTCGCGGCGGAAGAGGCGGAGGAAGAGGTCCGGGCGCCGGCGGCGAAGGTGCTCCTCCAGGTCTTACTATCCGCGGGCTGCCGTTGCTGAAGCCGCCTTACGGGATCCTGAGCGCGATCGATCTGAATAAGGGCGAACTCGCGTGGCAGATCGCGCACGGCGAGACTCCGGATAATGTCCGCAACAGTCCGGAGCTGAAAGGCCTGAACATCCCGCGTACGGGGCGTCCGGGATTGCTGGGGCCGCTGCTGACGAAGACCCTGGTAATCATCGGCGAGGCGGGTTTCTTCACCCTGCCGTCGGGTGAGCGCGGCGCTATGCTGCGTGCCTACGATAAGGCGACGGGCAAGGAAGTGGGGGCGGTTTATATGCCCGCGCCGCAGTCCGGCACTCCCATGACGTATGAACTGGACGGCGAACAATATATTGTGGTGGCCATCAGCGGCGGCAACCTCGCCGGCGAGTTGGTCGCTTACAAATTGCCGTCGAAGAGCTGAGCCGGGATGCCGCTCCACCGACGCTTCGGGCTGTCCCTTTTGTTGCATTACTGGCCGAGGTTGGCCACGTCGACGGTTGCGTTGTTGCCGGCGAGCGTGTTGCGGAAGGCTGCCTCTCCTCTTTTTTGCATGACCTCGGCTGCGTTGGATTGTTTGGCATGGCGCAGTGCTTTGGCGTAATTCAGCATCACGGTAGCGGTGAGCCGGGTGTTTTCTCCGTAAGCTTCGAGGGCTGCCGCGAGGGCGCGTGCGAACAACCGCTCGGCTTCGATTGAGCGGCCCATCGCCGACAGCGCGCAAGCGGCATTGTTGAGCGCGACCACCGTTGCCCCGGGGTGCAGGTTATCGTGATCGGGAAAGCCGTGATCGAGGAAATCGAGCACCTGGCTGGACTCAGCGAGAGATTCGGTGGTGCGCCCTTCCTTCCACATCGCTAAAGCCAGATTGATGCGAATCTCCGCGATTTGTACCGGCGCTCGATCGGGAGATTGTTCCAACCATTGAAGCGCCTGCCGATAGCACGATTCCGCCAGTGCGTAGTTGTTCCGCGCTTTGGCGACGGCGGCCCGCAGATTGAGTATGTCTGCCTGGTCCTGCGGGGTAGAGGCGTAGCGCTGCAGTGTCGCTTCGTGAGAGCGGAGGGCTTTTTGCGCTGCGCCGGTCCGGCCGCATTCGCATAACGTGTCCAGCAGGAACACGATGGAATTGAACAGAGGTCGTTGCGGGGGGCTGGGTTGCCGCTCCCATATGCCAATGGCTTGGGAATAGTTGAGAGGCGCTTCGGTGCAGGCGCCCATGTCGCGCTGGATGCTGCCGAGCCAGTCGTAAGTCGTTGCCAGGCGTGTATCCAACTGCCCAAAACGTCGGGCAATCGGCAGGGCACGCCGGGCGGCGGCTAGAGCTTCGTCAAAGCGATGCTGGTCGGATAAAGACTTGGCCTGCGCCATCGCCCGCGCCCATGCGTCCGCCCCGGAATCGGCTGCAGCCACGGCCTGGGATAGCGCCAGCAGCAAGAAGAGCGACTTCATGTAAACCTCCCTATGAGGGCCGCCCAAACGCAAAAAAGGCCGCCACGAAAAGCATTCGAGCTTTTCGCGGCGGCCTCCAGTGTTCTGGTCAGCCTGCTTATTACTTCGTAAACTTCACTTTCTTTCTTACGGTCTGGGCCAGTAAAGGCAAACCGTCCTGAATCCTCAGCTGATCGATCTCGCCATGCCGCATCTGACGGCAGAAGCGCATGAATTCAAGCCATGCCGGATGCAGCGCGGCGCCGGCGTGCGCATCATGTTTTTCGGGCTCAATCGGCGGCCGCACCGGAACGTTCGGGTCCACTTCATATAAGACGATGTCTGAGCAATCCAGTTCGCAAAAAAAGGAGCGGGCTGCAATTTTGCGGGTATTAATTCGCTCAACGTTCGGCCGCGCGCGCCGAGGCGTGGTGGAACGAACTGCCGACACCGACGGTAAACATGAAGCAGCCGTAGAGCGCGTGCTCGATTGACGTAACGAACAAGGAGTCCGTCTGCAGGAAGCGGAAACCGAAAAGCAGGCCGCCCAGCGCCGTCATGATCAGGGCGAGCCGGTTGCGAAAAATGATGTGGACGTACATGAACGCGAAGGCGCTGGCGAGGATTATTGCCCAGGGCGGCCCGAAAAGATCGCGGTAGCGCTCGAAGATGAAAGCGCGGTAGACGATGCCTTGCGGATACACCGACAGCACGGGGTAGAGAATCATCACGAGGCCCCAGAGTCGCGGATTGGATCGCGGAAGGCTGAGGAATTGGCCCGGCGACCCGAAGCGCAGCACCAGAGCGATTCCGATGGCGACGGCGGCGGCGAAGAGGCCCAGTATGGCCGGTGCGTAATGGCCCAGCGGCGCGGTGTTCCAGAGACTGGCTCGGTCGAAGTGGGGATCGTGCAGGAGCACGAAGAGACACCAGGCTGTCAGCACCCACAAAACAGGGATGGCCGGAAGGCGGTGGCGCGTATAGGCGAACAGGGTGGGGCCGATAAAGAAGAGGGACAGGAATTCGATTGCGTGCAGGGCCACCGCAGTCAGGATCGCACGGAACTGCGCCAAATCGCGCATCGCGTTTCCGGCAGCACCGTTTTATCGTGTGTTTGCAATGCCTTCGAACGGCGGCAAGGTTGCTTAAACACCACAGATTAAGGAGAACCTTGCAGGCCGAACATCGCTGCCCATCGAAAACCGTCGACGAACACATCGTTGAGATTGTGAGCGACTCGGGTGAAGGCGCGCAGACCTGCGGCCAGATCTTTGCCGATCTGCTGGCTCGAAACGGCAACGGCATCTGGACGGTGGAGATTATTCCCGCCGAGATCGAGCCACCCAAACGCTCGCGCGCCGGCGCCAGCGGCTACCGGATACGCATCGGGTCCAGGCCCGTCACCAACGCCGGCGATGCGGCGGATATTGTAGTGGCGTTTAACGAGCAGGTGCTCTACAGTCGCATCGATGCAGGAGCGCTGCGTCCGGGAACGCTGGTCTTCGCCGACGGCTCGTGGCTGGCGGATGCCGACGAGCGTATCGTGAAGCAGTATGTCGAGGCTATTGCCGATTTCCGCGCGCGTGGTTATCAGGTAATTCCTCTGCCCATCGCGGAGGAATGTCTGAAGCATGCCGACGATGTGCGCAAGGGCAAGAACATCTGGATTCTGGGACTGCTGTGCGCGATCTACAGTCTGGATCGGACACTGGTACGCCAGAGCATCGCCAGCCGCTTCAGCCGCAAGGGCGAGGAAACAGTTCGTAAGAATGTCGCGTTGCTCAACGCCGGCTATGAGTGGGCACTGGTGCATGTGGAACAACGATTCCATATTCCTTCGGCGCCGCGGGCGGAACCGATGGTGGTGATGAACGGCAACCAGGCGATTGCGCTGGGCATCATGGCGTCGGGTATAGAAGTCTGCTCCATGTACCCGATCACGCCGGCCACCTCGGCCTCCCATTTTCTGGCCTCGGCGTTTGAAGAGACCGGCGGTATCGTGCATCAGGCGGAAGACGAGATCGCCGCCATCGGATTCGCCGTCGGCTGTTCCTACGCGGGCAAAACGGCGGTGACGATTACTTCCGGCCCCGGGCTGGCGCTGAAAACCGAGTTCATCGGGCTGGCTGTGATGGCCGAGATTCCCCTGGTGATCGTGGTGGTGCAGCGCGGCGGCCCATCTACCGGGCTTCCCACTAAGGTTGAGCAGGGCGATCTGATGGCCGCGCTCTACGCGTCGCCCGGCGATTGCCCGAAGATTATTCTCGCGCCCGCCACCATTGAGGAATGTTTTCACTTCATGATCACGGCGCGCAAGTTGGCGGAAGAGTTTCGTGGTCCCGTGATGGTGCTGTCTGACGCCAACCTCGCCACCGGGCAGCAGCCTTTCAGGAAACCTGTCTTCGACTCCGCATGGGTCGCGCCGCCGCTGGATCTTTCTCCGCTGGATGCCGATAATCTTCCCTTCGATTGGGATGCGGAAACCGGTCTTTCGCGACGGCCGATTCCGGGGCAGCGTGGCGGTGAGTACGTGGTTACCGGGCTCGCTCACGATGAACACAGCCATGTCGCATACGAGTCGTCAATCAATCAGCGCGCCATGCGCATGCGGAGCAGGAAGCTGGCCGTGCTGCAGAGCGCGCTCCAGCCGCCCGCCATTCATGGCGATCCGGAAGGCGACCTTCTGGTAGTCGGCTGGGGTTCCACGCTGGGCACCATCGAAGAAGCCGTCGATCGTCTGCGGGCGGAGGGTCTGCGCGTGTCCTCGGTGCATCTGCGGTTTCTTTCACCGCTCGAACCGGGGCTGAAGGCGATCTTCGCGCGCTTCGGCAAAGTGATGACGGTGGAGGTGAATTACAGCGATGAGATGGGAGATCCGTACATCACCGGCGAGTCGCGGCGGTACTCGCCACTGGCGCAGTTGCTGCGATCCCACACCCTGGTGGATATCGATTGCTGGTCGCGCGTCCCGGGGAGTCCGCTGCCGCCGGGCATAATCGAAGCGCGGCTGCGCGAAGAGTTAAGGCTGGTGGAGGCCGCATGTTTAACCTGAAACCGTGTGACGTGGAACCGCACGAGCAGCATCATGAAGAGCGGGATTACGCCGGCGCCCTGCCGCGCTGGTGTCCTGGCTGCGGCGACCATGCCGCTCTCAACGCCGTCCGGCAACTCTGTTACGACAAGCAATTAGCGCCGGAGCGAACCGTCGTAGTATCGGGGATCGGCTGCGCCAGCCGGTTTCCGCATTACATGAAGACGTACGGTTTCCACGGCCTTCACGGAAGAGCTTTTCCGGTGGCGTGCGGCGTGAAGAGCAGGCGTCCGGACCTGCAAGTATTCGTGGTCACCGGAGACGGCGATTGTTGCGCCATCGGGGCGGGGCACTGGGTTCACGCGCTGCGCTACAACATGGACCTGACGGTGATCCTGCTCGATAACAATGTTTACGGTCTGACCAAGAACCAGACGTCGCCGACTACGCGCCTGGGCGAGCATACCAATACGCATCCGCACGGCGCCGTGATTCCTCCGCTGAATCCGTTGTCGGTTGCCTTGGGGATTACCAATACTTCGTTCGTAGCGCAGACGGTAGACTGGCAGCCGTTCCATGTGTACAACACGATTCGCGCCGCCTATGAGCATCGCGGAACTTCGTTCGTGCGGATACTGCAGCGCTGCCCGCATTTCTCGGCGCACGTTTTCGACGCTCCTCGGGAGGATCCTTCGCTGATGCTCTTCCTGCAACACGAGCAGGGTATCCCGCTCGAAGAGAACAAGCTGAAACGTCTTCCTAACCGGATGACGCACGATCCGCGGAATATCGAGGAAGCGCGTTCGATTGCCGCGCGGGAGGATGTGTATCCAATGGGCCTGCTCTATCGCAACGATCACGCCGTTTGCTATGACGACTTCACGTCGCGAGGGTTGGGCATGACGCAGGGGGAAA
>Ga0302320_10018178_pt1 | contig 14198 bp, 15 predicted proteins | sample Bog_T0_3_FD_202130 | JGI IMG/M metagenome (GOLD analysis project Ga0302320, IMG submission 202130) | Peat permafrost microbial communities from Stordalen Mire near Abisko, Sweden - Bog_T0_3 | ecosystem: Environmental > Terrestrial > Soil > Wetlands > Peat | place: Sweden: Abisko, Stordalen Mire... | reverse complement strand
CCGCGATGAAGCTCACCCGTTCGTCCATTGCACAGCTCTCTCGCCAAGACATCGGCTGGTCCTCCCAGCCGACAGAGAACTGTCACCCATCCATCCGGTCTACTTTGTTACCTATCTATCCGGTCTGGACATCTCTCGCTCCCTCCCCCCTTGTGGGGGAGGGTTGGGGAGAGGGGGCTGTCTCCGCGAACGCCGGACCCGCGGCGACAGACCCCTCACCCGTCCGCGATGCTGCGCATCGCGTCCACCCTCTCCCACAAGGGGAGAGGGGGCTCACCGCCGCTGCCGCGAAATCACCGCTCCAGATTCTGCAGCAGCAAGTTCAGCGCGGTCGCCGCGAAGCTGTGCATGTTGGCGAGCCGGTCGGCGCTGCCGGTCTCCAGTGTCGTGACGGCGGTCTGTGGCCCCGCGACCGCCATGCAGCTATGGCCGGCGGCGTCGCCATAGCGGTTGCCGGTGGGGCCGGTGGCGCCGGTCTCCGACAGGCCCCAGTCGGTGGAGAAGCGCTGCCGGATCTGGCTCGCCAGCAATTGCGCGTAGGGTTCCGACGCCGAGCGGATGCCCTTCATCGCGTCGTCGGGAATGTCCATCAGGATCCGCCGCGCGTCGCGGGTGTAGATCACGCCGCCGCCGAGGAAGTAGGCGGACGCGCCGGGCACCGCGAGCAGCGCTGCCGAGATCAATCCGCCGGTCGAGGATTCCGCGACCGCGATGGTCTGGCGCCGCTCGATCAGCTTTGCGGCGATCTTTTCGGCGGTCGCAACGAGGTCTTTCATGGCAATTCGGCTCCTGCGCAGCGGCTTTGTCAGGGATGTCCTAGCACGGGATTGCATGGGTGCCGAACAAAGACGGCCGGCGGCGGCGATGGACGGCGCGGCCGGCCCGCCATATGCTTGGGGTCAACGATGGGCGCCGGGTTCAACCGGCGCCGCGGAGCAGAGGAAACCAGAGGTCATGACGTCACCGATCGCGGGCGGCGTGGATTGCGATCTGCATCCGGCCGTCCCCCATCTGACCAGCCTGTTGCCCTATCTCAACGATTACTGGCGCGACCAGGTCACCACCCGCGGCATGGTCGATCTGGTGTCGCAGTCCTATCCGACGAATTCGCCGATCTCGTCGCGGCCGGACTGGCGGCCGGCCAAGGGCAAGCCGGGCTCGAATCTAGGGGATATGCAGGCGCAGGCGCTGGATCCGTTCGGCGTCGCCTTCGGCATCTGCAACCCGCTGTACGGCGTGCAGATGGTGTTTTCCGAGGACATGGCGGACGCATTCTGCCGGGCGCTGAACGACTGGCTGGTGAAGGAATGGCTCGACAAGGATAGTCGGCTGCGCGGCTCGATCGTGATCCCCGTGCAGAGCGTGGAGAAATCGGTCGCCGAGATCGAGCGCTGCGCGAAAGATTCCCGCTTCGTCCAGGTCCTGATGCTGGTCATGGGCGATATGCCCTTGGGCAAGCGCGCCTACTGGCCGATCTACGCCGCCGCCGAGCGGCTCGGCCTCGCCGTCGGCATCCATGCCGGCTCGAGCTATCACAACCCGCCGACCTCGGTCGGCTGGGGCTCCTATCACATCGAGGATTACGTCGCCCAGGCGCAGGCGTTCCAGACCCAATTGACCAGCCTGATCGTCGAAGGCGTGTTCGCGCGGCATCCGGCCCTGAAAATGGTGATGCTGGAATCCGGCTTCACGTGGTTGCCGCCGTTCCTGTGGCGGCTGCACAAGTTCTGGCGCGGCATCCGGATGGAAACGCCGTGGGTCGACCGTGCGCCGCTGGAAATTGTGCGCAGCAACATCCGCTTTTCGCTGCAGCCGATCGATGCGCCGCCGGATCCCGCGATCCTAAATCGGCTGTTCGACCATATGCAGTCGGACGAATTGCTCCTATTCTCGACCGACTATCCGCACTGGCAATTCGACGGCGACGCGGCGCTGCCCGAGGGGATCTCGCCCGATCTGGTGCGCAAGATCATGATCGATCATCCGTTCGCGACCTATCCCCGACTGAAGCAGACGGCGCTCAAGGAGGCCACGCCATGAACGTGCAGTTCCGCGACCGTCCGCAGCCCGATGCATCGGTTCAGGCGAAAACCGCGATCGCCGATTGCGACATCCATCCCGCGCGCGCCACCAAGACGGAGCTCTATCCGTATCTGGCCAAGCGCTGGCATGACCATCTCGAAACCTACGACAAGCATCCCTATCAGGGCATGATGGAAGGCCCGCCTTACCCGAAGGCGCAGCCCAACGCTTCGCGCCGCGATGCCTATCCGCCGGAAGGCGGGCCGCAGGGCTCCTCGCTGTCGTTCATGCAACAACAGCATCTCGATCCCAACAATGTCGTGCTCGGCGTGCTCAATCCGCTCGCCACCGGGCAGGGCATCCGCAACCACGACCTTGCCGCCGCGATCTGTTCGGCGATCAACGACTGGCAGATCGAGAAATGGACCAGCAAGGATTCCCGGCTGAAAGGCTCGATCGTGGTCGCCAATGAGGACGGGTTGACCGCCGCCGCCGAAATCCGCAAGCGCGCGGGGGACAAGAATTTCGTTCAGGTGCTGCTGCTGAGCCGCAACGTCGAGCCGCTGGGCCAGCGCCGCTACTGGCCGATCTACGAGGCGGCGGAAGAGGCGGGCTTGCCGGTCGGCGTCCATGCCTTCGGTTTCGGCGGCAATCCGATCACGGCGTCGGGCTGGCCGAGCTATTACATCGAGGAGATGGTCGGCCACTCACAGTGCCAGCAGACCGCGCTGGCGAGCCTGGTGCTGGAAGGCGTGTTCGAGCGGCATCCGACACTGAAGATGATCATGGTCGAGGCCGGTTTTGGCTGGGCGCCGTCGCTGGCGTGGCGGCTCGACAAGAACTGGCAGCGGCTGAAGAGCGAGGTGCCGCACGTCAAGCGGCCGCCGTCGGAATATATCAGGGATCACATCTGGTGGACCACCCAGCCGATGGAAGACCCGGAAAAGCGCGACCATTTGTTCGACGTGATCGGCTGGGTCGGCTGGGACAAATTGCTGTTCGCCACCGACTACCCGCACTGGGATTACGACGATCCGTCACGGGTGCTGCCCGCCGGCGTCAGCGAGGCCAACCGCGAGGCGTTTTATCTGAACAATGCGCTGAAGCTGTACGGTCTCTCCTGATGGGGATGGTTTTGAGTGAACCGGTTTTCCGTCGGGCTCCGTCTACCTCTCCCGTCGGGAGAGGTCGGATCGCGCCAGCGATCCGGGTGAGGGGTTACGCTCTTTCGATAGACCTGAACCCCTCACCCGAATTGCGTTGCAATTCGACCTCTCCCAAGGGAGAGGTGAAGTGACCCGACACGTCATCGCCCCGGTGGACGAACTGCCGCCGGGCACCCGCAAATTCCTCACCATCGACGAGCGCCCGATCGCGGTGTTCAACATCAACGGCGAGTTTTTCGGCCTGCTGAACCGCTGCCCGCACCAGGGCGCCGCCTTGTGCGAAGGACCGCTGATCGGGCTCGCAAGCTCGTCCGACCCCGGCGATATCGAATATACAAAACTCGGCGAGATCATCCGCTGCCCCTGGCACGGCTGGGAATTCGACATCCGCACCGGCCAGTCCTACTGCGACCCCAAACGCTTCCGCGCCCGCGCCTATCCGGTCAACGTCGAGCCGGGCTCGAGCGTGGTGAAGGGGCCGTATGTGGCGGAGACGCTGGCGGTGTCGGTCGAGAGCGATTACGTGGTGGTGGATTTGTGACTGGTCATCGCCCGGCTTGACCGGGCGACCCAGTATCCCAGAGACCTCTCGGTTGAAAGCGCGAACCCGTCTTCATCCCCCAGCGATCTCAGGATAAAGATCAATCCAGTTCGGATTGTCTTTTTCTATCAGCGCAATCTTCCAGGCCCGCGTCCATTTCTTCAGCCGCTTCTCACGATGGATGGCAGCTTCGAAGCATTCGAAATAGACCAGCCGAGTGACCTCGTATTCCTTGGTGAAGCCTTCGGTGGTCCCGGATTTGTGCTCGTAAATCCGGCGAACGAGGTCGTTGGTTACGCCGATGTAAAGCGTACCGCCAATGCGACTGGCAAGGATGTAGACGTAGAAGGTGCGTGCTCCCATCTGCTGTCTCTGGGATACTGGGTCGCCCGGTCAAGCCGGGCGATGACAGTATCATCGTGTGCGGGCAAAGTCGCCGCGGCGGGCATGGTGCTTCGCCGCTTTGCTACCCTGCAGCAGCGTGCCTGCGACAAAACAACCCGACGAGACCGGGCAAGTACTCCTTCAGGAGGCTGTAGCTGCTCCGAGGTGGCTGATTTCGGACCGTGGGACGAATTGTTTGGTGAATGCCTTCAGAACGAGCTGAATGCAGTGCAGAGCGGCTACGAGAGCGTGTTCGAACGCTAAAGGCATCTTTTCCGCCATGCAGGCGACGAAGCGCTCGAAGCCGAGAATGTTGAGCACGCGGGTGAAGTTGTAGCAGAGCGCCATCAGGCTCCATTCGCCGCGCACCTTGTCAAAGCCGCGGACGAGGAAGTGCTGGTGCCCAGCGCGGCATTTGAGCGTCCCGAAGGGATGCTCGACGATGGCGGAGCGGCGACACATCAGTTGGCTTGTGCCTTCACTTGCCATCCTGGCGCGATGACGGTCCAGAACAGCTTCGTACTCCCAGCGAGAGACGCTGCGAACTTTTGCTTTCGGTGCGATACATCGCGCCCTCATCGGGCAGGCATCACAGCTCATCTTGGAGCTCAGATAGCGGACCTCGACCCGGCCGCTTGCATTCGTCCAGGGCTTCTTTGTCGGATGCAGCAGTTCGCCGGCCGGGCAACGATAGACATCGGCGCTCGCATCGTAGCTGAAGTCCTTGCGGGGGAAACGGTCCTGCTTCTCGAGCTTCCTGTTGCCCTCGTGGATCGGCACATAGGCAGTGATGCCGTCATCCTCGCAAGCCTTCAGGTCTTCGCTGTTGTAGTAGCTTTCGTCGGCCAGCACCTGCAGCGCCTCGACATCCAGAGCATCCTTGACCGCTTTTGCCATCATATGGAGGTGGCCTGCATCGCTGCGATTGACGACCTCGCTTGCGACGATGAGCATGTGCTTGTCGTCGACGACGCTCTGCACGTTGTAGCCCGCAATGGTCTGGCCGCCCTTGCTCAGAAGCCGTGCATCGGGATCGGTCTTGGACACCTGCCCCTTGTCGCTGGTCTCCAGTTCCTAGAGGTCGGCCTGCGCGCGCTCGCGCCTGGCCATCAGCTCCTTCATCTTCTCGCCGACATCGCCCTTGCTGCCATCCTCCAGACCGCCGCTCTGCTGCCTGGCTTCTTCCGTATCGTTGGCGTCGAGGGACTTGCCGTAAGCATCGATCTCCCTGTCCAGCTCGGCGATCTGCTTGGCGAGCTTCCCTTTCGTGAAGATGCTCCCCTTGCTGGCGTTGCCGTGGAACAGCGCGCCGTCGACCGCAACCAGGGTCCTGCCGATCAGATCGAGTTCGCGCATCAGCAGCACGAAGCTGCGGTTCGCAGCCTTCAAGGCCGCCCAGTTCTCCTTGCGGAAGTTGGCGATCGTTCGATAGCCCGGCTTCAAGTTCCGCAGCAGCCAGATCAGTTCCAGATTGCGGCCGGCTTCCCGTTCCAGCCGGCGCGACGACCTGATCCGGTTGATGTAGCCGTAAAGGTAGAGCTTCAGCAGGTCGGACGGATCGTAGGGCGGTTGCCCGGCGCCCATGCCGCGCTCCGCATGCCGAAACCCGAGCTTGGCCAGATCGAGAGCGTTCACGAAGCTGTCGATCGCACGAACCGGATTATCCGGCCCGACATAGTCGTCAATCCGAGGGGGCAGCAAACTGGGCTGCTCACGGCTATCGCCGCTCTTGAATGCATGATTCGTCATAGACCGAATCGTACACTAACTCTCAAAATGCCGAGTTCTTGCCCGGTCTCGTCGGGCAAATCACCTTTACAAGCTCGCCCCGTCCCGCCCGGCAAGAGGGGCGTATCGCGATCGTCACGAAACGCGGGATGGGATGCGGTGGACGCGATGGCAGCGAAGACGAACGCTGCCTGTCGCGTACGGCAAAGCCGTGTGGTCCTGACGCCTCAATGGTTGGCGTCAAGTTCTCGAGAAGCAAGCTTCTTGGGGGCGACGGAGACAACAAAGCCCGATTCTCCGGGGAGCGCGGTATAAGCCGTAGAACCATTGCGCAGGGAAGGCCGGATGTTCCCGCTGAACCTGTATGCTCGTGTGCGGTTTCTTTCGATTCCATTCGCGCACGAGACCGCGGGTGCAGCGCGCACCCGGTCTTCCCTGCGCCCTCTGTTTTTCGGAGGCGCACGTTTCAGTCATGGCTCGGGCAAGTCCAGCCGCGATGACAGTCTTGCTTGTGGCGACGGATCGCTTCGCTCGCAATGGCGGCTACTCCGTCGGCGCGCCCGCCGCCATTTGCGCGCGCTCCCTCGCGTAGCGCACCAGGGCGACAAAACGATAGAGCCCGTGCAGGAATTTGCCGTAGGGCATGGTGATGAACAGCGCGAACACCACACCGAGATGCAGCGCCAGCAGGGGTCCCATCGCCGCCGTGTCGCGCAACAGCAACAGCGCCATGCCGGTGAGTGCGGTGAGGAACAGCATGGCGATGAACGCCACATCCATGCCGGTGCTGTTCTGGTCGACCAGCGCCGGATCGCGCTTGAATTTTTCCGCCAGCAGGCCGGCGGGGCCGATCAGGAGGCCGATGCCGCCCAGCGTGCCCAGCACCACCGGCAGGTCCCACCAGGCATAGGGCGCCTCGCGCGCGAACAGGTAGTGATACAGGGTGGCCACCGAGGTCGCGGCGAAGCAGAGGCCAAAACCGTAGAACGTCAGGTGATGATAGATCCGGCGCCAGTCGCCCGGCCGCTCGTCGGCGTTGACGCAGCCGACGCCGCCGCCGTCGAGATAGCGCAGGCTGCCGGCGTCCTTGATCGCCTGCCACAGCGAACCCGGATCGGTCAGCATGTCCACGGGCTCGCCGATATCGCGCCAGAACGCGCGCACGCCCATCGCCAGCGCCACGATGGCATAGAGCAATGCCGCGCCGAACAACGCTGCAATCGTATTGTGCGGCATCAGCGCGTAGAACGCGCCCGGGCCGGTATGGATGCCGAGCAGCACCTGCCGGTCGGTCACCGCGGCGAAGCCGAAGATAAAGGCGGCGACGCTCAGCGCCGCGATGAGGCTGATCGCAAGGCCGTTGCGGGCGAACAGGCCGGAGAACGCGCGTGGCCAGGTGTAGGCGGCCCAGGATTCGGCGCGCGCGATCGCGAGCGTCTTCGGCACATTGACGTTGTATTCGTGCGGCGGCGAGAACTGGCAGTCGGTGTAGCAGGCGCCGCAGGCGTGGCAGAGATTGGCGAAATAATTGAGGTCGCCGTCGGAGAAGGCGCGGCGCATTTCCATCGCCGGAAACACCGCGCAAAGCCCCTCGCAGTAACGGCAGGAATTGCAGACCGTCATCAGGCGGTCGGCTTCCTCGAGCGTTTTAGTTCCGTGCATTTTGCGCCGCTTCCCGTCCCGCGATCCGTCCGAATACGCTGCCGATGGTCATGCCGATGCCGGCGGCGTAACCCTTGCCGAGCACGTTGCCCGCCATGATCTCGCCGGCGGCGAACATGTTGGCTGATGGCTTGCCGTTCTGCATCAGCATGCGCGCCTCCCGGTTCACGCGGGTGCCGAGATAGGTGAAGGTGATGCCGGGCCGCACCGGATAGGCATAATAAGGCGGCGTCTCGATTTTGCGGGCCCAGTGCGTCTTCGGCGGCGTCAGCCCCTCGGTGCGGCAATCGTCGAGGATGGTGTGGTCGAAGGTGCCGGGCCTGACCGCCGCGTTGAACTCGGCGACGGTTTTTTCCAGCACCGCCGCATCGAGATTGAACTTGCCCGCGAGTTCGGCGATCGAGCCGGCCTCGATCGGCGGAAACAATGTCGGCATGAAGCTGTTGCGCGAAGTGGCGTCGAAGATGATGTAGGCGATCTGGTCCGGCTGGGCGGCGACCAGGCGGCCCCAGATCGCGTAACGCTTCGGCCAGATGTCCTCGCCCTCGTCGTAGAAGCGCTGGGCATGGTTGTTGACGACGATGCCGAACACCACCGAGTCATGTCGCGTGATGATGCCGCCGTCGAATTTCGGCGCGCGGGCGTCGATCGCGACGGCGTGGCACTGGGTGGGGTCGCCGACCTCCTGCACGCCCTTGGCGAGCAGCATTTTCAGAATGGAGCCGCGATTATAGGGCGTGCCGCGGATCAGGAAGTTATCGGCGGCGTCGCCCCAATATTGTTTCAGCCATTCGATGTTGGCCTCGAACCCGCCGGCCGCCGCGACCAGCGCCGAGGCGCGGACGCTGACCTCGTCGTCGCCCTGCTTGAGGGCGGCGGACAGGAACATGCCGTTGTCGATCTCGAGATCGATTACCTCGGCGTCGTACATGATGGAAACGCCGAGCTGTTCGGCGGTGAGGTAGAGCGCGTTCAGCATCGCCCGGCCGCCGCCGAGGAAGAACGAATTGGTCCGCCCCAGGCTCAGGGTGCCGCCCAGCGACGGCTGCCAGCGCACGCCCTGCTCGACGATCCAGCCCAGGATGTCCTTGGACTCGGCGATCATGTGCCGCGCCAGTTCCTCGTCGGTCTGGCCGCCGGTGACGCGCAGCAGGTCCTCGAAGAATTCCTGTTCGGTATAGGGCCCGGTGAGGATCTCGGTCGCCGCATCATGGGCGCAGCGCATGTTGCGGGTATGGCGGGTGTTGCCGCCCCGATAGAATTTCGGGGCGCCTTCCAGCACCAGCACGGAAGCGCCGGCCCGCCGCGCGCTGATCGCCGCGCACAGCGCCGCATTGCCGCCGCCGATCACCAGCACATCGTATTTACGGGAGAGGTCGACCATGCCGTGTTGTTATCGTTGTTTGCATGGAAATAAAAGCGGACCGGGCGGCTGCCCGGTCCGGCGGGTTGATGGCTCAGGCGGTGACGGCTTCGCGGGTCTCGATGGTCCGCCCGCCGCGATAGACGGCGAGCGTGGCAACGATGCCAAGCACCGCGGCGAACATCAGCCAGTATCCCGGAGAAGCCTTGTCGCCGGTATGCTGGATCAGCCATGTCGACGCGAACGGCGTGAAGGTGCCAAACAGCGCCGCGGCCAGGGCAAATGCCAGCGAGAAACAGGTGGTGCGGACATGCGCCGGCACGATCTCGACCAGGCAGCCGAGCATGGTGCCGCTGTAGATGCCGAAATAGAACGAGAACATCATCTCGACCGCCAGCATCTTGCCGAAGGTCGGCTCGGCCACCAGCCAGTGCAGCGCCGGGTAGGCCGTCAGCAGCGAGAGGGCCGCGATCGTCACCAGCACGGGCTTGCGCCCGATCCGGTCCGAGATCGCGCCACCGACCGGATTCCAGATGAAGTTGCCGACGGCAACCAGAAGCGTCACCAGCAGGGCTTCCTGGTTGGTGAGCTTCAGCACGGCCTTGCCGAAGGTCGGGGTGTAGACGGTGACGAAGTAGAAGGTCGTGGTGGTCAAGACCGCGATCATCATGCCCAGGATGACGATACGCCAGTTCGCCACCGCCGAAGCAAATACCTCGCTGGCGGTCGGATGCTTCTTCATCGCCAGGAACTCCGGCGTTTCCTCCAGCGTCCGCCGCAGCACGAAGATCACGGGGATGATGAGACAGCCGACGAAGAAGGGAATCCGCCAGCCCCAGTCCGCGACCGTTTCCGCGGGCATCATCTCACTCAGCACGAAGCCGAGGACCGCGGCGACGAAGATCGCGACCTGCTGGCTCGAGGACTGGAACGAGGTATAGAAGCCCCGATTGCCGGGCGTGGCGATTTCGGAGAGATAGACCGACACGCCGCCGAGCTCGACGCCGGCGGAGAAGCCCTGCAGCAGGCGGCCGACCAGCACGATGACCGGCGCGGCGATACCGATCGTGGCGTAGGTCGGGCAGAAGGCGATCACCACAGTGCCGATCGCCATGATGGCGAGCGTGACGATCAGGCCCTGCCGGCGGCCGATCCGGTCGATATAGGCACCGAGCACGACTGCGCCGACCGGGCGCATCAAGGCGCCGAGCCAGAACACGCCGAAGGTGTTGAGCAATGCGGCGGTGTCGTCGTGGGACGGGAAGAACGCCTTCGCGATGGCTTGCGCGTAGAAGCCGAACAGGAAGAAATCGAACTGCTCGAGGAAATTGCCGGATGTCGCGCGCAGGATGGCGCCGATGCGCGACTTGATCTGCGGCGGTTGCGACGTGGTGGCCTGCGACATCTGCGAATCTCTCCCCGTTATGATTTTGGCCGGTGCGGAAAGCTTCTCGCGAGCCGACGTTTTCCCCTGTTTGGTCGGCCAATCTGCCATGTCCGCGCGGCGCGACCAACCGGAAAACACCAGAAAAAACGGCCTATTGCACTAAGTGTGGATGGCGTTTCAGGGTTTGTTCTGCACCGACGCTTTCAGCCATTGTCGAAACGCCCCGAGCTTGGGCGGATCCGCCCTCGTCTCGGGCGAGACCAGGTAGAAGCCGGCGTCCGCCGGCAGCGCGATCTTGAAGGGAACCACGAGGCGTCCCTGGGCGATGTCGCCCTCGACATAGGAGGTGCGGCCCATCGCCACCCCGATCCCGTCGATCGCCGCCTGCACGGTCACGAAACTCAGATCGAAGCTCACGCCGGGCTGCTTGGAGATATCCGCCGGCAGCCCTGCAGCCGTGAGCCAAAGCCGCCAGTCGTCGTCAAAGCCTCCGCTGCTATGCAGCAGCGTGTGATGGACCAGATCTTCCGGGCTGCGCAGCGGTTTGCTGGCAGAAAGCAAAGCCGGGCTGCACACCGGGAACAGTTCGTCCGCCATCAGCCAGTCGGCGCGCAAGCCAGCCCAGTGGCCGCGGCCGTAGCGGATCGCGGCATCGACGTCGCCGCTCCTGAAATCGACCAGGCCGGTCGAGGTGGTGATGCGCACGTCGATGCCGGGATGGGCTTCCTGGAAGGTGGAAAGCCGGGGCAACAGCCATTTGGCGGCGAGCGAGGCCAGCGTCGAGACGGTCAGCACATGGTCGTCGTCCCGGCGCTTCAGCCGGTCGGTGGCGAGCCTGAGATCGTTGAATGCGACGCGGACGCCGGGGAGATAGTCTCTGGCTTCCGGCGTCAGCGCCAAGGCGCGGTTCTGTCGGACGAACAGGCGGATCCCCAGTTCTTCCTCCAGCCGCCGGATCTGATGGCTGATCGCGGTCTGCGTGACGTTCAGCTCCGAGGCGGCAACGGTGAAGCTCAAATGCCGGGCCGCGGCCTCGAACGCGCGCAATCCGTTGAGCGACGGCAGCCGGGCGGTCATTCGGATCCCCTATTCATGATATTATCTCATGTGAAGCGGCACAAAGTGTCGTTTGTCGAACGGGCTTGTAGCGCAGATATTCAGCCCAATAAGTTAGACATAGGAGCTGAAAATGTCCACTTGCACGCACGAATCGATGACAAATCATCATGGCTCTGGAGTTCTCGCGCAGCTTGGCGAAACCTTCCATCTCTGGCGCGACCGCCGGCGCACCCGGCGCGAACTGACGCAATGGACCGACCGCGATCTGCATGATGTCGGCCTGTCCTGGAGCGACATCGCCGACGAGGCCGGAAAGCCGTTCTGGCGGGCTTGAGTGCCGCCAGGCCGGCGTCGCCTGTTGCGGGGACGCCGGCCATCCTCCTTCACGGAATCGACAGGGAACAGCCATGACCACGCTTCGGCTCGACGACCTGCGCCAACACTCCGATATCCTGCGGCTGCGCAGCGGCAGGTCGCTCAGGGTGCGGCTGGTCGAGCCGGATGACGCCCAGGCATTGCAGGCCTATTTCCGCGGCCTCACGACCGTCTCCCGCTACAACCGCTTTTTCGGCGCCATCAGCGAGCTGCCGCGGGATTTGCTCGCGCATTTCGTTCATACCGGAGAGAACGGCCGCTTCAGCGTGATCGCGACCATCACGATCGACGGCCACGAGAACATCGTCGGCGAAGCCCGCTATGCCTTCGATGCCGGGAGCGACAGTTTCGAGTTCGGCCTGTCGGTCGACGACCGCTGGCAGGGCCACGGCATCGGCTCGGCGTTGCTCGGCAATCTGCAATGCCGCGCCGTCGCCTTCGGCGCCAGGCGTGTGTTCGGCGATACCCTGCGCTCCAACGATGCGATGATCGGGCTTGCCCGCAAATCCGGTTTTGCCTTCACGCACAATCCCAACGACTGGAAGCTGCTGCGGTTCGAAAAACAGATCGCGCTCGCGCCGCAGGACATTCCCTGCGCCAGCTGGAGGCTTGCGGCGCAAGGTCTGGCACTGAGCGCGGCTGCTCGGGCCTGAGGCTATTTCCCCGAAAACACTGCTTTGCGCTTGTCGATGAAGGCCTGCACCGCCTCGCGGTGGTCGGCGGTCATGGTGGTGCGGACCAGCCGCTCGGCCTCATGGTCGCGGGCGGTGGCAAAATCGAACATCAGGGCTTCGTCGAGATTGTCCTTCATGTACCGCAGCGCAATGGTCGGGCCTTCCGCCATCGATTTGGCCAGCGCAAAGGCCTCGTCCTGGAGCTTGGCATCCGGCACCACGCGGTTGACGAGACCGATCGCCTCGCAGCGCGCCGCATCGACCTTGTCGGCGGTGAACATCAATTCGCGCGCCCGCGAGGTCCCGACCAGCCGTGTCAACAGCCATGCGATGCCGTAGTCGCCGCTCAGGCCCACCCGCAGATAGCCGGTGGAAACGAACGCCGATTGCGCCGCGATGCGGATGTCGCAAGCCATCGCGATGGCCAGTCCCGCGCCGACTGCGGGACCGGGCAGGGCAGCGATGGTCGGCTTGCGCACCGAGACCAGCGCGCCGGTCAGCAGGCGCTGGCGCTCCTGCAGGTCCGCGACCTTCTCGTCATAGGACATGTCCAGCCTCTTCCGGTCGCGATGCGCCCCCATGCCTTTGACGTTGCCGCCGGCGCAGAACGCGGTGCCGGCGCCGGTGATCAGCAGCGCGCCGACCTCGGGGTTCTCGCCGCAGGCCTTGATCATGCCGCGCAGCGCCGGCGTCAGATCGTCGGACAGCGCGTTGCGGACCTCCGGCCGGTTCAGCGTGATGACGGCGACGCGGTCGCGGATCGCGCAGAGCAGTTCATTGGTGCCGGTGTCGATGGTGATGTCGGTCGTCATATCGGAATTCCCCACGTCCATTGGCCCCGTCATTCCGGGTTCGATGCTTCGCGTCGTCCTGGAATGACGGTGATATCTCAGAACTTCTCGACCCAGGGCCGCAATTCAAGTTCCCAGGTCCAGGCGCTGCGCGGCTGTTGCAGCACGTTCCAGTAGCTCAACGCAATGGCGTCGGGGTCGAGCATCGAATCCGGCCGGTCGGCGGGCTCGGTGCGGGCGGCGCTGCGAATGCCGCCGTCGATGACGAAATGCGCGACGTGAATGCCCTGCGGCGACAATTCGCGCGCCATGCTCTGGGCGAGGCCGCGCTGTGCGAATTTGCCCATCGCGAACGGCGCCGACTGCGGATAGCCCTTGACGCTGGCGGAAGCCCCGGTGAACAGGATCGCGCCGTGCTTGTGGGGCAGCATCCGCTTGGCCGCCTGCTGCGCCACCAGGAAGCCCCCGAACGCGCTGACGGCGATCGCCTGCGCCACTTCCGCCGGCACAAGATCAGTGAAGACGCCGCGGGCCCGCCCGCTGGCGTTGTAGACGACGATGTCGGGCGTGCCGATCTCGCGTTCGACCATGCCGAACAGGCGCTCGACCTCATCGGCGTCGGTGGCGTCGCAGGCAAAGGCGCGGGCGCCGGTTTCACGGCACAACGCGCCGAGCTTTTCGATTTTCCGTGCCGCCAGCGCGACGCGGATGCCCTGCTTGGCGAACAGCCGCGCCAGCGAGGCACTCAGGCCCTCGCCGGCGCCGACGATCAGCGCGATTTTGTATTTCGGGATTTCCATGCGTGTTCTCCTTGGCCTCAGCCGCCGTGCCGCAGAGGCAGCCTGATTGTCCGGGTGCCGGATTGAGCGCGGCCTTGACGGCGGCAATAGCATTTGGCGTATTGAACTGGAATGATCTATCACTGCTGTCCGGTTAAGCCAGGATCATATCCGGAATTTTATTGTTCGCTCAAATAGTTGCTAAGGATTTTTTTGGTGTCGATTTGAACGCCGTTTGACCGAATCCGCGGTAATTTTCCCGATTTT
>Ga0302320_10018177_pt1 | contig 14199 bp, 7 predicted proteins | sample Bog_T0_3_FD_202130 | JGI IMG/M metagenome (GOLD analysis project Ga0302320, IMG submission 202130) | Peat permafrost microbial communities from Stordalen Mire near Abisko, Sweden - Bog_T0_3 | ecosystem: Environmental > Terrestrial > Soil > Wetlands > Peat | place: Sweden: Abisko, Stordalen Mire... | reverse complement strand
ATCACATGCAGACCGGCGCACCAAAGCAAAATTGGGTGCCCCACCCTCGCGACTTCTTTGTTTTGCCGCTAGGGTGAGAGACCACGAATCTCAATAAGTTGCCATTCGTAGTGATAACACTAGCCCAAAAACATCCCGGCAATGGAAGCTGAGATTAAGTTAGCCATGGTTCCCGCCAGCATCGCGCGTACGCCTAACTTGGCTAACTCATTGCGGCGCTCGGGGATTAGTGCGCCAATGCCGCCTATCTGCATTCCTATCGAGCCTAGATTTGCAAAGCCGCAGAGCGCGAAGGTCGCGATGATAAACGAGCGCGGCGCAAGCACGGCCTTCATCGCGCCCAGATGAATGTAGGCGATAACTTCATTGAGAGCCATGCGCGTGCCTAACAGATTCCCAATTGCGCCGCAGTCATGCCAGGGAACGCCGATCAGCCAGGCCACGGGAGAAAAGAAGAAGCCGAGAATCTGGCCGAGCGAGCTGGGAAGCCAGTGTACGCTGCCATGCGCCCAGCCCAGCAGGCCGTCGAGCAGCGCCACGAGCGCGAGAAAGCTGATGAGCATGATGGCCACATTGAAGGCCAGCTTGCCGCCGTCGATGGTGCCGCGGGCGATGGCGCCGACAAGATTCTCTTCCTTGTGTAACTCGTCCTTGGGCATGACGACGCGGCCTTCGGTAGCGGGCACGGCGGTCTCTGGCACCAGCATCTTGGCGATCAGAATCGTTCCCGGCGAAGTCATGATGACGGCGGCCAGCAAGTGCTCCGGCGCAACGCCTTGCGCAATGTACATGGCCATGATGCCGCCCGAGACGTGCGCCATGCCGCTGGTCATGATGGTCATCAATTCGCTGTGCGTGGCCTTGGCCAGAAAAGGCCGGATGGTCAGCGGCGCTTCGGTCTGGCCCATAAAAATCGACGCGGCTACATTCATGCTTTCAGCGCCGCTGATGCGCATCGTCTTGAGCATGACCCAGGCCAGCGCGCGGATGACGATCTGCATTACGCCGATGTGATAAAGCACGGCAAAAAACGCGGAGATAAAGATGATGGTCGGCAGAACCTGGAAGGCGAAGATGGAGCCCATGGAACCGGTGGGGACGCCGAGCGGGCCAAAGAGAACGCTGGTGCCGGCATAGGTGGTGGCGAGCATGGCTTTGACCACGCCGCCGGCCCACTCCAGCGCCTGCTGGCCGTAGCTGAAGCGCAGTACGCAGAAGGCGAAGAGCAGTTGCAAGCCCAGCCCCCAGCCGACGGTGCGCCAGCGGATGCGTTTGCGGTCGGTTGAGCCCAGCCAGGCCGCGACGAGCACGGCCAGAATTCCCAGCACCCCGGTGTATCGAACCAATGCGAACTCCTTGAAGTACAGTGGTCAGCGATCAGTGGTCAGTTTCCGTTGAGAACCAACTTATAGCATCGCCCAAGCAGGCTACGGTTGTCTTGCGGGTTGCGCGCTTTCTTTCTTTTTCGCTCGGAGTCGATACAATAGATACAGGGTTTGACGATGCGGAAGCCGCTCCTCAGGAATCTCTCGCTGCTTTTGGCTCCGGCGCTGCTTTTTGCGGCTGGCTGCGGCAACGGGCTGGTCTCGGCAAACTCCTCGAATGCGGTCTTCTCCGTAACTCCAGGCGGCTCTGCGATAGACACCAATTGTACCGGCTGCAATGCTACCAACACACAGGGCGCAATGGTGCATCAATTTACGGCTAGGCTCACCAGCGGCGGCGCGGCGGAGGTGGTTTGGTCCATAGCCGGCGGAGACGCTACCAGCGGCGCGGGAAGCATCAACGCGAGCGGTCAGTATACTCCGCCCAGCTACTTGACCGCCGACCGAGCCGATGTGGTGATTACCGCGACTCTAACGGCAAACCCAAGCCTGCGGGCCTATTCTGTTTTGACGGTGACGCCGGGATTCTTGCAGCCGCTGACGCCGGAGAATGTGGCGCTGGGCGCGAATGGCAGCGTGACCGTCACCGGCGTTCTGGCCGAAGCGGGCGGCACGGCGGGTATTGACTTTGAGCTGGCGAACTCGCCGAGCGGACAAGGCCAGTTCGGCGTACAGGGTTCGCTTGGCGGCGTGAGTTGCCAGCGCGGCGGTCACAATTTTACCTCCTGCACTGTGACTTACTCCGCGCCGAGTTCGGTTCCGTTTACAGGCACGACTTATGTTGTGGCTACGGTGAGCGGCGTTGCATCGGCCGCGCCTGCCAAGGCAGCTTCTGTCGTGCTGATAAATACGGCAGGCGTGATGAGCAACCCGGCGGCGCATCAGGGCCAGTTGCCGGCAACAGTGCTGCTGGGCAGTTCAGGCGGCAACAATCACGACTACGACACGCGCGGCGAGAAGATTGTGGACTGTTGCAGCGGCACTCTGGGTGCTCTTGTAGAGGACGCGAGCAAACGCAGGTACCTGCTGAGCAACAACCACGTATTGGCCATGAGCGACCACGCCAGCGTGGGTGACAGAATCATTCAGCCGGGTCTGATCGACAACAACTGCTCACCGCTGGGCGACGGCGGAGGCGTGGAATCGGTGGCCTCGCTCACTGGCTGGTTGCCGCTGAGCTCGAAGCAGACCAACGCCGACGCGGCGATTGCGCAAGTCACCTCGCGTACGGTGGACGCCTCCGGCAGCATTCTTGAGTTGGGCGGCAGGCAGGCCGACAGTACACTGGCCGCCGCGCCGCCCGGCATCAGTTCCTCCGGCGGCCGTGGCGAGGCTGCCTGGCTCGACCAGAAGGTGGCCAAGAGCGGGCGGACGACCGGGCTGACTTGCGGCGGTATCTCGGCGCTCGATTTGGATGTGACGGTGGATTATTTTCTGGATTGCGCTGAGACCAAGCCTTACCTGACCAAGACTTTTACGCATCAGATTGGCGTTAGCGGCAACCAATTCAGCGACGCGGGCGACTCCGGCGCGCTTTTGGTGGATGCGGCGAATGCCGAGCCGGTGGGGCTCTATTTTGCCGGCGGAACGGACTTATCCGGAGTAAGTCAGGGCGTAGCCAATCCCGCTCCCGATGTACTGAACGAGTTAGGCGCGCAGTTAGGCGGGAGTTATACCTTTGCGGGCACGGCAGACCATGCTGTCAGTTGCCTGAGTTATGGCGATAACACGATTGCCGCGGCGCAGAACCGCGCTCTCAGCGATGCCGAGACAGCACGCGGCCAGCAGGCTCTGGCGCAGGCCCGTATGCTGGTGAACCCATCGGCGGGAATTCTGGGCGTGGGCATCGGCAAGAGCAGCGACCAGCCGGGCGAAGCCGCTGTAATTCTCTACACAGACGAGAAGGTAACGGTGAATGTGCCGGCCACGGTTGATGGTGTGCGCACCGAAGCGATTCCCACAACGGCTCATGCGGTAAGTTTCGGCTCTGCACCGCAGAATCCTTTCGAAGCTGGATGGGTTGCGCTGTCGTCCGCGTCGCTGACACAGGCAGCGGTTATCAAGAATCGGGCTGCTGCAAATTTGATGCGGCAGTACCCGAGCTTCTTCGGCGTGGGCGTAGGCCAGAGCCTGGACAATCCGCGCGAGGCCGCCCTGATTCTTTACGTCGATCGCAATCGCTTTCCCGCGCAACTTCCCGCGACCATCGACGGCCTGCGCACACGCTACGAGGTGATGGACCGGTTGCACGTTACGCGCTCGTATGCCTCTCCCGCGCCGTCGCGACTGCACTGCATGGCCCATAAACCGGCGGGGAATTGAGAGCAGTGCCTCGGTCCTATCAATTTCTTCCTGTTTTTAAACCCGATTGGGATTCTTCTGGCGCAAACTCCGCAGTGCTACGGAGACGAATCGTAATGAATGGGTGCGTGTGTCGCCAAATTGGACAAAATTCATCGAATATTAAACTCCCCCTCAACGAAGACTAGCCCCCTCTGTGATCTTCTTTGAACAGAAGTCGGAATTCAATTCCCGCACAAAAAAAGGCAGACTACAAGATGATCCGAGAGAAGACTTTCCCCAAAAATACCCGCCCAGGCCCCTCGCTTCCCCTGTTGGCGGCCGCTCTGGCCGTGTTGAGCCTTAGCGCCACTGCTCATGCCGGCAACATCGTTGCCGATCCAGGCTTCGAGTCGGCCGGTGGCGGCAATGTTTATTACTCCGGACAGAGCATCGATGGAGGTGCATGGACGGTAACTCAGGGCGCCGTATATATCGACAATTTGGATCCATGGGTTTATGACGGCGCTAACTCCGTCAATCTCACCGGCGCAAATCTCTACGCAACTGACGCGCTTACTCAAGTGCTGACAACTGTGGTGGGTCAGGAGTACTCGGTAAGTTTCTGGGCCAATGCCGACATCAGCAATATTTTCTCACTGACGGAAAATGGAAATGCAGTGAGCGGCATTCCAGGCAGCATCGCGCAGAACGGATTTTTGGATCAAATCGACCCACTGGGGAATAGCGCACTCTTTGTCGATTACACCGGCGAATTTGTGGCAACCTCTGCTATCACCGACCTGACCTTCGCTGCAACTGGCAATCCGCCTATCGGATCGCCCAACTATTCGGTGATGATCGACGATGCCAGCGTCACAGCCGCACCCGAGCCGGGATCGATCGTTTTAATGCTGACGGGATTGATTGGCTTGGGCCTGCTGGTTGCAAGAAAGCGCTTCGGGCAAACACTTTCAGCCGGTTCCATGCTGGCCTAGATTTCAGTTGTTCCAGGGTAGCGCGGAGTCTTTTACGCGATTGTCATTCCCTGTAACTGCGCCGCCTTTTTGGCAGCGAAGTCCATTGCTTCGCTGCCGACATTTCGCGGAATTATTTTTACCAAGCCAAGCCCCAAGGAGTTTTCCCCATGAATCGATTTATCTCTCTGGATCGCGCGCCCCGGTTCAACGCCGGCCGCGCGTTCTCCCTCCTCGCACTGAGCGCGATGACTGGCGGCCTTGCCGCTTCCGCGCAAGCGCCTGTCTTCACCTCGGGCAATCTGGTAGTGAGCCGCTCAGTCTATGCCGGCAATTCCGGCAGCGTAACGGTCGGCGAGACCTTGCCTCCCAACTGCGTTGCCAACAAGGCGAATAAAGTTACCTGCGCCCCGGCAGTCGTCAACGGGACATTCCCCGAAGTCTTCAACAACGTCATTACCGCCGACCCCAGCTTTGGGATAACTTCGCCGATGTTTCTCGACGAGTTGACGCCAACGGGCAGCCCGATCAATAGCATCGAAGTTCCCAACAGCCTTACCACTTCAGGCGATCAGTTGGTAACCAGCTTCAGCTCCAAGTCGGAAGAATCGCTCCACCTATCCCTGGACGGAACATACTTGACCTTTATCGACTATGTAGCTCCTGTCAACACGGTCGATGTCTCCAATGCCAACACTCCAGCCGTGATCGACCCAACCAACCCGGTGCCAGGTTCTTACTATCGCGCCGCCGCCACAGTCAATTCGGCTGGGCAATTCACCTTCACCGAGACCAATGCCTACAGTGGTAACAACGGACGCGCCGCTATCTACGTGAACACCGGCGGAAATAACTTTTTCTATACTGTTGGCAACGCCGGAAACGGCGGCAATCCCGAACCCAAGCAAGTGGTCAATGGAGCGGGTGTGCAACTGATTCAGGCTCTAAATCAGAGTGAAGCCTCGCAGACACCCGGTTTGCCGACGCCTGTGGCCAGCTTCAATGTAACTCAGTTGGGCGATGCGGCTGACAAGGTTGGCAAGGATGATAACTTCCGCGGCATGACTCTCTATAACAATATTCTCTATGTCACCAAGGGCAGCGGCGGCAATGGCGTCAACACCGTGTATTTTGTGGATACGACAGGCACGGCCTGCCCCACAACCGGCGTCGGACTGCCGATGGCTGGCGCGCCGCTGCCTACCACCAACCTGGCTCCGACTTATAACTCGACCACAGGTTTGGCTAATAACATGTGCGTTCTAGCCGGCTTCCCCACCGTCTCGAATAAGGTCTCAAACCCGGTTGCATACCCATTTGGCCTTTGGTTCGCCAACGCAACCACGTTGTATGTGGCCGATGAGGGCGACGGCGTGAACACTTATGACTCCCCAACCAACACCTACACCGACGCCGCTGGAGCAACTAACACGGGCGGCCTGCAGAAATGGATCTATAACGCAACCAGCAAGACCTGGCAGCTTGCCTACACTCTGACCAAGGGATTGAATTTGGGCATTCCTTATACCGTCCCCGGATTTATCACGGGCGATAACACTTTTGTAGATGGCGCCGGTCTACCATGGGCTCCGGCCACCGACGGCTTGCGCAATATTATTGGAACCGTCGAGGGCAATCGCATTCAAGGTTACAGCGTAGCTATCTGGGCTACATCTTCGACGGTCAGCGGCAACGGCGACCAGGGCGCGGACCCCAACAAACTCTACCTGATCACTGACAGGCTGAGTAACACCTCGGCAGCGGTTGCCGCCAACGAGAGCTTCAGCGACATTCACGATGCCGCAAATGGCGAGGTTCTGCGCGGAGTTTCCTTTACGCCGGGAACGACGCTTACCTCCGCCTCTTACTAACTACACCTGCACGGCGAACAGGATTGCAGCTTTTTCAACGGCAGGACGGACAATTTCCGCGCCTGCCGTTGTTATTTGGCAGTCAAAGCCTCGGCGATCTGGATGCCGTGCAAGCGGCCATTCTCGATGAATATCTCATTGGTGCGCGCGCCAGCCACGATCACTCCGGCCAGATAGATGCCAGACACATTGCTCTCCAGCGTCACCGGGTTGCAGGCCGGCAGCCGGTCCTCGCCCTCCAGGCGCACTCCCAATGATTCCAGAAAATCGAAGTCGGGATGGTAGCCGGTCATGGCAAAGACGAAGTCATTCTTAATGGTTTCACAGCCTTGCGGCGTCTCGATAACAACCGAATTGATGTCGATCTCAATGACTTGAGAGCGGAAGTGCGCCTTGATTTCGTGTCGCTTGATGCGGTTTTCAATGTCTGGCTTGATCCAGTATTTAACGTGCGGCGGAATCTCAGAACCACGGTAAACCAGCGTGACACGCGCGCCGCTGCGGTAGAGTTCCAGCGCCGCAATGGCTGCGGAGTTCTTGCCGCCGATCACCACTACGTCCATCCCGAAAAAAGGATGCGGATCGAAGTAATAGTGATGTACCTTGCTGAGGCTCTCGCCTGGGATGTGCAGGTAGTTGGGCAGGTCGTAGTAACCGGTGGCGATGGCCAGCTTGCGGGCCTTCAGTGAGTCGCCGCAACCAAATCGGTCCATCGTGTGCACGGTGAAGCTGCCGTCAGTGCCCGAGACCCGCTCCACGCGATGGTACTGACGGATATCCAATTTATAGTATGCCGCCACGTGCCGATAATATTGCAGCGCCTCATTGCGGCCCGGTTTGGGATTGGGGCTGGGAAAGGGAATGCCGCCGATCTCCAGCAACTCCGGTGTCGTAAAAAAGGTCATATGCGACGGGTAGTGGAAGAGCGAATTGCAGACACAGCCTTTTTCCACGATCACAACGTTAAATCCGGCCTTCTGCGCTTCGATTGCGCAGGCCAGCCCGGTGGGTCCGGCGCCCACAACCAATAGATCGAAGACTTCGTCCTGCGCTGCCGCCGTTTTTTCTTTGGTATCGCTCATGGCTATAGATTACCCGACTTCTGCCGATAGCTGCTTCAGTTCATGATGGTGAAAATTCGTCAATGGGAAGAATCCTTCCTTTGAAGCCCAGAACAGCAACAATCTATGTCGTAATTACGAGCCAGAAATTGCCGATATAGTCTCTGGAGGTCTGGCGATTGAGCACCAGTTCGATAAAAAGTGCGATGAAAAGACTTTTTCCAGCGATTGCCGCGATCTTCGGTTGGTCTTGTTTTGCCTGGGCTGCGGCGCCGCCCGCTCTGACCACGTTGCGAGCGGTGCGCGCCCTCAGCAATGCCGAGGCCAGTCAAGCTCTGCCGGTCGCCTTTGAGGCAACCGTTACCTACTTCCCCGGCTATTCAGGCCTCCTGTTTGTTCAGGATGGCGATCAGGCCATTTTTGTGTATCTCACCGCCGATGCCAAGCTGCTGGCTGGCGACCGCGTTCTGGTGCGCGGTAAAACGCAGGCCAGCTTTCGACCCATTGTCATTCCAGATAGCGTGACGCTGCTCCATCACGGCGACTTGCCCAAAGCCGTGCGAGCCACCTTCAATGATTTGATTAGCCCCCAATTTGACTGCATGTTGGTTAAAGTTCATGCCGTGGTCCGGACTGCTGAATTGGGTTGGAGCCCGGAGGTGCGCATTACCTATCTGCAATTGCTTACCGATGGCGGATATATCGACGCGATGGTCGATAGCAGCGATCCCAATGTGCTGCAGGGCCTGCTCGATGCCGAGGTCGAGGTTACCGGAATTGCCGGCGGAAAATTTGATCCTAAAATGCAACAGGCTGGAGTTATTCTCCACGTTGCTTCGATGGCCAATGTCAATGTGTTGAAACGCGCCAGTGCCAATCCATGGTCTCTGCCTGTCACGCCGATGGACAAAGTATTTTCCGCCTATCATGTTCAGGATCAAACTCAGAGGGTCAAGGTTCATGGAAGCATCACATACTACGAACCTGGAACGGCTGTCGTTCTGCAAGACGGCACTAAAAGCCTCTGGATCGAAACCCCTGAACGTAGCCCTTTGCAAATAGGCGACATCGCCGATGCCACCGGTTTTCCCGATGCCCATAACGGCTTCCTGTCTTTGACCCACGGTGAAATCCAGGATAGCCAAATCCAGGCACCCATCCAGCCAGCGCCCGCCACATGGCAGCAACTGGCCCTTTGGAGTGCCAACAAACCGGATGGCCAACTCTACGATCTGGTCTCGATCGAAGGCCAAGTGGTGACTGCAATTCGTGGCGCCGTGCAGGACGAATATGTTCTATTAGCGGACGGTCAACTATTTTCCGCCATCTATCGTCATCCGGATGCAGCCAGCCGGCTACCGCTTTCGGAGATGAAAAAGATCTCTGTCGGCTCCAGAATTCGCGTTACCGGCATTTGCAAGATTGAAGGCACCAATCCCTACAACATTACTCAAGAGGCGCCCTTCAACATACTTCTGCGCTCCTTTGATGACATTGCGGTGGTTGCCGGGCCTACCTCGCTTAACATTCGCAATCTCCTTCTTGCAGTCTGCGGGTTGATTCTGGTTCTCTTCGCCGCCTTGGCAAAAGGCTGGACGCTGGAGCGAAAGGTGCGGCGGCAGACGGCCGTACTGGCTGAGATCGAACAGCGCCGCAGTCACATTCTTGAGGACATCAACGGCTCGCGCCCACTGGCTGAAATCATTGAAGAGATTGTGGCGCTGGCCTCCTTCAAATTCCATGACGCACCCTGCTGGTGCCAGATCGCCGGCGGAGCCCTGCTGGGAAAATCTCCGCCTGAACTTGCCGCTTTTCGCGTCGTTCATCATGAGATTCCTGCCCGCTCCGGGCCACCACTGGGCGCAGTCTTTGCTGCCTTTGGCCCGCGGGACAGGCCTTCCGCTGTTGAATCGGAGACTTTGTCGATGGCGGCCGGCCTGGCCACGCTGGCGGTAGAGACTCGCAGGCTTTACAACGATTTGCGCCACCGCTCTGAGTTCGACCTGCTCACCGACATTCATAATCGCTTCTCGCTGGAGAAGCATCTTGACGCGCAGATTGCAGAGGCGCGCGGCAACGCCGAGATCTTCGGCTTGATCTATATTGACCTGGATGAGTTCAAGCAAGTGAATGACGAGTACGGCCATCACATTGGAGACCTCTATCTGCAGGAGGTGGCGCGGCGCATGAAACAGCAACTCCGCTCACACGACCTGCTGGCGCGGCTCGGAGGCGATGAGTTTGCAGCCCTGCTCCCCATGGTGCGCAGCCGCGCCGGAGTTGAAGAAATTGCCCAGCGCCTCGAACACTGTTTCGCCGAGCCTTTTCAAGTTGGGGAGAATCGCATCGAGGGCTCGGCCAGCTTCGGGATCGCCCTCTATCCGGAAAACGGCGTTAGCAGGGACAGCCTCTTGAGTGTTGCCGACGCGTCCATGTATGTGGCCAAAAACGCCAAGCGGCCGGCCGAAGCAGATTTGGCTGTCAGTGTGAGTCTGCCCGCCAAGAATTGAAAGTAGATTGCGGCCGGGAATACAGCCTGATTGCCGCCCTCGTGTTAGCCTGTCCTATCTCTTGCCCATAATTTGCAGGTTTTTACATCGCTATAATGAAATATATTGTTGTGCCGTAGCACGGAACCCGGAATTCCCACGGCAAAAGCCATCGGGGTGAGATGACAATCAAAAGCAAGCATGCACTTCAAAGCATTATCGAGAACCGTATCGCCATCATCGATGGAGCGATGGGCACTACGATCCGCACCTATGGCATGACGGAAGCGGATATGCGCGGAGAGCGCTTCAAGGACTCAGCCAAGGATTTGCTGAATAACGGCGACATTTTCTCGCTGACGCAGCCTGCTATGATCTGTGACATTCATCGCCGCTTTCTGGAAGCTGGCGCGGACATTCTTGAGACCAACACCTTTGGCGCAACCAGCATCACGCAGAGCGAGTTTTTTGTCGACGACCCGCGCGAAATGGGCGGCCGAAAAGATCCCGCGTTTTATCAGAAGGTTGTTGAAGACGAGTTCTTGAACAATTTGGCCTGGGAGATCAATGAGACTTCAGCGCGTCAGTGCCGCGAATGGGCTGATAGGATCGGAAACGCGACCGGACGTCAACGCTTCGTCGCAGGCGCCATTGGACCGCTGACGGTTTCGCTTTCCAACTCGCCCGACGCCGACGATTCCGGCTTTCGTGTCGTGACCTTCGATCAGGTAAAGGCCGCTTACATGCAGCAGGTGCGCGCCCTCATCGCCGGCGGCGCCGATCTGCTTCTGGTCGAAACCATCTTTGATTCACTGAATGCCAAGGCCGCGCTCGTCGCCATTCGCGAGGTCTTCGATCAGGACGGTCTTGCCGCAAGCGATAAAGAACTTCCCATCATGATCTCGGCGGCGGTGGGCCGCGGCGGTGAGACGATGATTTCCGCGCAAACCATTGAAGCCTTTTGGAACGCGGTCGAACACGTGCATCCGCTCTCGATAGGGCTCAACTGTTCGCTCGGTCCGGATCTGATGTATCCGTTTTTAGCCCAGCTCGCGGAGAAGTCTCATGCGGCAATCTCGTGTTATCCAAATGCAGGCTTGCCCAATCCACTCTCGCCCACGGGCTTCAATTTTGGACCTTCGGATATGGCCCGCTATCTGGGCGAATTCGCTAAGGGTGGATTGATTAACATTGCCGGTGGATGCTGCGGCAACACGCCGGAACATATCGCCGCTATTGCCCAGGCGCTCGACGGCAAGCCGCCGCGCAAGATATGGCCTGTGGCTGCGATTCAGTCGGCGGAGAAAATCGAAACGGAGGGAGGCGGGGGTTTTAACCCCAGCATAGAGCCGTCAGAATCGACGCGGGCTTTAGCCCCGGAGGCAGAGCCAAAGCCGCTGCGTCTCTCCGGTTCACAGCCATTCACGCAGCAACCCGGCGTCTTCATCATGCTCGGTGAGCGCACCAATGTAGCTGGCTCACCCAAATTCGCCAAGCTCATCAAGGAAGGCAAATTTGAAGAAGCCGTCAGCGTTGCGCGCCAGCAAGTCGAGAATGGCGCCAACGTCATCGACATCTGCATGGACGAAGGCATGATCGACGGCGTCGCCGCTATGACTCGTTATTTGCAGTTATTGGCCAGCGAGCCCGAGGTCGCCAAGATCCCTTTCATGGTGGACTCGTCTAAGTGGGAAGTAATTGAGGCTGGTCTCAAATGCCTTCAAGGCAAGGGTATTGTCAATTCGATTTCGCTGAAGGAAGGTGAAGTGAAGTTCCGCCAGAACGCCGCCGCCGTGCGTAAATATGGTGCGGCTGTAGTCGTGATGGCCTTCGATGAAAACGGCCAGGCCGCGACATTTGAAGAGAAAATCCGCATCTGCGAGCGGGCTTATAAGATTCTGCTTGAAGTAGGCTTTCCACCAGAAGACATTATCTTCGACCCAAATATTCTCACCGTTGCAACCGGCATGGAAGAGCACAACAACTACGCGGTTGACTTTATCAATGCCACGCGCTGGATCAAGGCCAATCTGCCCCATGCCAAAGTCAGCGGCGGGGTGTCAAATATTTCCTTCAGCTTTCGCGGCAATAATAAAGTTCGCGAAGCCATGCACTCCGCGTTTCTTTATCACGCCATTGCGGCAGGTATGGACATGGGCATTGTGAACGCAGGAATGCTCGAAGTCTACGAGGAGATCGAGCCTGAGCTGAAGGTGCTGGTCGAGGATGTGCTGCTCAATCGCCGCTCCGACGCTACTGAAAGATTGGTTGCGCACGGCGAGGCATTGAAGGCAGAAGGCTCTGGCACAGGCTTGGCGAATGAGAAGAAGGTCGAAGAATGGCGCAGCGGCACCGTCGAGGAGCGTCTCTCACACGCGCTTGTCAAGGGCATCGATGCATACATCGAGATCGACGCCGAGGAGGCGCGCGTCAAGCTGGGCCGCCCACTGCTGGTCATTGAAGGCCCGCTGATGGATGGCATGGGCGTGGTCGGCGATCTCTTCGGAGCCGGCAAAATGTTTCTGCCGCAAGTGGTCAAGTCGGCCCGCGTGATGAAGAAAGCAGTGGCGCACCTGACGCCGTTCATGGAGGCCGAGAAGCTGGCCATGGCCGCGGCTGGCCTGGAAGTCAAAGCCCAGGGAAAGATCCTGCTGGCAACCGTCAAAGGCGACGTGCATGACATCGGAAAGAACATTGTCGGTGTCGTTCTTGCGTGCAATAACTACGAAGTTATTGACATGGGAGTTATGGTCCCTTGCGAAAAGATTCTCGAACGCGCAAAAGCCGAGAAGGTTGATCTGATCGGTCTCAGCGGCCTCATTACCCCCTCGCTCGATGAGATGGTCCATGTGGCTCGCGAGATGGAGCGTCAGGGATTCAAGCTGCCGCTGCTCATCGGCGGAGCAACCACCAGCCGCGCGCACACCGCCGTAAAGATTGCGCCGCATTACAGCGAGCCTGTGGTCCACGTGCTCGATGCCAGCCGTGCCGTGCCCGTGACCACAAGCCTCTTGAGCGATGACGGCAAGCCGGCCTTTGTCGCCGGGCACCGCGCAGAATACGAGAGACTCCGCAAGGCTCATGCCGCACCGCGCGCAAAACTGATCCCTCTTGAGACTGCGCGCCAGCGCCACACGCCCATCGAGTGGCGCGCCGAAGATCTACCCAAGTCCGAGTTCACTGGCGTACGCGTACTTGATAATTTTCCCCTCGCCACGCTGCGCGAGTTCATTGACTGGACGCCCTTCTTTCACGCCTGGGAGTTGAAGGGCGTGTACCCGCGCATCCTCGACCACCCGCAACAAGGTGAGCAGGCGCGCCAGATCTTCGACGACGCCAATGTGCTGCTCGATCGCATCCTCGCAGAAAAACTCATTACCGCGCGCGGCGTCTACGGCTTTTTTCCCGCTAATGCCGTTGGCGACGACGTCGATTTATACGCGGACGATACCCGTACAAATGTCATCGAACGCTTCCACTTTCTTCGTCAGCAAGCCAGCAAGGAAGGTAGCGAGCCTTGCCGTTCTCTTGCGGATTTCATCGCACCCAAAGAAAGCAGCCTGTCGGATACCATCGGCGCCTTCGCAGTCACCAGCGGCATTGGCCTCAAAGAATTATGCGATGGCTTTCGCTCCCAGCATGACGATTACAACGCGATCATGGCCGAGGCCATTGCCGACCGACTTGCGGAGGCCTTTGCCGAGTGCCTGCACAAGCGTGTGCGCGATGAGTGGGGTTACGGCCGCGCCGAAGCATTGAGCATTGATGAACTTATTCACGAAAAATATCGTGGCATTCGACCGGCTGCGGGTTATCCTGCCTGCCCCGATCACACGGAGAAAGGCTCGCTTTGGCATTTGCTTGACGTCGAGGCAAAGACCGGAATGCTGATTACCGAGTCCTTCGCCATGTGGCCCGGTTCGAGCGTCAGCGGGCTTTATTTCGCGCACCCCGAGTCGCGCTATTTCTCGCTCGGCAAGATCGACCGCGATCAGGCGGCCGACTATGCCGAACGCAAAGGCATGAGCTTGTCAGAGGTCGAGCGCTGGCTCGGGCCTAATCTGAATTACGACCCAGCGGAATAATCCCCTTTCCGGCAGTTGCCCCACTGAAAATGCCACGAACGGTAGACTGGT
>Ga0302320_10018176_pt1 | contig 14199 bp, 11 predicted proteins | sample Bog_T0_3_FD_202130 | JGI IMG/M metagenome (GOLD analysis project Ga0302320, IMG submission 202130) | Peat permafrost microbial communities from Stordalen Mire near Abisko, Sweden - Bog_T0_3 | ecosystem: Environmental > Terrestrial > Soil > Wetlands > Peat | place: Sweden: Abisko, Stordalen Mire... | reverse complement strand
GGGGCCTCATTGAAGCCGAAATTGCTAAGATTTCCTAGCCCTGTCCCGAGCGTAATTCCCCGGCTGATCAGCCGGGGCCTCATTGAAGCGATGACGCGCCGGGTTTCGGGTGGGGGTATCTCACAAGGCCCCGGCTGATCAGCCGGGGCCTCATTGAAGCGCCACGTGTGCGGCGTGAAGCCCTCGGGCACCGTGAGCAATTCCCCGGCTGATCAGCCGGGGCCTCATTGTAGCTGCTCTTGATGCGCAGCACGCGACCATCGTCGCCAGAATTCCCCGGCTGATCAGCCGGGGCCTCATTGAAGCCAGTCACCGCGCGTGTAAGTCCAGTAAAGGTCGCTCTTAATTCCCCGGCTGATCAGCCGGGGCCTCATTGAAGCCCGCCCCCACACCTTCCATACGTGGAACATCTCCAATCAGCCGCAACCTCATTTTCCATCGTGGCCGATTTTGCCGTTGACAACTATTTTCAGTTTTCTTGAATCTCTCAACTCGAAGAAAACAAACTCCCGATCGACAATCCGCCCTGAATTCACCGGCCGGCGCGCACAGGCTCTGCACAATACTGAAGCCGGAAACACATCTATGAGCTCGCAACAACCCATCGCCGGCATGCGCACCCCCAAACACAACTATGTGGTCGCGTATGAAGCCGCCCCGCCAACCGTATCCATCCGCCGGGGGAAAAGTGGGCGCAATGTGTTAAAAAAACGCAAACGAACCGGATTTTGCCTGGCGCCCCGCCGCGTCCTTCACCCCCTTTATGACGTCCGCGTGAAGGCGTCGGATAGAATTATGCGTGGAACCAGGGCCCATGTAGGCTCGGTCAATTACTTACGAAGGGCTCAAAGGTTTTACGAGCGAATGAATCCGTCTGATACGGGCAATCCGAACTACTTCCACAAAGTAGTCGATTGCCAGTGGGCTTGTCCCGCACACACCAATGTGCCGGAATACATCCGGCTGATCGCGCAGGGCAAGTACACCGAAGCGTACATGCTCAATCGCGAGTCCAACGTTTTCCCCGCCATCCTCGGCCGCACCTGCGACCGCCCGTGCGAGCCTGCCTGCCGCCGTGGCCGTCTGGATGGAAAGCCTGTCGCCATCTGCCGCCTCAAGCGCGTCGCCGCCGACCGCAAGGGCGACATCACCGCCATGATGCCGGGCATTCCCTCGGTCAAAAACGGCAAGCGCATCGCCTGCATCGGCGCCGGACCCGCCTCTTTAACCGTCGCTAACGACCTGATGCCGCATGGCTACTCGGTCACCATTTTTGAAAAGTACGACAAGCCCGGCGGCCTGATGCGCACCAACATCCCGTCCTTCCGGCTGCCCGAGCAGGTGCTCACCGAAGAGACCGACGCCATCCTTAATATGGGCGTCGAGATTCGCTACAACTCGCTAGTCGAGAGTATGCGCGCGCTGCTCGATCAAAATTTCGACGCTATCTTTGTCGGCAGCGGAGCCCCGCGCGGTAAGGATCTCGAACTGCCCGGCCGGCACGATACCGATCGCATCCATATCGGCATCGACTGGCTCGGCTCCCTCGCTTTCGGGCACATCGATTCCATCGGCGAGCGCGTCCTGATCATCGGTGTAGGGAACACTGCCATGGACTGCTGCCGCTCCTCGCGCCGCCTCGGGGGCAAGGACGTGAAAGTTATGGCGCGCCGTCCCCGCGGCTTCTTCAAGGCGTCACCCTGGGAACTCGACGATGCCGAGGAAGAAGGCGTCGATATCGTTATCAACCACGCGCCCAAACGCTTCGTCATTGAAAACGGCAAGCTGGTGGGTATGGAGTTCGACCGCCTCGAGTGGGATGCGGAAGCGAAACATTCCACCGTCATCGAGACCATTATCATTCCCTGCGACGATGTGATTCTCGCCATTGGCCAGGAGAACGCCTTCCCCTGGATCGAGCGCGATCTGGGCATCGAATTCGATAAGTGGGGCATGCCCGCCGTCAATGAGACTACCTTCGAATCCACGCGGCCCGGCGTGTACTTCGGCGGCGACGCGGCGTGGGGACCGAAGAACATTATCTGGGCCGTCGAGCACGGTCATCAGGCCGCCATTTCCATCGATAACTATTGCGCGGGAATTCCCGTGACCACACGCCCCGGCTTCGCCATGAACCTGGTCAGCCAGAAGATGGGCCTCAGCGAGTGGAGTTATCACAACGATTACAATCCCGCCACGCGGCAGAAGATGCAGCATGTGGATCTTACGCGCCGCTTCGAAGATCTCTACACCGAAGTAGAGTTAGGCTTCAGCGTCGAACAGACTGTGAAGGAAGTGCAGCGTTGCCTGAACTGCGACGTCGAGACTGTCTTCACCGCGGCAAAATGCATCGAATGCGACGCCTGCATCGATATCTGTCCGCTGAGTTGTCTTACGATCGCGCCCGACGCGCCCGAAGATATCATGCGCCGGCATCTTTCCGCCCCCGCGCTGAATGCGGACCAGGCGCTCTATGCTTCCAAACCGCTTCCCCAAACTGCGCGTCTTATGCTGAAGGACGAGGATTTATGCGTTCACTGCGGCCTTTGCGCGGAACGTTGCCCCACCGCCGCGTGGGATATGCAAAAGTTTGACTTACTTATTAAGTACGCCGGCGAACCGGCCCCCACTGAATCATGCGTAGCCGCGTAAACGATTTTGCAATCAAGCTGGCGAATGTCAACGGAACAGGGTCCGCCAGCGCTAACAGCCTCATCATGCAGGCGATCTTCCGCATGGGCGTGCCCGTCGCCGGCAAGAACCTGTTTCCATCCAATATTCAGGGCCTTCCCACGTGGTACGAAATCCGCGTGAGCCGCCAGGGGTACAGCGCCCGCGCGCTCGATTACGACCTGATGGTGGCCATGAATTCGCAGACCTACAAGCGCGATGTGGATGAAGTCCGCACCGGCGGGCATCTTCTGTATGACTCGAGCTGGCCGCTCGACGCCGAGTTACTGCGCGACGACATTCAGTTCATCGGCGTGCCTCTGGCGCAGATGTGCAATGAGCACTTCCGCGAGCCGCGCGAACGCATTCTGATGAAGAACATCGCCACTGCGGGCGCATTGATTGAGTTACTCGGCATCGATGGCACGGTCGTCCAGCAATTGCTCGAAGAGAAGTACGGGCGCAAGAAAGCTCTTCGCGAATCCAACCAAAAGGCCCTGAAACTCGGCGCCGATTATGTCCGCGAGCATTTCGACTGCCCGCTGCCGTTCCATCTGGAACACATGCATGCCAACGACGATAAGATTCTGATCGATGGCAATGCCGCCACGGCGCTCGGATGTGTCTATGCAGGTGCGACGGTTGCAGCGTGGTATCCCATCACTCCCGCAACTTCGGTGATGGATAACTTCAAGGAATTTTGCGAGCAGTTTCGTAAAGACAAAGAAACCGGCGCGAATAACTATCTCATCCTGCAGGCGGAAGATGAACTGGCCGCCATCGGCATGGTCATCGGAGCTTCGTGGAACGGCGCGAGGGCATTTACTTCGACCGCCGGCCCGGGTATCTCGCTGATGAACGAATTACTGGGCCTCGCCTACTATGCCGAGATTCCGGCAGTCGTTATCGACGTGCAGCGCGTAGGTCCATCGACGGGTATGCCGACGCGGACACAGCAGGGCGACATCCTCGAATGCGCCTATGCATCGCATGGCGATACCAAACACATACTGCTCTTCCCAGCCAATCCTAAAGAGTGCTTTGAGTTCGCCTCCACGTGTTTCGATCTGGCCGAGCATTTTCAGACGCCGGTCTTCATGCTGTCCGATCTCGATATCGGCATGAACGACTGGGTCACTCCCAAGCTGACCTGGGATGATTCTTGTCGTCCCGATCGCGGCAAGGTCCTGACCGCGGATCAGTTGGAGAAGATGACCAACTTCTACCGTTATCTGCCCGAGAACGGTACATCGGTAGCGGCGCGCACGCTGCCTGGAGTTCATTCCAAAGGTGCCTTCTTCACGCGCGGGTCGGGCCACAATAAGTTGGGTGGTTACACGGAAATCCCCGACGAATATCAGGAAGTGATGGACCGACTGCTCCGTAAGCACAAGGAAGCGGCGGCTTATGCGCCCGCGCCCGAGATCCTGCGGCGGTCCGGCGCCCGCGTGGGCATCCTTACTATCGGCGGCTGCGATCCCGCTGTTCGCGAAGCACTCGACATGCTCGCGGATATGGGCAAACCGATGGATTACATGCGCATCCGTGCCTTCCCCTTCCACAAACAAGTAGAGTCATTCCTCGCGGAACACGATTACTGCTATGTGGTCGAGCAGAATCGCGACGCGCAGCTATGTTCCCTGCTGATTCTCGAAACGCCTGTGCCCAAGGACAAGATCCGTCCGATCCTGGTTTACAGTGGCTTTCCCTTAAGTGCAAAGAATGTGTTGGATGTGATTGGAATACAAGTGGAGGAGTTGGATGCCGTCTATCGTTAAACCCCGTATCGGGCATCCGAGCCTCGCCCGCAACGAAATCGGGCTTACCGTGCGCGACTACGAAGGCGCCATGTCGACCCTCTGCGCGGGATGCGGGCACGATTCCATCACCGCCGCCATTGTGCGCGCGCTGTGGGAACTCTCCACGCCGCCGCATCGCCTGGCTAAGCTGAGCGGCATAGGTTGTTCTTCAAAGACACCTACTTACTTTGTAAGTGGCGCCCATGGCTTTAATTCCGCCCATGGACGTATGCCGGCCATCGCCACCGGAGCCAATGCGGCTAACCGGGAACTCACTTACATCGGTGTATCGGGCGACGGCGATTCGCTCTCTATCGGCCTCGGCCACTTATGCCACGCCATCCGCCGCAACCTCAAGATGCTGTATGTCATCGAGAACAACGGCGTTTATGGATTAACTAAGGGACAGTTCTCCGCCTCTTCCGATGTGGGAACGAAGAGTAAGAAGGGCGAAGTAAATAAGATGGCGCCCATCGATCCCGTACAGTTAGCGCTGAGTCTGGGCGCAACCTTTGTGGCGCGCAGCTTCTCGGGCGATAAGCAGCAATTGATTCCCATCCTCAAGGCCGGCCTCGCGCATCGCGGCTTCGCCATTGTCGATGTGATCTCACCGTGTGTGACGTTTAACGATCACGAGGGTTCAACCAAGAGTTACAAGTACACGCGTCAGCATGAGCTCATCGCGACGGAGTCGGATTTCGTTCCACCCGCCAGCGAGATTCTCGCCGAGATCGGTCCGGTCGGGGCGACCAGCATCACCATGCACGATGGCAGTGTGCTGCGCTTCACCAAAGTTCCGGACGATTACGACGTGACGGATCGCCAGGCGGCGCAATCGTATCTCAGAGAGCACTCAAATGAGATCGTCACCGGAGTGCTCTTTGCCGATGAGAGCATCCCTGATGTTCACGAACTCAACAACACGCCGAAGAATTCGCTGGCCAGTCTGCCGTTCGAAAAACTCTGCCCCGGCTCCGCCGAACTGGCGCAGTTACAGGAAAGCTTCCGGTAACGAGGCGCTCTGCCGTTCAAACGCGCACCCCGATCTTCCACAGGCTGTACCCCACCGCCTGCCGCAAATAGAGCCACCACTGCTTCGCATAATTGGTCTCGCCGGCCTCTTCCCGCGGCGATCCATAAACCGTGAAGCCTTCCTGCTGCAAAATCCGCTTCACCCGGAAAATGTGATACCCATCACTCACGATGATGCACGACCGCAGCCCCATGCGCCGGAATATCTCCGATGCCGCCGTCAGCGACCAGGCCGTCGAATCGCCCTCATTCTCCACAATGATCGCTTCCGCCGGCACCCCCCGATCGATCAGATAGGACCGCCCTACGCCCCCTTCCGTGAACGACTTGTCCCCGCCCGGACCGCCGGTCGTCATGATGTAAGGCGCCAACCGCTGCTGATAAAGCTGCACCGCGTGATCGAGCCGCAGCTTGAGAACCGGCGAAGGATGGCCCCGATATTCCGCCGCCCCCATCACCACAATGGCGTCCGCCGGACGCGCCTCATCCCGCGTGCTTTCGCGGCCGATGCGTACGGAAAGAGCGATCAGGTACCCCAGTACGAACGTCACCAGGGCCATGGCCAACAGGGCGGCCGCGCGTTTAAGGTGCGTTATTCTGATGTCATTATTGTAGCCGCATGCGGATTCAAACATTCACCAGCCCGGCTAATCCTCTGTTAAAAGAGATCCGTCGCGCCATCGCACGCGGCAGCCTGACCACCGACGGCCTGTGCGTGGCCGAGAGCTTCCACCTCCTCGAAGAGGCCCTGCGCAGCGACCGCGCCGTCCCCTTAGTCCTTGCCTCGGAGTCGGTAAAAGGAACCGTGGATCGTCACGTCGCCGGGCTGCGCGATACCCGCACCGTCGTGCTCTCCGACAAGCTCTTCCAAAGCATCGCGGCCACCGAAACCAGCCAGGGCGTGATGGCCCTTGTGCGCCCCGCCGAATGGTCCATGGAGCAACTCTTCCGCGGCCAGAGCCTGGTGCTCGTGCTCGACGGAATTCAGGATCCCGGCAACGCGGGAGCCATGGTGCGCGCCGCCGAAGCCTTCGGGGCGACCGGTGTGATTTTCGTCAAAGGCACTGTAAGCCCGCACCATCCGAAGACCCTGCGCGCCTCGGCCGGTTCGCTGTTTCGCGTGCCTTTCGCGGCCGGTCTCGAAGCGCCCCTGGTGCGCGCCGCCCTCCAGCAGCACCGCCTCGACATCTACGCCGCCATGCCCTGGACCGGCGCCGAACGTCTCGCCGAAGATGTCGATTTCGGTCGCCGCTGCGCTCTGATCGTCGGCAGCGAAGGCCGCGGCGTTTCGAACGAATTGCGCGGCATCGCCGAGGATGTGGCGATTCCCACCGCCGGAGTCGAATCCCTCAACGCAGCCGTTGCCGCCTCCGTGCTGCTCTATGAAACACGCCGCCAGCGTGTGCGCGAGGCCGTGCACGTTTGAGCCTCTTCGACGCCAGTCCGTTCGGTGACCTGGCAAATTCAGGCGATTCCGATGCCAAGCGGCCGCTCGCCGACCGCATGCGCCCCAACTCGCTCGACGCCTTCGCCGGGCAGGAACACATCCTCGGCCCGGGCAAGCCGCTGCGCTCGCAAATCGAACGCGATCAATTAACGTCCATCATCCTCTGGGGCCCGCCTGGCGTGGGCAAAACCACTCTCGCCCGCATCATCGCGCGCATGAGCAAGGCCGAGTTTCTTCCCTTCAGCGCCGTCATGGGCGGGATCAAGGAAATCAAGGTTGTAATGAGCGATGCCGAGCGCCTGCGCAAACTCGGGCGCAGAACTATCCTCTTCGTCGACGAAATCCATCGCTTCAACAAGGCGCAGCAGGATGCCTTTCTACCCTACGTCGAACGCGGCGACATCGTGCTGATCGGCGCGACTACGGAAAATCCTTCCTTTGAAGTCAACGCCGCGCTGCTCTCACGATCCAAGGTCTACATGCTCCGTGCGCTCACCACTGAGGAGGTGGTCGAACTGCTCCGCAGTGCGCTGCCGGTGGTGGGAGCCACCGCCACGGATGAGATCCTGACGCAGATCGCCGTGGCCTCAAATGGCGATGCACGCACCGCATACAACACCCTCGAAATCGCGGCGGCGGCCAGTCCGGACGGGCAAATCACCGAACAAACTGTGACCGATGCCCTGGGCCGCAAAGTCCTGCTCTACGACAAAACCGGCGAGGAGCATTACAACCTGATCTCGGCACTCCACAAGTCGGTGCGATCGAGCGATCCCGACGCCGCGCTCTACTGGCTGGCGCGCATGCTCGAAGCCGGTGAGGATCGCATGTACATCGCGCGCCGCGTAGTGCGCATGGCCATCGAGGATATCGGTCTCGCCGATCCCCGCGCCATGGAGCAGTGCATCGCCATGCAGCAGACAGTGCATTTCCTCGGCATCCCCGAAGGCGACCTGGCGCTCGCGCAGGCGGTGATCTATCTGGCCGTGGCGCCAAAATCCGACGCTGCGTATAAAGCGCTGGGGGACGTAATGCAGGAGGTTCGCGCCGGACGCGCCGAACCCGTGCCGATGCATCTGCGCAATGCCCCCACGCGCGCCATGAAGGATTGGGGCTACGGCGCCGGCTATCAGCACGCCCACGATTTCGAGGATGCCGTCAACGAAATGGATTGCCTCCCCGAATCGCTGGCGGGACGGCGTTGGTACTACCCCACCGACCGAGGCATCGAGAAAAGAATTAAAGAACGTCTGGACGACATCCGAGCTCGCAGAGGCAAGTAATGTGCGACAGGCGCTTCCGCCTGTCGGGCAGCCTCATAGGATCAGAGAGTCGAAGTAACGCACAATTTGGAAGCCGGCATATTCTCACGCGGCGTCGCTCGATAAAAACAAGCCCAATAGCTCACAACTCGTTGTTTCGTCAGAGCCCAGAACGCTGGATTCGCCTCAAGGAAGTCTCGGTATAGTTTCACATCGGAGCAGAGCTTGCTTCTCCAGGATGACACGGATTATCTCAACGACGTATTCGCCAATTAGCTGAACGACGAAAGGCGGGACCCAGATGTGGTGGGAACCGATAATTCTGCGTAAATGTTCCCGACGAACGAAGCCGCTGCGATGCCTTGTCAACAGGCAGCTGAGGAGTTCTTGTTGTAATGAGCTGAGCTGATCCGTCCCGATGAGCTGGGGATCGTGGTATATCCGGTAAGGTATTGCGACCGTTTCAGCATTTACAATAACGCGAAACGTAGCGGCGGACCGGTGAAGGGGCTCGGGCAGAATCGAAGCAACCCGGATCGCGTCGTCCCGAACTGACTCAGGGAAGGCCGATTCAATTTTCGTTCCGATCTCGCTGCTGCTCATTCCTACATTCCGCTCGTTTACGAAGTAATCGACAGGTCACAGGTTAGCACCGTCGCGCTCCACACGGTAACCGTCCAATTGCTGCAATTGCTGCGTTCCGCTTGACGTGCAACGCATAACGTTATACGCTCGTTACGTGATCGTTTCTTTCCGCTGTGCGGAAGCCGAAAAGATCTTCGCGGAAAAGCACAGCCGGAAGTTCGCCGCTATCCAGCGCGCGGCTTTCCGAAAACTGGTCATGCTCCATGCCGCGAAAGCCCTGAGCGACCTGGCTGGAGTGGGTAATTCGCTTGAGGCGCTCACCGGCGACCGCGAGGGTCAGTACTCGATCCGCGTCAATCTGCAATACCGATTGTGTTTCGTATGGTCGGACGGAAACGCCAGCAACGTAGAAATTGTCGATTATCACTGAGGTAAATGCCATGCCGAAAAAGCCCGTGACATCCCCCATCCATCCCGGCGAGATTCTCCTCGAAGAATTCATGCGCCCCGCCGGGATCAGCATCAACGGCCTTGCCCTCGCCCTCCGCGTTCCGGCCACCCGCGTCAGCGCGATCGTGAACGAGACGCGAGGCATCACCGCCGACACCGCCCTTCGCCTCGGCCGCTACTTTTCCACTAGCAGCGAATTCTGGATGAATCTACAGCGCGACTACGACCTTCGGACCGCCGCGAATACCTTGCGCAAGCAGATCGAGCGCGATGTGCATCCGAGAAACGCCGCCTGAATCCACATTAAACTTTTGTAACCTGAAAACTACTACTCCCGTCAATACGAGATAGCGCCCCCGCCCTCCGACCCGCAATGGTGGCCGAAATCACTCGGGAGAGCGTTACACTGTTAAGATTATGCTCATTCGAGCCGCCGCACTCCTCCTCATCTCCCTGTGTTGTTTCGCTGCCGACCCCCAACCGCCGCGCGCGGGCAAAGTCGAAATCATGAAAGCCGCCGACGTGAAGCCCGGCATGAACGCCACCGCGTGGACGGTCTTCCAGGGAGACACGCCGGAAGCCGTTCCCATCGAAATTATCGGCAATTGGAAAAATATGTGGGGACCCGGCCAGGACGTCATCATCGGCAAGATGGGCGGCAAGGCCATTCGCACCAACGTAGCCGGCGGCATGAGCGGAAGCCCCGTTTACATCGATGGCAAACTGATCGGCGCCGTAGCGTTACGACTCAGCACTTTCTCGCCGGACGCCATCTGCGGCATCACTCCCATTGAGCTGATGCTCGAAATCAACGAGTTTGATAAGACCCGGCCCGCCGACGCGCGCACTCCCGATAAGCAGCAGATCGCCACCGCACATGCGTCTACGCCTCCCAACGATCTGCTGGCGCGCGTGATGGCCGCCGGCGTATCGGTTTCCGCATTGCCCACCATGTCGCAGATCGCCACGCCATTACTCTTCTCCGGCTTCCACGAGGATGCCCTGCAGGCCTTCGCGCCTCTCTTCAATCAACTGGGAGTCCAGGCCGCGCAGGGTGGAGCGGGTTCCGCGCTCGGTTCGAGCAAGCCCGCGGCGGATTGGAAAAACGCATTGCAGCCCGGCCAGACTGTCGCGGGAGTTCTGGTTTCGGGCGACATGGGCGTCACCGGCCTCGGCACTGTCACTTATAACGATGGCAAGCGCATCCTCGCCTTCGGTCATCCCTTCTTCAATATCGGGCCTGTTGACATGCCAATGAGTAAGGGTGAAGTGTTGATGGTCCTTGGCTCGTCCTATCAGCCCAACAAAATTGCCAACGCCACTGAGATTGTAGGCGCCCTGCATCAGGATCGCCACTCCGGCATTATGGGCGTGCTGGGCGACGAAGCTCCCATGGCGCCGGTCACTGTCAAGGTCCGCTCTATGTCGGACAGCAACACCGTGCGCTCCGAGAAGACTTATCACTTCAACGTTTTCCAGCAACAGAAGTGGACCCCCTATCTCATGATGATGACGCTCTATAACTCACTCAGCGGCATCAACGAATCGGTGGATGAAGCGACTTACCGGCTAACCGGTACTGCTAACCTGACCAATGGCCAGGGCAAACTGGATCTTACAACCATGCAGACCACCGGCGAGATGCCTATGCCGGCCTCCATGCTGGTATCGGCCTGGTGGGGTGACAAGTTCAACCGCCTGTTCAACAATGCGGTCAAGGTGCCAAGCCTCGAAGACGCCGAAGTTACTGTCGACTTGCTGCCCGAGCGCCGCGTTGCCACTATCGAGAATGCATGGACCCCCAACGTCGACGTACGCCCCGGTGACGAACTTCCTATCAAGGTATTTCTTCGTCCCTGGCGCGGCGAACGCATCGAGCGCGATTTCAATCTCAAGCTGCCTCCCGGCATCGGCAAGGGCGAGCATCGCATCCTGCTGAGCGACGCCGATGTAGCTAACCGCATTCAAGCCCTGGGTTTCGCGTCGAATCACTATATGGATGTGCCGCAGCTGGTATCGCTCATCAATCAGGAGCGCAGCAATAACAAGCTCTATGTCTCCCTCATCGCCAGCGATCCAACTGCGTATTACGAAGACAAGACGCTGCCCAGCCTGCCGTCGTCGATTCTCAACGTGATGCAGGCGGGACGCACGGCCGCACAGTCGGTGCTGACTTCTCCCGAAAGCGCCAGCGAACAAACGTCCCTTCCCTTCGATTCCGTAGTGAATGGGAGTTACTCACTTCGGGTCACCGTGAAATGAAATCTTTTTCTCTCTTACTCTGCACCGCCGTTTTCTGCGGCGCCACCGAGACCCATACCTGGACGCAGTCCGATTACGCGGATTTCCAGAAGGGCGTGCGCACTCACCTCTCCATCCGCAGCGACGGCCGCCTCTCGCTCGCGCCAAAAATGAGTGAGGTGTACGACTCTTCCACCGCCTATCTCTGGACTCTGGCGCAGGATTCGCACGGCAACCTCTACACCGCCGGCGGTCCTGGAGCCAAACTCTTCCGTATTCCGCCCAACGGCAAAGGCGAAAAGATCGCCGATTTCGACGCGCTCGAAATCCACTCCATCGCCGTCGACTCGAAAGATCGCGTCTACGTGGCCACCGCGCCCGACGGAAAAGTCTACCGAGTCGAAGGCACGAAGAGCACTATCTTCTACGATCCTAAACAGAAGTACATCTGGTCGATGGTCTGCGATCCCGCGGGCAATCTGTACATCGCCACCGGCGACCAAGGCGAGATACACAAGGTCACCCCGGACGGCAAAGGCGAAGTCTTCTTCAAAAGCGATGAGACCCACATCCGCTCCATCGCGCTCGATCATTCAGGCAATTTGATCGCAGGCACTGAGCCCGGCGGCCTTGTCATCCGCATCTCACCCAAGGGTGAAGGCTTCGTCGTCTACCAGATGTCGAAGCGGGAAGTGACCGCGCTCGCCATTGGGCCGAATAATGAAATCTACGCCGCCGCGGTAGGCAGTAAGACGGCGCCTCGACCGGTTACCTCAACACCGGCACTACCTGCGCCCGTCGCGCCGCCGGCCATGGCAGCGGGACCGACCACAGCCATCACCATCACTCCGCAGGTTGCCTCTGCGCCAACCGCCGCGTCCGCCCTCATCGCGCCCTCGACCGTGCCCGGCGGCTCCGACGTCTACCTCATCCCCACACGCGAAACTCCGCAACGCATCTGGACCGGCGCCCAAGACGTCGTGTATTCGCTCGTGCTCGATGCCGAAGGCCGCCTGCTGATCGGCTCCGGCAACAAAGGCAATCTGTACCGCGTGGAGACGCCCTCGCTCTACCTGACTCTCGAGACTTTCCCGGTGGAGCAGGTGACTATGCTTCTGCCCGCGAAGGACGGCACCCTTTTTGCCGCCACGGGAAATGTCGGCAAGGTATTCCGCATCGGTCCGGGACTCGAAACCGAAGGAACCATCGAAAGCGATGTATTCGATTCCGGCGGCTTTGCCACATGGGGACGCATCCAGCCCTCGGGCGATTTAAACGGCGGCGCCATCGCGATCGCGGCACGCTCGGGAAATCTCGACCGCCCGCAAAAAGACTGGAGCCCCTGGTCGAAGCCGGTCACTGGGCTCGACGGAGGCCACGTCGATGTACCGCCCGCACGCTTCCTGCAATGGAAGGCCACTCTCACCTCGGCCGCCACCGCGAAGCTTTCACCCACTCTCGATTCCGTCGACGCCGCGTACCTGCGCCAAAACATCGCGCCGAAGATCGACCAGATTGAGGTAACGCCTTACAACTACCGCTTCCCCGCCCCCACCGCGCCGTTGACTTTATCGAGCGCCGCGACTCTGACGCTGCCTGCCATGGGAGCCAAACCGCCGGCCCTCCACCTGGGCACGGAGTCGACCGTCTATCCCGCCATGACGTTTCAAAAGGGCGCACTGGGCGTGCGCTGGACGGCCTCGGACGAGAATGGCGACTCACTCGTCTACACCGTCGAAATCCGCGGCGTCAAAGAGAAGAATTGGAAACTGCTGCGCGACAAGCTGCACGAAAAATACTATTCGTTCGATTCCACCGCTTTCGCCGACGGTGACTACCGCATCCGCATTACCGCGTCGGATGCCCCCTCGAACACACCCGAGGACACTCTCACCTCACAGCAGGAGAGCGATCCTTTCACCATCGACAACACACCGCCCGCCATCACCAATCTGCAGGCTGCCGGCAACACTGTAAAGTGGCACGCAGCGGATGCGCTCAGCACCATATACAAGGCCGAATATTCGCTCGATGGAGGAGATTGGACAGTCGTCGATCCGGTAGGACGCCTGTCGGATTCCCAAGCGCTCGACTACGCCCTGACCCTGAAGAACCTCACTCCCGGCGAACACACTGTAGCCGTGAGAGTCAGCGACGAAAACGACAACTCAGCAGTAGAAAAGACCCAGATCCACTAATAGTTTACTTCTTAGAGGCGGCGTCGACTTTAGCCTGAGCTCGCATGGCGGCGGCGAGGGCGATCCCCAGATCCACATCTTCGCCACCGTGGCCGGTGCCGCCAGATCCCAGCGCTTTAGTGGCTTCGGACAGTTCGTGCTGCGCCTGCTGGAGATTGATTTCTTCGCGGAAATCGGCGCCGTCGGCCAGCACCCGAACACGGTCGGGCAGTACTTCGACGAATCCTCCGTAGACTGCGAGGACCTTCTCAACTTTGCCGGTGTGGTAAGTCAAAACACCGCCAGGCATCAGCTCGGAAATCAGCGGCGCGTGTCCGGGGAGCACTCCGATATAACCATCGAGCGCCGGGATCTGCGCCTCCGTTATCGGCTCTTCGGACAGCAGACGTTCGGGACTCACCAACTGTAGCTGCAGCGTCTCAGCCATATCAGCCTTTCAACTGCTTGGCCTTCTCGATCACGTCTTCGATGGTGCCCTGCATGTAAAACGCCTGCTCCGGCAGATCGTCGTACTT
>Ga0302320_10018173_pt1 | contig 14202 bp, 10 predicted proteins | sample Bog_T0_3_FD_202130 | JGI IMG/M metagenome (GOLD analysis project Ga0302320, IMG submission 202130) | Peat permafrost microbial communities from Stordalen Mire near Abisko, Sweden - Bog_T0_3 | ecosystem: Environmental > Terrestrial > Soil > Wetlands > Peat | place: Sweden: Abisko, Stordalen Mire... | reverse complement strand
GCCGCGGCCATCTCGCTCCGCCCAATTAAATAGTCGCGCATTCAGTCTGGCACATTCGTGACTGGATTCGTCACCCGCAGGCGGCATGATCACGATCTCCCCATCCGCCATACGCTCGATCCTGAAGAAGGAATTGGCCTGACAGAAATCAAAGAACTCATCGGACGACATCGGGCGATCCGGCTCGACCCTTACCGTCGATTCCTCGGCAATACCGATCAGATCTAATGTCATGAATTTAGAATAGCGCTTTTGCGAGGAGGCCGAAGCCTTTCGGGCCGTATCCGAATTCGCGTCCGGCCGCTTGCGCCACGGCTCGCATTCGATCAAGAAAGGATTGTTGAAATGCGGGGTCCAGCCACTCAGTCCAGCCCTGCCGCCGGCAGATGGCTATGGCGGCATCGCGCGTAGTCGCCCCCGACCGTTTCGTGGCGCGAATGTGCAGCGGATCGGCGATCACAGGCCCTGCTGAAACCTCCAGCGCCCGCTCGACGAGAGCCTCCGGATTGCAGGGGAGGATAGGCGCCAGTGTGGCGAATACCTCGACGCCGGCGTCCCGCAGCGCCGCCACCGTTTGCCAGCGCTCTTCAATCGGTGCGCAGTGCGGTTCGAAGATCCGCCGCACGTCCTCGCGATCCGTAGTGATCGAAAAGCTGACGCGCAGATGGGTTCTCCGGGCGGCCGCGCGAAGCAGGTCGATATCGCGGAGAATCAAGGGTCCACGCGTCTGGATCGTGAAAACCGCCGGGGGATTGGCCGCCACGGCTTCCAGCACGCCGGGCATCAGTCGCCGACCCGCCTCCGCTGGCTGATAAGGATCGGTCAGGGGCGAGCAATAGATTGCCTGATGGTGACAAAGGGACCGGCGCAGCAACTCCGCCGCATTGCTCTTGAATGTGGTGCGCTGGCCCCAGTGCTCCCAATCCTCCGCACGCAGCCCCGCCTGCACGCGCATGGTCGGCACATAGCAGTAGCTGCATCCGAACGTGCAATTGCGCGCGGGGGTCAGGGAATGGGTGAACCCGGCTTCGAGAAGGAATCCCGACACCGGGCTCAGAATGGATCGCGCTTCAGTTTCCTGGATCTCGAACGGCAAGTTACCAGTTCAGGTTCTCACGGGAACCGCCAAATAGCCCTGTCAACGCCAAATAGCCCGCGCCGCCACGGCCTGTATTGGTATATACTTCTTCCCAGCGCCGCTGCTGAATGCCGGCGAGACGTTTTGAAGAGAGGCACATTAGACAATGAATTTGAAATTTGTAGCAGTAACTTCCTTTTCCGCCGTAGCAGTGCTTTGTGGTCTGGCTGTCGCCCAGCAACCAGCCGCGCCGGCGCCGCTGTACAACACCGCTAAGGCAAAGCTTCTGGCCGGCCATCAGATTTTCAGCTTTACGCAGGATAAATTCAACCCCACCGAGTATTGCGAAAAGGCCAAGCATTACGATTTCACGTGGTTCGAGATGCAGCACAGCACGCTGGAGTTCAAGGACATCGAGGCCATGATCGCCGCCTGTCCGCACTCCAATGCAACCCCTATGATCCGGCTGCCCGACGCACAGGAATGGCACATCCAGCACACCACCGATATCGGTTGCCTGGGCGTTATCGTTCCGACCGTTGACGATGTCGATCGCGCCAGCCAGGCCGCCATGTGGTCGCGGTATCCACCGGAAGCGCGCCGCAGCTCGGGCGCCGGTCAGGCCGCCAGCATCTGGCAACATGACTACCACAACACGGTCAACGACAACATGCTCGTGACCCTGATGATCGAGACGCCGACCGGCGTGGCGAACTCTTACGACATCGCCAGAGTGCGCGGCATCGATGTTGTCATCATAGGCAACAACGATCTGAGCCAGTTCTCCGGATACAAACAGGGAACTCCCGAGTATCAGTCCCTGATGAACAAGGTTCACGAGAACGTGAAGAAGGCGGGCAAGATCTTCGGCCAGGCCAGCGCTCAGTATGCCAAGGGCAATCCGCTGAGCAGCGACTCCTGGATGTTCCAGAATGGTCCTTCGAACGACGGCTACGTTCCCCCGGGGCGCGGCGGACGCGGACGCGGCGCTGTCGACGTCAACGCGGCTCCCGAAGGCGAGCGGCCGTAATCGCAATATCAACCCGACAACAAGGTCCGGAGCTGCGTACACGCCGCTCCGGACCTTCTTTTTTTGGCGCGCGGCCCGGCTCGATGCAATCCTGCGACAATATAATCCATGCCCTATCCAGAAATGTTATTGATCCCCATGCGTGAGGACCTCACGCGCCACGGCGTGGAAGAAGCGCGCACGCCCGCCGATGTCGATCGCGTGCTGGCGCCGGAAAACGGTACTGTGCTGATGGTGACTAACTCGGTCTGCGGATGTGCCGCCGGTAAGGCTCGGCCCGGCATTGGAATGGCTCTTCAACACTCCGTGCGTCCGAATAAAGCGGCAACGGTGTTCGCCGGCGGGGATGAAGAGGCGGTCGCTCATCTGCGCGGCATACTGGCCGAATATCCGCCTTCATCGCCTTCTATTGCGCTCTTTAAGAACGGCAAGCCGGTTTACGTGATGCACCGCAGGGATATCGAACCGCGCGACGCTTTCCAGATCGCCCAGGCACTCCGCGAGGCATTCGAGCAGCACTGTGTCTGAGAGGGAGATGGTGCCGAAGTCGGTCCCGCCCGAACAGTGCGCCAGTCTGGATGAGATTCGCAACGGCATGGACGCCATCGATCGCCATATCGTCCGGTTAATTGCCGAGCGCGTGGCTTACGTCCGTGCGGCGGCCAGGTTCAAGACGAGTTCAGCCAATGTAGCAGCGCCGGAACGAGTCGCGGCCGTGCTGAAAACCCGCCGTGTCTGGGCCGAGGAGTCCGGGCTCAGCGGGGATGTCGTCGAATCTCTTTACCGGGAACTCGTGGCTTACTGCGTTTCCGAAGAACACAAAGAATGGATGGAACGCAATCCGCCTACTTGAGGTATTGCGCCAGATCCGGATTAATTTTCTTCTGAATTTCCGGTGAGTTCATATTCTCCCGCGTTACCAGGGTCGGCGCGATGTTCTGGATGCGCTCGGGCGTTCCGCCTTTCAGCTTCGTCACGGCGGCGATAAACGAGTTGTAGCCCATTAGAAACGGATCCTGCACTACCAGTGAATCGATCACGCCGCTCTTCAGACCCTCGATCAATTGGTCGCTGGCATCGAAGCCTACCAGTTTCACGTTGGGGTGGTTTTTCAAAGCCTGCATGGCGCCCACGGTGCTCGATTCATTGGCTGCGAAGATGGCGTCCAGGTCGGGTGTCGCCGCGAGCATGTTTTCCGACACTTTGAGGGACTGCGCAAAATCCGCCATCCCATATTGTTTGTCGGCGATTTTGATATCCGGAAAATTCGCCGCGAGGGTATCTTCAAATCCCTGTTCCCGCGCCATCGTAGAGGCGCTGCCGGGCTGCACCGCGACCTCGATAATTTTCCCTTTTCCATGCAGAATCTCGCCCATCCGTTTGGCGCCGATACGGCCTCCTTCGGTGTTGTCGGTGGCCACCTGAGCGGTGAACGTTTCCGTATCAATGGGCGAATCGAAAATGATGACGGGGGTGCCTGCCGCCGCGGCGCGTTCCACCAGCGTGACCAATATCTTTCTGTCGATGGGCGCGAGGCAGATGGCATCGACGTGCTGGTTGATGGCGGAGTCCGCGATCTGCACCTGGCCTTCGAAATCGGTCTCCGAAGCCGGTCCGTTCCAGATGACCGTGTAACCCGGGTTTTCGCGCATGGCCTTGATTGCGCCGGCGTGCACCGATTGCCAGAACTCGTGAGCGCGCCCTTTGGGAATAAACTCAATACGCTTTTCCTGGGGGGCTTTCTTACAAGACAGGGCGCAGAAGCACACGCACAGGGCAATTACCACGGCAGTTCGGATTCGCATGTCAGGGTTCTTGTCAGATTATCGCGCGCTTGTGGCAAACTGGCCATGGTGTGAAAATTTTCGGTGGAATTGAGTCGGGCGGCACTAAGTTTGTATGCGGGGTGGGCACGGGGCCGGACGATCTGAAACTGACGCGGATTGCGACGACGTCCCCCGCTGCAACGATAAACGCCGCAGTGGAGTTTCTGCGCAGCGAAGCTGGCGCAGGTGGTCTGGCGGCAGTGGGGATCGGTTCGTTCGGGCCTGTCGACCTTGAAGCCTCGTCGCCACACTATGGTTACATTACTTCGACGCCGAAGGCTGGCTGGCCAAATACCGATCTGGCGGGAGCGGTTGGCTCGGCGCTCGGAATCCCGGTCGGCTTCGATACCGATGTCAACGCGGCTGCGCTGGCGGAAGCGCGCTGGGGCGCGGCACAGGGTGTTTCGAGTTTCCTCTACCTGACGATCGGTACCGGGATCGGAGGCGGCGCCATCGTCGACGGCCGCCCGGTGCACGGTATGGCGCACCCGGAAATGGGCCATATCCGGCTGCCGCACGATTGGGCTGCCGATCCGTTTTCGGGGTGCTGTCCATTTCATGACGATTGTCTGGAGGGTCTGGCTTCAGGACCGGCGATGCAGGCGAGATGGGGTGTTCCGGCCGAGAGGTTACCCGTCGATCATCCGGGGTGGGCGATGGAAGCCCGATATCTGGCGCTCGCGGTGGCGAATTTTGTATTCACCCTGTCTCCTGGGCGGGTGATCCTGGGCGGCGGCGTTATGCAACAGGCCGGGCTGTTCTCGATAATTCGCCGGGAACTTGCCTCAATTATGAACGGCTATATTAAGACGCCCGAGGTGGTGCCTCCGGGATTGGGGGATCGTGCCGGAGTATTGGGGGCGCTGATTCTGGCGGAGGAGGCGGCTCGGGAGTGAGACCGGCGGCGTCAACGTAAAGTACACCGACGGCGAGAAACGCTGTATCCTCATTCGTGTGAGTATGTTTATTTCTTTCTTGCGGAAACGGCCGGTCATGGCGGCGGCGTTGGCGGGCACATTGATTATGGCGACCGGGCATGCGGCGCCGGGCGAACTGGAACGCCTTCGCCAGGGCTTCCTCAATCCGCCGGACGATGCCCGCGTCATGATGCGCTGGTGGTGGTTCGGATCCGCCGTGGTTAAGCCGGAACTCGAACGCGAGATGCGCGTGATGAAGGCAGGCGGCCTGGGCGGCTTCGAAATCCAGCCCGTGTATCCGGTGGAGTTGGACGATCCGCAGACGGGCTTCGTCAACCTGCCCTACCTCTCGGCCGGCTACCTCGACGCGTTGAAATTTACCGCCGATAAAGCCCGCGAACTGGGCATGCGCATGGACGTTACGCTGGGCAGCGGCTGGCCGTTCGGCGGTCCGCATACTCCGGTGACCGAAGCTGCCGGTGCGCTGCGCTGCGACCGGATCGAAGTGAAAAAAGGCGCCACCTCCGTTCCCATGCCGAGCATCGGCAATGGGGAGCAGTTCATTACCGCGTTTGTGGCGCAAGGCGATCGGCGGAAGTTCGAGCCCACGGGGATTCATCAGCTCTCGGCTTCGGCAATCCAGAACGGCCGCATCGACCTGCCCTCCGGGCTCGACGGCGATCACGTGGTGCTGGCGTTTATCTCCAGCCGGACTGGCCAACAGGTGAAGCGGGCGGCGGTGGGCGCCGAAGGTTTCGTGCTCGATCATTACAACGCCAAAGCGATTAACGATCACCTGCAGACAGTCGGAACCAAGCTGATGACAGCTTTCGGCCCGCATCCTCCTTACGCGGTTTTCAGCGATAGCCTGGAAGTCTTCGCCTCCGACTGGACTCCCGACATGCTGGCCGAATTTCACAAACGGCGCGGTTACGATCTGACCCCGTACCTGCCTGCGCTGGTGGGCGATATGGGCGATAAAACGGCGGCCGTACGGCGCGACTGGGGTAAGACGCTCACCGAGTTGTGCGAAGAGCGCTATCTGACGCCGATCAACGAGTGGGCGCACGCGCGTGGGACGAAATTTCGCTCCCAAACGTACGGAGTTCCGCCCGTCACCATGTCGAGTAACGCGCTGGTCGACCTGCCCGAGGGTGAGCATGGTCCCGCCTGGCGGCAATTTTCCGCGGCGCGCTGGGCCTCTTCCGCCAGCCACATTTATGGGCGCCCGGTGACTTCTTCTGAAACGTGGACGTGGCTGCATTCGCCCTCCTTCCGCGCCACGCCGCTCGATATGAAGGCCGAGGCGGATCTGCATTTCCTCTCTGGGATCAATCAGTTGATCGGGCATGGCTGGGCCTATTCGCCGGCTTCGGCGGGTGAGCCTGGCTGGCGCTTCTATGCCGCTGCTGTATTTAATGAGCACAATCCCTGGTGGATCGTGATGCCGGATGTCACCAAATATCTGCAGCGCATGAGCTGGCTGATGCGCCAGGGCAAACCGGCCAACGATGTGGCGATTTATCTGCCGACCGACGATGCCTACGCAACTTTCCATGCCGGGGACGATTCGGTCGATCGCACGATGGAACGCCTGCTGGGGACCAAGCTGATTCCGCAAGTGCTCGATGCCGGATATAACTTCGATTTCATCGACGATGGAGCCATTGCGAAGGCTGGCATTACGTATCCCGTGCTGATTCTGCCGGATGTGGAGCGGATGCCGCTCGCGTCTCTGCGGAAAATCAACGACTATGCGGCGAAGGGCGGCATCGCGATTGCGTTCGGCAAGCTGCCTTCGCTCGCCCCTGGGTTGCAGGATGCGGCGGATACTCCGCAGATCGCCTCGATCGCGGCAGCGATGAAGGTGCATAAGATGTCCGAGTTGACCAGCCTGTTACAGCCGGACTTCGCTACCGGCGTTCCGGCCATCGGGTTCACTCATCGTAAGCTCGACGATGCGGATGTCTATTTCGTCGCCAACACCGGCAATCAACCGGTGCATACCAAGGCTGTGTTGCGCGCGCCGAATTCGGCGGGCGAATGGATGGATCCATTCAGCGGAGACGTAACCGCCGCATCGCCTGGCAACCTTGCCGTCGATCTCGAGCCTTATGAATCCCGCGTGTTAATCCTCGGTGCGGGCGTACAGGCGCCGCCGCCCGCACATGCTCCGGCAGGCCCACCGGTCGATATCAGCTCGGGCTGGAAGGTGACTTTCGACAAACTGAATTATTCGAACGGCGCGGCGGGACATTCGTGGACGGAAGATCCGCGTACGCAGTATTTCTCGGGTACCGCGACTTATGAGAAGACCGTGAATGTTGCGGCCTCAGCTACGCCCGTCTTATTGGATTTCGGCGCGGGCACGCCCCTGCAACCGACGCGCATGGCGAACGGAATGCGGGCCTGGATCGATCCGCCGGTGCGTGAAGCAGCCACTGTTTACGTCAATGACAAGCTGGCTGGATATGTTTGGAGAGCGCCATTTCAGGTCGATATCGCGAAGTTCGTGCATCCGGGCGCTAACAATATCCGGATTGTGGTGGCCAACACCGCCATCAACGAATTGGCCGGACAATCGCTGCCCGATTACAAGCTGCTCAAGCTGGAATATGGCGACCGCTTTCAGCCGCAGGATATGAATAACCTGCAGCCGCTGCCGTCCGGCATTCTGGGTTCGATCACGCTTCGGTAGCATGAACAGGCGACAGCGCCTGTTCCACATTATGCCAGTGCGCCCCGAAGCATAGTATAGGAGTGCGCGGGAAAACGATGCACTAACTTACTGCCTTTCGCGGTGACAGTGCTCTTGACCGTACTAACCGTGGTCTTGCCGAAATCGTTCTCGGCCTTGATATCCGGCCCGGTAACTAACGACACCTCGACGCTTCCTTTGAACCCGGCGTCCTGCACTTCAATCTCGGCTTCAACGTCCTGATCGAGGTGACGATTCACCACATTCATCGTCACGATACCGTTGTCGATTGCGCTCGACACATCCAGATAAGTGGTCTTCCCGAAGTTCTTACTTTCATAAGTGGGGCATTCGAGGTATGTTTCGAGCGCCGTGCCGCGCGTATTCTTCGCGAACAGCTGCAGCGGATGATAGATCGTCTGCAGGAACAATCCTTTCTCATTGGTGAAGATTGGTGCAATCACGTTCACGATCTGCGCCATGTTGGCTATCTTCACGGTGTCGGCATTATTGACGAACGTGTTCAGCATGGTCGCGACAACCAGCGCATCTTCGAGGTTATAGTGTTCCTCGAGAATGCGCCGACCGCGCTGCGCCTCCCCGCGAGCCCGATACCACACGTTCCATTCGTCGAACGCAATGTAAATCGGATTCTGACTTAAACGCCCGCCCTGCGCCGCCCGAATAATCCCGGCGGCAGTACGAATGCGATCGTCCAGCTGATTCGAAACCGCGAGGAAATCGTAATAATCGTTGGCGGCGTTCCCCACGTACGTGTGCAGCGACAGGTAGTCGATATGTTCGTTGAGGTATGCCAGCACCTCGCGATTCCAGCCGATCCAGTCCGAACCGGGGCGGAAATTGGACGAGCCGGCGGCAATCAACTTCACGTCTTTATCCGTCCACTTCATGAGCTTGGCGGCTTCGAGGGCGAACTTGCCGTAATCCTCCGCCGTGCGATGGCCCATCTGCCAGGTGCCATCCATCTCATTGCCGAGGCCCCAATACTGCACCTTCCAGGGCTTTTCGCGGCCGTTCTGTTGGCGCAGCTTCGCCATCGCCGTGCCCTCGGCGGTGTTGCAGTATTCCACCCATTGCTGCGCCTCGGTCCACGTGCCGGTGCCGAGATTCGCGCACACATACGGCTCGATGCCGAGCGCTTCCGTGTAATTCAGAAACTCATGCGTGCCGAAACGATTGCTCTCAATAGTCCCCCAAGCCATTTCGAGACGCGCGGGCCGCTGGTCGCGCGGGCCGATGCCATCGGTCCAGTGGTAATTCGAAGAGAAATTGCCGCCCGGCCAGCGCAGCAGCGTCACGTCGAGGTCCTTCACCGCCTGCATGACGTCCTTGCGATAGCCGTTGTTGTCGGCGAGCGCGGAGCCCTCCTCGAAGAGGCCGCCCTCGATGCAGCGGCCGAGATGCTCGGCGAAATTGCCGTAAATTTTGGGGTCGATGGCGCCGATCTTACGATCGGAATCGATTTTGATGCGGGTCTGTAAGGCTTTCGTCTGGGCGCGGAGCAGGAGCGGCGTTGCCAGGGCGAGAGGGAATTCGCGGCGGGAGATCATTTGGTATGGAAGGTATATCATATTCCGGGGATGCCCGAACACGAGCCTGAGCACGTTCGGCCCTGGACCGCGTTTCGGCGAGCGCTGATCAGATTCGACGCGGGCAAAATCGCCCCCGAAATCGCCATTCGCAACACCGTCGGCTTCCTCGCCGCGCTGATTCTGGCGACAGCCTTCGGATCGCCGAACGCGGGCGTGGTGGCCGGCATCGGCGCGCTCAATGTTTCCTATTCCGACAGCCGCGATCCTTACGTCATCCGCGGGCGGCGCATGCTGCTTTCGAGCGTCCTTTGCATGTTGTCGGTGACGCTCGGTTCACTCTCGGGCCACAGCAACATATCGGCGGTGTCGATGGCGACGTTATGGGCGTTCGGAGCCGGCATGCTGGTGGCGCTGGGAACAACGGCGGGCAATCTCGGCGTCACCACGCTGGTGACCCTTGTAGTATTTTCGGCACGCCCCATGCCTCCTCTCGAAGCCATTGAAACCGGCATGCTGGCGCTGGGCGGCGGTTTGCTGCAGACGCTGCTCGCCATCGCCCTCTGGCCGATCCGCCCATACGAACCGGAACGACGCATCGTCGCATCGCTCTACACCGCGCTTGCAGGTATGGCGCGCTCGCCCGGACTGCCTTCCAACGCTCCCCCGCTGAGTGCGCAGATTTCGGACGCGCGGGACGCGCTCACACCCCTTGGTTTCGATCACTCGATCGAGTCCGAACGGCTGGTGTATTTGCTGAACCAGGCGGAGCGCATCCGGCTCTCCTTTCTAACGCTGGGGCGATTGTCGCGGCGGACTGCCAGAATCGACGATGGGCGCGAGGCCGCGCGTGCGCTCGTGCAGGTGCTGCAGGCCGCCGCTCTGACGCTGGAATCTGTCAGCCGCAGCGCCCTCGAGGGCAAGCCCGCCACGGCTATCGACGAATTCAGCGAGGCCGCGCGCACCTTCCAAAAGACCGACTGGGGCGAGGGCCGTGCCTCGGCTTCGAAATTCTTCGCCGCCCTGATTCGGGATGCCCGGCAGCAGGTGGATGCGCTCGGTGGACAGCTTCGTGCCGCCTCGGGCGTTATATCGCAGCCCGCTGCGCTCGACGAAACACGAGAGCCCTGGCAGCTCCGCTTCACGGGCCGGCTCGCTAAACTGCATGCCAACCTCTCGCTGCACTCGACGGTTTTCCGCCATGCGCTGCGCCTCGCCGTCTGTCTGGGAATCGGCGACGCACTCGGCCGCTCTCTCAGCATTCAGCGCACCTACTGGCTCCCAATGACCATCGCCATCGTACTAAGGCCGGACTTCACTACCACCGTCAGCCGCGGAGTGCTGCGCCTTGCGGGAACCTTCGCCGGGCTGGTGCTCGCCACCGTGCTGTTCCACTTCGTCCACACTGGCCTTGCCGCCGACGTCATCCTGATGGGCGTCTTCACGTTTCTGCTGCGCTCCATCGGGCCCGCCAACTACGGCATCTTCGTAACCGCTTTGAGCGCCATGATTGTGCTGCTGGTCGCCACCACGGGTGTGGCGCCGAAGGACGTCATCATTGCCCGCGCCATAAATACGGCGGCCGGCGGTGTGCTTGCACTGATTGCCTATGCACTGTGGCCCACATGGGAGGAAACTCAGGTAGGCCCGGCGCTCGCGGATATGATCGACGGCTATCGCACGTATCTCCGCGCCGTAATGGGCGCTTATATCGCCGGGGCATCGAAGCAGTTGCCACAGATTGACAAGCGTCGCCTGCAGGGGCGAAGGGCCCGGTCGAATGCCGAAGCCTCGGTGGACCGTATCAGCGGCGAGCCTGGCATAAGCGCCCGGGAACTAAACACCCTGAACGCGATTCTGGTAAATTCGCACAGTCTGGCCCACGCGGCGATGGCGATGGAAGCGGCACTTTATCGCACGCCAACCGCGCCCCCGCGCAGTGCGACACTGGATTTTGCGGAAAAGGTCGACGGTACGCTCGACGCTGTTTCCACTGCGCTGCGGCATCGAACGCCGCTGCCCGACGATCTGCCCGACCTTCGCCAGGCACACAACGCGATCCTCGAAAGCCATGTCGCCGCGGCCGATCGCTATCAGCTCATAAACGTGGAAACCGACCGAATCACCACCAGTCTCAACACCTTGTCCGAGCAGGTGGACGTGTGGTTTCGTCTCCGCGCCGCTAACCGGGCCTGAACGGGCGATGGCAGTCTGCCGAAAAAGCAAATTGGCAGCCCAAAGGTCTACTCCATCGGCTTGCAAACTATTGATTCCCGGCTGCGGAGTAGGCGTTTTCACCTGCGTTTTTGTCGAATAGGGGCTTTTCCACCGCCTGCTAGGATCGAAGAAGATTGCCGACTCTGAAAGATAAAACGCTGAAAGATAAAAATGGATATGCGCCCCTGCTGGGCGACACGCGCTTCGAAGCCTTTCTCTGGGCGCAGTTTCTGGGCGCGTTCAACGACAACGTTTATAAGATGATCGTGTCCATCTTCGCCGTGCGTGTGGCGGCGAACGGCGCGGCGGGAAGCGCACGCTATCTGGCCATTGCCGGCGCGGTCTTTGTAATCCCGTTTCTCCTCTTCGCGGGATATGCGGGCGAACTGGCGGATCGTTTCTCGAAGACCCGTGTGCTGCAGATTACCAAATCTCTGGAAGTGGTCACCATGCTGATGGGCCTCGCCGCGCTCCTCGCCGGACGCATCGATTTCCTGCTGATTGTGCTCTTTCTGCTCGCTACCCAGGCTAACTTTTTCAGCCCGGCGAAATACGGTATTCTCCCCGAAATGATGTCCGAGGGAAATCTCTCTCGCGCCAACGGTCTGCTGGAACTCACCACCTTCGTCGCCATTGTAATCGGCACCAGCTTCGGCACATTCCTCTACGAGCGCTGGCAAGGCCGGCCCGTGTTGATGGGAACGACGTTGCTGGCTATCGCGGTAGTGGGCACGCTCTGCACCCTGCATATCCGCATGATCCCCGCCGCCGCTGTCAACCCCGAACGTTTTCATTGGAATCCGTTCCATGAAATCGTCGCCGGCGCCCGCGAACTGCTGGAACGGAGAGCCATGGCGCTGGCGGTACTCGGCATCTCCTGGTTCTGGTTTGTGGGCGCGTTGTTTCAGATGGCGTTGCTGCTGGCGGGCAGGGAAGTGCTGCACGTCTCGGAGGCGCACGTCGGATATCTGGTCACCGCGCTGGCTGCCGGGATCGGCGTGGGCAGCGTCGTGGCCGGCGCCATTTCGGGAGATCATATCGAGCTGGGGCTGGTACCGGCCGGATCGGCTTTGATGGGGATTTTCTCTATCCTGCTCGGCGTCACGAACAGCTATGAGTGGGCGCTGGTGTGGCTGGCTGGCGTCGGATTTTGTGGCGGACTGTTTGCGGTGCCCCTAAATGCATATCTGCAGGACGAGGCCGGGGCGACGGAAAAGGGGCGCATTCTCGCCACCAATAATTTCGCCAATATGGTGGGTGTGATCGGCGCGTCCGGCGTGCTCTGGCTGCTGCACGACGCATTGAACTGGAACGCGGGCCTCATCATCCTGGCGCTGGGAATCGCGATGCTGATCGGATCGGTCGCCGTCACCAGCCTGATGCCTGCTGTCGCCATACGCTTCGTGCTTTGGTGCATCTCCACCTGCCTGTTCCGCGTTCGCGTGGAGGGCGCGGGCTACGTTCCCCGCGCCGGCCCCGCACTCATCGTCGCCAATCACGTCTCTTACGCGGATTCGGTCTTCGTCGGACTCACCACGCATCGGTTCATTCGTTTTCTGATGTGGCGGCCCATTTACGAAATCCCTGTGGCGAAGCGGATTTTTCAGATATTGATGGCCATCCCGCTCGACCCCAGGTCGCCCCGCGGCACTATTCACGCCTTGCGCAGCGCGCGCGAGGAATTACTGCGCGGCAACCTCGTAGCCATTTTTCCGGAAGGCGAAGTCACGCGCACGGGTGAACTGAATCCCTTCGAGCGTGGATTCGAGCGCATTGTCCGCGATACCGGCGCGCCGATTATTCCCATGCATATCGAGGGCATTTACGGCCATCCGCTGAGTTGCAAAGGCGGGGCACTGATGAAGAGCTGGGAACGCGTTTGGCGTCCGCGCATCACGGTGCGCATCGGCGAACCCATTCACACGCCACTGTCGCCGCCTGAGCTCAAGCGAGTGGTAGAAGAGCTGGCAGAACCTCGCGGGGCTTTGGTTTAGGGGCGACCCTCGTCGATGGCCAGCCAGGACTTGGCGCATTCCTGCACCACAGTCAGATAGTTCCGGACTTCCACCTTGCCGACCACCCAGGGATTCGGTTCGCCGGGTTTCCGCGCTTTGGTCCGGTCCAGTCTTTCCAGCGCGTTGTTGTATTCGGTGTGGTTACCGATAATCACGTCGGCGCCGGCGCCATCCGCGATATCTTTCATGCGGCCGGCGTTCGAAATGTAGGACTGCAGCATTTCCTTTGAAGTATTCGCGCCGAGGGCCGTCCCGCCCCATTCCATCGCCAGATGCGGCACGCCGTGATCTTTCACCGGAACCAGGAAGGAAAGAGTGCCGCCTGTGTGACCGGGGGTGATGTATATCGTGATGGTGGTGTCGCCGAGAGTCAGCTTCTGCCCGTCCGTGGCGTCCATATCATGCGTGTATGGAGTGGCCTGCCGCGAGGCCAGTTCCCAGTCCTGGGGCGCGAGGATCACGTGCGGGTGGTAAGTGTCCTGCAGAAACTTGACGGCGCCATCGTGATCGCCATGCGCATGACTGACGACGATGTATTTGATATCGGCCGGATCGAGGCCCAGTTTTTTCATGCCATCGACGATTTCATCCTGTGCGGCATAACCGAACAGCGTATCGATGAGAATGATTCCGGCGGAAGTCTTCACGGCCCAGGCGCTGTTGGCCTTGGTGGTCAGCATGTAGAGGTTGTCGAAGACCTGCCCGCCTTCGGCATACCAGTTTTCGCGCGGCGGGGTGACGCCAGGACCCCGGCCGCGGCCGGCACCGGGTCCTCCCGCGCCTCTGCCTCGCGCAGGACCTCCGCCGGGTGGGTTGGCCGTGGGCTCCGGGAAAATAGTCGCCGGGCAGGCAAGGTGCGCGGCTCCGGTGT
>Ga0302320_10018171_pt1 | contig 14203 bp, 10 predicted proteins | sample Bog_T0_3_FD_202130 | JGI IMG/M metagenome (GOLD analysis project Ga0302320, IMG submission 202130) | Peat permafrost microbial communities from Stordalen Mire near Abisko, Sweden - Bog_T0_3 | ecosystem: Environmental > Terrestrial > Soil > Wetlands > Peat | place: Sweden: Abisko, Stordalen Mire... | reverse complement strand
GAACATGGTCCGCAGCAGACCTTCGATTTCCAGATCCGGGTTGATGCTGGCTCGGATCTGATCGATGGTTTGGACCAGAGCGCTCAAGCCCTCCAAGGCGTAGTACTCGCACTGCATCGGGACCATCACGGAATCCGCCGCCACCAGCGCGTTCAGCGTCAGCATATTCAGCGCCGGCGGGCAGTCGATGAGGATCACGTCGAAATTCTCGCGCACGGGTTTCAATGCATTGCGCAATTTAAACTCGCGGCCGGTGATCATGCCGAGCAGCCGGACCTCGGCGGCCGTGAGGTCTTGATTCGACGGCATCAACATGAAACCGCCGTATTCAACCGGCACCAAGGCTTCCATCGCGGTGCAATCCCCCAACAGCACATCGCAGCTGGTGCGGGCTTGGGCATGCTTATCGATGCCGCATCCCATGGTGGCATTGCCTTGGGGATCGAGATCGATCAGCAGCACGCGCCGTTTGGTAGCCGACAGCGAGGCAGCCAGATTGACGGCGGTCGTGGTCTTTCCGACTCCGCCTTTTTGATTTGCAACTGCAATGACCCGCTTCATGACTTGCTCGATTTGGGCGGGGCCGCCTTGGGCCTGACGCACTTAAGTTCCACAAGGTGCCGCTCGTCGTCCATCCCGGGCAGCTTGAGCCGGTGCACCGCCAGCACGCGAAACGATTTGGGCAGGGCGGAAATTTCCTCGTCGGGTCTCTTTCCCTTCATCGCCAGCAGCCGCCCGTCCGGAGCGCATAAATGACCCGCATAGGCGGCAAAATCCGCCAAGGAGGACAGAGCCCGCGCCACCACTGTATCGAAAAGTTCGATCGGCCTATAGTTTTCCGCGCGGGAGTGCACGACTTGAACATTGCCGCACCCCAGGCCTGTCGCGGTTTGCTCGACGAATCTGGCCTTTTTGCCGGTGGCCTCGACCAGGGTGAAACGGCGCGCCGGATTGACCATGGCCAGCGGCAGCCCCGGAAAGCCCGCCCCGGTACCGATATCGGCCACACGGTTGCCGCGCAGGTAGGGCTGCAGGCTGAGACTGTCGAGGATGTGCTTGTGCAGCATCCCCTGGCGGTCGCGAATCGCGGTCAGATTGAATTGCGCGTTGCCGAGTTCCAGTCGGTCCAGCAGACGCAGCAGCCGCTCGCCGCCCTCGTGGTCTAAGGCGACACCCATGTCCCTCGCCCCCGCGATCAGCACTTCGCGCTCGGACTCTCGAGTCACTGAAGAGCTGCTCAAGGAGCGGGTGGGCTGTCGAGAGTGATGGACAAGACTTGTTCCTCTGGAGGGCCTTGCGCGTGAGCGGGATCCGCCTCGAAATGACCGCTGTAATGGATGGCGCCATCGGCCCCCTCGCAAGCCGTGGGACTTTGGGCGGCGTCACCGCTGGCGCCGGCGCCCTGCGCCCCGGGACTCGCGGTCGTCGGTGTCGTTTGCTTCGACCATCGAGCACAGGCCGCGGCGAATACCGCAGGCGCTTCGACGGCGGTCAAGCGCACGGAAGCTTGAACTCGAGACAGGCGATCTTGTTTGAAGCACAGCAAGTATTCCTCGGGACTGCGCCCGACGAAACGAGGCGGCGGCGTACCGCCCGCGTAGCACTCCGCCTCATCCGCGGCGGCGGCGCCATGCGCCTCGTCTCGAAACAACAGCACCTCGTGAAGCGTCAAGGGAACATCCTTGAGTGCGCTGCCGAACGGCGCGATGAGCAAACCGTGCCAATCGTAAGACGCATCGCTGAGCGCTGGCGATTGCGGCGGCAGCGGTGGCGCGCGATCCGGCGGCGTTGACCGGGGCGACGAAGCGTGACAGCCGGCCAGACTCGCCAGCAACGCGGCGATCAGCCCGATTGCTACGGTAGCGGCGATTCGAAACTCGCCGAATCGAGTTGCGCCATCCACGCTCTGCCGGAATTCGCTGCGCGCCTTGGGGTCACAGGCATGGATGTCGTTCATTCAAACCACCGCCAAACTGCTCGCGAGTTGCTCGAGTTCGGTCACTGCGTCGGGATCCTGCGGCCGTTCGCGCTCGAGAACTCGCCGCAACGCCTGTACCGCGATCTCCTTCAGTTTGACGCAGGCGCTGGCATAATGAATCCGCCAATCAGAGATCAATTCATGCTCGAATATCTCATAGTCGCGATTGTTGACGATGGCGTCGAGAACCATCGCGCACACCGCGAGTTGCTGTACCCGACTCCAAGGCAGGAAAGGTGCGGAACAGCCTTCGGCGAAGCAACGGCGCAGATAGGCGGGTGGATCCGCGCTCGCAATGTCGTCCAGCAGATCGGCGACATCGTAGGACTTGACCAGGTGTTCGTAGTTTGCCATCCGGCTCATTATCGCCGACGTGTGAGAACATAGGAATTATGACTCGAATATATATATTGCTGCTGCTGGCGGCAGCCGTGCTGTTCGGCACGCCGGTTCTGGGGCTGACGCGGGTTGAGCGCGGCAATTTGATGTTCGACAACATCCCGGAAGCTCCGGCCGGCTCGAACGAGAGGCTGGATGCCTATTTGAGTGCGCGGCAAGCCACTCCGCTCGGCTTCTCGCCCAACGGTCAATTGTTGATCAGCACTCGTTTCGGCGATGTCGACCAACTGCATCTCGTGGAGCGGCCCATGGGCGAACGCCGCCAGCTCACGTTTTTGCGCGAACCGATCACCCAGGCCGCGTTTTCACCCGACCCCGGCCGCAGCGCCTATGTGTACCTCGAGGACTTCGCAGGCAACGAAAACGCGCAACTCTATTACCAGCGGCTAGGAGATCCCCTGCCCAAGCTATTGACCGACGGAAAGTCCTTGAACGGCAGCCCCGTATGGTCGAACACGGGACGCGAGGTCGCGTTCTTCAGCACCGCCCGAGATGGGGTGAATGCGGACATCGACGTCGCCGATCCCGAGGCGGGTTCACTGCCGAGGCTGGCCGTCACGGGAGACGGGGGCGCGTGGTATCCGCTCGATTGGTCGCCGGATGATCGCAAGCTCCTGGTGCTGAAATATGTCTCGGTCTCCGAAGCCTATTTGTATGTAGTGGATTTGGGCACGGGGCAAAAGCGGGAGGTCGAGCCGACACCGTCCAAGGTGGGCATTGTCGGGGCTAAATTTTCCCGCGACGGTCAGGGCGTATATCTGATTTCGGACCGTGACGGCGAGTTCGCACAGCTGCGCTACGTCAATCTCTTCAGCGGCGAGAAGACGGTGATTTCAGGCCATCTTTCCGGGGATGTGGAGGAGCTGGCCCTGTCGCGCGACGGTCATTACCTGGCCTATGTGAGCAACGAGGCAGGGATGGACAAGCTCAACCTACTCGACCTGCGCACGCACCAGGATCTGATCCCGCCCAAGCTTCCCGGAGCGGGCATCATCGAGCGGTTGAGTTTCGACGCGCAGGGCAATCGCTTGGGCCTAGGATTCGCGGCGCCCAATCACCCGCGCGACGCCTATGTGCTGGACGTAGCCACCAATCATCTGGAGTCGTGGACCCATAGTGAAGCGGGCGCGGTGGATCTGGCGAAGTTCGTGATGCCGCGGTTGGTACGCTATCCGACGTTCGACCGGTCGGACGGAGCTGAGCGTCAGGTTCCGGTCTACATTTACGAACCATCGACTCCGGGTCCGCATCCGGTACTGATCACATTGCACGGCGGACCTGAATCGCAATTCCGCCCGGGCTTCGATCCGTGGATTCAGTACCTCGTCAACGAACTCGGGTTTGCCGTGGTGGCGCCCAATGTGCGCGGATCGGTCGGTTATGGAAAGAACTACTCCTCGCTCGACAATGGCACGCTGCGCGAGGACGCGGTGAAAGACGTCGGGGCCTTACTCGTGTGGCTCAGCCTGCAGAGCGCGTATGACGCAAAGCACTTCGTGGTTTCTGGCGACTCCTACGGCGGCTATTTGGCGCTCGCGACGCTGGTCAATTTCGGCGACCGGCTGCGGGGCGCCGTCGACATGTCGGGCATTACTGACTTTACGAGCTTTTTGAGCAATGGGGCCGCCTACCGGCAGAGTCAGCGCCGGGCAGAATACGGCGACGAACGCGACCCGGACATGAAAGCGTTTCTTCGGCGCATTTCGCCACTGACGAACGCGGAGCGTATATCGCGGCCCGTGCTCATCGTGCAGGGAAAGAACGATCCTCAGGTTCCCTCGAGCGAGGCCGAACAGCTACTTTACCGGTTGCGCAGCAAGGGCGATGAAGTCTGGTATTTGCAGGCCGGCGACGAGGGTCACGCGTTTCGGAAAAAGCCGAATCGCGACGCCTACTACAGAACCTTCGCCCAATTTCTGGTCACGTTGGGCAAATGATAAAGACGGCCCTGATTAAGGTCGGCGATGCAGCCACCGCCCCACCGGCTGTCGGTTCGGCGTTACTTGCTGTCAGTAGACGCCGTGGCCAAGGGTGAGGCCTGGCTGGCAAAATACTTCGCGGCGATCTTGACGTCTTCGTCGCTGGTGAGCAGCCGCGCCATGCCGTCCATGATGACGTTCTTGCGGCGGCCGTTGCGATAGGCGGTCAAGGACTGTTCCAAGTAATCGACGTGCTGGCCCGCGAGCACGGCCGGTTTCGGTGTCAGCGGCGCTTCGACGCCCAGACCGTTCTCTCCGTGACAGGCGACGCAGGCGGTCACTTGTGTCGGGACCTTTCCGTTCACGGCGGTGCTCGGCTTGGTGGGTTCAGGGCCCTGCAGATAGGCCGCAATGTCTTCTATGTCTTGATCGGACAGCGATGCGGCCTGCGCGTGCATGGTGGCATGCGGCCGCTCGCCGCTGCGGTATTCCTGCAGCGCGGCCACGATGTAGGAGGCGTGCTGGTGGCGCAGCTTGGGGACGCTGTAGTCCGGATAGGCATTGCGGTAGTTATCGATGCCGTGGCAGCCGTAACACGTGTAGAACTTCTTCTCCCCCTCCGTCGGATTGCCCGCCGCCTGCGCGCCAAGAGACCAACTCAAGCTCAACGCCGTGCTTGCGAGCCACGCCAGGCCATTCAATCGAGAAAGCATCTAGTTCTCCGAGGCGCTTAGGTTCAAATAGTGGGCTGATGTTAAAGAGTGGGCGGACAAAATGCCACTCGCGCGAGCGGCGGGAAAGGAATCGCCGGTGTAGGCCTACTCCAGAGCGTCCGCTAAGTCCTGCAAAAAAGTGGGATCCGTCGGTTTGGTTCCGGCAGGATAGCGGCAAACCACCCGCCCACCCCGGTCGATCAGGAATTTCTCGAAATTCCAGCCAATATCTCCGGGAAAGCCATTGTCCTTGGCGGTCAACCAGGCGTACAGGGCATGCCGCCGGGCGCCGTTGACGTCTATTTTCGCCGCCAAAGGAAAGGTCACTCCATAGGTGAGGGAGCAAAAGCGTTGAATGGCGGCTTCGGTACCCGGTTCCTGCGCGCCGAATTGATTGCAGGGGAATCCCACGACCGTGAAATTCTGGTCCTTGAGCTCCTGGTAGAGCTCTTCCAGGCCTGCATATTGCGGCGTGTAACCGCACTGACTGGCGACATTCACCGCTAATGCCACCTTGCCGCGCAGGGGCGCGAGAATATTGTCGGTGCCGTCGATGCCTCGTACCTTGAACTCGTAGAAATCCGTCATGGCGCGATCTGATTTTGATCCTTGGATAAGTCCTTACTGTAAACGACGTTCTCGGGGTTGTCTCGCCAGCCTCTGACTTGAGGGCTCACCAGGTGCTTGGCTACGTAGAAATACAGGGGGATGAGCGGCTGATCGGCCATCATGACCCGTTCGGCGTCCTCGAGCAGCGCGCGCCGCTTGCCGGCGTCGACTTCATTCGCCGCGCGCGACAAAAGATCATCGTAGGCCGCGTTGGAGTAGTGCGGTAGATTGATGCCGAAGCCGGTCCGCAACACCTGTAAGAATCCGTAGGCATCGTCGTAATCGGCAAGCCAGCTCGCGCGAAACACTTGGGTCACATTGCCGCGATCGATGTCCTGCAGCAGCACTTTGAACTCTTCGGCACGCAGAGTCGTATCTACCCCCAAGGCCTCCTTCCACATGCGGGCGACCGCGACCGCGATGCGACCGTGCAGTTCATTGCTGTTATAGCGCAGTTCGATGGCCGGCGGAGCCTGCAGCAGCCCGGCATCGGCCAGGAGCCGACGGGCCTGCGCGATTCGCCGCGGCATGGTCCAGCCGGCGTACTCCGGCAAGGGCGGCGTATAGTTGAAGGTCTGAGGCGGCACGAAGCTGTAGGCCGGCGACTCACCCGTGCCCGTCACCGCCTGCACCAGGCGCTCTCGGTCGATCACCATCGAGAGCGCCCGACGTAGCGCAATCGACTTGTCGAACGGGGCGTGGCGCAAGTTCAATCCCAGGTAGTACACACCGAGCTGCGGCGCGATGTGCAATTCCGGCCCCATGTGTTGCTTGATCCACGTGTATTGGGCTCCGGGAATGGTGGACGTCACATCCAGAGCACCGGATCTAAACGCGCGCAATTCCGCCGCCGGTTCTGTAATCGAGTAATACTCGACGCCATCGATCCGAGTCGCTGCGTCGTTCCAATAGTGACGATTGCGCATGGCGACCAGATGCGAGCCAAAGTCCCAGCGCGTCAGGACGAACGCGCCGTTCGACACCATGACGCCCGGCTTGGCAAAAGCTCGTCCGTGCTGCTCGAGAGACGCGCGATTAATCGGAAACGTCGCCGGATGCGCCAATAGCGCCAAGAAATAAGGCGTCGGCCGTGTCAGCTGCACCACCAGCGTAGCGGGACCCTGCGCATGCGCACCCAGTGTCGACGGGGCCGCCAAGCCGGCGGCAATCTGCTCCGCGCCTCGCACGGAAGCCAACAGCTGCGAATATTGCGCTCCCGTGCGAGGGTCCACCAAACGTCGCCACGCAGAGGCGAAATCCTCGGCGACCACGGGCTCGCCGTTGGACCAACGGGCGGCCGCGCGCAAATGAAATCGGTAAGTCAATCCGTCCTGGGAAATCAGGCATTGATCCGCGGCCGCCAACCGGGGCGCCCCATCAGGGCCGATGTCAGTCAGGCCCTCATACACGTCACGCAGCAGTGTCAGTGCCGCTTCGGAGCGGGCGCCGTGAGGATCGAGGGTCTCCGGTTCCGCACCATTGCCGCGGCGCAGGATCACGGTCTGCGTTGGCGGCGGCCCCTGGCTGGGGCGTCCGAGCAAGACGGCAGCGACGCCAGCCAGCGCCGCAAGGACCGACACCACCATCCAACGCCTGGCCGAGAGAACGCGCAGCACCTGCAACGCGGCGCCGAACCTCAAGCGGCGCGGTCGCGCTTCTTGAGATGCACCAGCAGCAGCGATACCGCGGCCGGCGTAAGGCCGGGGATTCGCGCCGCCTGGCCGAGAGTTTCGGGACGCACGTCTCGCAGGCGCTGCCGGGCCTCGTTCGACAATCCATTGACGTCGCCGTAATCGATATTCTCCGGCAGGCGCAATTCTTCGTTGCGCGATTGCCGCTCGATTTCCTCGTTCTGGCGTTGCAGATATCCCGAGTATTTCGCTTGAACATCGACTTGCATTTTTACTTGCTCGACCAGGCGTTGGTCGCTGCGCCATCGGCTGTCGGGCGCATTCGCCCCGGCGGCCGCGCTCGGCGGCGCGTGCTCGTCCGTGGGCGGCAAGATGGCCGCCCACGGAGCAACGTGGTACAGGTCATCGTAAGACAGCTCCGGGCGTCGCAATAAATCCAAGGCATGCGTTTCGCGCGACAGGGGTGATCCCAGTTTGGCGAGCAATCCCGCATCGACGTCGGCGGGATGCACGATTGCCACGGCCAGGCGCAACATTTCGGCGCTGACGGCGTTTCGCTTGCACTGGAAAAACTCCCATCGGGCATCGTCAACCAGGCCGAGCTCACGGCCTCGCGCGGTGAGGCGCAGATCCGCATTGTCTTCGCGCAGGCTGAGCCGGTACTCGGCGCGGCTGGTGAACATCCGGTAAGGCTCCGGCGCGCCGCGCGTAATCAAATCATCGACCAACACGCCGATGTAGGCTTCGCTGCGTTTCGGGCACCACGCTTCGCGTTCATCGACCGACAGAGCCGCGTTGCTGCCGGCGAGCAGGCCTTGCGCCGCGGCCTCTTCATACCCGGTGGTACCGTTGATCTGGCCGGCAAAAAACAAGCCCGAGAGAAATTTACTCTCCAAACTGTACTTCAGATCGCGAGGATCGAAGAAATCGTATTCGATGGCGTAGCCCGGACGCGTGATGTGCGCGTGCTCGAATCCTGCGATGGTTCGCACGAACTCGTGCTGCACGTCGAAGGGCAGGCTGGTCGATATGCCGTTGGGATAAATCTCGTGAGTCTCCAAGCCCTCGGGCTCGACGAAGATCTGATGGGAAGTTTTATCCGCGAATCGCACCACCTTGTCTTCCACGGACGGGCAATAACGCGGGCCCACGCCCTCGATCAACCCCGTGAACATCGGCGAGCGATCCGCGGCGCGGCGAATGATGTCGTGGGTACGCTCGTTGGTGGCCGTGATGTGACAGGGTAGCTGTCTCGGGTGCATGTCCCGAGTTCCAAGATAAGAGAAAATCGGCCGCGGTTCATCGCCGTGCTGTTCACGCATCACGGAGAAGTCGATGCTGCGGCCGTCGATGCGCGGCGGCGTGCCGGTTTTCAGACGGCCGACGCGCAGATTCAGTTCACGTAGACGCGCCGCCAGATTCGTCGAGGGGGGATCGCCCGCACGGCCGCCGCCATGACTTTCGAGACCGACGTGGATTCTTCCCGCCAAGAAAGTGCCGACGGTCAAAACGATGGCCCGCGCGCGAAACTCAATGCCGCTCTGAGTGACCACACCGACCACGCGCTCGCCCTCGACGGTCAGATCGGACACTTCTTGTTGGAACAGCGTGAGATTCGTCTGTGTCTCGAGCAGGCGGCGAATCGCCCGCTTATAGAGTTGCCGATCGGCTTGCGCGCGAGTGGCGCGCACCGCAGGTCCTTTGCTGGCGTTCAATGTGCGGAACTGAATGCCGGCCTGGTCGGTGGCGAACGCCATCGCGCCCCCCAGGGCCTCGATTTCCTTCACCAGATGGCCCTTGCCGATACCGCCGATGGCCGGATTGCAGCTCATCTGACCCAGCGTCTCGATATTGTGCGTGAGCAGCAGCGTACGACGGCCCATGCGCGCAGCCGCGAGCGCAGCTTCGGTGCCGGCATGCCCGCCGCCGATTACGATGACTTCGTATTCCTTGTCGAAACGCATCACGCTGAATCCGCTGGATTTTTCCGCAAGGCGCGTACTCTAGTCGGCTGGCCGTCAAAGCACCAGGGGTAGCGCCCTCTAACGATCGACAGCAAGGGCCATAAGAATCTCCCGCCATTAGCCATTTTTATGGAGTAGTGATCGCCCAATAGGCATGTTTATAGAACAATAAGAATACTCTCGCTATCCGATGTTAATGTTCGTCGATTTCAATGAGGTGATAAATGCGCCGGCGGCAGCTCCTCGGAAGATTATTGACACTCCCGCTCGTCTGTACACCCAACCTCTGGCCCGAACGGAGCCTCGCGATTCAGCCCATCCGCCGAGTGCGTCCGGGTGATGCGGGATGGCCGTCGGTAGCGGAGTGGAATCGCTTGAAGGAAGCCGCCGGCGGACGACTGATCAAGCTGGAGTCACCGTTCGATGGCTGCACTGCTTCGCCCGTAGCAGATAGTTGCGCGAAGGCGCTTCGGCAAATCGGGAATCCGTATTTCATCGGCGACGAGCCGGCGTTGACTCAGGCAAGCGGGTGGGTCGACGCCTGGACGTCGCAGCCGAGCGCCTACGCCATCGCGGCCCGCTCGACTGCCGACGTCGTAGCTGCGGTCAATTTCGCTCGCCGCCGCAACCTACGACTAGTGGTCAAGGGCGGCGGTCACGGCTACCAGGGCACGTCCAATTCACCGGATTCGTTGCTGGTATGGACCCGCGGAATGAATGACGCGAACGTGCTCGATGCCTTCGTCGCGCAGGGTTGCAAGGTTGCGCAGCCCGCGGTGACTCTCGGGTCCGGTGCAATGTGGGCGGACGCCTACGACGCAGTGACGACTCGCGGCGGGCGTTACGTGCAGGGAGGGGGTTGCAGGACAGTTGGCGTCGCCGGCCTGGTGCAAGGCGGCGGCTTCGGCAGTTGGTCGAAGCGCTACGGCACTGCGGCGGCGAGCTTGTTGGAAGCGGAGATCGTGACCGCCGATGGCGTGGTGCGAGTTGTCAACGAGTGTCTGCACCCGGATCTGTTTTGGGCGATCAAGGGCGGTGGGGGCGGTACCTTCGGCGTCCTCACGCGGCTCACTCTGCGTTTGCACGAGCTGCCCGAGTACTTTGGCCAAGTGGCCGCCATGATCCAGGCATCGTCGGACGATGCCTACCGCGCCTTGATCGCCAAGGCTCTCGGCTTCTACCAAAGCGACTTGAGCAAGCCCCATTGGGGCGAAAAGATGGGATTCCGGCCTGGGAATCGCTTGGAAATCTCCATGCTGTTCCAAGGGCTGGATCCGCAGCAGGCACAGAACACTTGGGCACCGTTTTTCGATTGGGTCCGCGCGAGCGCAGAATACTCATTCGTTCAGGAAGTAAGAGTTTTGGGCGTTCCGGCCAGGCAGTTCTGGGACGCCGACTTTCTGCAACACCAGGCGCCGGGCGTGGTCATGCGAGACGAGCGTCCCGGCGCGCCATCCCACCATGCCTATTGGGCGGCAAACATCGACGAGGCCGGCCAATTACTGCATGCCTACAAATCCGCATGGCTGCCGGCAACGCTGCTGCATCCTGCAAAACTGCCGTCGCTGGTCGATGCGGTATTCGCCAGCTCTCGCCATTGGGGGTGGGCACTTCACTTCAACAAGGGTTTGGCAGGAGCGCCGGCAGAGCAAATCGCCGCCGCAAGGGGTACGGCGATGAATCCCGATGTGTTGGATGCATTCGCGCTGGCCATCATTGCGAGCAACGGCGCTCCAGCGTATCCCGGCATGCCCGGGCCTGGACCGGATTTGGCACAGGCACGCAATGCTGCCGGCCTGGTCGGCAAGGCGATGGACGAGCTACTGAAAGTCGCACCCGGCGCGGGGGCCTATGTGTCCGAGAGTGACTATTTCCAAGAAGATTGGCAGAAGGCTTTCTGGGGCACCCGCTACCCCCGGCTTGCTGCCATCAAACGCAAGTACGACCCGGAGGGTCTGTTCTTCGTGCACCACGGCGTCGGCAGCGAGTCTTGGAGTGCCAACGGATTCGAACGCGTGGGCTTGCACGGGCGCGGGAACCTTTCACCCGCGCCTGGGTGATCGCCGCCACATTGACCGGCATGATGGTTGTGCGATCAAGTATTGAGGCGAATCCTTTATGACGTTGCCGCGGCAACGCGAGCGCACTACTCCACCGCGACCGCAATGCCGGCAAACTTCCCGGCCCAGGCCTTAGGCCCGGAGTCGTGCACCGACACCCCGTCTGAGCTCACGGCGACGGTGGCCGGCATGTCGCGTACTTCGAATTCGTACACCGCCTCCATGCCCAACTCGGGGAAGGCGACTATGCGGCTGCCGCGAATGGCGTTGGAAACGAGGAAGGCGGCGCCGCCCACCGCAATCAAGTAGGCGGAGCGATGCTTGGCGATGGATGCGACAGTGTCGGGGCCGCGCTCGGCCTTTCCGACCATGGCCAGCAAGCCGCCTTTGCCCAGCATGGTGTCCGTAAATCGATCCATGCGATTCGCGGTGGTAGGCCCCGCGGGTCCGACCACTTCCGTGCCCACCGGATCGACCGGCCCTACGTAGTAAATGACTCGGCCGTGAAAATCCAAGCCCTCGGGTAGCGGCTGACCCGCATCCAGCAAGGCGCAGATGCGCTTGTGAGCCGCGTCGCGGCCAGTCAGCAGCTTGCCCGACAGCAACAGGCGCTCGCCGGGTTTCCAGGTGGCGATTTCGGCCTGCGTCAGACCGTCGAGCGAGACTCGTCGCGCGCCCGCGTCCGGTGCCCATTGCACCTTCGGCCACAGATCCAGGTTAGGCGGTTCGAGAACCGCGGGGCCGGAGCCATCCAGCGTGAAATGGATATGGCGGGTGGCGGCGCAATTGGGGATCAGCGCCACGGGCAGCGAGGCCGCATGCGTCGGGTAATCGAGTACCTTCACGTCGAGTACGGTGGTCAACCCGCCGAGACCTTGCGCGCCGATACCGAGCGCATTCACCCGCTGGAATATTTCCAGGCGCAGTTCTTCCAACTTGGAATTCGCACCGCGCGCCAGCAGCTCGCCGATATCGATGGGCTCCATCAGCGATTGCTTCGCCAGCAGCATGGCCTTCTCCGCGCTGCCGCCTATACCTAAGCCCAGCATTCCGGGCGGACACCAGCCGGCCCCCATGTCCGGAACCATTTCCAACACCCAATCGGCCACTGAATCGGAGGGATTCAACATGGCGAACATGGATTTGTTTTCGGAACCACCCCCCTTCGCGGCCACGGTGATCTCGAGTTGATCGCCCGGAACGAGTTCGGTGTGGATCACCGCCGGTGTGTTGTCGCGGGTGTTGGAGCGCTTGAACGCGGGATCCGAGACGATGGAGGCACGCAATTTGTTGTCGGGATCGAGATAGGCCCGCCGCACACCTTCGTTGATCATGGCCGGAAGATCGAGGGTCGCGTCCCAGCGCACGCCCATTCCCACTTTCACGAATACCACCACAATGCCGGTGTCCTGGCATATGGGCCGATGCCCTTCGGCGCACATGCGCGAATTGGTGAGTATCTGCGCGATGGCGTCGCGCGCAGAGGGACTCTGCTCCCTGTCGTAGGCACGGCCCATGGCCTGTACGAAATCGGGTGTGTGGTAGTAAGAAATGTATTGCAGGGCGTCGGCAACGCTGGCAATCACATCGGCTTCGCGAATCACGGTCATGGCAACCTTCGAGTAAAGACCAACTGGGCCGCAAATCTACCAAGTCGCGGGCGGCGGTAGGTAGCGAATCCCCTACAATCGGACGAAATCGGAGACTTGCATGCCTGTCACACGGAACACTCTCGTTTCGAGCACCTTCGGGAGTGTCCGGCTTGGCGTTTTTTTTGCCGCGTCTCTGGGAATACTGACCGCCGCCACCGTACTGCCCGGCGCTACGCAACCCGCGGTCGCCGCTGCCGTCGCGCCCGAGGCGGCGCCCGCCTCATGGCCCAGGCTGTCCGTGCCCCTGCACGAATGCCGCCTCGAGCACCCCCTGCGGTTGGCATCGATTGCGGCGCGTTGCGGCGTGTTGAAAGTGCCCGAAGATCGAGCGCTGCCCGGCGGCGCTACCGTCGATCTCAGCATTGCGCTGGTGCCAGCGCTCAATCGGCGCGCGACGGCAGCGCCTCTATTTCTACTGGCCGGTGGCCCTGGGCAAGGCGCCACGGCCATGTACGCCAGCTACGCGGCCGCGTTCGCCCGGGTGAATCGCAACCATGACCTGGTGCTGGTGGACCAACGCGGCACCGGGAAATCGGCGCCGCTATCCTGCGATTACGTGGATGACTGGCAGGCGCCGGATGATGCCATGCGGGCTCTGCGGCAGGCGACCGTGACCTGCCTGCATAAGTACGGCGATCGGGTCCGCTTCTATACCAGCCGTAACGCGGTGGCCGATCTGGACGCCGTGCGACGGGCGCTGGGCTATGCTGCCATCGATCTATATGCCGTGTCCTATGGCACGCGGGTCGCGCAACTCTACATGCGGCGGTTCCCCACGGCAGTTCATGCGGCGATCTTGGATGGGGTGACGTTTCCGGAACAGGCCATTGGACCGGATACGCCCTTGGATGGTCAGCGGGCTTTGGATCTGATCATGGCCCGCTGCAAGGCCTCGTCCGATTGCAAAGCGGCCTACCCTGAGTTGCAGCAGGATCTCGACAGCTTGCGCAGTCAATTCGGGCCGCAGAAATCCATGATCACCCTGGATGACCCCAACAGCGGCCTGCCGCTCAAGATCGAGTTCAACCGCGCCATGCTGAACGCCAGCTTGAGATTTCTGTCTTATAGCGCCACTCAGGCGTCGCTGCTTCCCACACTTATACATCGAGCGGCAAAGGGAGAACTCGCACCGCTCGCTGCTCAAACCGTCATGACCGCCAGGCAGGTCGGCGACCAGCTGGCGAGCGGCATGCAGAACAGCGTCATTTGCAGTGAGGACGTGCCGTTTTTTATCTCCTCCCGCATCGACGCTTCGGCGATTTCACGGACCTACCAGGG
>Ga0302320_10018170_pt1 | contig 14203 bp, 11 predicted proteins | sample Bog_T0_3_FD_202130 | JGI IMG/M metagenome (GOLD analysis project Ga0302320, IMG submission 202130) | Peat permafrost microbial communities from Stordalen Mire near Abisko, Sweden - Bog_T0_3 | ecosystem: Environmental > Terrestrial > Soil > Wetlands > Peat | place: Sweden: Abisko, Stordalen Mire... | reverse complement strand
ATTTGAGGGTCATTAAAATTTATTTTATAAACCCTTGCATCATGAAATCCTTTTGAAATGTGCTCCGAAGTTTATCAAAAGAATATATCAAATTATGCTTGATTTTTATATTAAAGAAAGAGATCGCATTCGTTAAAGGAAGAATATTTTTGATGATAGATTCATAATGGAAATTTTCTCTCGCAATATGTAGTTGGACAAATGTTTCTTTTTTTTTTGATCTTAGTAGATTTTTCAAGATAAAGCTAAGAACTTTAATCTTTATTTGTATCTCTCCAACTTTCTTTTTTTTTTGGAGAGGGATTGTAAATCTTCTTTTCCATTTATTTAGCGTCTTTTTCAATAAATTTTTTGTAAAACAAGATAAACACTTTTTAAAGATTTCTAAATGTCTAGGTTTAAAACATTTTTCATCAAGCTTTCTGTCTCTTGGAAAAGTGAATTCAATTATGGTATTGGCTATATTAACGGATGATTCATTCAAATTCAGTTTTTGTGATGATAAAAAATCATTTCCTCCAAAAAAAAGGAGATGGGAATCACCTAATGAAAAAAAAGAAATTTTTATCTGCGTTTTTTCTCACTACTTTTTGTAAACTCAAAAGAATTGCTCATCTCTTTGATTTTTGAAGTTTGTTTCTTAAATAACATGTTTAGCAATTAAGTTTGCTAAATTTTACTTTATTTAATAGTGGAGAACTGAGAGAAGCTCTTAAAATCTGTGATGAACAAGTGTTATTGAAAAGAAAGGGGTTTGAAGATAGTTGAGTTTTTTCGTTTCTTTCTTCAAAAGAGTTGTTATTAGTTTTCATTGAATTTAAAAAGAATTTAAAAAAAAAAAAATTAAAAGTATTTTTTTTATACATGTACAAAAAGCTTGATAATTTTTTGAATTTTTTTGTTATTAAAATGAATATATTATTTAATATTCTGAGTTGAAGCTCTCGAATTAAATAAGTTTTCCTAAAATATTACAAAAAATACGTAATTTAATCTCATGAATTCGGATAATTTGAAGCAAATATTAAATTCTGATAAAAGGAAAAACCCATCATATAAATTAAACTTCTTTTTAATTAAAAAAATAAAATAACACATCGTTTCTTATCTCTGATGAATCCGGAACAAAATCCCCTGATTACCTATATCATTTCACAAAATTCGGATAATTTCCAAAAAGATCTTCTCATTTCAAGGCAAAAATGCCAAGGTTTGTTAGAAGCTCTTTCCAAAGATCCTCTCAAAAAAATCATTTGCATAACATCCGGAGGCACTTCGATTCCGCTTGAAAAAAACACAGTTCGTATGATTGAGAACTTTTCAACAGGGCAACGTGGTGCTTTGTCAGCCGAATTTTTTTTGAAATCTGGTTTTTTTGTGATTTTTTTATATCGCACTAATTCCAAATTTCCTTTTCTTTGGAAATATGCAATGAAGGATATTTTCGATAATTTTGATGATGAAATAGCTTGCATTAAGACCGAGCGATTTCTTGAGGATTTAGAAAATTATTCAAAATATAAAGATAAAATTTTGCCTTTGGAATATTGCACAGTTATGGAATATTTGGCCTTTAGCTTAATGATTGCTGAACTTTTTAAAGAATATCCCAATAGTGGAAACACAATGCTTTTTTTAGCAGCTGCCGTCAGTGATTTTTATATACCTGTGGAAAAAATGAGCATTCATAAAATTCAATCGAAGGAATTTTCTGCAGCAGGAAATAAAATCACAATCGAGTTAGAAACTGTCCCAAAAATAATGAAAATTTTAACAGAAATTACACCAAAAACAAAGATTGTCTCCTTCAAATTAGAAACTGATGAAAAAATCCTGAATGAAAAAGTTCATGAGTCATTCGTTAAATATAATGTCAATGCAATAGTTGGGAACATTTTGGAAAAAAGAAGGAAAGAAATATTTATTTATACGAAAAATAATGTTAAAAAGGTTGAAATTAAAGAAGAGAAATTTGATTGGATTGAAGAAATGTTGGTGAAGGAGATTATTGGATTATTTTGGAACTGATATCAGCTGATTGTTAATAATTAAAAATTTAAAATTTTCATTTTTGTCAAATAAACCCAATATTAAAACGTTATTTTGACATTATACAAAAAATAACATGTTTTTCACTTTTGATGTTTTTTAAAAAGAAAAAATGATCGAAAATCAGTCTTATCAACAAAACACAAAGAAAGATTAACTATAAACAATACAGAGTATAAATATATGTGCAAGCTTGAGATTTCATTCCATATTATCTGATGATGTTCTCGTCTTAAAAATCAATCAATCAACCAATTTAATTTTTGTTATATAAATCTGAAGTTTTTAGAAGGTCTAGGCTTTTTGTTCTGATTATTGAGATTTTGTATCAATTTTTCGACTGGGTTTTCATCAGCAAATACACAGAACCTCATAGTTCTTTCTGTATCACTGAGAACTTCATTCAAATAAAAAGATCTAGGTTTTACATTTTCTTCACTTGACTTTTTTTTTTGTTTTTCCTTTGGTGAATCCATAATTGAATTGAAAGATTTCACGCCAGGACTTAAAAGGCAATAAGAGTTTTCACTTGTTCCATTGGTCTGAATAAATAATGAATTGACGGAATTCAAAGCAAAATTCATAAAATTTTGAGAGGAGCCATTTGACATTATTTTCAATGTTCCATTATTTTTACTATCAAGCTCGGAATCTAATCTGGATTGTAGTTGACTTTCAATTTCACTTTTTATTTTTTTCGGCTTCATAATTGAACTTTTACCATAATTCCCCTTTACTTCTTCTAGAATTTCTTTAAAATGAGGTTTGAGCCAAACGTGACCTATGACTTTAGAAAGAGGCAATCTCTCGTTTGGATCTTTAACAGTGAGATCATAAACTAATCTTCGAATGGAATCATCGATATTTGTCCAATCAGCTTTTTTGTAAAGTATCACATTTTGTTTATTTTTATTCAAAATTTCCTTCGCATCTTTCCCTTTAAAAGGGGATTTCTTCGTTAACCTAGATAATTTTATAGAAATTAACTAAAATGAGGGCAATTACATCATAAAAAGAATTATTCCTAAACTATAAACATCAACTCTTTCATCATATCCTTTATTCAGGAAAATTTCTGGAGCCATGTATCCGGGGGTTCCACATTTAACATTAATGGTTCTATCTAAATAATCTTCAGCAAGACTGAAGTCTGCAATTTTAACTTCTTTAAATTCAATAACATCGGTCAGAAGAATGTTTTCTGGCTTTATGTCTCTATGCATTATATATTTGGAATGTAAAAATCGTAAGCCTTTCACAATTTGAGAGAAAATTCCTGCGAGAGTTTCAAGAGGAATTGGATTGAGCTTGGATTTCTTGATTAATTGATAAAGATCACCGCCTTCTACATATTCAAAAATCAAGACTAATTCCAAAATGGAATCATAAATTTCATATAGTTTTATTATATGCTGATTTTTTGGCAAGGCCTTCAGGATTTTTACTTCATTATATACATATTGTTTTTGTGATTCAAACTTTTGGTCTTTTATCATTATTTTTGCAGCAAAAAACAATCCATTTTCTACAGATTTCACCTTGTACACCTTTGCAAAATGACCTTTCCCGAGCATGGAATTTCTCTCATATCGAGACTCAAAATCATTGGAAACACAATATAATCTCAAAATGCGGACCCAAGCCTTGATTTGATTGGAATCCTTATGAGAAAATTCATGGTATTTTCCAAATTTTTCCAAACGGAAAGCAGGAATTGGCTTTTTAGAGAGTAGATCATAAGTATCAATATTAATAAGCTTCAAAAAACTCATTAAATCGTAATATCCTTTTGGAATTTTGGGGTTTTTCGGTGAGAAATACACTAATTTTCTATCAAGAAGTTTGAAATATTTTGTTATTATTATTCCGGGAGCTGGCTTTAAAGTCAATTCACCTTCGTAAAGAATTTTCTTTTCCATATTAACATCTGATGCCAGACGGCAAGTCTTGCAAATTTCAAAACTTGAAGGGTTCGTGAAGGAAGGATCATCAAAAAAAGACATGCAATCGATGAATTATAACTATTTTTTTACTTAAAAAAAAAATAATAAATTAAAATATAAAAATTACTTTGTATTTGGCTAAAAAAAAAGACTTGCTTAGTTTTTTATATAATCAGTTTCTGTGAAAAAAAAATGAAAATGGAGATCATAATCCATTTCAATTGGAAGAAAAAGTTGAATATAAACATGTGAATTTTTTTGCTTTTTACATGCTTTGTCGCATTTCCTGAATGACAAATACTTTATTAATTCGCTTTTCATAAGAAAATATAATTAAAACTGACAAAGAAGAACAAGAAAGAAATGATATGAAAAAAAATCAAACCTTCGAATTTTATAAAATTTAATAGGAAATTTATTAATTTATGTTTTGTTATATTTCATTTTTTTTTTAACATAAACCCAATAATAACAACAAACATAAAAGATGGAAAAAAACACTAAAGAAATCGAACTCTGGTTGAAAAAAATTCAGGAAGAAGTCATTTATTTTCAAAATCTTTTGAACTATTTTTCTAATTTTAGATTCTTGTAGTAAAAAACTTCCTCAACAAGAAACATGATAATCTCTCCAAAGAAACGTTTTTGAAATTTGAAAATTTATACACCAAACTGTTAGAAGAGTTCAAGGTTTTTATTTAAAAGGAAAAAATACTATCTTTTTTTATTCATAGAAAACAGATTTAAATGTGAATGATCTTAAAATTCTGTATGGCACCCTTTTTCGCACAATAAAAAGAATGAAAAGAGACATAGAAAATAACATAAAATTCGAGAAAGCCGACCCTCAATCCTATTTTGAAAAGCTTAAAATTGAAAATAAGACGTTTATTCCTGTGACTTTGAACCTCGGCAAAACAGAAAAAATATCGAAATTTGGTATTAACTATTTATAACAATAACACAGTTAGAAATTTGGGGAAAATTGTAATTTTCATATTTTTTAGATTTCGATGTCGTGTCTGATTATCGCTTCGAAATTCTTGAATATTCAAATAAGGATCTCTGCATATTCGCTAATGAGATGTTCCAACATAAAGGACTTTTCAGTGAGTTTAACATTAACTCTGACATTTTGAGAAATCTTATCAATAATCTCTGCCGCAACTACAATGTTGTTCCATATCATCATTTTTCTCATGCTTTTTCTGTCTTCCAATTGCTCTTCCATTGTTATTGGGCATCTGACCTCAAAGTTTCTATTCAAAAATTCGACTTTTTCGCTAGTCTGATAGCCGCTTTGGCTCACGATTTGAATCATAAAGGAGTCAACAATGCATACAAAATCAAGAAAAAATCAGCTAAGTCATTACTTTATTCAGAACAAAGTGTTTTAGAAAATATGCATTCCTCCAAACTTTTCAATATTTTGAGGGATCCAAACATGGATATTACAAGCTCGATTCAAGATCCAGTTTGATTTTTTTTTTTTTCGAGGGGGGCGTGTTGTTATTAATGGTTCAAAGTTATCAAATAATTTTTTTTTAGATTCAGAAAAATTATTTGAAGAAATGCATTGTCACTTTTATTCTATCAACAGATATGGCAAAACATAACAAACTATTGGAAAAATTCAAGAAAAGAGTTGCAATCACCATATCAGCCACGAAGGAAAACAAAGAAAGTTTGATTGACTTTGCTTTTGATTTCAAAAATGTCAATGATAGGATAGTTGTTTAAAATAAAATAATTATAGAATGTAATTTTAAAAGAACGTCTTAAAAATAATGGTCCACGCCTGTGATATTGGAAATCCTCTGTTGCCATTCGACACTTATATGAATTGGAGTTATTTATTAGCGCAAGAATTTAATGAACAGGTTTATTTTTTCTTTATTCCATTTTAGAATAAATTTAAAAGACCATGAAAGAAGCCAAAAAAGGTCTTGATGTAACTGAAATGTTTAAATACATAGATTATAAGAAATACCTTGATGGTCAGCTGTTTTTTTCAAGTCGAATTATAAATCAATTAGATTTTGGTTTTAAATATTTTTTAGAAAATTTGGTTGCTCCATTATGGACTGAAATCACTCATTTTTTCCCACATTTAAAGCATTTGTTAGAATCCCTGCAAAAGAACATTAAAATATTGGAAACCCAGAAAAGTTCTCTCTAAATTAATTACATTTTATAATTTTTGGCTGGAATGAAAATTATTAATTTTGGTTAGAGAACTCTTAGTCAATTAACCATTGAATTTTCTAATATGCATTTTTTAAATTTGTAGTTTTTTTATTGTTAATAAAAACCAAATTTAATTATAAATTCATAAAAACAAATAATCACCTCTAAATTCGATTTTAATGATTTTGCATATTCGAGTCTCTTCCATTTTAATCCTTTTTAGCTTTTTCAAAATCCATCTTCTCAGTAAAAAATTTTTTGGGTTCGATTTTAAACAATTTTTCAGCTGAAATCCTTCTCTCCTCTGAATTTGATACAAATAACTTCCAAAATTCAGTTTGGACCATATACCCAACATCTTCTTCATATATTTCAGATTGTGGTCCTTATCAATTGGTTGGGGGAGTCGATATATTCGGTCAAGGAGCATTTATGAGTAAATATGTCACAGGTTTGCTTCCTCATTATGCATTAAATTTTCAGTTATTCTTGATGACTATAGATAATTGGGGTGCTTCTGATGCTTTTCAAATTGTAGTTGACTCTCAAATAATTTACCAATTCATCCCTGCAAACAATCCACAGGATTCCTTTTCATCAAGCCAATGCGGTTCTGCTTCTTTTAACGATTCAAGTATTCAAATTGATTTTAATTTGACACATAATAGTTCACAGTTCTTAGTGAAACTAACCAGCAATCTTCAAAAACCTGCTTCGCAAGCCTCTTGGGGAATCAGCCAATTGAATATTTCTTACTTTAGTTGTGATATAACGTGTAATACATGTAGCGACTTTTTTTCATATTCTTGTACTTCATGTTATAATCTGGCGATTCTAAGTCAAGGAATGTGCCAATGTTCAGCTGGGTATTACCTTAATATTCCTTCCCTTATTTGTACACAAATGCCATGTCTTTATTGTTCGCCTTGCTTTTCTACCTGTCAGACTTGCGCCAACAGCTCTTACCAAGATTGTTTGACTTGCATTGCAAATTTATATTTAGAGCCAAGTGGGGAATGTTCGGTGGTCTGCATAAGTCCATTTATTACGGACTCTGTGAACATGACTTGCATTAGTCCATGTAGTTCAAACCAATACGTAGACAAATCAACTAGGGCATGTGAAACATGCAGTTCGTCTTGCCTAACATGCTTTGGGCCATTAACAACCAACTGTTTGTCTTGTTCTGCTGAATCCAATACTTTTCTAGATTACAAGACTTGTGTCCCACAATGCCCTGACGGACAATATGCAGATTTGGGTTCAAGAAAATGTTTGATTAATTGCAACTCCTTAGGAGAAAGTGAAGATCTTATCACGCAACAATGTGAACCTTTTCAGTGCGATTCAAGTTGCCTGACTTGCCGATTCCCAAATGCAACATTTTGTCTTTCTTGTGATTCAGGAGAAATATTAGTGAATAATAGTTGTCTGAATCTTGTTTGTGACTCCTCCTGTTTGACTTGTTCAGGTTTCGAAGCCAACGAATGTTTGTCATGTTTGGCCCCTACAATTTTAAAAAATGGGCAGTGTTTGGATTGTGATCCAAGTTGTTTAACTTGCAATGATACTACGATTAATAATTGTACATCTTGTTTATCCTCTAAACTTTTCATAAATGGCCAATGCATTGATTGTTCTGCTCCAATGATTGTTTATAATGGAAGTTGTATGTCTTGTGATCCTAGTTGTCAAACTTGCAACGGACCTTCAAATTCAAATTGTCTTACTTGTTATGCTCCGAAATTAATAAGAAATTCACAATGTGTTGACCTTGTTTGTGACCCAAGTTGCCAAACATGTTATGGCTTTAATTCTAATGAATGCCTTTCCTGTAGTTCTCCCATAATTCTGGTGAATAATAGTTGTATACCTTGTAATGCAGCTTGTTTAACGTGCAATGGACCTTTAGTGAATAATTGCCTGACATGTTATTCCCCAAAAATGCTCAAAGTCAATCAATGTTTAGATTTAATTTGTGATTCATCTTGCCTAACCTGCAACGGGTTTTATGCCAATAATTGCCTAACATGTAATAGTTCTTCTTTTTTCATAAATTCACAATGTTTCACTTGCGATGTTTCCTGTTTGGCTTGTTCAGGAAGCACCATCTATAATTGTACTTCTTGTGTGCTTTCTAAACTTTTCATAAATGGCCAATGCATTGATTGTTCTGCTCCAATGATTGTTTATAATGGAAGTTGTATGTCTTGTGATCCTAGTTGTCAAACTTGCAACGGACCTTCAAATTCAAATTGTCTTACTTGTTATTCTACGAAATTAATAAGAAATTCACAATGTGTTGACCTTGTTTGTGACCCAAGTTGCCAAACATGTTATGGCTTTAATTCTAATGAATGCCTTTCCTGTAGTTCTCCCACAATTCTGGTGAATAATAGTTGTATGCCTTGTAATGCAGCTTGTTTAACGTGCAATGGACCTTTAGTGAATAATTGCCTGACATGTTATTCCCCAAAAATGCTCAAAGTCAATCAATGTTTAGATTTAATTTGTGATTCATCTTGCCTAACCTGCAACGGGTTTTATGCCAATAATTGCCTATCATGTAATAGTTCTTCTTTTTTAATAAATTCACAATGTTTCTCTTGCGATGTTTCCTGTTTGACTTGTTCAGGAAGCACCATCTATAATTGTACTTCTTGTGTGCTTTCTAAACTACTTAGAAATGGCCAATGCATTGACTGTCCTGCTCCAATGATTGTTTATAATGGAACATGCATGTCTTGTGATCCTAGTTGCCAAACTTGCAACGGACCTTCAAATTCAAATTGTCTTTCTTGTTATCCTCCCAAATTATTGAACATAAGTAAATGCGCAAATCTTGTTTGTGACCAAAATTGCCAAACTTGTTTCGGTTTTAATTCACAACAATGTCTTTCTTGTTATCCTCCTAAAATCTTATTAAATAATGTCTGTGTGCCCTGTGATTCAAATTGTTTGACTTGCAATGGAACTTTATCAAATAATTGCCTTAGCTGTTACGCTCCAAAGCTTCTTAGATACAGCCAATGTTTGGATTTAGTGTGTGATCCATCCTGTTTGACATGTAATGGTTTTGATCCGAACAATTGTCTTTCCTGCGTAAGCGCCTCTTCTCTTTTAAATTCACAATGTTTTCCATGTGATATGACTTGCTTAACATGCTTTGGTCTTTCCCAATATAATTGTTTGACATGTCCTAATAACAAGCTTTTAACTCAAGACAATCAATGTTTAGAACTTGTTTGTGACCCTTCATGTTTGACCTGTTATGGATTTCAAGCTGACCAATGCCTTTCATGTGATTCGTCAATGGTCTTAATAAATGGAAGTTGTTTTGATTGTGACCCTAGTTGTCTTGGATGTTCGGATATTTATTCAAATTCATGTATAATTTGCTACGAAAACAGCTATTTAACAAATAGTTCACAATGCGAACTGTATATTTGTGACGAAAGTTGTGAAGATTGTATTGGTACAACACTTTTGGACTGTTTGATATGCAAAGATCCTCGGGTTTTCATGATCAATGATCTTTGTCTCTTCAAAAGCAATTGCCTAGAAAATACTTACTGGAATCAATCAACAAAAAGTTGCACTCAATTTTGCACATCTCCATATTGGCAATTACCACAATTTAGCAACTGCATTACGGATTGTCCACCAATTGGATATTACTCAGACTCAGTTAACAGAATTTGTTTAAAATGCAATGACAATTGCCAACAATGTGATGAAAATCTTGTCTGTTTGCAATGCTTCCCTGGATTTTTCTATGATGAAGATGGATGTGTTCAATTTTGTCCTGAAAACAAATACTCAGACACAAATTACGTTTGCCAATATTGTTATCAAGATTGTTTTGATTGTTCTTCATATGGTGAAAATCAATGTCTCTCATGCAAGTCACCAAAATATTTTGATGGCCTTCAATTTAGCTGCGTAGAAAATTGTTCTGGTTCTCAATATGGAAATTACCAAAATTCCCGATGCAGTCAATGTCATTCTGATTGCATCCAATGTTTTGGACCAGATTCTAATAATTGTTTATCATGTATGTCAGGAAAATATCTCCTTGATTCATTCAACGAATGTGTAGATGAATGTCCTGATTACACAGTAGTTGACGAAGAAAACAAAATTTGCAAGACTTGCGCGGTTGAAAATTGTTCACTATGTGAGGATAGCAATCCTTTAACTTGCAGCAAATGTGACGAGGCATTTTTTCTAGATCTTACTCAAACGATCCAATGCCTTCCGATGATATTGGTAAATGTGGATGTGGAATTAGTGTATGAACCAGTGGTTTTTCGAATAACCTTTGATCAAGCATGGGGGGATTTATTTGCAATTTTGAAGGATAGCAATAAATCTAAAAGTTTTGTTGATGTTATAGTCAATGACAATTCAACTTCCAAAAGTAGGAGATTATTGAATGATTCCAATTTCAATTTCGTCATTGTTGCGGATGACTTAAATTTCTTGAGTTTTTTTATAAATTTCACTTTTCTTGAAGATTTCTCCACCTCACAAGAACTTATTTTGATCATTAATTATACATCCCCTCCTCCACCTCAATACAAGTTAAAAGAGAATAATTTTTCTTTAACGGCAGCTTCTTATTCGAAATGCAAAGATAACACTCAACAATACTATAGCGCTCTTTACAAAACCTGCTTGAATAAAATAGCATTAAATCCTTTAATCAACATTGATTATGACAACTCACTCAAAGTATTTCTGTATTTCTCTGATGACTCCGTGCAATCAAACATAACCCTTCAAAACCTCATCGTAAATGCAATCAATGTCTCAATCGATGTCAGTAATCAAGATTACTCCTATGCAATAACTCATACCACGAAGGATTTTTACATTACCATTACCTTCAAAGAATCTGAAATTGGAAAACCTCTCTTAACTCTTTGGCTTGAAAGCGAAAAACTCCCAATATTAATTCTTTTGAATCCTGTTTTCAATATCTATGGAAAAAGCTTTGCTACCTTGCTTCCAACTTATATCTTGAGCGAAAGCACCCAGAAAACCATTAATTCCAGTTCAAATGCTACATCCATTGCGGACATCGCCACGCAAGCAACGGTGATAGTCAACACTATTTTAAATTCAGGGTAATTAATTGAAATAAATGATATTATATTTAATCACAATTTAGGTCATCTTTCGTGGTAAGAGGATTGATGTTGACACAATACATATATAGTTTAGCCTATATCAATATTCAATTTCCTCCAAATGTTGTGGAATTATTCAAATCCCAACAATCAATCAAAACTTTTGATTTACCTAATATGGAGATATTGCCTGATGATTTAATACCATTACCAGAGGTTTTTCTGATTTATAAAAAGTCTCCATTTTTCATTGATAATTTTGGAGTAAATGTCATTCAAATTTTGGGAATATTGCTTGTGGGCATATTGCTTAAACTAATGTTTGATTTGATCCCTAGTTTGAAGAAAATTGGGGCCCTGAATGCCCTTCGCTTCTTCTTCAATTGGAATTTTTTCATAATTTATACCTTTACTCAAATCAACAAATTGACGATTTTTGTGACCATGAATTTGAAATATCATAGCTTTGAAACTTTCAATGGTCGGGTGAATTTTATGTTATCGTTTTTTTGCCTTCTTTTTGAATTTGGATTTCTTACTCACATTTTCATCATAACCTACACACTCAAAAAATATGATTTAGAAGCTAAATTACCATTAAAACCAGAAAGTCCCAAAAAATTGAATCTTTCACAAATTAAAACTCTCTTAATCGAAGATGAATATCATAACATAGTTGAAATTTCAGTTGAAACTCTTAATAAAGGTTTGAAATCTATTAAAGAAGTAAAGAAAAATAAAGTTTTCCCATTTCCTAAAATTGAAGAAAGTAAAAAAGAAGAGGAAAGCCCTGAAAAAGAAACTCAACCAAAAAGGATAACAATTATTGAAAATATGCTGGCAAGTCAAAAACCAAAGCCTAAAATAAAACAAAAAAGAGATTTAGATAAGATCCCAACTCAAGTTCCATTGGATTCACAAAAAGAGCTTGAATTCTTTGAAGAGGAAAAGAAAAAGTATTTTCAATCATTGGGTGAATTAAATCCAGAAGAAAAAACCAAAGAAGAAAATCCCAAAACTCAAATTTTGTTACAAAGAGATAATATAATTGATTCTGGTTCTTATTTTATTAATAAAAATAAAGAAAAGAATGAAGAAAATAAAGAAAAAGTGAATGAAACAAAATCCTACATCGATTTCGCTAGATTACAATCTGATGAGCAGCTTCTTTCCTCCGAACAAAGACCCATAATAAGACTTGCTGATCTCGTAATGGAAGGAAAAGGTCCTAAGGAAAAGTTGAATTTATGGAAACATCCCACCTTATTAAAAGTTGTGGCAACAATGAACAAGGAAAGAATGAAGAAATCACGAAATTTCTTTCAAAAAATGTATGATTTTTTCTATGTACCAAAAGATCTCAAAAGTTACCAGAATCAATATTCAATTCTACATAAAGATATCAAACAAAATAATTTTTTCCAAACTTATTTCATAGCTTTGGACCTTTTCAGACATGTATTTATGTGTTTTTTGCTGATCATGCTCCTTGAAAATGGAATTGAAACAATTTTAGTACTTTTTGTAGGAAATGGGTTGTTTTTGGCAATATTGATAAAATATAGACCGATAAAAACCAATTTTTTCATGAATTTTGCCATTGTTAACGAAATAATTATCAACACAACTTTTGCTATGACTCTGGCTTTGGGGATATTGGATCAGGTTGATGACACCGGTTACATTGATTCTAGGGTAAATTTTGGTTGGGGATTCGTTTTTTCTGCTCTGGCATTGCTTTATTTCCTGATTTTTATGACTGTTATGAGATTCGTCAGAATTCTTTTTATAAATTTAAAGAGCATGATTAAGAATATTTTTCTTAGTCAAGAACAAAATATGATAGAAAACACAAGCAAAAAAAGTAGTGTATTTATTAATAACATACAAATATTGGAAAAACTTCGGAAAACAGCTCCTGAACATTTTAAAGATATGGAAATGAAAGAATTAACACAAAGTAATGAGAGAACTCCAGATAAACGAGGATCTCATTTTGAAGATTGCGATAATCGAAAATATAAAGGAAATAAAATACACCCAGAAACTTTCAAGGGGAATAAAAAAAACGAAGAACCTTTATCAAATGAAGAAAGTCACATCGTTTACAATAAAAGCCAAAGTATAGAAGTAAAATCATTGGATATCGTTAGTTTAAAAAGTTTATCTGAAAAACAGGGGAAAAACGAAAGCTTATTAGAAAATAAACTTCCTGAGAATCTGTTTATTGAAAGAGAAAAAGACAAAAACATCACAAAACCCGCTGATGAAATAAGAAAGAAGAGATTTTTTAATGATAGAACTGGGACAATTTTGGAGACTGGAAACCCTCAAAAAAAAACTAGGAAAAGTAAAACTCAGGCTCAAATTGATTTTCCAAAAGAAAAGCAAAAGGAACTAGAAGATAATAATATGGCACCTTGAGGAGAGACTTCTCGCTGCCCGCAGTTTTCGGGCTTTTTAATAATAATAATTTAATGGATCAAAAAAATTATTATTAAATTTAAATTTTATTAATTAAAAAATATAAATTTTTTATAAAAAAGAGCTCTAAACGTTGAGATTTTTCTAAAAGCGACCCCTTTTTCGATAGTTTCATTATATTTCTTTTTAAAAAGGGGTCGCTTTTTGGCAAATCTCAAAGTTTTCCAAATAAATTCAAATTCCATCAAAATTCATTGTTTTTTTTTAAAAAATCCTATATAAAAATTACTTAATTTTAAATTTTTGAACAAATTAGCATTTTTAGTGAAAAGAAAAACTGACTAAAATGCTTAGTCTAAGATATTTAATTACATATTTTATGGAAAACATTTTTATTTTATGGAAAATTATAAAATAAATAATAATAATTTGTCTTATCATTTAATTCATTTTATAACAAAATATCGG
>Ga0302320_10018168_pt1 | contig 14204 bp, 16 predicted proteins | sample Bog_T0_3_FD_202130 | JGI IMG/M metagenome (GOLD analysis project Ga0302320, IMG submission 202130) | Peat permafrost microbial communities from Stordalen Mire near Abisko, Sweden - Bog_T0_3 | ecosystem: Environmental > Terrestrial > Soil > Wetlands > Peat | place: Sweden: Abisko, Stordalen Mire... | reverse complement strand
TTCTTAACACCTGATAGCGGAAGCACACCGCACAAAAACACGATGACCAATATTCCTGATGCCCCCGCCAATAGCGGCAACAATAATTCTGCCGCTTTCGTAATTCCCCAAAAGAAAACTAATGAAAGCAGCACAATGCCCGCAAAAAAGAAAAGCAGAACAGTAAAGCCTTTTAGGCCGCCATAGATTTTTATCATTTATATCAATTCAAACTTAAAATTCTAATGGGAATGAGATCATGATAGGGCCTTCAACGCAACCACCTTAACGATTCTTTGACTACTTTCAATAATTCATCGATCTTATACGGCTTGCATAAAGTTTTGTATGTTTTTCCGTCAACGGCTATTCTGGTCATTTCAAAATATTCTTCCGGGGAAAGCAGTCCGGTTACAATGATGATAGGGATATTCGCTAAGGTCTCGTCGCTTTTTATTAATTTAACGGCCTCTGCCCCGCTGAATTCCGGCATCATCATATCCATGAGGATCAGATCCGGTTTCTGCTTCCTTATCTCATCAATAGCTTTTCTGGAATCATGAAAAACCACCACCTCATATCCATGCATCTCAAGGACGGTCCTGGTCGAATAGGCCATGTCAGGATCATCATCCACTACAAATATTCTTGCCATAATGTAACCGCCTTGTTTCAACCGATTTTACCGCAGAAAATCACCACGTTGCAATAGCCGTAACTTTAGTCTATTTAAGGATACCGTATAATCATATTTCCCGCAAGTACCACCATCATTATTCTTCATGGTCCCATATCCACCAGGGCTTTAATAAAAATTGCACCGTCACCGGTCCCCAATACCTCGAATCCCAGCTGTTCGGGACAAAAGTGCCTATTAACATATACTCGTCTCTTTTTAACGCTCCCGCTTGTTGTGGATAAAAACATTTCAATTCTCGCCCTAAGGAATCCTTTTTTTTGATCGGATATTTAATGCTATTTAATTCTAAAAACCCATTCTTCACAACAAACCGGTCTCCCGGAACGCCTTTGATGATCTTTAGCACCCTGACTGTACCGGTGTCACAATTGCCTTCTGTTAGATAACCCCTGTTGATGCCATAACGCGCGATCTGTACTGTTAAACAACTTGCCGCGTAATCCCCTCTTTGGGGAATACCCTCCTTTTTTATATAAATTCCGAACGGCAAGGAATGAGTAAATATATTAAAATAAACTGCATTCGAAAAGTTTAAAAAAATTAAAACTAATAGAGCCAACAGCAGCCATTTCATTTTTATAATATACCACGATTGTCTTTTTTACAGTTAACGAATTTCTTAAAATTACGCCCTTAGAACAGAGTCCAATTTATAAATAAAGCTCTTCACGAAATCCACTAGTATGCAAAATACCAGATTAATACTAAAAAATTAAACTTTATTTTATCAAAGTGTTTATTATATTTCTTTGTAATATAACCAAAACATCTTAGGAAATACAATATTACCAAAAAACGACTGTTTATATCTTAATACTTAAATATCAGATACATTGCAGTACTGATATGCGCATATTTCCTTATATAAATGGTAATTTCCATATGAAATATGCCATTAGGAACTCTCAAACAACAGATATTTCCATATTTCCTAGGACGCATAATTCCGTAATAACACTCGCTTCCTAGTAATATTCCATGGTATTGTGTGGATATCGGATGGGTATGTTTATGCTGTGGAAATACGAAATAACTGATGCTTCCGCATGTAAGGCATCATTATTTTCTTCTAATTAACTGACTTCCATACATATTTCCTTATATTTAGGATCACGTTCTGGTGGATAACTGATGTAAACATCCGATATTTGATAAAATAATTATTGACAAGTTTCCTAAGTAGTGTTAACATCTGTTAACTTAATTTTTCAAGCGGAGACTTGCACCGGAGGATTAATATGGTTGACGATCCAAAAATTATAAATAAAGATGGCAAAGAATACTGTTCTTTACCGGATGGGACTCAGGCCCTCATTGAAAATGAGATCATCAATGATCCGCACTGGATCAATGTCCAACAGGCCGAGGCAATATTGAAGATAGGGGATAGGCAAATTAGGAATCTCGCTAAAAAATATTCTTGGGATAAGAAGTATGCCTACATCAATAAAAAGCCGGTATCTTATTATTTAAAATCCCAGCTTGAAGATTTACAGCGCAACCGAGTAACTGAAATTATTACCCCAACCGCTGAAGCAGAAATTACCGTTTTGAAAGATGAACTGTCAAGTATTGAAACGGCAGTAGGCACCAGCTTAATTTCGAAACACACCATTGAAGAACTCGATACCGTTGTTAAGCAATTGCAGCCCTACATCGGGGACTTTTTAGAAACCTATAAAAAGAATCAGGAGCGCATTATCGCCTTAGAAGAAAAGAAATCATCCGCAGAGAAAGCCGCCGTCTTATGGAAAACATCTGCAATCTGGGTCACTGTTTTAGGGGCATTGATCGCCGTATCCTGGTTTAAATTAACTGATGCCAATGGGGCGCTAACCCAAGCTAATTCAAATCTTAACGGAAAATTCGAATCCGCCCAAAATGAACTTTATGAAACTAAACTGTCCCTTACCAAAACTCAGCAGGAATTAGACCTGATCAAGGCTCAGCAAAAAAATTCTCCCCAGATCTCGAATTCAGCCATGACAGGAAAGGAATAAAAAATGTTCATCAACAAACCAATTAATGAAGTGATTGATCAACTTATCAAAGAACGCGATGTTTCCTTAGAACAGATAGCAGGGGAGATAGGCGTTTCATCCATGACTGTTTACAGGTGGAGACGCGGTCAGGCAAATCCAAAATCCAGAATTGTTTTAAAAGCTTTGACAGAATATATCAACAATTCACCCAAAGGATAAAATGCCTTACATACCGGATTCGGTGATCGAGAGCGGGGCATGGGAAACACTTAACGGATCTGAATCAAAGGTCTACGTGATCCTTTGCCATCATTACAACCGAAAAGAAAGAATAGCGTTCCCCGGCATGACCAGAATAGCCAAGATGTGCCAAACCTCCCGAACCCATGTTGCCCGGACCATAAAATCATTATGTGAAAAGGGACTGATCGTTAAATTCAAGAAAGAAAGCCCCTATGGCGGGAAAGATTATAATTATTATCTGCTGCCGGACTTCCTGCTGTATGAATATGAGTGTTTAAAAAAGGACCCCGCTAAGAACGCCGTTGAGATCGTGGAAGTTACCAATACGTTGATGAAGGCTATGGCTAGTATCAATTTGATACTATGTAGTATCAAAAAGGAGAGCGTGCGTACCAAAAAAGCACCAGATGTAGTATCAAATCCGCACCCTAACTATATTATGAACCATATTACTATAATCAACGGTTTCAATAAACCTACGGGCAAAAAACTAAAAGAAACAAGCTCTACTAACAGATTTCAAGAATATGAAAAACCGGCAACTTCATTTGAAGATCCCCAACATGCGATCATGATAGAAAAGTATGTAAAACCTTTATTAGCCCAAATGGGAGGTCAAACCAAATAAAAAACAGGAGAAAAGGATATGATTGAAACTAAAATATCTCTCGAAGAATTTCAGTGGAAAATCAGTCAGGACCAAAGCCATCAATATTGTGTATATGAACCTAATTACCAAACGGAATTTGAGAATTTAGTAACCCACATCAAAAAAAATGGGTATATTGTCCCCATTCAAGGGAAACCGTACGTCTGTATTGATATAGACGAGTATTTATATTGGACTTTGTGGGATTCGATCAACAAGACCAACCGTATCAATCGAATGCTAATTTGATCGGCAAAAAGGATCCCCAAAAGCAACAAAACCGCGTGCCGCTTCCCTTATACATAGTAATCTTCCCGTAAATCCTAAGAAAAAGACCACTGCAAAAATTTATGGCGCTATCATTTATTTGACAAAAGATTAATTTTATGTTATTATTCATCAAATTACCCCAATAGCCAAAAAGGAGAAAATGATATGAGACGCGTCAAAATCGTTCTACTGTTAGCCATGGCAGTGTGTTTGTTTGAAAATAGGGCTTTTGCTACGACAAGTTCACAAATTTTGGTCATGTCCAACCAATTATATCAAATAGCTAAAGATTTGACGACCGGCATTCTGCCGACATCGATTCTTTTGATCGCGATCGGTCTTTGGGGTTTTGTGCATGCTTTTGGGAAAAATATCGGAGATGGCATCCATGAATTGACCAGTATTATTGCCGTCGGCGGCATTGTATTCTTTGCCTCATCGTTATTGGTTAACGCCGCCATGTTTTCGGCGCAAATGTGATATATGCTCATTCAAAAGGAGATTACCCCGCTTTTGCAAAGTTTGACCAGGCCCATCTTGATCTTAGGAGGGGAGAGAGAAAATATTATTCTTTTGGCCTGCCTTTCTTTAAGTCTGTGCGTTGCCGGCCGAGATGTGCTGTCTTTGGGGCTAGCTATGGTGATCTGGACGATCGGTGTCGTCGTCAGCAAGTTAACGGCCAAAACGGATCCATGGGCCACCAAGATTTTCTTAAGATCGCTTTCTTACCAGGACTTTTATAATGCCCGGGAGAAAGTTAATACGCCTAAGTGTGTTCTTAAACGGACAAGGAAGATTTAATATGTTTCCTGTGAAAGAATTCACCGACGGGCCATCAGGGTTTCCGTCGTTGATCAATTATTTTGAATTTGTGGATGAAGGGGTGGTTTTAAACCGCGACGGCAGTCTTTTGGGGTGTTTTTATTACGGGGGGCCGGATATGGACTCTTCGTTAGGGCTGGAAGAAGATTTGTTATCTTCCCAGGTCCAGGGGGTCTTTCAGACGTTCGGCAGCGGCTGGTCTGTTCATGTGGATTTGATCAGGGTGCCGGCATTAGAGTATCCCCAATCGCATCATTTCATGAATCCGACATCGATCTTGATTGAAAATCACCGGCGTCTGGAATATGAAAGACAAGGGGAGCATTTCGAAAATATCTATGCTCTCAGTTTATGTTATCTTCCATCGGTCATCGATCATAAGGCCCTGAACAATCTTTTGGTTAAGCATGCCCCTCAGGATGAAGCGACCGGAGGGGATTTTACCATCCGGGCGTTTAATCAGAAATTAGCTGAATTCCAGGGGAATATGGCCAATAAGATCCGTATCAAACGCATGAGCTCGGCAGAAATGATGACCTTCCTTAACCGCTGCATTTGTGCACAGAAGCATCAAGTGCCGGTGCCTCAGCCTCCTTGTTATTTGAATCACTATTTAGGCGCGCATGAATTTGTCGGCGGACATGAACCGATGATCGATGATCATTATATCGGGGTCATTACGTTGACGCAATTTCCCTTTGAAAGTTATGCGGGGATCTTGAATATCCTTTTTACCTTGCCGTTTGAATATCGATTTTCCTCAAGGTTCTTGTTCTATGATCCGATCGATGCCTTAGACATCGTCAACGAATATCAGGGCAAATATATCGGAATGAAATATTCTATCGGACAAATGGTGATGGGGGCATTAGGCAAGGACCCGCGGTTAAGCCCGGATGCGGCCAACCGTTCAGTGTTGACTAAAATAGAGGAAACCAAAACAGCGCAGGAGGCCATTGAATTAGGCCGGGTTAATTTTGGTTATGCCACGTTGGTGGTGGTAGTTTTTGATAATAACAAGGAAGCCTGTAACAAGAAAGCGGAATATATTAGGGATCTTTTAAACAACAATTGGTTTCCCTCAATAATCGAACGGATGAATTCCGTGGAGGCCTATTTGGGCAGCTTGCCCGGTGAAACGCTAAAAAATATCCGTAAGCCGTTCCTCAGCACCCAAAATTTGGCCAATATGGTACCGCTAACAGACGTTTGGAGCGGATTTGAGCATAACCCCTGTCCGTATTATCCCAAGAGCTCTCCGCCGCTTTTTTATGCGGCAACTAACGGGACTACTCCGTTTAGGTTTAATCTCCATGTTGGCGATGTGGGGCATACCTTGGTATTGGGACCGACTGGTGCAGGCAAATCGGTTTTATTATCCCATATTGCGAATTCAGCGTTGCGCTACGAAGGCGCGCAAATTTACATTTTTGATAAGGGCTACAGTCAATATGCCTTGACGCATGCGGTGGGTGGGGAATTTTACGACATCATGGGAGACGACGATCATTTGGCATTTTGTCCTTTAAGCAATCTAGAAGGACTGCCTGAGCAAAAGTGGGCCTGTAATTGGATTGAAAGGATCCTCGCACTGCAGGGAATGGTGATGAATCCCGGAATTCGCGCGGCTATTGACGGGGCGATCAGGGATACCAGTAAATCGTTGTCTAAAACGCTGTCGGATTTTTACTTAAATCTTCAAAACGATGAGATCAAAGAAGCCCTCAAACCCTTTGTCCAGATCAAGGACGGGTATATGGCGGCGTTGTTAGATGCTAAAGAGGATGGATTTAAAAAGGGAAGATTCCAGACTTTTGAGATTTCCAATCTGATGGGGCTCGACCACAGGTTAAGCACCCCGGTTTTGCTTTATTTATTTCATAAGATCCAATGTTCTTTAGACGGGCGGCCGACGTTTATCATCATTGACGAAGGCTGGTTGATCATGCTTCATGAAACATTTATGACCTACTGGATCGAATTCCTCAGAACCATCAGGAAAAGCAATGCCTGTGTATTATTAGCTACTCAGAGCCTTTCGGATATCGTCAATTCGCCGTATGTCAATTTTATTAATGAAAGTTGTTTTACCAAAGTTTTTTTGCCTAATCCGGCGGCGCGAGAAGCTGACAATAAAACGTTTTATCAGGCTTTTGGACTTAATGAACGGCAAATTGAGATCATCAGCACGGCGGCAAGGAAGAAGCATTATTACGTGACCGTGAGGGATGTCGGGCATCGGTTGATCGATCTGGGGCTCGGGAGTTTAGAGTTGGCTTTTTACGGAGCAGGGACGATGCCTCAAGAGCGAGCGATGATCAAAGACCTCAAAGAAAGGCATGGGGATGATTGGCCGGCGAAGTGGTTAGAAAGCCGGGGATTGCCAGTGCCGGCACAGGAATGGCTGGCGATCAAGAGGGGGGAAGAATAGTTTGAAGCGGAACATGAGAATATTTTTAGGGGTGGTGGTCGTTTGGGGCATCGTTGCCGGCACGGCCTGGTCTCAGGATGTCGCCACGGAGCATACCCAACTTTTAAATAACATTGAACTGATCACCGAGAATCTCCGCCAGCTGCAAAGCCTGTATAACCAGATAGAGATGATCAAAAATCAGGTGGAAGGGCTTAAATCGGTGGCGACGTATCAAAATAATCTTGCGGACATCGATGGGCTAAGAAATCAATTAACGGATATCACCAACCAGGGGACGGCGCTTTCCGATCAGACGCAGGATCTATTAACCAATATGCAGCAGGAATTAAATTATTTTCCGGGTAACGGAACAATGACGGACCAGCAGGAGGCTGTAGATCAAGGGACGCTGAATATGGTCCAAAACGCTTTAAAAAGAGTTAAGCAACTCAGGCAATCTTATGGGCAGGAGACCCAATCGGTTAACGCTTTAATGGATCGGAATAATCAGGCGGTGGGGCAAACCCAGGCGTTACAAACTTCCAATGAACTGGCCGCGCAGAATATCGCGCAAACGCAATCTTCCCAGGAGCTATTAAGTGAACAAATCTCGATGCAGGCGGTGATGATGAGCAAACAGCTTCAAGAAGAAAAGGAAGAAGACGATAGAATGAAGCAAATCTTTAATGCCTCCGATGATGGCAGCAGTATTATCGGGCAAGAGAATAAAAGCCAATGACGACTGATATCATTAATCAGCTTATTAATCAATACACCGGCTGTATCACGAACATACAGATCGGCAGCATCACGCTAGGCAAAGAGTTGTTCAATGCGATAGCGGTTATTTCTGTTGCGCTGTTGGGACTCAATCATTTATTAAGGAAGAATGTGGATATGGTTGAGGCAAATATAGAATTGATCAAATGGCTGGTTTATCTGGATTTCTTTTATGCTTTTATAACCAACTTCCCCGGCATTTATTCTTCGGTCTATTCTGCTATTCAACAAATAGGGAATTATTTAGGAACCCAGGCCGCCGGTAAAACGGTAGATATCAATCCCGCGAATATTTTTCATATCGGGGTAACCCTTTCATTAAAAATATTGGGAAGCAATATCACGTTGAATCTATTCAGGAATCTTCTCTATCCGTTGGTCTCGGTATTAACGGCGGCGATTATTTTATTTTGTTTTGCGTCAATCGGATTGGAGTTGATCTTAGTCCAGGTAGGAAGCCAGATCATTCTAGCCGGTGGGATCTTTTTGTTGGCTTTTTCGGGGTTCCAGTGGACCAGGGATTACGCTGAAAAGTATGTGCATACGTTCTTTCATGTGGGGATCAAAATGATTTTTATTTATATTTTAGTCGGCGTCGGTGTCGATTTAGCTCAGGGCTGGTCGCAAGTTGTGATCAATGCCCCTTGGAATAAAGTGATTGATTGTGATATAGCGGTAGGCCTTTCCACCTTCATTTATTATAAACTTTGCACAAAAATACCGGACCAGGCGGTTTCATGGTTAACCGGAAGGTTATCAATGGGATTTGAAGCAGCTGCCTCAGTATCCGGAGCCGTATCACTCCCTAAGAAAACTTATGAAATAGTTAAACACATCCAAGAGGGGTATATAAAAGTAAAAGATTCCGCTGCTAAAATAGATGCTGACAGGCAAGGAGATGCCAAAGCCAAAAGCGTTGCCGTGCAGGTAGCCAGAATGAACTTGGAAGCTCAAGGCAATAAAATGCCGACGACGCAGGAAATCCAGAATGAAGCCATCAAGACGCTCGGAGCCGCCCGGAAAGCCGAGTGGGATAAAAAGGTTGACGATACCGATGGCGGCAAATTAGCCAAGAACATTTTAGATGCAATTCCTAAGCCTAAAAAAATAACCGCTAGAAAGACCAAAGAAGATTCGGCGGACTATACGATATGAATTCAAAAACCATTGATCCCTACATTAAAGCCCGAAAAGAATATGATGAAATAACGCACAATATCAATTCGGCGAAGAAAAATTGGCAAAGCATGGCATTTGTTTTGGGCTTTGCGTTGATCGTTAGCATTGCGAGTAATATTCTTACGATCAATAAGGCCCACATTATTCCTTACGTTGTTCAAGTGGATAATTTAGGCAGGGCGTTGGCGACTAATGAAGTTAAAGAGACCGCGGTTAATGATGAGAAAATAATCAAAGCTTTTGTGTTTCAGTATATTGATCAAGCCCGCAGTGTCATATCAGATCCGCAAGCGCTTAGAAAGAACCTGACACAGGTCTACCGGCAATCCATTAAATCTGTCCAAATCAATTTCCTGGATGCCTATTATAAAGAGAACAACCCGTTTGACTATGCTCAGAATAAAGGGACCAGGCATATAGAGTTAATAGTATTTTTGAGGGAAGGCGAGAACACCTATTCCGTGGAATGGCGGGAAATAGAAAGGAATTATGACAATCAGGTTTTAGGAGAGACCCACTACAAGGCATTGATCTCGGTGATCCAAATCCCGCATAGTAACGAAGATAAGTTCAGAGAAAATCCGTTAAATCCGTTTGGTTTGTATGTGACATCATTGTCATGGTCGAAATTAATGTAAGGAGTGTGACATGAAGAATCGAATAAATTTATTGGTGCTCCTGAGCATGACTTTGGGCGGTTGTGCCAGCGATCCGGGTAAGTTAGATATGAAAAATGAGCCCCCCGTCATTCAAATACCCAATGATGGACAAAATCAGATCGCTTCAGACGTCGGCGGAGATATTGGATTCGAAGACATCAGTCTTTCCGCCAGGAAAAGACTGCAGGTGTTGACCTGTAAGACGCAGATCGAGAAAGAAACGGCTAGTTTTATTAGTCACGGCCAAGCGGACGTGATCACCAGGCCTGACGGGACCATCTTATATCCGTATGGTTTAGCAGAAGTTAATTTAACAACTAAAAGGATGATGTACAGCAAAATAATCTTGCAAGAGGGGGAAAAGATAATGAGCGCGGCCGCGGGGGATACGACCCGATGGAACATTTTGTCCAATTATATCGGAGATGCAAAATCCTACACGCCGGTTATTCTGGTCAAGCCGTTTTTGGGGGGGTTACAAACCAGCGTATCGATCATTACTGACAAGCGCGATTACGATATAGTGATACGGTCTGTTGATTCAGGAGACTATATGCCACGCATAGGTTTTTACTATCCGCAGGATAGGGCAGACGCCATCAATATAGGATTGTCACCGGATAAAATTGAGAATAATGAGAGTAAACGGCCGATCATCAATATGGAAAGCATTCGATATGATTACCGGATTAAAGGAGATAAGAGGCTTAGCTGGTATCCCATGAGTGTGTTTGAAGACGGGAATAAGGTTTTTATTAAGATGCCGGATAATGTGGATCATTCCCAATTGCCGATTTTTATGACAGTTGATCGACATGGGCAGACAGAGGTAGTTAATTATAGATATTTTAAGCCGTATTATGTGGTAGATACGATATTTGATCACGGGGTCTTGATTTTAGGAACGTCTAAATACAAACAGATTATACAATTAACCAGAGCGTAGGGTTTCATATTATGTTTAATCAACTGCCTAAGCAAATCACTCAAACCAATCGGCTTCCTTTTTTAATCGGGATTGTTGTTCTGGTCATTGTTTTAGGTGTGTTTTTGTATAGGACCCAAATGAATCAAAAAGTTGATGTGGTACGAATTAGGCCTAAGCAATCGATTGATATTTCTCCCAAATCAGAGGATTCAACCTGGTTTAATGCTGAAAAGTTTAAGAATATAAAGATCAATGATTCATCTGCGCAAAGGCCAAGTCCCCAGGAGATAGAAAGGCAAACGATCACGAGTCAAGAAATAGCTTTGAATAAAAAGGAAGCGGAAGATGAATATTTAACACGATTAGAGATTAAAAAGATCGAAGATAAAGACAGGATTGAAAAGAAGAAACTTGAGCTAGAAGCAATGAAATCGCCGTTGGCATTGGAAATTCCCGGGCCTCCGGGATCGCAAACGCTTTCGAGAAGCAAACAAGAGGGCAAGGACGATTTAACCGGCGGTTTAAATGAAGTAATGACGATGCTCAAGTCAGTTACAGGCGCCAAGGGCCCAACATTGGCGAATTGGGGGAGCGGATTGGCTGCAGACATTAACAATCAGGATGCCAAGCAGGCATTTTTGAAAAAGGCTGACGCGGGTGATTATCTTGATAATTCTAAAAAGAAACCCCGGTCTCCTTACGAAGTTAAAGCCGGAAGCTATATTTCTGCAGCTTTGATAACAGGGATCAATTCAGATTTGCCGGGAAGTGTTAATGCTCAAGTAACTGAGAATGTCTATGACACGGTAACCGGCAATTACCTTTTGATTCCCCAGGGCGCGAAATTAGTTGGAGAATATAACAGTAATGTAACTTTTGGGCAAAATCGAGTGCAGGTGGTGTGGAACAGGATTATATTCCCAGATGGAGCCAGCTTGAATTTAGAAAGAATGCAAGGAGTTGATATTGCGGGTAACACAGGGTTTCAGGATAAAGTAAATAATCATTATTTGAAGATTTATGGCAATGCGGTGCTGATGAGCTTGATGGGAGCTGGCTACGATATTCTAAATCAAAAGGCAGAGCAAACCACCGATCCCAGGGAGACTGTTGCAGCCAGTGTCGGCCAAAAATTGGCAGATGTAAGCGGGCAGACATTACAAAAGAATATGGAAGTTCAACCGACCCTAATCATTGATCCGGGGTATAAGTTTAAGATTATTGTTATGAAAGATATCGTGTTAGAGGAGATAAAAAATGTTGAGGGAGCACTCGCGTACACAAGATAAATTAAAACAAGATTTAGGTCAGCTTGTTTTATCGGCACTTGCGGATGAAGATATTTATGAAATCTTACTTAATCCTGATGGGATCTTGTGGGTCGACGGCTATAAAGGGAAGCACGAATATGGCTTAATGACCCCTGCGGCAGCGAAAAATTTAATTAATACGGTGGTCAGTGTATCAGATGAGATCATTACGTATAAGAATCCGAGTTTTGGAGGTGAGCTTTGGGTTGAAATAAATGAAGAATTAAAATTATTTCGGTTTCAGGCTTTTATACCTCCGGTGGTGGCATATCCGGCGTTTGCAATCAGGAAGCGTGCGGGGTCAGTAATCTCCTTAGAAGAGTATGTGAAAGACGAAATATTAACAGCACAACAAGAGACAATAATAAAAGAGTCGGTTGCTAAAAGAATGTCTATTTTAGTCGTAGGAGGTACGCAATCAGGGAAAACGACATTTTGTAACGCAATTTTAGATTGTATTGCCCGGACGCATCCTAATGATAGGGTGATTATTATAGAAGATACCCAGGAACTAAAGTGCAATGTAAAGGATTCTGTGACTATGCGGAGCATTCCTACCAAAACGATGAATGATTTGATCTTTGACTCCATGCGTATAAGGCCTGATAGAATTATAATCGGTGAAGTCCGCGGGAAAGAAGCCCACTCTTTGATCAAGGCTTGGAATACCGGTCATCCAGGGGGTGTGAGTACCATTCATGCAAATTCCGCTGAAAGCGGTCTTCTACGATTGGAACAACTAATCGCGGAAGCCGGGGTTGCTTTTGTGCCAGAGGCGATAGCGGAAGCGGTAAATTTGTTAATTTTTATTCAAAAGACTATAAAAAACAAAAAAGGAAGACAAGTAACTTCAATTTTAAAGCTGAATGGGTATGATAAAGAACGGGGGTATTTGATTGAGGAATGCGGTTACGATAAAACTAAACAGGAGGCAGAAAGAGAATTTGACCGGCCATACACAGACAAATAGACATTAGGCAAAGTTAAATACGTGCCTAAGACTTCTTTTTGACTCAAGAACAAAGGGATGGTGTCCAATAGGGGCTGATGGTTGGCGCATGACCTTGCCTTGAAGAATTGGACAGATTGAAGGTAGAGTCTGCAGGGTAAACTATCCTGAACAGGGATGCTTGAATGCCAAGACAAAGGCTCACACGCGGGTATCCACAAAGCAGGAAAAAGAACTTGTGAATTCCTCTGCTTTTAGGGTCTATTAATGAGGGGAACTCTACAATATCTGAGTTCAAATTGATTGACAATGTGTCCCATTTGGGGTACAGTATAGCGGGTGAAAAACTACTAGGAGACACATATGAGTAAAACAGCTATGATCAGGGCGCGGACAGAGTCGGATTTAAAAAGTAAAGTTGAAAGGATTTTTGAGTCATTGGGGCTGACAGCTTCTCAAGCCATAAATATTTTTTATCATCGTGTTGAATTAGAAAATGGTTTGCCGTTTGAGTTAAAGGTCCCGAATTCTACAACACGGCGTGCTATGAAGGATGCGGAGAATAAGAAGAATTTGCATCGGTTCAATCACGTAGGAGACATGTTAAAAGATCTCAAAAAGTAATAACATGCTAAAACCCGCTTACACCACACAATTTAAGCGAGATTACAAACTACAATTAAAACGACATAAGGATTTGACCCTTATCGATAAGGCAATAGCGGCATTAGTCAATGAAGAAGGTCTTCTAGACCATTATAGGGATCACAAGCTTCAGGGTGAATATAGTGAATATCGGGAATGTCATATTGAGCCGGACTGGCTTCTTATTTATAAAGTCGAATAGGACGGTGTATGTTTTGTAAGAACAGGCACTCATTCAGATTTATTCAGATAGTATTAGAATGAAGGCCCGGGTACTGATTCAACAGCACTTGAAATGTTAATGGGGATAAGCCTCCATCCCGTTGTCTGCCCCCCCCCCCCAACTTTTTATCCTTACGTTCCGGACAAGCAATAAACTCGTTGTTTAATTAATTTAACCGTGTTCGATAGACAGGCCGTACTCTAATAACTCCGGGAATCGACAGATCGCAAAACCCCGATGGCGTTGATGTAACAATAATTATTATTGACAATTAATCAATATTATGCGATACTATTTTTAGGTAAAATTAAATTAACATACTTGTACGAGGGGAATTATGAAAAGTTCACGGGTCGTTTTTGTTATTTGTTTATTTTTCTGTTAAATTGCGTATGCGGAAGTTAAAGAATATTTCTACGATTGCAAGGAAAAAAATTTAAAATTAAAAAAATAACATGTTAACACCAATATAT
>Ga0302320_10018166_pt1 | contig 14205 bp, 7 predicted proteins | sample Bog_T0_3_FD_202130 | JGI IMG/M metagenome (GOLD analysis project Ga0302320, IMG submission 202130) | Peat permafrost microbial communities from Stordalen Mire near Abisko, Sweden - Bog_T0_3 | ecosystem: Environmental > Terrestrial > Soil > Wetlands > Peat | place: Sweden: Abisko, Stordalen Mire... | reverse complement strand
AAGTCAGTAGAGTCCGTGACGCCCACCACATAGGCGCTGCCCTGACTATCGAATGCGATTCCTTGATCGACATTGTTGCCGCTTAATCCTTGGATCCCAATATTCTGAGAACCACCGATATAATCGTCTGTGCTGCCGCCGAGGTAAGTTGCGTAGGTTAGCACCGGGTCAATGATGAGCGCCTTCGCGTGGTCGTAGCTGCCCAGTTTGAAGCCGATGCGGTTTCCGGCCACTGTAAATGCGCCATCGACTGAGATTTTCTTGTCTCCGTCCATCTGATAGAGGATCGGCTTCTTGAATCCCGCCGGCCCATTGGACGCGCTTAGAGCCAGATTGCCGTCGGCGTCGATGCTGGGCTTGGCGCCGTCGATCTGCCAGGCGATGCGGCTGGGATCGGCGCCGGGTGCAACCACAAAGTCGTATTCCAGTTGCCGCTGGTTGCCGTAGAAGACCAGGTCCACGCCGGGATAGACCTGCGCGAAGTTGACCTTGCCGAAGGTCTGGATGCCGGTATGCCATTTCTTCGGATCGTTGCCGATCAGGTAGCTGACCACGCCGGATTGCGGTTCAAGCCCTGTAACAGCAACATTGGGATTGGCCCCCAGCAGCTTCATGCGCAGTGTGTCAGCCATGGCGACGCCGGGCTGGCTACCCGGCGTCTGGGATGGGGAAGCCATCCGTTGCCGCTCCAGGTTGAGAACGACTTCATTCTGGGTGAGAAAGAGCGAATAGCCGGAGCCACGCGACAGAAACTGTACGCTCGGATCGGTCTGGCCCTTGTTCGGTTCAAAGCTGAGGGGAATTTTGCCATAATTTTCGGCCACTTGCTTGCCGGCGCTAGTGGATCCGGCGTTCGAAGCGGCAATGGCCGTGACGCCGCTGGTGAACAACAGGCCCGCCAGCAGAAGGCCGGTCAAACGCCCGCCCCATGACCGGGATGACCTCAACGGATTCAAGAAGGTGTTGGACGATGTCTGTTTGGGATTGAAGACGTACTTGATCATTTTTTCTCCTCTGCACTTTGCCTCTCATCCAGATGGCGGGAAGCGGATGGCTCGCGAATGCGCACTTTTCATCAAAAACCGGGCAAGGGCAATTGCTGGCAGGCCTTTGCCGGCTGCGGAACTACTTGCGGGGAACAGGATTTATAGTCAGTTGCTATAATGTGTGCACATTCTTCCAGTGACAAGTGCCGCTTCATGCCTGATCGGGCCAATTCATGACAGACACTGGAAATTCGAAGCCAATTCATGCGAACGTCTCCCATAAACCCGGAAAGCACCGTTGGTCTTGGGCATCGCCTGGACTGTTGGAAGGAGATTGCGAGCTATCTGTGCAAGGGGGAACGGACCGTCAAGCGATGGGAGACGGACCGGGGCCTGCCCATCCATAGGGTGCCCGGCGGGGGCCGCGCCTCCGTCTACGCCCACACGGCAGAACTGGATGAATGGATGAAGTCCCGCGACGTTCCGGGACTGGATGCCTCCACGGAAGACTCCGAAGAAGCTGACCCGCTGGAGAGCAGCAACACAAACGAAGACCTCGCAGATGATGCAGCGCCGGTAAACCTTCCCTTGCCGGACCCACCTGGCAAACAGCCGTTCTTGAGGTCGCGCCTGTTGCTGGCCTTCGGTGTTTTGCTCCTGTTTGTTTTTTTCGGGATGGCCATCTCCCCCCTGGCGCTTCGAACCGCATACGCCCGGTCATCCGTCCGGCTGCTTACTCTGTTTGGGCGGAGCCGGCCAAGGTCCGATCAACCCACTGCGGCGGCTGTTTCTGATACGGAGAAGAAGCTGTCTCACGACTTCTACCTCAAGGGCCGATACGAATGGAATCAGCGAACTCCGGATAGCCTGAACCGCGCCCTGGATTACTTTACCCAGTCCGTGGTGCATGATCCGGGCAACGCACAGGCGTACGTTGGCCTGGCGGATACCTACAACCTGCTTCGGGAATATACCACCATGCCCGAGAGCGAGGCCTACGAGCGCGCGATCTCCGCCGCCAGCAAGGCCGTTGAACTAGATGATTCCCTTGCCGAGGCGCATCGCACCCTGGCCTTTGTAGTGACGTATGGCAAATGGGATTTTGTGAAGGGTGAAAAGGAGTTCCGACGAGCCATCGAGTTGAATCCAAAAGATCCTATTGCCCACCTTTGGTATGCGAACGTATTTGCAGAACTGGGACGATTCAGCGAAAGCTTGAATGAAATAGAAAAGGCTCATGAGCTTGATCCAACTTCCAATGCCATCCTTGCCGACAAGGCCGGAATGCTATTCGAAGCCGGTAAAACAAAGGAGAGTGTTGAACTGCTGAAGGAAGTGGAGCGCGCGGACCCGGAGTTTCGGTCACCTCATTCTTACCTATCGCTCATCGGATTTACACTAAAGGACTATCCGACCTACCTGAGCGAGGGAGAGAAAGATGCACAGGCCAAGAATGATCCCGTCATGAAGGAAATGATTGCGGTGGCGCGGAAGGGATACGCGCGGGATGGCGAGCGTGGGCTGCTGGAAGACCTCTACGCCGTGCAAAAGAAATATTACGATGAGGGAAAGATGGTGGGGGCGACTGTGGCGCGCACTTGTATCTTGCTTGGACGAAAGCAGGAGGCAATGAAGTTCCTCGAAGAGGATTACACCCGCCATTCGGAGGGTTACCTCTGGTGTTTGTCGGACCCTCTCTTACTTAGCCTAAAAGATGAGCCAAGATACAAAGATTTACTGAAGAAGATCAATTTTCCCGTTGGGCCGCATGACGTGGAGCTGAGCACTTCCGCGGTCGCGGATCATGCTCCTCTTTTCGCCTCGTCCGATTCGCGCTAAGTCACGGCCAGTCCACCGATTGCCGTCCAGAATTCCAGCCAGGGAATGAAGTTAGCCGCCGTCGACGCAGGCCCGAACCTTAAGACCGCTAAATGAACCATTGCTATCCAAGCAAGAAGGCCGATGCACTCATCGACCTGTACGGAGGCATTGTCTCAGCTTCTGAAAGTAGGCTAGCCGTGATTTAGGTCTGAGCATTTCTAAAGAGGAGGGTATCTCAACCCATCCCTTAGGACACGGTCGGATAGGGGAGATCCGGTCGTTCATTTTGATGGGTTTTGCGGGCTGGTTTTCAGACCCCTTTTGTCACAGCGGAGATTCGCTTGTGTACATCGTAGATAACGCGCCGCTGCTGGCGCAGCGACAGTTCGATCATCTGAGTGTCGGCAAGAACCTGGCTGAGAGTGGCGCGGAGTTCGCCCATACCGGTGAGTGCGGAGAGATAGCCACGGCCATCAGCATAGAGCAGTGCAGCCAACACCACGATGACGGCGAGGCTGACACCCGCCTCTCATGTCGGCGATCCATATATATAGGTCGACCAGGGATTTGCCCGCCTGCCCGGCGCCGGCTACGAGGCCATCATCCCGAACTCAAAGACGTCGCCCCGAAGATTACCCTGACATCCACAAGATGGCCATCCTGGCCGATGTGGCTCCATACTCATGTGAGTACCACAACATCAGCCATCGTGTAGCTCAGCAAGCCAAGGGCGATACCGAGCTGGAGATCGACTACGAGAAGATCATGAACCGGGTCAAACAGACACGGGAATCGATCATCCGCATGAATGACTGCCACTTCACCGCCCCGGTTGATGAGATCGCCTGTTAGAAATACAGTGGATTCTCCTCTCAGCGAACCGAGTAGGTCACTTGGTAATTACTCAGGTGGCCTATTCTCCCCAGACGAAGTTCCCATCTCGAATTCCCAACCAGATCGGCTTTCCGACTCGGGTATCTGGGTAGTTGTACGAATCTGCGTGATATAGCATCGACGCGAGAGTAGTTCAATGGTCGCCGCGCTATTCAAGCAGAGTACAGATCGCATGGATGAATTGGCCTGTTACTACTTTGCTTGCCTTGACAGGTAAGCTTCGCCCGCTTCTTCCTCGCAGTTTGGCTGCGACGAGCCAGAACATTTCGCCAGAGCCGATAAACGCGCTTTCTGAAGATGCGCAACTGATCGATTTTTCCTGGAACCGCGTGGTATTGGTAGTAGTGATTCTGCCGTGTCCATGAATGGAGAGGCGTGGACCGAGAAGATAATTGCAGCAGCTCATAGAATCCGGCATTCGAAAGGCACTTGGTAGATTCCTTTATCTAGATTTCGCCATCCTCAGCCCAAGACGCCCTCTGACTTTTTGCCGCACTCGTTGATCGCTTTGCGTTGCAGCTCTCATTGCAACCAGAGACGCAGCAATAGCACACTGTGCGACGGAATTGTCGCCGCATATGAACCATTGACGAACTCCACTTCCTGATGTCTCCACAGATCTCGCGCCTTTGCAACTGCGTGGGCAAGATGCAGATCGGATGCATGTACCGTCGCCTGTGCCGCTGCGGGGCCAAGATTAACTACACCCACAGCGACTCCACCATCGCTTAGAGGCTTGATCCAGGTTTCAAGATTGCCATTCTTGACGGGCAATGCCTGTTTGCCTAGCGAGTCCTGGTCGATGGCGATGACTTCCTTGTTCATCAAGATTGATTTCGTCACCGCCGACATAGTGCGGATGTCGTTCCCCGCCAGCAAGGGCGCTGCTGTCAGGGCCCAGAGGCTCATGTGGGTGCGGTACTCGTCGTCGCTCATCCGGCCGTTGCCGATCTCCAGCATGTCAGGATCGTTCCAGTGCCCCGGTCCGGCGTAGGGCGCCGTAGGCGCCTGCTTTTCAATGTTGGACAACATGCTATCCCAGTTGTCGCGGATGTCGTCGGTGGTGCGCCATAGGTTGCCGCTCACATCGGCTCCCCATTTTTCCACGCTGCCCAGACCGTACTCGCAAAGGCTGTAGACGATGGGGCGGCCGGTCGCGTGCAGCGCCTCACCCATCTTTTGGTAGATGGGCTGCAGCGATTCGTTCTTGTAAATGGAACCCGCACTGCACCAGTCGTATTTCAGATAGTCAATGCCCCAGGAGGCAAAGATGTTCGCATCCTGCTGTTCGTGTCCATAACTTGCCGGATAACCCGCGCAAGTCCGCGGCCCCGGCGAAGAATAGATCCCCAGCTTTAGGCCCATCGAATGTACATAGGCGGAGAGCGCCTTCATGTCAGGAAATTTGTAGTTCGGCTGCAGATTGCCTTGCGCATCGCGAATGCCTTCCCAGGTGTCGTCGATGTTGACGTAGATGTAGCCGGCGTCGCGCATGCCGCTGGAGACCATGGCGTCTGCCATGGTGCGCACCGTCTTATCGTCGATCTTGCCGGCGAACAGATTCCAACTATTCCATCCCATGGGCGGTGTCTTAGCCAGCCCGTTGTAGGGAACCTTGTGCAGCGTAGGAGGATCGACATAGGTCGGCTTTGGGAAATCGTCTGCGGGCGTAGCGGGCTTGAAGACCCACTGGTCTTGCGTATCCTGCAGCAGGTGCAATTCTCCGTTCACCACGTCGCCAACCAAGAATGGATGCTGATCGGACCATGGGCCAAATATTTTCACATGGGCGCCGATAACGGCGCCTTTAACAGTGGCGACAAAGCCGAGAGTTGTTACACTTCCGGTAAGTTGAGTCCCAGCCTGCCTGAGATCCAGGATGGCCTTGCGGACTTCGCCATTGTCCAGGGTTTTTCCGGTCGCGCCCCAACGGCCAGCTATGTTCTGTGCCTGGCAGGATGCGGCGGCCAGCAGGAGGCAAAGCATCAGTCCCAGAACATGCGGGGCGCTATAGATAATCACAGCTTTCTTCCCACTTACTTCAAATGTCATCGTCGTTCTCCGGGTTGCATAAGTTCTTCGGACGATCGCACTCACTTTGTATTCATGTCGCGGCGGTCCGGATCGTCATCGGGCCGAATCTCAATCACGAGCATCCTGTGATGACCGCGCTCCTCCTTTCTTCAAGCTACTTAGTCGCTCTTAGATTCGATCCTTGGTCAGTTTGGCTTACCCCTTGCTCAATTTCCGCCGGCAGCATGAAAGATGAAGTATCTTGTCTGAGGTGGGGTCCAGTCGGATCAATCTCCGCGACCGTTGCCGGCGGCAGCGTGAGCGTCTGCGCAAAGGGGCGCTGTAGCATGATGCGGATTGGTTTATCGCCGCCGTTCATGATGACAGGATGCCCTTCGAGCTGTCCGATCAGCAGACTGGAGGGAGCCTCCACTGTCAACTGCACATCTTTGCTTTTGTAGGACGACAGACCCCAGCCGCCAACCAAAACGTCGTTCGTTGTCGAAGCTTTTCGCACGACCAGGCCACTGGCAGTAACGTTCACTTTTCCGATCAAGATGGATTCCAGCGATAACTCTCGCGGTGTACTGCCTTTCACCAGCACGATCTCCATATCTTCCTTGCCGGTGTGAATCCGCTGCCCCCATACACCCTCTCCAGTTACAATAACCGGCTCAGATCTGAAATTCGGCTCCAATCCTTTGTACGGGTACAGGAAGGTCGCGAAGACAGCTGGGGCTTCCTGCTCCTTGCGGAATTGGACTGTGGGGATCGCCCACATGATATCGGGCGCACCATGTTCGCCCTGGATCACATCAACCTTCAGATGTTCGCGCTCGAGAGAATAGAGAGCAATCTGTACATCGCCGGGACTTTGACTAAATGCAGCCTGGGTCTTGGGATCGACTCTAACCGACGGCGATGCAACATTGAAGTGAGAGTCGATTGTGTGGCGGCCTTTTCCGTCGACCGTATCCAGGATCAATGCATAATACGGGCGCAGATAAAGTACCCGCCGGGTGTGCGTCACCGAGTGGTCGATGCTCCCCACCCAGTCCATCGGCTGGTATTGTATCTGCTGATTGAACACGTTCTTCTGGTAGCCGCCGTTGTAGGTCGCCGCTACGCTATCGAATAGCGGCGTAGTCACCCATGGGTTATTTAGCGGACGCTCCGCCGGAACTTTGCTGGAGCCGCGGTGCTGCCACTTGTCGTCGACGACAATTGTGTTGTGCGCAGCCGTGCCGAGGATAAATCGACGCCAATCCGAATGATCGTAAGGCGCATTTCCGGGATCCAGCAGAAGCGTTTTTCCCCAGCTCTTCAGTACAACCTGCAGCATGTCCTCATGTTCATGCGCGCATCCCGTCGGCCCGCCGCGAAAGAACAGGAATTGATCGTCCGGCTTCCATCCGCTCCGCATCGTATAGAAGCCTGCGTAGGGAAGCATCGTGGAATCCGGCAACCCTTTGCCTTGTTTTCCCCCTGAAGCTGCCCACTCGAGCAGCGGATCGTACCCGAGTTCCAACCCCTTGCGCGACGTCTCAATCGCGTTCCACTGGCTCGAATCGTTGGTGTTGACCAGATCGCCATTCTGCTCCATCACCATCACGAGTGCACGATACATCGATACGAGCTTCTCGCGCATATTCGCAGGTACTTTATAGTGGTTCAACTCTGCCAGCACAAGAGGGCCGCGAAAGCCATCAAGCGACACCATGTGATAATTCGGAGTTAGTTCCCCTTCAAAACCATCCGGGGGCACCATGCGCTGCATCTCGCTGGCGATCCGGTTCAAAGCCAATTCTCGCCAGTGGGCAGATTCTTTTAACTCTGGAAACAGCGTAGCGATCGTGTACAGGCCGAACGTTTCGGAGGCTACCCAGTTTCCCGTACGCTCTTGATTTCTCAACCCACCCTCCAGGAGAGATGCGTGCTCGCGCATCTCCATCAGATAAGTCCACTGGGCGTGAGGCGTAAAGGCTGGGCTGTTGAGCATGTGGTAGTAGGTATAAGGCCACGATTCAGACATACGAATTGACGCGTCGAGCGTGCGCCAGAGCGAGGGCGCACCATTCGAGCTTTGCCCTTCTCGCGGGTTCTTGACGGCAAAGTCCTCCAACTCGACAACCCACTCCTCTGCGTACTTCTCGTTATGGGTCTTCCAGTAGGCATCTGCCAACTGCTCCCAGAACTGCGTTCTGCTAATTGCGCAATACGTCCATTCGTCGGAAAACTGTTGGCTATGCCGGTCAACCGGATTGTAGGTCCAATTGAATTGTCTTCCCATATCGGCTTGATGCGGGCTGAAATTGTAGAAGCTGTTGCGAATATGGTGTTGCAATATCTCGTCGCCGATCTGGTCGTTTGTCGCGGTGGCAACGGCCGGCATATCGTCCGGCATCTTTGTCCATTTGGCGGTACTGAATTTTCGGCGGTACTCCAGATATGCCTTTTGTATTGCCGCCATATCCATTGACAGGGCAGCCACTTTGACTTTTTCCATTCCCGCAAAATCGAGATTCAAGTCTCGCAGGATCTCCGCATCGGCGGCTGCAGCCACTGTCTGAGAAGCGGGCGGAGGATTCCCCAGAGCCGCGGATTGCTGCATGAACACATATAACCCGCAAAGGACAACTGCTCTTAGATTCCGCACCGGGATAGCATAGATGAAACGTCTTACCGATACTGCATCCATGGAAAACTCCGACCCTAGAGTCTGCAGTTAGGATGAAAGCGAAAGAGAATGTTATCCGCCGCCGGAACCCGTGTTGATGTTGAAAAGCCTATTTCCGTAGAAATAGAATTTCGCCGCCATGAAGAGTCATCGATTTACCCTTGGTGTTACCAAATCCAAAGCTGTTTACTCAAATTGCGCGCTGCGGGTGATTTCGGGGAAATTGTCCGTTCGAAATGGCGCAGCGGGAAGACCGGCTCCGTTGTAAAGGTTGACGGTCGGATTATCTCCCCATGCGTAACGAACGGCCACGGGATCGGACACCTCGGGTGACGAAACCACAACCGTGAGTCCGTCGATATTGGCATTAGCCCAGACCCACTTACGATCCTGGCCGCAGATCTGAAAGCCTTGCAATTGACTGTTGGGGCTGTTTTTAACCAGTGGAGTCAAGGTGGTCAGAGTTGACGTGCGCTTGTACGTTGCGGGAACCTCTGTCGCCCGCAAGCCGCCATCCGTGAACTGAAAATGAATTCGCATCGAATTACCTTCGCGGATGATCGAGTCATACACAGGGCCGGAGTAACTCACATTCAGGCCATACGTCTTGGCCAGAGCAATGCGCAATAGTCTCAGTCCGACTGTCTTCTTGTCGCGGAAGTGTATGTCAGCCTCTTCGCCTATGTCAATCGTCAGCGCCTGTCCGGTCTGCGGCAATTCCAACGCCATCGATTGAGCCTCGCGGAGTTCCGCCAGCCCGCTCTCCTCCGGCGTTGCATTCTTCGCCTTGTAGTTGGCCAATTGGCAGAAATAGAAAGGCATTTTCGGGTTACGCCATTGCGCGCGCCAGTCTTTGATCAGGGCAGGAAACAGAGTGCGGTACTGGACTGATCGACTCGTGTTCGATTCGCCCTGAAACCAGATCACCCCACGCACGTTATACGGTAACAGCGGATTGATCATTGCATTGAACAGAGCGCTGGGCCGATAGCGCTCAGCTCCCATAAATCCCGGACGCTGCGGGAAGCTTGTCTTTGCATCGGCAGTCAAAACGGGTTCGCTCGACTCCGTCCTCCTTTGCCATTCCCCGCTGAGCACAAGGTAGCCGCTTTTCGAAAGAGAAAGACCGGAAATTGAAGGAGCGCCTGCCGGGTTGAAAATTCGAATTGAGATTGTGGCATCTCCCTCCTTAACCAGATTCGCAGGAACATCGTATCGTCTGGCCGTCGAACTGTGTGCTTCTTCGTTCTGCGCGGTCGTTGCTTCGGCCGTGGTCGAGCCTATCCGTACGCCGTTCCAGAAGACCTCGTCGAACTCATGCATTGTTCCGAGATGCAAAGCCAAATAGACACCCGCCATGTCTGTATTCACATGAACTACCCGGCTCAGCCACAATACGCCGCCGTTCGGCAAATCATCAGCCGTATACGAGCCGTTAATCTCAATCGTATGCCAGTCCATCGCGCTTCCCTTGTAGGCGGCATACCGGTTACGTTGTTTCATTGGCACATCCTGCCGCTGATACTTGGCTTGCCACGCCTTGTAATTGTCCTGATATATGTTCTGCCGTTCGGCATAGCTCTTTGCTTCCTCGATTATCTTGTCGGCAGCTGACTTGATCGGCAATGTCTCGATCGCTTCTGCGCTCAACCACGACTCGATATTCGACCCACCATAGTAAGAACCTATCAGCGCCACAGGCCGGTGGAGGTACTGCTGGAGGCACTTCGCAAAGTAGTAACCTACCGCCGTAAAATTCCCTGAACTCTCCGGCTCGGCGATGATCCATCGTCCCTTGCAGGCAGATTCCGGAAGTACCGACGCACCCTGAACGACCTTGAACTGACGAAGCTGCGAGTTGTCTGAGTGCGCACTCTCTTCTTTCCCGTTCTCCGTATTCCAGAGCGGTAACTCCATATTCGACTGGCCGGAAGCAAGCCATACCTCGCCAACGAGTACGTCTGTCAGTACAATCCGATTGGCGCCCTGGACACTCAGTTTGTATGGTCCGCCGGCCAATCCTTTCAGGTTGAAGAAAACCTGCCAATGGCCATTCGCATCCGCCTCCGTCGTCTCGGTAAGGCGCGCGAGGGTTACGGTTATGCGCTCACCACCGGCGGCGGTCCCCCACACCGGAACTTGCGTTCCCTCCTGCAGAACCATGTGATCCTGAAAGAGACAAGGCAAGACCACCTCCGCATGCATCTTGCTCAGTTCGGATCCGGCAAGCAAAAACGCGCCGACTCCGTAGACGTAGCTGCCCGAAGGCTTGACCGCACCGGGCGCCGCATCGATGGACTGAATGGAACCAAGACGGCCGTCGGCATAAATGTGCTCAATCATGCCTTTCCAAGCTTTGGCCGCCTGCGGAAAGTATTGCTTGCGATCCAGCAGGCCATGATTGATTCCCCAGGCCAGGCCATAGGTGAAGAAGGCGGAACTTGAGATCTCGGGCTGAGGATATGCTCCCGGATCGAGCAGGCCACTGCGCCAGAGGCCGTCGGACTGCTGCAGAGATGCGATACGCTGGGCCATCTGCTGAAATTGCGTAACATACTTCGGCCGGTCGGGGTGGTCGGGCGGCATGGTTTCAAGCAGATAAGCAAGAGACGCAAACACCCATCCGTTTCCACGAGCCCAGAAGAGCTTCTGTCCATTCGCCTCATTGCGGGTAATGTAGCTCTTATCGCGAAAGAAGAGATGTTCCGCAGGATCGTAGAGCGCCTTTGACGTGATCCACCACTCCCGGTTCATGTAGTCCAGATACTTGGGCGAGGCTGTGATCTTCGCCAAATCGGCGAGCACGGGAGGAGCCATGAAGAGGGCGTCGCACCACGACCAGAGTTTCTCGCGCGGATCGTCAGGGCGCGCAATGAGCCGGTCCATCGTGGCGCGAACCGCGTCAATCCGCTCGGGGGCCGGATGATCGTGATAGAGCGCGAGGTAGGCGCGGCCCAATGCCTCATCGTCCGCGTGGGGAAAGCGCGTATCGATGAGTTGCCACTGATTGCGCTCCGCCATGCGCAGGACCGCGTCTTTGTACTTCGGGTCACCGGTCGATTCCGAGGTTGCCAGCAAGCCGTCGTAAAGCGTGGCGAAGGTCCAGAGCCGATTGAAGCGCGCTTCGCCGGTTGCGATCTGCCAGTCTGCAACCTTGCGCATGGCGCGGTGAATCGATGCGGGATCAATCGCCAACGATAAATCAGTCGCCAGTGGTCCCGGAGCATCCGGCGCATCGCCAACTGTGGCCTGTTCGTTTTCGGTCTGAGTCCGCTGCTTAGCATTGAAGCCGGGAACGGAGCCTGAAGCCCGCGGAACGGCCACGGTCTGCGCGAAGCAAATCGTTGAGAACAGAAGCGTATAGATTGCAATTGAAGATTTCACGCAGTTACCTCGTGCTCCATTCCAGCTGGATTTCCATTTTGTTTTCCGTTGCGCGTAAGCAAGATCCATAGCTCTGATCTTCCCCATTGCATGCCGCGTTCTCTGATTTCATTTCAATGTCACCGTGACGCTGATCGGTGTTTCTCAGGAAGATACGCTTGCGCTGAAGGAATAGGTTCCGGCAAACTTCTTCCATCGGATCTGAGCAACATCGACGTTGGAGGGAACGAAACAGGGTAAGCGCGCTCATCAAATAGAAAAACTGAACGCCGTACATTCCTCCGCCCACAAGTTTGTCTTCCCTTCCGCGCAAAGGAGTCACGTATGTGTAAGTCCCCAGAACATGTGTCTTTTTGCCCACCGTTCATGGGGGTGTTTGTTCCCGCCAGCGGGGAGGCTGCTTAGCCTCCCGCTGGACGGTCATGATTGAGGGCACGGCCTAGAACGCCAACCGTGCTCCGAGTTGAATGAGGCGAGGAGTGCTGGCCGAATAGATATGGCCGTCAGTGCTGGGGTTGCTGAAGGTGGCATAAGGCGCGCTCAGGCTAACCAGGTTGAGCGCGTTCGTTGCTTCGCCGCGGAGCTGGAAGACCAGGCCATGCGTGATGCTGAAGTCGCGATGCAATCCCAAGTTAACGGTGCGGAAGCCGGGTGCGCGCAAGTAGTTGCGGGGGGTGTTGCCGTCAGCGCCGCCGGGCCCTATTCCTCCGGCTACGCCTGGGCCGTTCTTGACGAATGCCGCCGTGTTGAACCAGGCTGTCGCCGCGGAATTGCGGTCGCGGTGGGGACTATAAAAGGCGCTCACGCTGGGACCAACCAGATTAGGACGGTTCAGGTTGTTGCTGTCGAAGTTGTTATTGGCGCCGGACACCATGTTGACTGGCGCTCCGCTTTGAAATTGGCTGATCATCGAGATCGCCCAGCCGTTCAGAACCTGCTTCACGAGACGGCTCGAGCTTTGATAGTAGTTGATATTCCATATGGCCGATGCGGCGACCATTTGGCGGCGATCATAGTCGGTTGGACCACGTTCCTCCCAAAGATTGTTAAAATCCTGGGCCTGCGACGGAGAGCCTAAAGATTCATCGGCGCTCTGGAGGGAATGGCTCAGGACCCAGAAGGCGCTGAACTGGATGTTATGGGTCATAGGCCTGCTGGCCGAGATCTGCAGCGAATGGAAGGAGGCCGTCCCGATGGACTTGGCAAACGATACCTGGCCGAGCACGCCAGGATCGTACGGACGGCGGGCGTTGATGCTGGCCTGCGTGGTGTTGGCGCCGGCTGCATAAGGAGCATAGTTGGCGTCGATCATGAACGGCAGGTCGTGCGATAGCGTGGCCACATAGGCCGTGGTGAGGCTGACCCTTCCGGGCAACTGGTGCTGCACAGCCGCGTTGATCTGGTAAACCAGAGGCCATTGAAATTTTTCGTCTGTGCCCGCAATAGCGGCCGCCGGAAGAAAGCGCGTATTTGACGGATTGTACGTGTAAGGGAAAGGATCTCCGTTAGGGAAGGAGCCTGCGTTCCCGTAAACATTGCTCAGCGAGGTGATCGAGTTAAAGGTCTGCCGAACCGCGAAAGGCTGGGAACCGGCAGGCTGAGCCCACTCATTTTGGACCACGCTGCCATAGAAAACGCCCGCGCCGGCGCGTATCGCCGTCTTGCCGTCGCCGAAGGGATCCCAGGCAACGCCGATACGCGGGGAGATGTGGTGATAGCGGTTATTGGTCAGGCCGCGGGGTACACCGGCGTCACCGGGAAAGAGCATCCCCAGAGGCGCGGTAGGAACCTTGGTGGACTGCACGCCCGGAACAAAGGTGGCGGTCCGGTCTTTCGCTTCCACGGGTGAAGTTTGCAGATCCCAGCGGAGGCCGAGGCTCAGCGTAAGCCTCGATGTCAGGCGGTAGTAGTCCTGAGCGTAGAGGGCATAGTACCACTGGCTCATGTCGGCCGTGTAGGGCGTGTCCTGTTCCATGGAATACACCTGGCCGGTGACAAAGTCGGACTGGACAAAGCCGGTTGTTGTGGGCGCTGAGGTGCTGAAGTTGAAGATGCCGTTGTTGTAGTTGTCGCCGATGGTCAGGTCTTTCTCCATCGAGACCTCGGCGCCCAAGCCAAGCGAATGCTTGCCGACAGACTTGGTAACCAGGTCGCGCACCGTGTAGAAGTTGGAGTGGCTCGCTGGGCCGGCCAGCGTGCTGCCGGCGGTGAAGAGTCCGGAAAGGTTGAGCTCTGGAAGCGTCTTTGTCCCCTGCGTGGTATAGGTTGAGCCAAGATCGTCCAACCCGATTCCGGTAGGCAGATTTAGGGAACCTCTGATCAAGTCCCAAATGCGCGTCGATTGCGTCTAATCGTATAGGTGGACCGAAAACACAATGCGCCAACTTACATTCGCCACACAGCCGAGTTTTGAAAAGTACGCACGCAAGA
>Ga0302320_10018165_pt1 | contig 14206 bp, 11 predicted proteins | sample Bog_T0_3_FD_202130 | JGI IMG/M metagenome (GOLD analysis project Ga0302320, IMG submission 202130) | Peat permafrost microbial communities from Stordalen Mire near Abisko, Sweden - Bog_T0_3 | ecosystem: Environmental > Terrestrial > Soil > Wetlands > Peat | place: Sweden: Abisko, Stordalen Mire... | reverse complement strand
CCAACAGAAGCAGACGGCGCAACCGGAAACGCGAACCGCTCCAGACGCCGACCTGCGCAAGGCGCAGCAAGCTGAAGCCGAAGCGGAGACGAAGTATTACCAGGCACAAACGGAGAAGCTGAAAGCAAAGCCGCAGTGGTGGGAAGCGGTTGCGCCTTCTCTCGCACCTCTCGGCGCCATTCTCGCGGTCCTGGTTGCATTCCTCTCTTTCGGCTTCAACTATGTGAGCACCATATGGAATCAGCAGGACACGCAGTTTTATGAAGCGCTGAAGCGATTCGGCGACAAGGATAGTCCCGTTCTACGTGCCAGTGCGGCGGTACTGCTTGCGGAATTAGGCGCGCGGACCCGTTTGACGCTCAAGAAAAAAATTAAATCCGATCCGTGGCTACGGACTCGGCCATTTCTGGAAACCGCCCTTGATCAACTTACTGTTGGATTGCTGCTTGAAGAGAGTCCGGTGGTTCTTGGAGCTATTAACACTGCCGCGCTCGAGCTGATGGCGCTGAATCCCTGGCCGTGGCTACGCAAGCTCATTAGTCAGAATCTTGACTTGCAGAAAGCAATGGGCGTGACGCTCGCAGATTTTTTTGCGGAAGAGACGAAAGAACAGCAAGGCGAGATTCAACCGGCGAATTGGCAATCCGCTGCCGCTGTTTGCGGTTATCGTTCATTGATCCTGGAGACGCTTGCGGAACGGTTGGGCAATAAGTGGCCGCTTGGAAAAAAGAAATTCGATCAAACTTTGGGAAGCGCGCGCATCCGTCTGCGAAAGGCCAACGCTGACAGTGCTGGCGTGTCAGAGGCGCTGCGACTGGCCGCTATGCGGTTGCGCAGCAATGTGGCGATCCTGTCTGAAGCAATTTTTCGCTTTCACCCTGAGTTTCCGATGTATGGTGTTTTCCTTTCTGACGTCAGCTTCAGTGTTGGACGGAGCAGAAAGCTGCATATGACTGAGTCGCAGCTCCAGGACATTACGTGTTATGGCGGAATGCCTGAAGGAGCCCTGTACAACAGCGATTTTCAGGGAGCCCAAATTCACATGGCAAATATGAAAGGCGCTCAACTCTTTGGCTGCGGATTTGAAGCGGCTAGCCTTTCTGATGTGGATCTACGAAACGTCGACCTTGAGCATTCGCGCCTGAATGGGACAAGACTTGATAAGTGCAGACTTGATGGGGCAAAACTGTATGGCGCCCGGATTGACGCAGCTACCCAGTTGTACGGAACAAATTGGTGGGCAGCGGATTTCACCAGCTCGCACGGCTCAAGTGCGGACAATGAACTGCTGGAAAAGCTCTACGATCGCGTTCTGGCACTGAACACCAAGTACTCTACCGATTTGATGTTTGGGAAAGAGATAGATGCATCGAAGTGGCTGGACGCAGCGCACCCGACGGTGCGGGCGTTTGTTGAAGCAAAGCAGGGAATGAAAATCTGAGGGAGCGACTGCGCAACCTCGGCGCGGCTATAACGTACGAGCGGAGTAAGGCGCCTGCCAGAAATTCAGAATCTACATATTGGCGTGACCGGAGCGCATGGACTCATTGAATTGCGGCTTGGTAAAGTCCAGGGCATTCTTGAGGGCTGCTTCGTACTCCGGCGCACGCGCAAGCAGTTGCGGAGTGGGTGCGGCAAACTCGCCGTCCAGATTCATTAGCCCTTCGCCGGCCTTGTCTCCAGCCATCCGAAGCAGGTCTGCCTCGGTGGTGTTGAGATATTGCGCGTCGCGCGGATCGGCGATCCACACCGGCTTGCCTTGGCCCAGCACGCCGGAGAGCCAGTAGATCTTGCGCAGCAAATACTCCAGGCGCTCAGCATCGTTGGTCTCAGTGAAGAGGAATTTCTTTTGCCAGCGGCTATAGTAGCGGGTGGTCACGGGCACAGGCTGGCGATTGCCTGATTTCAAAAACTCCAGCTGGCCCAGGTCGACTGTCTTGCGGACGGCGTTGTAAACAAACGTCTCGGCATAAGGCTGTTCCATCGCCGGCACAATTTCAGCAAACGTCAGCGTCACTGAAGCCGCGATCTTGGCATGCAGGTTGTTTGTGCTGCCATCGGCAAGTTGAATTTCGCCGTGAACGATGTGTGTATCCGCGCCGGATGTCGAGCTGTGAAATGGCCACTGAAACTGTCCGAATGCGAGAGGCAGCCCACCCAGCGTGACGTAGCACTCGGGGCGCGGATTGCGCAGCCGCATGGCTTGAGCCGCAAGGTGAGCTGTCATGGTCGGAAGCAAGTCAGGCTTGTTGAATTCGAAGCCTTCGCTCAATTCGAGCTTGAGCGTCCGGCCTTCTGCGTTTCCGTCGGGCAAGCCAAGCTGGAACACCGCGGTGGGGCGGCCGTGAAAGTCCTTGCCTTCAGTTACTGAAACAAGCGTCAGGCCGGCTTTGGCTGCGGCTGCATTAACAGAAGTCGCGAGATTCGATTTCAAATCAACAGTCATTCGATTGGTCCTGCTTCAGGGATCGGTGCATAAAGCATTTCGATTCTGGTGATGCCATTTGGAGGTCGTGGAAGGTGGCGTTTTCCTCGGATAAACCACTCGGCTTCGGTAAAGAGCAGAATCGAAAATGCTGTAGTCATTCTAAGTGAGTTGCTGGGCAGACGGCGCATTTACAATGGGAATTGTGCAGAACGGACCGTCGTCGCCGATTATTCTCGCTGAAAACCTGACCAAAGTATATGCTGCGGGCCGCTTGCAAGTGACAGCGGTACGTGGTGTTTCTCTGTCGGTTGAGCGCGGGGAATTTGTTGCGATCGTAGGTCCTTCAGGGTCAGGGAAATCCACCCTGTTTTACCTTCTTGGCGGACTGACGAAAGCCACCGAGGGTAGAGTGGTTATCAGCGGCGTCGATTTTGCTTCACTCAGCGATGGTGAACGCACCCGCCTTCGCAAGCAGCGCATCGGTTTCGTCTTCCAGAAGTTCAACCTGCTGCCGACACTCTCAGCCATGGGCAATATTGAGATTGCATGGACGGTCAGCGGTCGCAAGGGACCTCTCGACTTACAGTATCTCGATCATTTAAGCGAATTGTTATCGATTAAGGGTCGGCTTGATCACCGCCCATCTGAGTTGAGCGGCGGTGAACAACAGCGTGTAGCGATTGCGCGCGCGCTGATTACGCGACCGGCAATTGTGTTGGCGGACGAGCCTACCGGCAACCTGGATACGAAGAATTCTGACGCCGTGCTGGAAATGCTGCTTCGGTCGAATCGCGAACTTGGCCAGACCACGCTGATGATCACGCACAATCCTGAGGCGGCGGCCATCGCCAGCCGGATCCTCTATATGCGGGATGGGCAGCTTGTTCGCGAGGAAAAAGGTTCCCGGTCGGGTTGACCTTCCGGCGCCGGACTCTGCGTTGCTGGCGCGAGTGGGGGATGCGGAAGCGTGGGCGAAGGCGGAACTGGGGATCTGTTTCGTATGGAGTTGTGCCGGGTCGCTGGACACCGCTGGTTGCGTCGGCTTGAATTATCTGTATCCGGGACTGAACAACGCTGGTTTCGCAGTGTGGTTTCGGCTGCTTCGACGCAATTTAGCGGCGTCCCTATTCGTTTGACCGGCCTTCAACCGCCCGGTATACTCAGTCTTGCAACAAGCGGGAGTAGCTCAGTGGTAGAGCATCGCCTTGCCAAGGCGAGGGTCGCGAGTTCAAATCTCGTCTCCCGCTCCATTCCGCCCTCCGGCGCCCGCCGGGTTGGCTACGGTGGTCTGGAGCGATCGCACTCACATCGGCTGCCCTGCCAAGGCGCGGTACCCAAGTGGTAAGGGAGAGGTCTGCAAAACCTTTATGCGTCGGTTCGATCCCGACCCGCGCCTCCAAGTTTTTCCGGATAAGTAACTTAACCTAGATGACATTCAGCTCCGAGAAGGCCGGTGAGTCATCGTCGACTTGGTTGGCAAAGGCGGCCGGGTGCGAACGGTGGCAATTCCGGTGTGGGTGAAAAACGCGATCAACGCTTGGAAGACGGCGGCCAAGATCGAAGACGGCCGGCTCCTACGTCCGCTTTCGAAAAGCGGACGCATCCTGGGGGAAGAGTTGGGCGACTGGACAATCTGGAGTGTGGTCGAGGCCTCCGCGAAAGGGATCGGGATCGAGCACTTTGGGGCACACGATCTGCGCCGCTATGCTGAATGTGGGATCATGCCGAATCACTCAAATCGAGTTGCGGGGTAAGGTCGAATATCGTTTGCCATGCGGCATAATCTCGACATCCTGACTAGATCTGCCATTCTTAGGGGCATGAAAACGGTCGTTGATTCCACACTCCTTAAGCGTCTCCGAGTTGGGCCGCTATAACCATATCTGGACATCTACCTGACACGCGTTGAGCAAGAAGGATTCGGAGAGCAAGGAAATCAAGGTAAGCCGCACCGACAAAGGACTCCGGTTACATGGTGCGCGATGGCAAGCCGAAGGGGTTCTTCTATCTCGATCACCGCACCGTCGATGGGCGCCACGCGATCATCACCGACACGCGATGCCGGCTACGCTGCAGCGGCGATCACGCAAGGTCTGGAAGACCGCAACATCTACGGGGTGATCGGCTACCGCACCGCGACCCACCGCGACGGGTACTTCTACTCCTATCTGCCCATATACGCCTGATGCGCCGGTATCAGCAACTCGCACACTTCACATCAAACCAAGAATGAAACCCGCGCCAAAAGACAAACCCCACCGAAATGATGGGGTTCGTCAGCAGTCTGGGCCCGGACATGGTTAGTCCGGGCCTTTTCAGGTGAGTACGGCTTTACTCTGTCCTCAACTCAAGGGCGGCAGCAGCCCAGTGGTAGTTAGATATTCCGGTACCAGAGACGGTTATGGGGGAAACTCCCCCGGTATTGTCCTGGATTAGACCGCCCACGTCATCGTTCGACTGTGCGCGAATCTTTCCCTGTGTAGCCACGCCGTTTGACCCGCCATAACTAGTTATCTGGGCAACCACAAAATTGCTAGCTTCGTGTGGCGTCAGAGTCAGAGAGTAGGGAGTGTTCACTCCGGTGGATTTAGCCGCAGTTCCAAGAGCTACAACGCCAGAGTATTCAGAGATACACACCGTGTCGTACACCGAGGCGCTGTATTTTGTCGCTATAGTCAGGAGACTGGTTGATTGATTCGCCAGAACTGCATAGAGCGTTGCCGTGTAGCCGTTGCCTACCTCCGTAGACGCGGGCGCCGGATAAGTGTTGTGTCCATCCGAGATGCCGGTCACCGCTACGGTGGCACTTTCCAGTGATACGCCGATAACCAGCGTATCTCCGATTGCTTTTGGCGTGTACTGCAAGGACCCGCTGCCGTTGTCGAAGTTGTGCGAGCACACCGGGGATCCGACAGACTTTATGGTTCCGGTTGCGACGGCGGCAAATGTCGCTGTTTCGACGCACGCATTTGCGGGCATCGAGAAGGTTATTGATGCGGCTGACCCGGTCGCGCAACCTGACCATCCGCTAAACTGGAAGGCGCTTGAAGACGGTGTTGCCGATTCTGTGATTGAGTTTCCCTGTGGATAGCTTCCTGCGGCCGTTCCCGCGACTGATCCGTCCGCGGCAGGCGTGGCCGTCACCGAGAATGCATACGTCGTCGCGGCGGAGGCCGTGAACGTTGCCGCCCCGTTACAGGCGTTGGCTGGCATGGTCACTGCATAGTTGCTTCCGCTGAGCACGCCTCCGCACCCGGTCACGGTGGCGATCTGGTAACCGGCTGCCGGGTTGATCGTGAACATGAGCGCCGTACCGGCAGCGTAGCTGCCCGCAGCCGATCCTCCGATGGTTCCGTTGACGGGCGGGGTGATTGTCAGTGCGTAGGTAGCCGTCGCGTTGGCCGTGAACGTTGCGGCCACGGTGCAGTTCGAAGCCGGCATGGTCACCGCGTAGTTACTCCCGTTCAGTGCACCCCCGCAGCCCGACACCGTCGCGGCCTTGTATCCGGACGCCGGGTTGATCGTGAACGCCAGAGCGGTACCGGCGGCGTAGCTGCCGGCAGTCGATCCTCCGATCGTTCCGTTCGTGGGCGGGGTGATGGCCAGTGTGTAATCTGTCGGCGGGGGCGGTGAGTTGCCTTGAAGTTCGAGTGCACCGATTGCAGGCGGGTTGGGCAGGGTGTCCCCGGTAAAGTCCAACAGCGGCGTGTTGCCGTCTTCGGCTCCTGCGCCAACGGCCGCCGATCCCGCTGTCAGCTCATAGTTCGTCCAGGAACCGTCCGCTGCGTCGGTTATTCCGGGATTGGTCGGGACGGGCAGATTGGTCACACTTGCTGCCGGTGATGTTGCGCCAGGAGTACCCCCGGAGCTGAAGAGGTTGTTCTTGCCCGTTATCGTTCCCGACGTTGTGCTGAAATAGGGATTGTAGCTGCTCGTATACGTGTAGGCCGGTTGGATGATCAGGTTATTTTCGAGGTTAAAGGTCATGCCCGTCAGCGAGCTGTTGGTCGTGATGCATCCGGAGAGGTTCTCTCCCGATCCATAGGTGCTCAGGATGGCAGAGCAATCGTACAGCGTGTTATTGGTGATCTCGACCGTACCGGTGGGCGAGCCCGACTGGTAGCCAGGGGCTGAGATGGCAGAGTGGTAATCGTCCTCGCCACCGTCGGACGCCCGCTCGATCCCGGTGTGGTGGATGATGTTGTTGTAAATTGTCGTTGGCGCGGCACAGGCACCCGGATTGACGGTAGCCATATTGATGCCTGAGCCGTTTACGTCCGCGATGTCATTGTCGTGAATGGAAAATCCGCAGAATCCAGAAGTGCTGTCCTGGTTTATTTGCAGACCGTTGTACCCCTTATTGCTGTAGAACCGATTCCATGCGAACTCAAAATTGTTCCCGGCAAAATAGGCATCGTGATACTGCTTGTTCGACTCTCCGGCGCTCAGGCCGGTAGAAATGTCGGTGCCGGCATTGAAGTCGTACACTACCCCATTCGCCGAACCTTCCGAGCCGTCTCCTGCGCCGCCTGACTCACCTGAGCAATTCGGACAATTCATCACGTTGCCGAGGATGCGGTAGTAATTGGTCATGTTGATGGCAGTGAGACTTCCTCCCACCAGAGTTAGTCCCGAGACAACCGTGTACTGTCCACCCCCGGAATCACGAATGCCGTACATGGAGATGCCGCCGATGGTTGCCGTCGCACCCGGCCGTCCAGTAATTGTCATAAAATCTGTAGAGGACGATCCCGACTTGTCGTTGGTCAGCGATGAATGCCATCCCCGGCCGTCATAACCGATATACTTCACACCATCCAGAAACACCAGCGTGTCACCCATCGACAGGCAATTGAAATAGGTGTAGGGCGTGCGCATCGAGGTGTCCGAATACGACCCCTCAGCCGTAGCTGTCGAACTGTTCAACCCCCAAGGCGCGGTATAGGAATTGACAGCCAGCAGCGTTGAACATGCCGGAGGCGCGGTGTTGTCAGCCGTCGCACCGACGTAGTAAATCTTCCCCGCCCTCGGCGTCCACGTCAGGTTGGAACACGATCCGGCTGACGTTGTGACGACGACCGCGCCGGCCGGAGTACCCGCGGCGATCTGGACGCCGATTGCGCCGCTGCTGATGCCGTTCAGGTCAGCGGTCCATAACAGGATCTGCGCGACCGGCTGACCTCCAACAGTGACCGAACCGGCGCTGCCGAGGTTCTTTCCGTAGATAGTGAGGTAACCGCCATTGCCTCCCTCACCACCGGAGTTTGGGGTGGATGGAGAGTCTGTGCGCAGGCATATTGGACTTTGTGGCCACAAGGGCAATGACATGATTAACATCGGCATTGTAGTTAGTAGGAACAACTTACTTTTCACAAGGGAGCCTCCTGGCTTCTTATTGGTGAACAAGGCTCGAGTTAGTAACCACTGGAGTTCTGTGGTTACAGCAGTACGGGCAACGTCTGCAACAACCATCCCACCCGGGTTGATTAATGTCTGTACTGTTGCGCTCTACACATGAGGATGTTTGATATTGGAGCGCGTGGACGGCGCCCTGGCCGCTGGACGACACCCGCTCAAAAGGTAAGTTGTTGCAGGTTATGCCTAAGTCCCCTCATCTCTGGGACTCATCGAGAAAGCGACTTGGCTCTTCACAATTACTGCGGAGTCATCCAAACTAACGCCATGCGAGCCAACCTGATCTTTGCATTTGCGACGGAGTTATGGGCTTTTGGCTGAAGTCGAACACAAAACGAAAATGGAACTTATCCATGAATTTCTTTGTAGAATGCACGAGCTTTGCCGCGCAGTAAGAAGTTCAACGATACGGCGCCGACTGAAACGTCATTGGTTGTTTGGGGCATTGCGTCGCTGAGGAGGCTGGTTACCGAGCTTTGCCGCCGCCGCCCATCGGACCCGACGTGCGGCGCGGATGTACCGTCGGACCATCGCTGGTGTTTCGTGCCCTGATTGCCTCATGATCGCAATCTCTCACGCCCCGTTTTCAAGAATCCGGCTCGCAATGCAGTGCGCCGTATCCAGCGACTTCATCCTTCGAGTCCGGCTGCTGCCAGGGGGCGCTTGAAAATCCGAGCGACTAATCGGCACACGCCAAGGGGGGCGATGTACAAACTGTAAGTGCAGACGGCATAAACATACCGCCGGTTGCGATCTATGCTGTACCCAATGGCGCAAAGGCCGTTGAAGCACTCATCATTTGAAGGAGAGAACAATGCTCGGTTTTATGATTCTGACCGTCAGCAATGTCGAACGTTCATTGGCGTTCTATGAGGCGGCCTTGAAGCCTCTGAATATCACATTCTTTCTACCTTACAAAGGCGAAGGCGGTCATCCTGATCTGTGGGGATTCGGTGATGGCAAGCAGGCGTTCTTCTGGCTCCAGCAAGGTAAGCCTGATCCAGCGTCCATTCACTGGGGGTTCATGGCCGAAAGCAATGGCAAAGTCGATGAATTCTACAAGGCGGCAATCTCCGCTGGCGCCAAGGACAATATTTCACCGCGAGCAAGAGTCGAATACTATCCGGGATACTACGCAGCCGATGTACTTGACCCGGACGGCTATTCGTTCGAGGTCGTCCATAAGAGCTGATGGTGGATCGTCGAGTTCTGACATCCGAACTGGACCGGTCCTGAAAAACGCCCCAAACGCCGCCTTGAGCGGTTGCTTATGAGTGAGCATCGCATCTACCTTTCTGCTTCGGAATAACTTCGGAACCATACCTACCGAACTGGGTTGATTCAAAGATCGAAAAAACCAAGCGGACATCTCTCATTCGAACAAGGTCTTAGAAATACCTCGGTGCCCAGCCTACCGCGCCCCGGGCGCTGCCGCGCAGAAACCGTAATCCTTTGCCAACTTCTCCACAAGGAACTGTCGGGAGGCGCCGGCATTCGTCCTTTCCTTTTTGCCAGAGACGCGAATGCGCTCCCCGGATCCGATGCCGGCCGTGTCTCCGACCAGAGCATAGATCTGCTGATCGCCTTGGCTCTGGAGCTGGAGACCATTCGCACCGGAAACAGCGCAGCCAGTGAGCGAGTGGTTATGGCGAACGGCGAAGTAGACTCCTAACCCGACTCCCACGCCGACACCGGCTATGACAGCCGCGACGCCCGCTTCCGTGCCCTTAGTCACCTGATACCCAACCTGGGCTCTTGCCGTCGCTGAGGTTGCAGCCAGCAAGGCTGAAAGTAATATCCCGGTGATGATGTTGCGCGTTTTTGTTGTCATAGAGACTTCTTCCTTTTCAAGAATTCTTAACCGAAGCTGGCGTGATCCTGCCTGGTGAGTCGAAAAGCGCGGATAAGACTGGAGTTTACCCGGGAAGACCGGATCCTATCCACGCGCGGGTGAAGTGATCCTGGCGTCAATTAATCGCTCCGCCCGCAAGAACGTTTTCGAGGGTAACCGCAAAGAATGCGTGGCCAAACTCTGTCGGGTGGTGCGTATCCCAAAAGAGCGTATGGTCGGGGTCGGCGCAGATGGTTGTCGTAATGCCAGTTGTCAGGCACGGATCGGTAATGTCCGTAAATCCGAAGTGCGTTGGATCCGTCGCAACGGCATTCAGCAGTCTGAATACATTCATGCGGATGATATGAATACCTTCAAGGAATTGTTCGAACCCCAAGGATTCATCCAGCCTTTTGTCTGCTGCCGCGCTCGCGGCCTTGGCAAAGGACACATTTCCTGCCGCTGCCGGTAGCAGACCTACATTGAAGAGATTGGGGATCACGAAATGTCGTGCCCCGGCCTCCTGCAGCAGTAGTTCGCTATGGGAAATGCCTTCCGCAATTTCCTTTCCCAGTGCTTCAGGAGAGCCGGTCGTGGTGTCCAAAATGTCGTTCCCGCCGCCTTCTAGAACGTAAAGAGCATTCGGATCGGCTTTGCCGTTGTGCTGGCTCAGATAGGTCTCAACTTGCTCCGGAACGCTTGGAACGCCGGTGACCGATGCAGGCTGTGTTACCCACGCTCCGCCAAAGGCATAATCCGTCCCCTTCAGTAGCGAAGGCTGCAGAGGCAATCCCAGAAAGCCGGCCACATGGTCGAGCCAGATGGGTCCGTTCGAAAACCGTCCGTTGTAATACGGCGGCGCTGCTTCCGTGCCGTCCGTTGCCAGGAAAAGGTTGCCGACGTCACAGTAGCTGTCGCCAAAGACGTACAGGGCGTCGTAGTTCGGGGCTGTGGCCTGAGCGGCCATCGATGCCAGGCCAAACAAGACCCCCATGATTGGAATCCAAGCGCTCTTTCGCATAGTTGTGCTCCTTTCTTGTTTGTAATGTCATGCGTTCCAGCCTCATCCGCAATCGTTCGTATCAAGATTCGAAGTGGTTATGAGTGACTTTGGGCTTGACTGAAATAACTGCGCGGCACTTTCAATGATCCGTAAAAGTGCCGCTTCCCATGGGTTTTTGATCCCTACAGCAAAGGCTTGGTGTGCACCCTGACCGCATCACTGTGGATATTGGCCGGTACCGCCTCTGTTGAATTTGGCGGCGTAAGGCTGGTGACGATGGTGTTCAATACGCGGCCATTGTCAGAGATGATGAAGAAGAGCTTGATGACTGCGCCGCTGGTTCCTCCAGGGGGAGTCGGGAAGTCAATTTCGGCTTCACCGGTGCAGTCTTCATTCACTGAATAGGTGCCAGTCTCGTCGGTATGGAAGCCGTTGACATTCGTCGGCCCCGGGACGGGGACGCCGTTCGCCAACACATAGTCATTCTGAGTAAGGGAATGGTCCCCGTCGAAATGAGCGAGAGCGATACCGTCGCGATAGACGATACCCGCACCGGTGAATACTTCACCCGAAACGCGAAAGGCATAGTCTCCTTTGATGGTTGCGCTGGAGCAAGGTGGGGGAACTTGGGCGGAACTCGCAGCTGCCGAGCCCGCGGCGATGACGGCAATAGCCAGCATTTTGATGATTTGTCTCATACGATCCTCCTTGTTCAGGGTTTTCGCCGACGGCAGGTGGAACGAGGGAAGCAATTCCCGCCGACTGCGATCACCTTGCCGCTTACCGCCAAAACATGCAATTGATTGGAGATAATTTCGAACTTACTTTTTTATTGATTTTGTAAGTGATTGAAAAATCTCACTATTGTACGATTGTGCCTGCCAGGCATACCGGGCGTCCCATTCCAATCTGGAGTCGAGCGTGCCTCATCTTATTCACTTCGGACCATTCGATCTCGATCTCGAAGCCGCCGAACTGCGCACTCAAGGCCGCAGCTTGCTCCTTCCGGAGCAGCAGTTCCAGATTCTCCACATGCTTCTGCTTGCCGAAGGCGGCGTAGTCTCGCGCGAGGAAATCCGCAAGCGTCTGTGGCCCAACGACACAGTGGTGGAGTTTGACCGCAGCATCAATACCGCGATGATGAAACTCCGTCTGGCTCTTGGCGACACCGGAGACAAACCGAGTTACATCGAGACTCTGGTACGGCGCGGCTACCGGCTCATCGTTCCCGTCCAGCGGGAGGAATGCAAATCGGCCGAGCCGCCAGTCCGAGAAGCCAGGCAGGATTTTCTGGTCGGACAAAAGGTGTCGCACTACCGTGTGCTCGGAATCCTGGGCGGCGGCGGCATGGGATTGGTGTACAAGGGCGAAGACCTGAAGCTGGATCGGCCCGTGGCGTTGAAGTTTCTGCCCGAGGAGATGGCGACCGATCCGCTCACTGTCCAACGTCTTGAGCGCGAAGCCCGCACCGCCTCTTCGCTGAATCATCCTAATATCTGCACGATCTATGAGGTAGAAGAGCACAACGGGCAGCCGTTCATCGTAATGGAGTTGTTGGAGGGCACGACGCTGCGCGAACGGATTACCCGATATGCCGGACCGGTCCGCGAGGGGTCGCCGGGTATTCCGCTCGTGCAACTGCTCGACATTGCCGTCCAGATCGCGGACGGGTTGAACGCCGCTCACGCGAGAGGCATCATCCATCGCGACATCAAGCCAGCCAATATCATTGTGACGCCCTTGGGAAAGGTCAAAATTCTGGACTTCGGACTGGCCAAGGCTGGCGGGAAAACCACGACCGATCCGCTCGAAGTAGCAGATGTGCCGGACTCGCCTGCCCAGGCATCGCACCAAGTGTCAATCGAATTAAGCCTGAGTCGCACTGGAACCCCAATGGGCACGGCAGGCTATATGTCCCCAGAACAGGTGCGAGGAGAGAAACTCGATGCCCGCAGCGATCTGTTTTCGTTCGGCTCAATCCTCTTTGAAATGGCCACCGGGTCGCACCCTTTTCACGGTGAGACTGCTATTGAGCTGAGCGAAGCAATCTTGCGCGACGCTCCCGCACCGCTTCCTGCCGGCATTCCTTCCGGCCTCTGCTCTGTGATTCTTCGCTGCCTTCAGAAGTCGGCGGACGATCGCTATCAACGCGCCGCGGATGTGCGCGCCGCGCTTCAGGCTCTGCAGGGCCCAAACTCCAGACAGAGGGAAATCGAGGGGCGGGCAGACGGGGTAGGTTTGAGTGGGGACAAGGCTCATCGAAATCTGGAAGTGCCGACGCCGGCCGGTGGTGCAATCCCGAGAGCGAAGAAAGGCCTATGGCGATGGGTCGCAGCGGTCGGGGTCGTCCTGTTACTGATCTGCGCGGCCATTTGGTACCGCCAGCAGCGGCCTCCGACGTTCGCAAGTGCAGCTCAAATCACCAATGATGGAAAAGCCAAAAGCCCAATGAATCTGCCGGTCACGGATGGCGTCCATCTTTATTTCATCGAAGGGATGCCTTGGACATCGGGGTCCGGAATTGCCCAAATGTCGGCTACCGGCGGAGAGACTACCTGGATCACTACTACGCTTCAGGAGATATTGACCATATACAACATCTCTCCGGATGGCTCGAGATTGTTGGTAGGGACTGGGGTCGCCGTCGATTCGAGTCTAGCGAGTGAACTTTGGATACAGCCGTTGCCGGCCGGTGCGCCTTACCGGATCGGAAACATCGAAGTGTCCGCCGCAAGTTGGACCCCGGATGGAAGGCATATCGTCTACGCATATGCGCAGACCTTGGTGATGGTGAATCAAGATGGGAGCGAGCCGCGTCCATTCGCGAAGATTCCGGGGATCGTACGCGCACTTCGGTATTCACCAGACGGCCGAGTGATTCGTTTTTTCCTTCTTCAAGAACAGGGGAGTTCCAGTTCCATCTGGGAAATGGATGCGGACGGAGGAAACGTTCACCCCCTCTTTCCGAATTGGAATGAACAGCCTTATCAATGCTGCGGAAATTGGTCCCCTGACGGCGAATACTACTATTTCGTAGCAGGTCGCGGGAACGCTGAGGCCATCTGGGTGATGCCCGAACCCCGCTCCGTCTTCGGACGAACCGCGGCGAGACCTTCGCGCTTGACGTCCGGGCCTCTGCGTTTTAGCGGACCCCTCCCCAGCAGCGATGGGAAGAGACTTTTTGTTATTGGCGAGGAGCCTCGCGTTGAGCTATTCCGTTACGATTTGCAAGCGCGGCGATTCGATCCTTATCTCCCGGGGTTCTCAGCCGGCCCAGTCGACTTTTCTCCGGATAGAAAGTGGATGGCTTACATCTCCTATCCGGACGGGACTCTGTGGCGGAGTCGATTGGATGGACGCGACAAGGTGCAACTCACACTGCCGCCCCTTCGAGCCTATGCACCGCGTTGGTCGCCGGACGGTTCCAAGATTGCGTTTTATGACGTGCAGTCCAATGAACCTTGGAAAATCTACCTGCTCTCTTCGTCGGGGGGCAGTCCGGAGTTATTGGAGCAGCCCGGCGCCGGCG
>Ga0302320_10018163_pt1 | contig 14207 bp, 14 predicted proteins | sample Bog_T0_3_FD_202130 | JGI IMG/M metagenome (GOLD analysis project Ga0302320, IMG submission 202130) | Peat permafrost microbial communities from Stordalen Mire near Abisko, Sweden - Bog_T0_3 | ecosystem: Environmental > Terrestrial > Soil > Wetlands > Peat | place: Sweden: Abisko, Stordalen Mire... | reverse complement strand
CAAAACCGTCGAACATGGCTGCACGGAACAGGAGGCGCTCGCCTCCGCAAGGAAAGTGGCGGAACTGCTCGATCGCTATGGCCTGTCGCTTGGCGAGGTCGAGATGCGCGATCAGGCGTGCGAGGGCATCGGCGTCGACACCGGCCGACGGCGGCGCACGCCGCTCGACGAATGTGTGCCGGCGATCGCCCTGTTCTGCGATTGCAAGGTGTGGATCGAGACGGCCGCGAGCGGCGCGATCCGTCACGTGTTTTTTGGTCTGCCCGCGGATGTGGAGGCGGCGCATTACCTTTACGACCTGATCGTCTTGACCTTCGCGACCGAAACGGCGCGGTTCAAAAACGAGGACATGCCGATTGCGGCCGGGGCGCGGCGGGGCTCAACACGTTCGTTCCAGATCGGGCTTGCGCATGGAATCTGTGACAAGCTGAGGAGCATGAAAACGGAGCGAGACGCCGCCAACCAGCTTTCGACGGGCCGTGACCTCGTGCCAATAAAGACCTCCGTCATCGAGGACGAACTGGAAAAGCTTGGGCTGTCGTTCCATGTCAAGACAGAAAGCCGCAAGCGCACGGTGGCGCCGGACGCCTACCACGCGGGCCGCGAGGCCGGGCGGAAATTCGAACCGCGACGCGGCGTCGAGGCGGCTTGACTCGTCGCTTGCCGCACCACCAGAGTCATGATCGGCTCAAACCGGAAATTCCGAAATTCAAGACTTACGACATTGCGCCGCGCCCTCGATCTACAAGGGCTTTTTACGTCGCGCGAGCGGGGAGCCGAGAGGCTCGCGCCGATGGCCGCCTCCGGTCGGTTCGTCCTTTTTTGACATGGCTGCCCTTACTCCCATGGCGCTTTGTGGTTCATCAAGGCCGGCTTGCGCCAGAATTTTATGCACAAGCTGACAGGCATGGCGATCCTCGCTACGTCTCCGAAGGGTTGTTAGTAAGACTCAAAAAACGGCACACAAGCTCATTCGGTTATCTGATAATATCACCTTCGGAGGTTACGAGCGGTAAAGACCCAGAAATAGGTCTCCGATTGCCTTGCGCATCCGCAGCGTGAGCCAGCGGCGGCGGCGGTGCTCATCGCGGTCATGGATCATATGGCAGCGCTGGCAAAGGGCTTTAAGATTTTTTGGCCGATTATTGGTGGGATCATGATCAAGGTGAGCGGTCGCCAGCACCACCTTCGTTATTCGAACGACGGCGCCGTCGCCAATGAGAGCAAGGCGCGGCAAAGGGCGTCCACGCCCATTGCGCCACGTCCGGTCTTCCTCATCCCACCACCGGCCGTCACCTAAATGGCGGATCTCGCGGCCATGCGGCCGGCCGCATTCCTCGCACCGGCCTTTCGCTCGTTCGAACCTGATCATCGCCGAGAGTTGAAGCCAATCGATAGGATAAAGCCATTTGTACTGGGGGCGGATCGGCATCAGGCGTTAACCCTTCGCGCCGGAGGCATCGAACGGCCCGGGCGCAAGTCGCGAAATTGTGCTGTGGGAGACGTTGTACGTGCGCGCAATTTCGCGCATGGGCTCGCCTGCGTCGCGGCGTTTGAGCGCCTCTCGCTTCTGGTGATCTGTGAGCTTCGGCCGGCGCCCCATCTTCACGCCTCGCGCTTTTGCGCGCTCTCGACCTTCGCCCGTTCTGGCGCGGATCAACTCGCGTTCGAACTCCGCCAGTCCGCCTAGCACGGTCAGCACTAGGCGTCCGTGCAGCGTCGTCGTGTCTGCCCATGTGTCATTGAGGGAACGAAAGCCTGCGCCCTTGCCCGCGATCGTCGCTAGCGTGTTCAAGAGGTCGCGGGTCGAGCGCGCCAGCCTGTCGAGGCGCGTCACGCTCAGAACATCGCCTTCGGTAAGCTGGCTGAGGGCGCGGCGCAATTGGGGGCGGCCGGTCTCCGCGCCGCTCGCCGTTTCCCGAAAGACCTTCTGGGCTCCAGCGGCGCGCAATTGCTTCACCTGCGCGTCAAGGCTTTGGCCATCTGTCGATACCCGTACATAGCCGTAAATCATGGGCCAGTTATGCACCGGATTTACGCAACAAAAAAGGCCTTTTAGATTTGCGTGTCAAAGAACGTGCGAGAGACGAGAAGAGCCGAGAATCAGCCGCCATTTCCCGACTGTACGAGTTTCCACACAGTCTACCTCGTTTTTGAGAGACAAAACCAATGAGCGTTTATGTTGAATATTGAGCAGCTCATTCGGCCGCCATACGGTTCCGGACCGAGCACCAACCCTTGTCCAGTAGGAATTTCGAGCGCTCCAGTTCGGCGAAGTCTTTCGTTGTCATCAGTGTCTCAAATGCCCGATCGCAAGCTGCTTTGAGCCTTCGGTCAGAATCAGACGGCATTGCAACAATCAGAAAGACGAGGGCCCCTACGGCCCATAGGATGATCCAGGGCAGCCAAGACCGACTTGGCGAGAGCACAGTCAAAATCCTGGCTGTCATGTTGTCCACTTCGTTATCCAGCGCGCGGACGTTCAGGATATCGAACGCGCCTCACAATGGCAATGAATGCGCGCCGTTCCGCACCGCTTTCAATCTTTAACGCGCGAGTTGCGAACGGCGGTTCCCGCCGCACTACATCCCAGGGCTCGGCGAACTTGGCCTAGGGACAGGCTGGAGGTCCTGTTCGGCGGCACGCATGGCTTCCTCCTGTTTCCATTGCGCGGCGATTTTTCGGAGCTCCGGTTCCGGCAGCGCGGCGATCTCGGCTTTCATGTCTGCATTGGCTTCCCTGCCACGGGCCTCACGCGCCTCGCTGACTTTCTTGTTTTCATGCGGAGACCAGTCGCGATTCGCCTGAGCCCACCATTTGTCCATACGCTCACCAAGCAAGCGGGCGCAGATCGCGTCGAGCTCTTGTCGCCGCTGGTCTTCGATCTTACGCCGGCGGATTCGCTCGGGATCGGCGGTGAGCCGCGCCGCAGCCTGCCGGATGCTCGATTGGATCTCCGGCGCCATCTCCACGACGGCGCGCAATGTCGCCGACACAGCATGAGCCAGCCCCGCCACTTTCTCGGCCTGGCTCCGCGCCAACTCGCGCAGCGGCTCGACGAGCCGGGCGGCCTGCGCAGTGATTCGCCGCCGCCCAAAAGTCTGGCCGAGCGTCGCGCGCACTTGACCGTCGGCCTCACGCTGCTCCAAAGGTTGCAGCCCCTGCTGCAGGGCCTCGGCGGCGCCCTGATGAACGCACCGTGCCCGCTCGAGAAAACCGAGTGCGCTTGGTGCTTCGGCCTGCCGTGCCAAATTGCGCGCCATATTGGCCCAGACGTCGGCCTCCCGCACCAGCCGCGTATCGCCCAGCGGCCGGCGGTCGGCGATCTCCTTGCGCTCGGCCCCATCCGACGTCACGAGATAGCTCGACCGCCGATGCCGGCTGCTCCCCGTATAGGCGGTGAAGGCGTCCACCGCTCGGCTGCCCCCGGGCATCGCGAGAATATGCTCGGTACTGGTGACGCCTTGCGCGGCCTGCAACGTCAGGACGTCGCCATAGCTCAGCCGAATCTTTCCGCTGGCTCGATCCCGCAGCGAATCCCAACTGACCTTGCCGATGCTCCCTTGCGCGCTTCGCAACACGAGCCCAGCGGCGTCGATCGCCAGTACATCGAGCACCGAGCCATTGTTGCCAATATTGCCGCGACCCCGCCCTTCGAAGGAGGCGTTGACGCGATCAAACAACCGCACCCGGTCGCCAACGGCGAGCGGCAAGTCATAGCTTGCGCCATTCTGGTCGCAGGCATCGAGCACGGCATGGTCGGTGGAAACCTCGCCGATAGAGCGCCGGAGCTTGCGGATTTCGGCGCCAATCGCCCGCGCGTCCGCGTTCGTCGGCGCGCTCACCGTCAGCACATAGTCTGGGTCATCCGCATTGGCCCGCCGGCGCTCTTGCCAGAGCGCGGCTGCATGCTCGACGGCCTCCCTATATCCGCCCGGCACCAGACGCGCCGTGTGATCGGCGCGCTTCAGCACCAGCGCCTCCGCCGCGCGGCCCTCGCGAAACATCAGCGCGGTCTCGCGCTCGCGCTCAGACTCCTGCCGGATCGAGGTCAGGATCTCCGGCACGGACTCCGGCCCGAGCGCGCGGCGCAAAAGGTCGATCAGCGGGCCAGCCTCGATCGACTGGCATTGTTTTGGGTCGCCGACCGCGACCAGCTGGAAGCCGCGCTCTTTTTGCAGATGCAACAGATCCAGAAATTGCCGCGAGCCTAAAAGGCCGAGCTCGTCAATCACGACCACACTGCTGCGGTCGAGCGGAAGGCGCCCTCTCTCGGCGTTCTTCAGAAAGCGCGCGAGCGCCATGCGGTCCTCGTCCGCAATGCCGGAGCCGGCGAGATCGTCAGCCTGCCGCCAGGCGAGCGCCGCGCCATAGACCCGCCGGCCCTCTCGTTGCCAGGCGTCGACGAGCGGCGCCAGCAGCGTCGACTTGCCGGAACCCGCGACGCCGATCGCGACTCCAAGCTTTCCACCCATCCCCAGCGCGCCCATCAAGGCTCGCTGCGACCGTCCATGTTCTGTCGCACCAAAATCCTTATCGCCCCGCGCAACCGCAGCGTCGATCTGCGCGAGACTCAGCGCGGCGCCGCGACCCGCCGCCGCCGAGCGTGCCAATTCGACGAGCTCGATCTCCCGCGAAATATGCAGCGTCGTCGTCGCCTCGAGCGTCTCGCGGCCATGCGCGTCGCGTGTCACGCCCCAGACGAGCCCGACCTGCTCGCCCTCCTGCCGCACGCCCTTCGTCGCGAAAGCGTCCATGACGGCGTCGATATCGGCCGGGCTCTCCACCCCGGAGGCGATCAGCCCCCGCGCCGCAGCAATCCGCGCCGCGGCGCCACTGATGACGGCGCGGCGGCGCAAGGATTTGTCCAGCATGCCAAGCGTTGCCTCATAGGCCTCCGCGATCCGCGCCGCGCCCGCCGGCGGCTCTTGCCCAGCCGCGCGGTTCAGCACGCTTTGATGCGTCCAGCCGAGCGCCTGCGCCTGGCGGCGCCAGGCCGTCCAGTCGCTCATGTCATCCTGCTTGACCTGACGCGGATCGCCCTGGACGCCGCGCTTGGCCAAACCAATTTTCCGCGCCGGATCGACGCTGTCCCAATCGAGGCCGAGCTCTTTCGCGTAAGAACGCGCGGCCTCCGTCCCGTTCATCGTTCGCTTGGAGAAAGCCTCCAGCACGTGCTTGGGGATGGCGGCGATCCGCGCCGCGCCGGTTTCGGGATCGAGAACAACCGCGACCCCCTGCCTGCGCAGCCGGGTCGCGAGCTGCGCTTGATAATAAGCGCCGAACTCATGCACCCGGCCTTCCAGGCGCTGCAGGTCGAGACCGCCGATCCGGCCCGCTGCCGTCAGCACGACGTTCGGAATGGCGACATGGGTGTGCAGCTGCGGGTCGCCGGCGACTTTCAAGGTGACGAGCTCAGTATAGGCCTCGCCGGTCTTCGGATCGACGCGCGCCGTCTCCACCGTCGGCCGGCTGGCATAATGGTCGAAGCTGATCCAGCCGATCTGGCCGGAATCAAAACCGCTGCGCCCGGCCTTGCCCTTGCGGGCGCGGCCGATCTCCGCCTCGACATAAGAGAGCGCCGCCCTGACCGAGCCCTTATGCGCCTGCATGATGATCGCCCGCTCCGCGTCCGTTGGCGCGAAGGCCCAGGCGAGCGAAACCGACTTGCCGGCCGACCAGCAAAGATCGATGTAGCCGATCCGCGCCCGTGTCGCCGAGAGCGCCTCCGCAAGCTGCCCCGGCCGCAGCGCCTCGCCGTCGGCGCGCCGGCCGGCCTTGATATGTGCAAGCTCCACCTCCGTCAGCACCCGGCCGCCGTGAACGCCGTAAATCTCTAAAAAGCGCTTGCAAAGGATTGGCCCCCTGCCTTCCGGCAGAGCCTCGCCATCCGCCCGCCGACCGGCGAGGATATGATCGATCTCCTCCGGCGCCGGCGCACGAAGCGGATCAAGGTTAAGTTCAGCGGCCAGGCTCTGCGTCGCCCGCTGAATCTGCTTGCCGGGAATGCGGTCCCCATCGGCCCGGTTGCCGCTGAGCACGGCGGCAATCTCATCCAGCGACGCCGGCCGGTTCGGGTCGAGGCCGAGCAATTTGGCGAGCGCCGGGTCCATGTCCCGCCGCGGTTCGGCGGTGGCGATATCCCAGGATTCCGGCGTCAAGCCACGCTGATAATAGGCCGCAAGCTCGGCCTGGGCTGTCGGGAGGGTTTGCTCCAGAAGATGTGCTGCCATCGCGATCGCCGCCGATGGCGCCCCGGCCGCCCCTGTGCGATAGGTCAGCACCGCCCTAAACCCCCTTCAACCCATCCCGGACCGCCGCGGCGACGGCCGATCCGATATCCGCCGGCAGACGCCGCATCACCACGCCGATCGCCGTGAGTTCAGCATGCTGCCCATTGATACTGGCGATCAGCCCCGCGATGACGCCGGCCAACTCCTGTTCCGGCTCGGCTGGCATCGCCGCCGCGTGCAGGATCTCGCGCAGGATTTCGCTATGGGCCGCCTGCGTTTCGAGCATCAGCTGCAAGCCCTGCTCGAGCCGTTCAATCGCTTCGCGCAGGGAAGTGATCTCGCTGGCGATCTCGGATGATTCGTTAGGCATTGTCTTTCCCGTTTCCGCTCTGCTACCAGAATGAGCCGCCTTTGCAGCGGAAACGCGGCACCAAAGGTGCCTTGGTCTGTAGAAACCTCTAATGCCTCATTCCTAGCCGTATTTATGCCACTCTTATCGCGTCTCCTGGCTGCTTCTAATCCACAAAACATCCGGCACATTCCCGCCTTAGACAGCCGATTGTGCCATAGAATGAGGACCTTACGAGACGCAGGGAAAATCGTGGCGCCGCGGAATCCCCAAATCGGACAGGTCGATTTGCTCATGCACGCCGTCGATCAGGCGCGTGGCAAAACCGGGCGATCCTCGCTCTACCGCTGGCTGCGCAAGCATCATGATGACCTTCTGGCCCGCCTCGAAGCCGAGCGGCCTGACTGGCAGGCCTTGGCGCAAGGATTTGTTACCCTGGGGTTGACTGACCGCACCGGTAAGGCAGCCTCACCGGAGACCGCCCGCAAGACCTGGTTGACGGTCCGCAAGGACATTATCAAAGCCAAGGCAAAGCAAGCGAAGGCCGCGCCAGCCCTTGCCCCTGGCGAAATCGCACCGGGCGTGCGGGCCGCCGTCCAGCCGCCGGCGCAGATCGTGGACGACGCGCTGCGGCCGCCGATCAAAATCGACAATATTCGGCCCGTGCAGCCCCGCATTGGGACCCCAGCGGCCACACCCCTGCCGTCTCAATCAGCCGGCGCATCGCCCTTGCCTCCGCCGCCGGTAAAATCAGCCTCTGGCGCCGATGATGCCGAGGCTCAGATCCGCCGCGTACTTGATGAATTCGATGCCGGCAAAGTTCCAATCCCCAAGACGGTCTAACGGCAGCCTGCCGAAGAAAAACCAATGCCGAGTTCACGGTAACGTGATTGCGTGCTTCGTTATTCCGGAGGGTATTCGCGGAAATCGATGTTTGCTTGGTTAGGTTTTCAATCCAGGAAGCCAAACCATGTCATCTAAATCTGATAAAAACACTTCGTCTTCACCCGCCGCTGAACATCATCCGAACCCTAAACCGGCAAGAGCGAAAATCATCTTTCCGCTCGGCCGGGGCTCCCGCGGCAAAACCTTTCTCGCGCGCTGGGTGATCGATCGCGCGCAAATGAAGGGGCGCGACATCGCCGTAGCAGACGCCGACCGCACAAATCCAACGCTGGCGGCCTATTTGAAGGGGGTGCTGACACCACCCAGCGCCGACGACCGCGAGATGCAGGAGTGGTTCAAGGCCCTTTGCGAACAGCAGATCGCGCAGCGTTTCAATCTGCTGATCGACCTCGGCGGCGGCGACCTGCTGCTCAAACAGCTCGCCCGCCGGATCGGCCTTGTGCCGTTCCTCGAAGCCAATGGCATTGATATGGTCGCCGTCCATCTCATTGGCCCCGAGCGTGACGACCTAGCCTATCTGCGTGACCTCGAGACCGATGGTTTGGTCGCTCCAGAGGCCACCATCCTCGCGCTTAACGAATCACTCGTGCCGCAGAATCTGTCAATTAAAGCCGCTTTCCAGCCAGTCCTCGAACATTCGATCTTCAAAGCAGCGTTGAATCGCGGCGCCAAGCTCGTCTGGATGCCCCGTCTCGACATTGCCCACGAAATCAATGCCCGCCGCCTCTCCTTTACCGCCGCCGAGGCTGGCGCCGCAACGGAGGGCCTTCCGCCGCTCGGACCATGGAACCGTCAGCTCATCACCATGTGGCTCCGCGCGATGGAGAACAATTTCGCGCCTGTCGCCGATTGGCTGCCGTGAGGAGGGTTTCCATGTTGCAGATTACCGAACCCGACGACCCCCCACCGGAGGAATCCGGTGGGGGCAATCCCCTTGAAATCAAACTCGCGGCCCTTATCGGCGCCCTGCGTCAGGCGGCCCGCAAAACCGGAGTCGACACGGACGGCCCTCTCGGCCCGCTGCTCCATGCCCTGATTCTCGTCCTCGAATGGCTGGGGGCCGCCTTGGCCGAACTCCGCAAGATCACAATTGATTACGGAAAGCAGATGTTGTCGCGGAGCGAGGCGGAAAGAGCGGCTCACGAGGCGGCGGTTCTCAGGCTGCGGACTCAGATGGAGGCAGACAAAACCCGTGTCCTGCGGGATCTTGGGGCCGCCATCGCGGACAATTTCAATCGAGAAATTGTCCGCCGCGTCCGCCTTGCCGCAATCAACAGCGGCCTCGCCGCCGCCGCAGTTCTCGTCATAAGCATTTCGGCGAGTGTCGCTGTCGGTTATCACTGGGGGCGTGCCGGCGCCGAGGCGGCGATTCATGAGACGGAATCGCGCCTCCAGTTCGCGTTCAAGAATGGTCTCCTTGGCGCAAGCGACTGGGCCGGCCTGATGGCCTGGAACGACATCACCTATGCCCTGGAGCAATGTCGCACCCGCCCCGATCTTGCCGCCGTCAAGCATGATCGCCACGCCTGCAATGTGCCGCTCTGGATCGAGGAGGACCAGGGCGGGCCGAATGTCGTTATGAACGACGTGGAGGCCAGGGTGAGCGAAATTCAGAGAGAAGCAGAGGAAAGGGTTCTGGCCGCGCAACTACGCGAGCAAGCCGAGGGGGCGGCGGCGCCTTCGGCAAAGCCGAAAGCTCCGCCAGATCGTACAAAGCCATCCCGGTGATTTTCCAGCGCGCGCCGCGTCGGTGGGCGACATCGACGTGGCCGCATCACGGTTTCCCTTACTCAAAGGTACATAAAGCAACACATGGTTTTATAAAACGTTAATATTATCAACTGGATGGGCTGTCCATTGGCCCCTATTTGGGGCCATGTCTGTTAGGTCGAATTTTGCGAGGCTGATGTCCAGCAGAATTGCGATGGCATGGCTCGTTCAGCCGCAGCTTGAATTCGGCCCCGGCAGGCTGCGGCCCCTTTCGATGAGACGGCGGCGCTTGCCGCCGAAGCCCGGATAAAGACACGAAGTCCGTTTCGCCACAACCCGCATATAGCTGGCCAGGCCGGGCGCATCGGTGGCGAAGCCAGGGCTTCCGTGGGAACCAGCACGATCGAGGAATAGGGACAATGGTGCTCACCGCCAAACAGCTTTGCGTCGCCGCAGAGATCGACGCGGCAATGCAATAACTGGCGCGCGACGGCCAGGACGATGTGTCAATCTTTGCTGGCATGGCCGGTCACATGGCGGACTTCAAGCGGTTGATGGATGCTGCCGGACAAGACGGCATAAACGAGCTGGGGCTGCGATTCGCCAGGTCCCACCGTTACGCCAAAATCCTCGAGACGATCGCCACAGGCATCCAGTCTGGCGCCATTAAAATGCCGGGGTAAACGTCGGCGGCGGCTTCGGGGGGTTTATGCGACTTTCTCGACAAGAAATCAGACCCCAAGAAGCGACAACCCAAGCGCGTGACCGGCGGCGCGGAGTTCTTTGTCGAGTGTCGCTAACGGCAGGTGGCGCCGTTGCGCCAGCTCCAAATAGCAAGCATCATAGATTGTCAGCCCGTACCGATCCGACAGCCTAAGCGTCGTCGTCCAAGTGTGGGTGTCGGTGTCGGGATCAACGGTAATCGGCAGCTTGCCAAGATCGGTGAGTGAAGCGTCGCGATACGCGGCGTCGAGGCGCTTGCGACGAATTCCCGACTGAAAGCCGTTCGCCACTTCGAGCCGCCACAAAGGCGGCACGACCGCGCCGCAATCCGCGACCGCGTCGAGCACTTCGTCCGTCGCGGGCGTGCCCTCGTCCTCAAAGTACCAAGTCATCGTCAAGGATGCGTCGAGTACCAGACTCACAAACGCCCCGCGCTAACAAGGTCTTTGATTGTGAGGCCGCCCAAAGTGACCCCATGCCGTCGCTCCCGAATGCGCGCCGCCGCCGCAATCCCTGCCCCATGATCAACCGCTGTCGTGGGAGCCACGAGACGCGCGACTATCTTGCCGCGTCGCGTGATGACAACTTCCTCACCGGCTTCGACCCAGTCGAGCAACTGCCCGAATTTGTTTTTCGCCTCGAAGGCTCCGATTTCTTTCATGCTCTCCGCCAACAACAATCTAGCCTACAAGCTAGATTGACATAGCAAAAACACCGCACATTGTCGACAAAATTATACTACTGGTTGCGGGCTTTTCTGACTGTTCAAATATGTCTTTAGGCCTTTGGTGAGACAGGTCTTTTTGTGTTTTTTGCAGTGGTTTAGCTAAACCTCTAAAATCCCCATCCTTTTGGGGTTGGAAGTGGTGAAAAGCGAGCATTTGCAATGGATTCCGACAAAATTGAATTGCCAGCGGTTCGAACAATTTGTCTTGCCCGATTTAAGCACGGGCCGTCGTGGTCCGGCTCCGAAACTTTCCTTGCACACGATCTTCAATCACATATTGCAACAGCTTTACGAGGGCTGCCAGCGGAAGGAGCTGCCTATCGAAAAGGATCAGGAGGGCCACCTCGTAATTCATTACACACGCGTTTATTGCGCCTTTCGAAGATGGCTTGGCTGGGCTGATTATCCTCCCGGACATTCTGGAAGGGCGGCGCGGATCATCGTTCGCCTGGAGCTCTTTTCTGTGATCGGGCAGGCCTATCCGGTGCTCAAGGACGAATGCCGCCGGCAATTCCGGGACGAATGGAATCGGTGGTGCGGGATGGTGAGGCCGCGCGGTTCAGATGTCGTCGTCGACGCCCGACGCCACGGCCCCGCCCAAAAGCGGTGGCGTTTTCTGCGTCAAAGCTGCTGAGCCGCGCCCCGTTCATATCGGCGCTGAAGCATCCACCCGCACAATCTTGACATACAATGCAAATGCATTACATTGCGCTAGCCATCGTTGGTAGGAAGCGTCATCATGCCGAAGACCGCAGAAATCCTCGAGATCCCCGCAACCATCACTGAGCGCGGACAAACCACTGTGCCGGCCGCAATCCGCAAGATGTTGGCGTTGGGCAAGCGTGACCGCGTGGTGTTTCGCGGCCTGGCGGACGGGACGGTCGTTCTGGCCAAGAAGGCCGCTGCCGAGAAGCCAGATCCCGTCATTGGAAAATTCCTGGCTCTTCTCGCCAAGGACATGGCGTCGTCGCCTTCGCGCATGCGAGCCGTGCCTCGCGATCTGGTGACGCGCGCAAAGACCCTGGTGGAGGGCGTCGATGTCGATCTTGACGCCCCGCTGCCAGAAGATGATGCGTGAGCGACCATCCGATTGAGATCAATGGCTGGACGATCTACGCGCATCCGCTATTCCTCGATCAGCTCAAAGCCCTCGTCGACGCCGTTGAGAAAGCCCGCAAGAAAGACCCGAAGAACTACAAGAAGAAGCGCGCGGCAAAACTTCTTGCGGCAGTTCTGAAGGTTGCCTTTGACGACATTCCAAGCGACCCGACGCGCGACGTTTATCGTCAGGGCGATACCCTCGGCCCTAATTACAAGCATTGGTTTCGAGCAAAATTCCTGCAGCAACTCCGCTTATTCTATCGCTACCAGCAAACCGCAACAAGTAAGGTCATCGTTCTCGCTTGGGTCAACGACGACGACACTTTACGGGCATATGGCAGTGCGACCGACGCCTATGCTGTGTTTCAGAAGATGCTTAAGCGCGGAAACCCGCCGGATAACTGGAATCAACTCGTGAGTGCAGCGGCCGCTGACGGCCGAAGGCTCAAGCAGACGATATCTGTCATTCGGCGTAGCACGTCGACCCCTAATCGGCGCGCGGGTCAAAACAAAGCGGACGAGAAATCAAATACTTGATCCTTTGACCCCTCGCTGATTAGGGGTCAAGATGTGGAGCCGATTCACACTCAAAAACTTAGCAGCGGGTGAAATTGCCTTGGCCACGAGTTTGTTAGCCTCTAATGGTTCTGCCTCACTCTCTGTTGCGATCTTGAATGAGCGAGGGGCAGGCCATACCTTAACTGCGTGGAAAGTAAGTCAAGATGGGCCCCTGGGCTCGGTGTACGAATTTTGGGTGCAGAACAGCTTCATGGCCAATGGATGATTTTGGCGGTCGGTGCCGGCGTTCGCGTTTGTCCGGATTGCGGGAAGCAATCAGAGCGCCGCCACGGCTGGCATGAGCGTTATTTACAAGACCTGCCGGCACAAGGCGCGGCTGTGAGCGTGAAGCTTCGCATTCAGCGTTGGCAATGTCGAAATAAAACTTGCAAGCGGCAAACCTTCGTGGCGCAACTGTCCGAGATAGCGGCTCCTCTGGCGCGCCGCACGAGACGAGCGGCGGAACTCGTTCAACTCTTTGGCCATGGCGTTGGCGGTCGGCCCGGTGAACGGTTATTGAAGCGCATCGGCATGCCGGCCAGCGACGATACAATCGTGCGCTGCCTCAAACGGCAGGCAAAAGCGAACTCCTCCGGAAGAAGCGTTCGAGTGGCGGGTGTCGACGACTGGGCCTGGCGCAAAGGCTCCACTTATGGGACCATCATCGTGGACTTGGAGCGGCGTGAGGTGATCGACCTTTTGCCGGATCGTTCGGCTGGTACGACTGCGGCCTGGCTCAAGCGGCATCCTGAAATCGAGATCATTAGCCGCGATCGCTGCGGATCGTTCGCCCAGGGCGGCCGTGAAGGCGCGCCGCAAGCGCGTCAAATCGCCGACCGCTTCCATCTTTTGCAGAATCTGCGCGAGGCTATTCAGGAGCAACTCAGCCGCGCCGCCGGGTCCTCCACCCGGCCTTTATTGCCAGATATCGAGGGCGACGCAATGATTTCGCGCAGCCCACGAGATAAACATGGGGTTGCTGAGCATCGCTGCCTCACCAGAATGGCGAACCAGCGTTCAAGGCAAGCGGTCTTTGATCGGGTCCGAGCGTTGCGGAGGGAAGGAAGATCCGTGAGTGACATTGTGCGGCAAACGGGTTTCCACCGCCGCACGGTCACGAAATGGATCCGGGCCGACGCGCTTCCCCAGCGCAACGCCTCAGCGCCAAAGACGACTTCGCCCCGTTGCTTTGAAGAATACCTCTCCCGCCGCTGGTCGGAAGGTTGCGTGCGCGGCCGCCGTCTGTTTCGTGAGATCAAAGCGTGTGGCTACACGGGCAGTTTCTCAAACCTCGAGCGATTGTTAGCGAAATGGCGCAATCCAAAACGAAAGGTTGCGCGGCCTGTGGCGCCCGTTGCAAAGTTGCTGTCCATCGATCCCGCAACAGAAAGATCTATCTCGCCGATCGTCGCCGCGGCGCTGTGCGTCAAGCCACGCGGAATGCTGACAAGCACTCAGGCGGCGAAGGTTGACGCGCTTAAAAGCGAATGGCTGGACTTCACTGAAATGCGTGGGCTCGCCATGCGGTTTCGCGGCATTCTACGGAGCGAGAACGCCGGAAAGCTTGGTGCCTGGCTAAAAGACGCGCAGCAGTCGGGCCTATACGCGATACAGCGGTTCGCCCGCACATTGCGCAGGGATATTGACGCGGTCAGGAACGCGATCACAGAGCCGTGGAGCAATGGCCAAACAGAAGGACAGATCAACCGATTAAAGACCCTCAAACGGGCGATGTATGGTCGTGCCGGACCGGAACTTCTACGCGCGCGCATGTTGCCTGCGTAGGCAACTTTGCAACAGAGAGTGAGGCAGAACCCATCTTCTTGAGATCAGCGACCTCGCAAAGATCGCCCAGATGATCGAGGGTAAACTTGGTCCGGTTTTCGCTACGGACATTAAC
>Ga0302320_10018160_pt1 | contig 14209 bp, 13 predicted proteins | sample Bog_T0_3_FD_202130 | JGI IMG/M metagenome (GOLD analysis project Ga0302320, IMG submission 202130) | Peat permafrost microbial communities from Stordalen Mire near Abisko, Sweden - Bog_T0_3 | ecosystem: Environmental > Terrestrial > Soil > Wetlands > Peat | place: Sweden: Abisko, Stordalen Mire... | reverse complement strand
TTCCGGCCAGCGTCACGCCGACGGCTGCCAGCGGCACTGGCTGGACTTGTACCGTCAGCGGGCAAACGGTTAGCTGCACGCGCGCGGACAGCCTGGCACAGGGCGCAAGCTATCCGGCCATCAGTCTCGGCTGCCAGGTCGCTTCGAACGCGCCGGCGTCGGTGGTGAATACTGCCACAGTGTCCGGCGGGGGAGACCTGAATCCGGCGAACAATTCCTCCACCATAACTAGCAACACTACACTCGCCTCAGACTTGACGCTGAGCATGTCAGCGCCCGGCCCATTTACCCAGGGCGGAAGCGCGAGCTATGGGCTGATAGTGAACAATGCGGGTGGCGCGGCAACGACAGGCCCTGTCACTATCAGCGACATAATCCCATCAGGCGTGACACCGACGGCTGCCGCCGGAAGTGGTTGGACCTGCGCCATCGCCGGTCAGACCGTCACCTGTTCACGAACAGATGCGCTGGCGGCTGCATCCAGCTATCCGCCTGCCGCCATTACGGTTGCTATCGCGTCCAACGCGCCAGGCTCATTAACGAATAGCGGCGTGGTTTCAGGCGGCGGCGAACTGAATACCGGCAATGACAGCGCCACCATCGTCAGCACCATCGGCGGTGTGCCGGATCTGACCATATCGACCGCGCACACAGGAAACTTCACGCAGGCTGATCCAGGTGCGTTCACGATGACAGTTACCAACCTGGGAGGCGCGCCTTCCACGGGAATCGTCACCGCCACTGATTCGGCTCCGGCGGGACTTCTACCCGCTAGTCCATCCGGTAACGGCTGGGCGTGCTCAATTGCCGGACAGGTTGTGACTTGTACGCGCCCCGACGCTCTGGCGGCGGGCCTATCTTACGCGCCCATCCACACGTTAGTCACATCGACAGGGACGGCGGCGGGCACGGCAGTCGTAAATACGGTGAATGTGGCCGGCGGCGGTGAACAAAACACGGCCAACGATCAGGCGCAAGACACCATACAACTCGCGGGTATTCCAGATCTCGTCATCAGCTTGCAGCTCAATGCTCCCATGGTGGTGGCGAGCGCAAGCAATTTTTCCGTTGCGGTGACAAACAATTCCAATGTGCCGACAAACGGATTCCCGGTTGTTGTTTCGCAAACGCTCCCAGCCGGCGTGACGCCGACGCAGGCTTCTGGAAGCGGGTGGACCTGCAGTATCAGTTTGCAAACAGTAACTTGCCAGAGGAGCGATCAGTTGCCGGGTCATGCGGCCTACTCTTCTATAACAGTCAACGTGCAGGTTACCGCTGCTGCGCCCGCCACATTCTCTCTGGTGGCGACGGTAAGCGGGGGCGGTGACCAAAGCCCCGCTAACGACCAGGCCGTTCTGGTGGTAACCACGGGCGCGCCTGATCTCACCATCTCGGAAGCACTCCAGGGAACTTTCCGGCAGGGAGGTACAGGTACTTACTTGCTTACGGTAAGCAACGTCGGGCAGGACCCGACCGACGGATCTGTCATCACTATGACGGACACCCTGCCTGCCGGGTTGACGCCGATCTCGGCTGGCGCCGTGAGTCCGTCGGGCCAGACAGCCGGCGCGGTTGCTCACCCAAATTCATCGCGCGCGGCTACCGGCGCAAATTGGAGTTGTTCTATCGCCGGTCAGGTGGTGACGTGTACCCAAAGTGTCGTGCTGGCAAATGGCTCCGCCCTGGCGGCGATTGCAATCGTCGTGAATGTGGCGGCAAACGCGGGCATCTCGTTGACCGATACCGCGGACGTCGGTGGCGGCGGCGAAGTCAATCTGGCGAACGACGTTGCTGCTTTGCCCGTCGTCATCTTAGCCGCAATTTACCCCGATTTGACTATTGGACTATCGCACGTGGGCGATTTCACTCAGGGGCTCACGGGCCAATACACGATCATTGTCACCAACCAAGGCCAGAATGCAACGAGCGGCATCGTGACAGCGACCGATTTTTTGCCTGTCGGCTTGACGCCGAACGGGGCTTCGGGAACGGGGTGGACTTGCTCTGCGGCCGGCGCCACGCTGAGTTGCAGCCGGTCCGATGTGCTGGCGCCCGCGGGATCGTACCCTGTCATCACGGTGGGAGTTAATGTTGCGCCTAATGCCGCAACCTCGTTGCAAGACACCGCCTCGGTACAAGGCGGAGGAGAAATCAACACCGCCAATGACAGCGCTAGCGACAGTACCAACATCGTCATTCCCCTTCTGCCTGTCCTGCAATTGGCGGAAACAGCAGACCGAAGTTCGGCTGAGATGGGCGATGTTGTCACGTTCACGCTACAATCTATCGACGCATCGGCGATAGCGGCACTGAACGCCCAGCTTCAAACAACTTTGCCGGCCTCCTTCCGTTACGTCCCCGGAAGCGCTCGCGTCCAGGCTGGCGCAGCCGCTTCGCAGGCAATCCTGCCCGCTATCCACGGCTCGCAACTTGCTTTCTCGCTGGGACAAATTCCGGCGCAGGGGCTGGTCACCGTTGTTTACCGGGCGCGCATCGGCGCGGATGTCGCGCAAGGCGGACACCTGGATACTTCGCAGCTTTCGGGACTTGCGCCTACCGGACAACATGTTGGCCCGGTGACGGCGCGCGTGTCTGTCAATGTGAATCAAAGTTCAATGCTTACCCAACGGCCGGTGATCGGGCGCGTTTATGTGGACACGAATTCGAACAGCATCTTCGATGCTGGGGATGTGCCTGTTCCCGGCGTGCGCGTTTATCTGTCCGATGGACAATCGGCCACTACGGATTCTCAGGGCCTGTACAGCATTCCATCCGTTGGTCAGGGCTCCGTTGCGATCTCGCTCGATACCACCACCATGCCCGTCGGTTACGTGATCGACAGCGAAGGCGAGCGTCAAAACGAGACCCCCATCCGGCTGTTGCGGACGCCGCTAGGCGCAGGCGTTCTTCTACGGCAGAACTTTGCGCTGCGGGCGTTACCGGGCGCCAAGCCTTTTCTGCCCGCGCCTCAGAAGACCGGGCCGCTATCCAAGATATTGGAAAAAGCGATATCGGAAAAAGCCCCTGCCCGGCCAGCGCAGGATATTCGCGAACTCCAGGGTCCTGTTGCCCCCGGGGAAATTGTCCTGCTGAGTCCGCTGCAAGGCGAAACAGCGACGACGGCGAAGATAAACCTAATCGTCGCGGTTGCGAAGTCCTGGAAGATATCAATTAATGCTAACGGCCATCATCTGGATACTACAAAGCTTCGTCCGGCCGTGCAGGAAAGCAGCGGAACGGCCACCTACACGCTTGCCGATCTTGCGTTGCCTGCCGGTCCAAATACTATCCGCGTCGCAGCGGTTGGTCCGCATGGTGAATACGGAAGGCATCTCGAAGCCACCTTCCATCGCAGCGGTTCCGCCAAGCGAATTGAGATTGTTCCGGCGAGTCAGGATCTAGTAGCGAACGGCCACGATGCAACCGATGTTCGGGTGCTCGCATACGACGCCTGGGACAAACCGGCGGCTGACGAATTGGTCACGGTCGAGACTTCCAGAGGAAGGCTACAGCAGCCCGGAGAGGTCTCACCGGGAAAGGAGAATCCGGTGAGCGAGGTCGGCAAGCGGGCGCAGGGATCTGGCGATTCCCCGGCATTGGACTTGCACAGCATCGGAGCGGGCGCTGGTAGCGGAAGCAGTAACAGTCAATTCGGCGGCGCGACTAGTTCTGGCACGACTGCGGCGGCTGGCTCGTCGGTACTCTCGCAGGCAATCACCGGCAGCATGGCCGGTTTAGCCACAGCCGGTGCTCCTGCCACGGGCACCGCCGGCGCTGCAAGTTTGTCGAACTCGGTGGAGGGCCGGACAACAGAGCCGCCACAGGGGAACTCCGGCCCGCGGAGTCTCTCTCTAAAGCGGGGTGAGGCCACGCTTCGGCTGCAATCGTCTTACATACCTGGAAGCGCGGAAATTTCAGCCTACGCGGATGATTCCGGCAACCGCATCGAGAGCCACGCCTACGTCGCCATGACACCGGAATTGCGCCGCCCGATTCTTGTCGCGGTCGGTGAGCTGTCTTTCGGCCACGCCGCTCCGGAGCAAGCACTCTTCAATGAGTCGGGAATGGTTGAGCGGCGCACCCAATTCTTTTATCGAGGCACGGCTTTTGGCAGCAATGCCGTGACGTTTGCCTACTCCAGCCACTCGCCCTTGAACGACACCAGCGGCTACAACCGGATGTTCGAGATGGATCCAACCAATCAGCAGTATTTGCTGTTCGGAGATTCATCCACCCGTTCCTACAATGCGCTTTCGAACAGCCGGGTCTATGCGCGTATCGACCACCGGCTGTCGTATCTGATGTTTGGCGATCTGCGCGCGGACGCCGCCCGTCCCGACACCGACGCCAGCCTAACCAGTTTCGAGCGCAGCATTACCGGCTTGAAGCTGCACCTGGAGAATCGCTCGGGGGCAGTCATCTCGTTAACCGGAGCCCGGCCCAATAGCGCCTTCGCCCGCGATGTATTTCCGGGCAATTCACTTGGCTTGATCACGCTGTCGCACTCGGCTGTGCTGGTGGGCTCGCAAGTGGTAACACTGGAAACGCGCGACCGGCGATCGCCGGCGATCGTATTGTCGAGAGAAACGCTAGTGCCTACCGTGGACTACACGATGGACGCCTCGAGCGGCTCAATCTTTTTCCTCCGCACTATTGCCGCGTTGGATGCCAGCCTGAATCTGACCCAGATCGTCGTCGACTACGAATACCAGTCAGTTGGGCTCAATTCGTCTGTTTATACCGCGCGCGCGGAAAAGCGCTTCGACAGTATAGGCGCAAAGCTAGGCGTCTCCTTCCTCAACGACCGGCAGGGTGGAGATCAATCTTACATACTCGCCGGGATCGAAGCCGAGAAGAAACTGCCTAATAAGGGCCTGCTGACGCTGGAGGCTCCCATAAGCCGCGGCGACATGACCGTGAGTGGAACTGTGGATCCAAGCGGCGGCAGCGCGCAACACAACGGCACGGCGATCCGGGCGGATCTGCTGCAGCCGCTGCCGGAAATAAGCAGTATTGTGCGCGCAAACTTTTCCAAGACAGATGCAAATTTCCTTAACCCGTTTGGCGCCACGGTTGTTCCCGGACAGTTGCTAACGGGTATGTCGCTCGAGGTCAAGCCCGAATCTAAGTCGCAATTTAACATTGGCTTTCTTGATGAACGAAATCACACGGTAAACGTAGACAATCACCGCGCGAGCATCTCCGCGGGGTGGAAACAAAAGGTGCTGGCCCGCGTGGATCTCCGGCTAGGCTTCGACCACCGCAACCTCACCGACTCAATGGCGAACCGGCTGATTGATTCGGATATGCTCACGCTGGGCGCCGACTGGCGAATTACCGGCAAGCTGCAAACCAGCTTGCAGCGGGAGCAAAACCTGCGTGCGGCCGACCCCACCTATCCAACGCAGACGGTATTGTCCGCTAAGTACCAGATCTCGCCGCAAACACGGCTCTTCTATACGCAGCGCTTGTCGTCGGCCCCCATCGTGCCGATTGCGGACCTCAGTGGCGCCGGCTTCGCCGCGCTCAACACCACTACCGATCTTGCCGTCGGGATCGAAACGAAGGTGCGCCGGAACACCAACTTCGGCGCTCGCTATGAGATAGACAATGGCATCAACGGGGCGGACGCTTTCGCTGTGCTGGGCTTTGTCAACCGTCTGCCCTTGGGGGAAAATACCTCCCTGGACTTCGGCTTGGAACATGGATTACTGCTCAACGGAAAAGGACACGACTTCAATTCCGAAACCACGGCCATTTCATGGCGTCCAAAGAAGAATTTGAAGATCAGCAGCCGTTACGAGTTGCGTGACCAACTCGGCTTCGCTTCGCTCGCCACGGCGGGAGCGGCGGGACGCATCGCCAGCGGAGTCACGGTGCTGGGCCAGCTTCAGTTCGTCACCGGAACGACGAACGGCGTGCGAAGCAATCTGCACCGGGCGATAATGGCGTTGGCGATACGCCCGCTGAAATCGGATCGAGCGGGGTTATTGTTCAGCTACAACCAGCAGAGCGGTTCCGGTTTTGCGCCGCAAAATGTTCCGAATGCTCCGGCGACCGTCGATGTTCTTTCCGCAGACGCGTGGTGGCAGCCGTTAAAACGCCTCGAACTCTATAGCCGCTTCGCCACCAGCAACCGGACGGATATCCTGAGCGGCGAACCGGACGTGTCGACCCTTACCTACCTGTCTCAGCAGCGCGCGCAGTTCCGCCTTGGAAAGTATTTCGACTTGGCGGCCGAAGGCAGATGGTTGTGGCAGCCTGTTACCGCAACGAACCGGAATACCGTGGCGACAGAAATCGGCGGCTGGCTTGTGCGCGACATTCGGCTGGCACTCGGCTACAGCTTCGAGGCAATACCGGAATACGCGCCCGATTTTCTGGGCACTCCAGTTCATCGTGGTTTGTACTTCAATATAACCGGAAAGTTCTCGCGTCTATTCGATCTATTCGGTACAGCACCGGAGCCTGTGAACAACAAAGTGCCATAAGTGCCGATGATGCGCACCTACGACCGTACAAAATAGGAAACGCACGATCTGGGAGCGTAGTCACCAAAGACCTGCGCTGCGGTGTGGCAGCAGCAACATCGATACGCCGAAAGGTCGAAAAGGCAAGAACACCACGCGAACGGTCGGCCGGGCGCCGGGAACGATCGCGGATGTGAACCTCTGGAGAACCTTTCTCGGCGAGCAGCCGAAAACGGCTTATCTGTTCAGTTCAGAAAGCGGCGTCGTGCCGCTTCGGCCAAACAATCACTGGAAGCGGAAGGTCCGACCACACCTAGAGCAGTTCGGGCTGAGTTGGGTAAACTTCCAGGTGTTGCGAAGGACGAACGCGAGCCTTTCGCGTAAGGCGAAAGGTGGACGACAAAGTATCAGCAGACCAGCGTGAACACGGGCTTGGCGTCAGCCTCGGCGTTTACGCCATTAGCGACCTTGATCAGAAGATCGAGGCCGTTACGAAGCTAGAATCAGCGGTCATCGACGCGAACCGATACGATGATTTCGAGTTCGTAGCTTCAGGAAAACGACAACCAAAAACGGACAAAGAAACGAAAGCGCAGTAACGGGTGGAATTGATGATCTTGCAAGTTATTGAAGACATGGAGCGGCCGTCGTTGCCGACGGATCAAAAGACACTGGCATGTTGCCGCAGCGGATCATCTGCCACCAGAATGCCAATCGCGCCATGCCGCTCCGCATTCAGCGCTTTCACCCGGCGCGTGGCGTAACGCGTGAAACCCGCGCAGTTGAAAACGGACTGGGCGTCGTTCTCCTGGGTTCATGGTCGAAAACCAAAACGATGCGGGCTTTCACATCAATGCCCGCGTAGTCGTCATAGCCATATTCAGGCGCGGTAATGCCATAACCGGCGAACGTCAAGGGCGCGCTCATGTTCACATCGTCTTTAAAGGCGCCCTGAAAATCTTTTCCCCCGCCGGCAATTCATAACTACGCCTTGGATATTCACGGTGAGCGTGGAAACCGAAGGATCTGCGCGATACGCCGCCAACGCAAATTGCTGGAGATAAGAATCTCCGTTACCCGGCTGCAGCCCGGCCTTACGAAATTCGACGGCGATGTATTCGGCCGCAGCCGCCGCGCCCGGTTCTAAAGATTGCCGCCCGGCCAGAGCGTCGGACGTGAGGAATTGCAGGTCCCCCTTCATCCGCGCCATCTCGATGTCTTGCCCCAGAAGGCCGCGGGCCATTACAAGCAGTGGAACAATCATCCGCATTCGCTTATCTTAGCCGGGATTGGCAGCTAGAAAAGGGCGCTGCGCATGCGGCCGCGCAATTGCAGTCCTAGTCAGTCGGTTCGGAGCGTGCGAATTGTCCGACCTGCGCAGTGTCTCAGCGCAAATAGTTTCAATACTTGCCGCAGGTGCGAAGATTCGATGCAAACGGGCTCTTACTGAGTCGTCGAATCTCATTTATTGCTCGCTCCGTCATGTTCAAAACCGCCATGTTTTTTATGCGGGTCCAGCCAGCGAGAGAGTAAGATTTTATGAAGTCGTTGACGACCCGTGGGTTTCCCCGAAAAAGCAACCAACCCCACAAACTGCTGTCAGACTGAGCCATCAACTCGCGCACTATAGGAACACGCTGCGGGTGCCCGATCATACCCGGATCGCGCGGTAACGGAATCTTTTGGTCTACGAGTATATCTTCCGTTATAGCTTCTACCAATCCTTCCAAAAGTCCGCCGCCCAGATGACTGTGGGCGGTGCTGTATCTTGTGCCACCCGATGCCGGGTCGGAGATCAAGTGAACGCATTCATGCAAAACGGCCAACAGGTAGCTACGTCTCGCACCGTCCCACTCTTTCATGATTATTTTGGAGTGCAATTTATCAGTGACTCCAGCGGCGTCCGAAGGTAGGTCGTCAAGACCTAATGATCGAGTATCCACCTTGAAGTCGTTCGTCCCATCTGGATTGACGCTCCCTTTGTCAATTTTGAACGTTCCATCCTTGAACTTCAGTTCCTTCGCGTCAGCAGGGCCAAGTTGCGCCATTTCTATGTTTTCCACGATGAAGCGTTGCCACCTTGATTCTCCTTGCAGGACCGCAACCACGGCGTCAAAGTCATCCCGACCGACTGGATCGTCGCCTTTCGTAAATTGCGCCATTGGTGGGTCACCGCCTTTTCGTCTTCGGAAGTTTGGGCAAGTTTGTAGGTTGCCAATCTCGCATATGAGTATCACGGGCATGCCGTTCGTTTCACCCGATGTCAGGATAAAGGCGCTTTTGCCCAACTCGCTCATGATAGAGTGATCAAGCGGAATCATTGCAGATCGCCCGGGAAGTCTGCAATTTGGTCGTTCAGACGAAGGCAAAAATCCGATGGAACCAGTTCTAGGGATGATCTACCTGTTCGCGGATAACTTCGCGCCGGCCGGCTACGCGCTGTGCGATGGACAACTCGTGCGATTAACCAAAATCAAGCTCTTTTCGCCGTTATCGGTACGACCTATGGAGGAACGGCACTCAAAATTTCGCCCTTCCGAAACTGAAAGGGCCAGAAGGTACCAACTACCTCATCGCGATAAGGGGGGCTTTCCGTCGCGCGATTGAAAGAACGACTTGCGGGTCGCATAACCCCATCCGGCAACCGAAGCCTATAGATCTTAGACAACTCGCGCGGACTTGTTGCCCTATTGATACTTATGTCTGCGCGCAAGCTGCCGATAATGGTTCATTTACGGCAGCTCAATAAAGGAGATCAGGCAGCGAGGCATAACAAGACTACTGCGGGTTGGGCGAAGGGAAACGTCCGAACCAAGCGGCTTTGCCGATGACATGGCCGTCCATAGCTTTCAAAAGCTCATCGCGGGTGGTGTTGACTGGCAAGTCGAGCTTAGTATCGAGAGCGTAAAACTCGAAAACATAATGATGAAAAGGACCAGGGCCAGCGCCAGGACCGAAATAGCCAGGAATCTTGTTGCCGCGATTCGCGGCGATTCCGGGACCGTTCTGCGTGCCATCGGGCAGATCGCTTGTGCCAATATTTTCGGGCAATCCTCTGGCAGTGCCCGGGATATTGAAGGCGCTCCAATGAAGTGTGTCTGTAGTCGTTTTGCTGGACGAGTTTTGTATATCGTGAAAAATGACGGCGTAGGTCTTGAGGGCATCGGGCGCGGAGCCGGGCTCAGTGCCCAAGTTCCAATGGAATTCAAAAGCCGGCGATTTGTTATCGCCGCGGCCGGAGTTTTTCATGGGGATTTCGCCGCCATCGGGCCAAGCGTCACTCGAAACCCAAAAAAGGGGTCTCGGCGCAGGTTTGGGAGCAGGCGCCGGAGTTTGGGCAGCAACTGAGAGAGACGCAGCGAGTGCGACGGGAAATAGGAACAATAAAGCTTTGTTCATAAGATCATTCGTAGTTTATCCCCGCGGCCACCTCCGGCAACGGCGCGCAAGCATGGGGCTTCTGGAACCAGGACCCGGGCCCGCGCGCTTGCAAGCTGGACCACTACAGGCGCTCAGACGCGCCCTTGCCTTGAAACCAGATTTCGAAAGAGCGCGCTACGCGCTAGGAATCGTCCTGCAACTACGTGGGGAGGGTGGCGCGGCCACGAAGGAGATGCAGCAAGTGCGCGAATCTCATGCACAACGGACAGCCGATGCGCAAAGCCAAAGAATCATTTTGGACGGAACGGCGGCTCTGAAGGCAGGCAGGATAGACGACGCGAAAGCTGCGTTCGAAGAAGCAGTATCGTTAAGTCCTGCCAATGCAAACGCGTACTACCTGGATGGGCTGGCGGAAGAAAAGCTCGGCCAGACCGGGCGGGCGGCAGCATTTGTTTGACAAAGCGATTGCATTGCGACCGGACTATGCCGAGGCGCACCTGCGGCGAGGCGTGCTGCATGCGCGCGCGAAGGAGAATGACGCGGCGTTAGAGGAGCTGCGCACCGCAGTTTCCGCTGATAGCGATTCGGCCGAGGCGCATTATGATCTAGCCAAGATGCTGGCGGTGATTGGCCGCGGCGATGAATCACTAAGTGAGTTGCAGGATTGTCTTGCCATTGACCCGGCAGACCTGAAGTCTCGCATGCTGGAAGGAAATCTTTTTGCCGAACGACGCGATACGGAACACGCCGCTGGGCCTTTCGGGAGGTCTTACGGCGCAAGCCCAACTCCGCCGAGGCACACAATAATCTTGGGCTTGTCTGGTTGAACGAAGGAAAGATTGATCTCGCCCGTAATGAATTTCGAGAGGCTCTAAAGATTCAGCCGGATTACGCGGCGGCTCAATATAATCTAAATCTTGCCTGGGGCAAGTGAAGGATGGGATGGAACGACGCGATTTTCTGAACTTAGTGGCAATAGGTATCGGTGCAAACCAAGCATCACCTGGCCCGACGGCGCTAGCGGCCGACAGTGCAGGCGTGTTTATCGAGCGCAGTGTCCCCGGTCAGCCGCATCGAGGAAAAGTCTTTGCTTTGATCACGCCTCACCTCGACGACGGTCCTATTTTCGCTGGCGGAACGATAACGAAACTGCTCAGGGAAGGATATATCGGATATTTCATTCGGACAAGCAACGACGAAAAGGACTCGTATCATCGCACTCTAGGTGAAACTGTCCTCGCCAATGAGCAAGACGCGGGTCTTCTTGCAAAAACAATTGGCCTCAAAGCCGTCTTTAACTTGAGTTATCGGAACCATCGAATGGACGATGTTGCACGAAGCGAGATCCGTGGCCGTTTGATCTTTTTGTTTAGACTTCTTGCTGTGGATACCGTGTTGAGTTATGATCCGTGGGGGCATTATGAGGAGAATCCAGATCACTATGTCTCTGCGCAAGCGGTGGAGGCAGCTTGCTGGATGGCGGGCGGTAATCTGGATTTTCCGGAACACTTCGCGGCTGGCCTCAAGCCTCATAGCGTGACCGAGAAGTATTATTTCGCGCGCGGACCCCAACAAGTGAACCGCGTCGTTGATGTCTCTTCCACGATGCCAGGCAAGCTAGCAGCGATCCGCTGCTGTCGCACAATGATTGATCATATGGTGAAAGATCTCAATGACTCGCTGGCGGCTAAGAAGCTCCGAATCCCTGCGCTCACTGGCGATTCGCCGAGGGCGACGGATGAATTTATTCAAAATTCGTTCCAGGCTAGGGATCGCCGCATAGGTGCGCGATATGGCGTGGAGTACGCAGAGGAGTTCCACTACATCGGACCTGATCAGGCACTCGATGACTATATCTCGAAAAATGCGGTTCCGCTTTGAGCGGCGGCTGATGCGGATCATCCAGAAGGAGTGCCCTGCCGGTGACTTGTTTTCTGCAATCGCAAAAGGCGTCAAATATTCCTTATTTGCCGAGCTTTATGGGACTTTTTTTAGCGCTGGCCCTTGAGTAACTAACGACAAGCACCCCGAGAGACCTTTTGGCGTAGCTACCGTTAATGGCAATTAACGGGCCGCCTGTGTCGAAATCATTGCCTGTGCCATGGGCTGTCGTCGCCAAGAATCTGCCACCAGCCACGAGCCAGTTATGCGGTTTTTTCGCAGATCGAATTCGGCTTTTCATCTTCGATCTTAAAATGTAGAGGTGCCTACGATGACCGTTTGCTGTGAGGGTTGCTTTCAAGATACTTTTGTTAAGGAGTTCATTAAAGCGCGAAACTGGCGCACCAGAAATCCTGTGCCGTACTCCAAGGCGACTTCAATCGAATCGGGCGCAGTTCGCGGCGTTTCTTTCCAGCGGAACGTGCCGCCAATGGCTATCACCCGCTCTGGATATTCCGCACCGGTTATGAAATCAATCGGTTTATGAAGTGCGCCATGAATTGCGTGTGCGGGCCGCGTGAAAATTCACGGTAACCCATCCAGCCGGTGTATTGATCCTCATTCCACGGCCGGTAGGTCTAGTTCATCAGGAACACTTTCCAATCGGTATCGCTTTCGTTGAGCCGCCGCGACGGCTCGCCTTCCCAATAAGGGCGAGAACTGTTGCGGGATTGCTCGATCTTGAAGATCCTTCCCAGTCCTCCCGAACTCACAAAGGCGCGCGCCGCGGCCGAAGGCGCCCAACTCCGCGCCTGCGTGCCACACTGCACAATCCGGTCACTCTTCTTCACGGTGTCTACCGCGGAGAGAAGTTCATCCATGTTCATCGCAAGAGCCTTCTCCACATAGACGTTTTTCCCGGCGTGAATCGCCGCCGAGAGCGGCGGTGCAGTGCTGGTGATCGGGGGTGGAGATCAGCACTGCTTCGACTGCCCGCGACGCCAGGGCGTCCTCGAAGTGGGTGAAACGCATTGGCTCGGCGGCACCGGTCTTTTTCACCTTTTCGGCAGCTCTTTCGCGCTGCTGTTTCCAAATCACCGACGCCCGCGACTTCAACGTTACTCTCTTTCGAAAATTGCAACACTTCGCCTAACAGCCCGCGCAGCCGCAGCCGGCAACGGCGACGCCGATACGGTCATTCGCCCCATCACCCGTGTTACCTCTAACGCACTGAGGGAAGCGCCCAGCATGAAATGCCTTCGATCCAATTTGTTGATGCTCTTTCTCTCTACGCCGCAAGCGGCGGCACCAGCGTCTTCAGAAACTCGTGCGCGGTGTGGAAACCACGCTTGAATTGTTCGGTAAAGTTGCCTTGGTCGTAGTTCGGATAGTAGAACGCATCTTCGTTCTCAATGTTCATCGCACCGGCATATCCGGCTTCTTCCAGCACCGTGAAGAACCCCTTCCAGTCCACGGAACCAGCGCCGGGAATGCGGAATCGCCACCAGCGAATGTTGTCCACCGGCTGAATGCCCGTGCGGTGCAGCACGTGCCAAAGGATTTCGGTGTCTTTTAAGTGAACGTCGTAGATCTTGTCGGCGAAGTCGCGCGCCGCTTGCACCGGGTCCATGAATTGCCAGATCAAATGTGAAGGATCGAACTGCAAACCGATGTACGGACTATCGCCGAACGCTTTGAAGAGCGCTTCCCAACCTACTGGCCCCGTGGCGATGTTCGGCCCGCCCGCATACGGCTCCCATAGAATGCGAACCTTGTTCTGCTCGCAGACCTTGAAATAGCGCTCGTTGTAGACCCGGACGATTTCATCCACCTGCTTGGCCAGCGGCTGTCCTTTGATAGTTCCCGATTGCCCGCCGATGGCCGGAATCCCAAGTTTGCCGCACAACTCAATGCAGGCGATGGTGCGTTGATTCTGTTGCTCGCGCCTCGCCGGGTCGGGATCGATGTGATTTCCGCCCACATCGAGCGAAGAAACCCAGATGCCCGCTTTTGCGATCTTGTCCTTAATATCGGCAATCGCGTTATCATCTAACTTCTTCGGGTCGAGCCGCAGTTCCATGCTGGTGAAACCCTCCGCCTTTACGAAATCCAGATTAGCTTCCGAGTAGGAACCCAGTACGCCCAACTTTGGCTTCCAACTAGGTACCCGCTTTCGCTGCTCCGTCTGGGCGATGGCGGCAGTGGCAGCAATGGATGTTCCGGCAAGCAGAGTTCTTCGCGAAATAGTCATGGCAAATATCCTATACCTTTTCCGGCATCTTTGATGCGTGGCGTTGGATGGCCCGGTTCTATAAAATGTAACGCTAGTTTTGCGCTCGTTTTGCGCTCGTGTCAACGCAAAGTAGAAATGTCCTATTTTGCGCAAAGTAGAAATGTCCGGTTTTGATGGTGAAGTTTGCGAAGAGGGTTTAGTGTAGAGACGATGTTCCGGGGAAGTCGCGCTCCCTGGAGCAGAT
>Ga0302320_10018159_pt1 | contig 14210 bp, 9 predicted proteins | sample Bog_T0_3_FD_202130 | JGI IMG/M metagenome (GOLD analysis project Ga0302320, IMG submission 202130) | Peat permafrost microbial communities from Stordalen Mire near Abisko, Sweden - Bog_T0_3 | ecosystem: Environmental > Terrestrial > Soil > Wetlands > Peat | place: Sweden: Abisko, Stordalen Mire... | reverse complement strand
TACGCGCGCCTGAAGCAGGTGATGGAGCAGGTGGGCGACAGCTTCGAAATGGTCTTTGTCGATGATGGTTCGAGCGACAGATCCTACAAACTGCTGGAAGAGATTGCCGCCGTCGATAGCCGGGTCCTGGTGGTGAAGCTGCGCCGCAATTTTGGCCAGACTTCTGCACTTGCCGCCGGGTTTGACCATGCCTCGGGCGATTACATCCTGGCCATGGATGGGGATCTGCAGCACGATCCCAACGACATCCCAGCTTTCCTTGAGAAACTTGAAGAAGGCTACGATGTGGTGAGCGGCTGGCGCAAGGAGCGTATCGACAATTTCGTCATGCGCCGCATCCCCTCGCGCTGCGCCAACTGGCTGATGGCCAAGCTCTCCGGCGTGGACATTCACGACTTTGGAACAACGTTCAAGGCCTATCGACGCGAAGTTATCCAGAATATCCCGCTTTATGGCGAAATGCATCGCTTTATCCCCGCGCTCGCCAGCTGGTATGGCTCGTCGATCTGCGAGATTCCAATCAAGAATGCGAATCGGGAAAAGGGCAAGAGCCACTACGGCCTCGGCCGCACCTTCCGCGTATTCTTTGACCTCATGACCATTCGCTTTCTGCTCAAATACATGAGCCGCCCAATGCACTTCTTCGGTGGATTCGGAGCGCTGGGCATCCTGGTGGGCAGCTGCATTTCCGCAGCGCTGCTGGTGCTGAAAGTGATGCATCCGTACCAGAGCCTGATGGATCAACACGGGCCGCTGTTCGTTGTGGGCGCGGTGCTCATCCTGGCGGGGGTGCAGTTGCTGGCCATCGGTCTGCTCGGCGAGTTACAGGTCCGTCATTACCACACCATGCAGAATCGCGCGCCCTACACCGTTGACCGGCTGGTTCGGCTGATCTCTCCGGAAGAGCAGAGCATGCTTTCGGATCGCGACTGAAAAGCAGGGAATAGGGAACAGGGAATAGGGAATAGAAAAGCCAATTATGCAGGTCAATGAGTCAAAGCGGCTTGCAGCATGCAGGTCTCAGGGTGCATTCTGGCCCTGACATGATCGCTATTCAAATCCAGCAGACTGGCGGACCAGAAGTCCTAAAACTGGCCGATTTGCCCATCCCCGAGCCGGGACCGGGTCAGGTGTTGATCCGTGTGGAAGCCATTGGGGTCAACTTCATCGAGATTTATTTCCGCAAGGGCGTGTACAAGGCCTCGCTCCCACTCGTCCCGGGCAGCGAGGCCGCAGGCACCATTGAAGAGCTTGGTCCGGGCGTCACCGGATTCAAGGACGGCGATGCTGTGGCCTCAGTCAGCGTGCTGGGCAGCTATGCCGAGTACGCGCTGGTCTCCGCTGCGAGCCTGGTCAAGGTTCCCGCAGGCCTCACCATGGAGCAAGCCGCTGCTTCCATGCTGCAAGGCATGACGGCCCACTACCTGGCCTACTCGACCTATCCTCTCAAAGCAGGCGACACTGCGCTCGTTCATGCCGGCGCCGGCGGAGTGGGCCTGCTGCTCACGCAGATCGCCAAACGGATTGGCGCGCGGGTCATCACCACCGTCTCCACCGAAGAAAAAGCGGAGCTGTCGCTCGAAGCCGGCGCCTCCGACGTGATCCTCTACACGCAGAAGGAATTCGAGCCGGAGGTCAAGCGGCTCACCGGTGGCAAGGGCGTGGATGTGGTCTACGACTCGGTAGGCAAAACCACCTTCGAGGGCAGTTTGAACTGCCTTCGTCCGCGCGGGCTGCTGGCACTTTTTGGAGCGTCAAGCGGGCCGGTGCCACCGTTCGACCTGATTCAGCTCAGCGGCAAAGGCTCGCTCTTTGTCACGCGTCCCACGCTGTGGCACTACATTGGCAATCGGGCCGAGCTTGAGTGGCGCGCCGGCGATGTGCTCGGCTGGGCCGCCGGCGGCGAACTCAAGCTGCGCACCGAGCACCTCTATCCGCTGGCCGAAGCCGCGCAGGCGCAGACCGATCTGGAAGCGCGACGGACGACGGGGAAGATATTGCTGGAACCGTGATGAAGCAGGGACAGGGAACAGGGACTGGCATTCTGGCAAATCAATGAACGATACGATTTCAGTTGGCCTTGAAGACCGCGTCTTTGTCCTCACCGGCGCAGGCATCAGTGCGGAGAGCGGCTTGCCCACTTTTCGAGCATCGGACGGTCTGTGGGCCGGGCATCGCATCGAGGATGTCTGCACGCCGGAAGCCTGGGAGCGTAACCCCGCGCTGGTGTTGGAGTTTTACTCGAAGCGCCGGGCAGACGGTGCGTTGGCGCAACCAAACCCGGCGCACTTCGCCTTGGCTGAACTGGAACAGCGCCTTGGCGACCGCTTCTTTCTCTGCACACAGAATGTAGACGACCTGCATGAGCGCGCCGGCAGTGTGCGCCTGGTGCATATGCATGGCGAGCTGGCCAAGTCGCGCTGCGGTGATGAATGCGGGACCGAGCCGGTTACCGCTCGCACCGTCTACAAGGACCTTAGCGCGGTGGGCCGCTGCAGCTGTGGAGCGCGCATGCGGCCGCACATTGTGTTCTTCGGCGAGATTCCGCTGGAGATGGGCCTGATTCAGCGTGAGATCGACAAGGCCACGCTCATGGTTGTCATCGGCACTTCGGGCTCTGTCTATCCGGCGGCCAACTTTGTGCACTGGGCCCGGCAACACGGTGCGCGCACGGTGTACATCGGTCCCGAACCGCCGCTCAATGCAAACGCCTTCACGAACGTGGTGGAAGGCAAGGCAGGCGAAGTGTTGCCCGGGTTATTCGTCTAGTGCACCTTCCCGGAAGTTCGCGACAAAACTATTGCTGTCATCCTGAGCGAACGGGGCCCCAAACGCTTTCCAGTTTGGGGGTGGTGAGTCGAAGGATCTGCTCTTGTTTTTCAATGAACTTTCAGGGCACCACTCGGTACTGATTAGGTTTGAGTCTGGGTTTTCTTCATCACACCGATGAAAGTCACCACAGATGCTACCCCAGCAATGGTCAACCCGCCGGCAAATGAGATTCCGTCATGATAATTGGAATCGACTGCGAGCAAAAGGTAAAAGCCCAGAACAAAGGCGATTGGCATCGCCACAATCGCACAAAGCAAAGCAATCGAAACTCTCCCCAAACGGCTCATAGGCATTCACCTATAGTAGTCCCACCAATTCTTGGAACGACCACACATGACCCAGCGGGTCCAGTTTCCATCGCGTTACCAATAGCCAAAACTCTGGCCGTTCCCGCCCGCTTACTTCGTCTTGATAAGCTCCGTCCGTCGAAAGCGCAACCCGGTCCAGTCTTCGTCAATCGCAATCGATCGGACGGTATCGAAGCCAGCCTTCTTCAACTCCGCCCACCCGGTATCGCGGTTGAAGTCGCACTTGTATTTCTTCGACGTGCCTTTGGGATACGCAAACCATACCGCGGCGTCGCCCTTGGCGCGGGCCGCGATCTTCTTTGTGAGTGCATCGACATCTGCCCGCCTGGTGACGAAGGCCAGCGAAAAGGTAATCTCCGCAAGCGCCTCAAGGCTGCGATGGATATGCGGCACCGGCAACTGCGACAGCTCGACCTCAAAGCTTTCCGGCGCGTTGAGGACGAGCATGTTGTTGTGACCTTTGAGCTGGAGTTTATCGAAGAGGGTGGCCATGGAGTCCTATCTTATTCGATGTGTGCATGGAGCCTGCAAGTGATTTCTTGAGTGAGCCAAACCGGAATGCGTCAGTCCACTCTCGCATATCCCGGGAAGACGCTCTCAATGAGAGTAGCCCGCAGTGCCTGGCGAAGATCGGTACTCGGCTCTGGCTCGGTATTCGATTGCGGATGGAGTGTGGCCGGTTGGGGCGCGCTGGTATCGGTCGTATTCACCGCCAGAATGCTTGCGCTGTGACCGTCGGGATCAATCATCATCTCAGAGGAAAAGCCGCCCTGGTCGCCATCATGATAGATGTATCGATGGCCCTTGACCTCGACGACAAAGAAGCCCAGCCCCATCTTTGGCTGCGAGCCATCCGGTCCTGCGGTATACGCTGTCCCCGCGTGGCCGGGCTCGGTGGCGGGCAGCACACCGGTCCACATCTCCTCGAGAGAACTGCGCTTCAGCACCATCTCGTAGCGCGGGTTCGCGGCGTCGCCGACGAGGAAGCGCAGGTACTTCACCAAGTCGGGAATCGGCGCCTTGAGCCCGCTATTCGACGTGGTGATCCCTGTGTCGTAGTTGAACGGCTGCGGGGTAAGTTTGGCCCCAGCGCGAAGATAACTCGCCGACACATGATTCTCCAGGAAATAGGGCGCGACGTCGAAGTAGCTCGAGTGCATCTCCAGCGGCTTGAGAATGTTCTTTTCGATATACACTTCAAAGTCGTCGCCGGTCAGCCGCTCAATAATCTGCCCCAGAAACACATAGCCAAGGTTGGAGTAGCTCCAGCGCGTTCCCGGTGCAAACGCGATGTGCGTATAGGGCAGCATGGCCGCGACCTGCGTCCACCTGGTCGGCTCGAAAGGCTGCCAGTCACAGTTAGTTGCGTCGTCACAGTCCCAAGGCCACGTCGGATTGCGAAATCCCCCGCTATGCGTAAGAAGTTGGCGGATAGTGATCTTGTCGATCGGGCCGAAGCCGTCGTGCACCTGGCGCAATTCCGGCACATACTTCACCGCCGGATCGTCAAGCGCGAGCAGCCCGCGGTCGCGCAGTTGCAGAATCGCGATGGCCGTCATCGTCTTGGTGATGGAAGCCCAGTTGTAAGCCGTCTCCGCGTCAATGGCTTGCTTTGAATCTTCACGCGCATTGCCGAAAAAGAACTGCGTTGCCGGGCCGCTGCCGTGCACGAATGCAAACCCGCCGCCCACCACGCCGTGGTGCGTAAGCGCGGAAGTAAAGCGAGATTGAAACGCCCTTATGGGTTTTTGGGCAGGCGCCTGGGCGGAGCATGCAGCAGCGAAGTGCAGGGCGATCAAGACTATGGCGACTCGTGCAGCTCGAAGGGGATTCAGCATTGCAACATGATACACATCGCTGCGGATCTCCTTGCTGTTGGAGATGCGCACAAAGAACAAAGGCGGACTCCCGAAGGAATCCGCCCCTGCTTGAAATCAGCCGGCGGCTAGAAAGTGAAACGCGATGCGAACTGGAACTGGCGCGGTGAGTTCACCGTTGATGTGATGAGCCCGAACGTCGCAGCGACTGAAGGGTTGGTCTCAACAGCGGTTATCCCAGGCACTCCCGGCATTCCCAGCTGCGCCCGGTTGCCGATGTTATAGGAAGAGATTTCGAAACGCAGGTCGCGGTCGCCGCCCAGCGAAAAATGCTTATAGACGGAGAGGTCGAAATCCTGTGCGCCCATTGTGCGTACATGGTCAAGATAGGCGGGCGCGGATCCAGCAACGAACGAGCTGGCCGGAATGGCAAAGCAGTTTGGGTTGAACCACGTGGTCACCGTGCGCGGCGCGCCCTTTGACGGGTCGCATGTCATGTCCGCACGTTGGTTGAAGTAGGCAGTTGCTGCGCCCACGCCGGGTGAGGCGATGGGAACGCCGGTGCTCAGGTAGACGATCATGTTCCCCGTCCATCCGCCCAGCAGTGCGTTACCCACACCATTGAGATTCACTGCCCGGCCCTTGCCCACCGGCAGGTCGTAGGAGACCTCTCCGGTGAACTGGTATTTCACATCCTGCGGGCTGATGGCGTGCTCAAGATTTAGATTCTTCTGGTCCTGCGGTCCGCCGTTGTGAGAACCCACAAAGCCCAGCGGCGGATTGCCGTCGTCTGTGATGAGCTTGGCCCAGGTGAAGCTTGCCAGCGAGGTGAAATGCTTCGTCAGCCTCTTCTGCAGCTTCGTCTGCAGCGAACTGTACTCGGAGTCGCCGGCCGGGTAGCCGTGAACGTTGACCCCATTGCCTGCACCGTAGCTCCCGTTGCCGAATTGGGGATACTGCTGAAGCGAGACAAACAGAGGAACCGTGGCCGAGCCCGCATTTGAGTTAGTGGCTGGCTGAATGCCCGCCCACTGATTTGGCACGCTGCTGTTTAGCAGTGCTGACTGGTACTTAGCGATGGTACCCAGGTCAAGCTGGTTGATATCGACATTGCCCAGCGGCAGGAACAGGCCGCGGCTTCCCACATAGCCTGCGCTCAACACCACCTGGTGGGGGAACTCGTACTCCCACCCAAAGTTGAAGTTGTAAGTGGTCGGCGTGCGCTGCGAGCGAAGCATCGTGCTCAGCGAGGTACCCAGGTTGTTGGCCAACCCTGAAGGGTTTTGAAGCAGCGGAACCAGGCCATTTGGGAACGGATTGTTGACCGGCGTGATCAGGACCGTATTCCCCGAGTCGCCGCAAACCTGGAAGTTATTACAGTCGTACGCAATCGTGTTCGGGTCCTGGTTATAGTTCGTGGCGTTCCAGATGTTACTGGTGGAGTAGCCGTCGCTGTCGAGCCCCGCGCTGCCTACCATCTGCGGGCTGGGGCCATAGTAGAAGCCTGCGCCGCCGCGGAACACGAAGTGCGCCGAGGTCTTCCATGCAAAGCCAAGCCTGGGTCCAAAGTTGGCCAGATTCGCCTGGAACGGCGAGCGGTTGGAGCCGTTCGTATAAATCTCCGCTCCCGTGTACGAGACTCCGTTTGAAGAAGCGGCTTTGTTTGGATCGAAATACTCCAGGCGGTTGTGGCGTTCCGTCTTGCCGCCGAACATGTCCCAGCGAAGCCCCGCAGTGATGGTGAGCGAAGGGGTGGGGCGATAGGTGTCTTCCACAAAAGCTGCGTTGTATGCGCTTGCCTCGGCAGCAAACAAGTCCTGCGTGAAGCTCGGGTATCCGCCGGATTCCGTTCCCGGCTCTGTTCCCATGCCGACGAGCGCGGAAGCGAAGTCGCTGCCCCCGATTGCAGAACCGACAGTCTGGTCGGTTGCCGAGATATCAAAGGCATACGCGCCGGAAGCAGCAGGGGGCTGGCCAACATTGAGAAACCGCTTCAGGAATTCGTAGCCAGTTGAGATCTCATGCTTCCCAACCACTTTGGTGATGCTCGCATTGACGTCGCTGTTTTCGCTGGCGTACTGGAAGGTGTTGTAGTCCGCGGTCCCACCCACGCTGCTGCCCGAGTCGTTGAACAGGAAGAAGGGAAGCAGCTTGAAAATCTCCTGCGATGCCAGCGAACTGGGGAAGCCGAGCGAGGTGATGTCGTAGCCAACCTGCCCCGGATCGCCACCCTGATTCTCGAAGTGACGCGTGAAGGAGTAGCGCAGCTGCAGCACCGTCGTCGGACTGAGCGTGTAGTCATCAGCCACAAGAATATTGCGCCCGTTTGTGACGTTCTGCGCGTAGTTCGGATCCCACATGTTCCCGAACGCGTTGTAAGTCGAATTGAAGAGGCGGTCGAAGGAGAAGCGCCCGAAGATGCGCTGCCTTTCGCTCTTGCTCCAGTCCACACGCACGTCGAAACGCTGTGCGGTTGTCGGGTCGAGTCCGGGCGCGAAGTAGTTATAGGTGATGTCGTCCGACGCCTGATCGCAGGGTACTCCGGCAACATTGCTATGGTTGCACTTGGGAAATTCCGACAGGAACTTTGCCGCCGTGGCGTTCGAATTTGTGATCTTGTTCCCGGCGAATTGCGGCCGCGTCCCTGCCAGCGAGCCGGTTGCAATGTCCGGTTGAGTTGGATCGTAAATGTTGAACGGGTCTGCGGAAAAGTCTCCGCTGCGCTCCGCGGTTGTTGGCACCGTGAAGTAGTTTGAGCCGTCGTACGACTCCTGTTGTGTGGCTTCGTAGTCGCCAAAGAAGAAAAGCTTGTCGTGCAGAATAGGTCCACCGAACGCGCCGCCCTCCTGATAGCGATGGAACGATGGGGGTGCATTGGCAGTGCCGCCAGAAACCTGGCTCTGCTTATTGAAGTACTCGTTGGCTGCCAGAACGTCCGGACGGAACACGCCAAACGCGTCGCCATGGAATTTGTTGGTACCGGACTTCGTCACCAGGCTGATGACGCCTGCACCGCCGCTCAGATAAGATGCCGGAGTGTTCTGCGTTTCCACGCGTGTCTCTTCTACGCCATCCTCCGGAATATCCAGCGCGGGAATAATGGCAGCCGCGTTGTTTTCGGCAATTCCAATCGGGCTTCCGTCGACCATGTAATAAACCGAGCCGACAATTGCTCCGTTGATCGTGTAAGAAGACACGTCAACGCCGGGACGGCCGCTGGAAATATTCTCAATCGCGAACGAGCTCGAGGAGTTGGGTGCACCATTCGCGGGGGTAACTCCAGGGCTCAACTGCACCAGGTCAAAGACATTGCGTGTGAGCAAGGGTACGCGGTCAATCGTATCGGCGGAGATAAGCTGGCCAACGGTTGAGTTACTCGGCTCAACCAGGTCCACAGCTTCATTCACGGTCACGACTTCAGTGGTAGCGCCGACGCGCAGTGCGATGTTCACCACCGTTACCTGGTCGAGACTCACCGTCACGTTATTCTGCGTAACCGTCTCGAAGCCCTTCTGGGTCGCGGTCACCTGGTATTGCCCTGGATTGAGTGACACAAATGTATACAGGCCCGCACCCGTGGTCACCGTATGCACGTTCAAACCAGTCGTGCCATTGGTGAGGGTTACCTTGGCTCCAGCGACCACTGCGCCGCTCGGATCAGTCACTGTTCCGTTGATGCCGCCGCGCCCCGCCTGCCCCCAGCCGACAGTTCCGTTGGCCAGAATCAACAGGCACGAACACAGGAGTATGTGCAGGAAAGCGGAAGTTGTTTTCTTGATCATTTTGGCCATCCCCCATCAATTTGTTGACATTCAATCGTTTGAATAGTAGAAGGCTAATGTAGGATCAAACATTTCGCGTGTCAAGGGAAAAATCGGACCGACGCCGTTTTCGGCAGATTTCTGATCATTGTCCCACACAAGTCGTTACCGTCCAAAAACATTCGGGATGCCGGCGGGCTTCACGGAGGAGGAGAGCAATTGGCGCAGCGCAAATCGGGTCATGTGACATTGCTGGACGTTGCTCGCGCATGCGGATTCTCCGTGTCTACGGTCTCGATTGTGTTGAGCGAGGCGCCCCTCTCGCAGAACGTTGCCGAGAAAACGCGACAGAAGATTCGCGACATGGCGCAGAAACTTGGCTACCACCCCGATGCGTTTGCGCGCTCGCTGCGTCGCCAGCGCAGCCAGACCATCGGCGTGCTCGCCTACGACCTCTCCGACCCATACTGCATCCCAATCGTTCGCGGCATTCAGGAGCGGCTTCAGCCAGCGGGCTATCTCCCCCTGTTAATGGATGCGCAGACAAAGCGCGGCTTATTCGATAAGTATCTTGAGATGATTCTTGAGCGGCGCGCGGAAGGCGTAATCGTCATCGCCAGTTGGGTCTTCGATGAGACCAACCTGCTCAGCGACATCCAGAAGAACAATGTTCCCATCGTAATTGTGAGCCGCGATTTGACAGAGCGCGGCGTGAGTTCGATTCTTGTGGACAACGAAACCGGAGGCGGACTTGCGATGCGCCACCTGCACGAACTTGGGCATCGCAAAGTCGCGGTAATCCGTGGCCCCGAGGAGATGTTTGACAGCGCTCCCCGCTGGGCTGGCATACATGCCGCCGCAACCGCAGCAGGCATCAGCTTCGATCCGAAACTCGTGTTTCAGCTACCCAACCTCGTCGATCCCATGTCTGGCTTTGAGGGCGGAATGGATTGTGCACAGCGCATGCTCGCGTCGCGGCGGCGCTTTTCCGCCGTTCTGGCATTTGACGATCTCACCGCTCTCGGAGTGGTGCGCGGGCTGCTCGGCGCCGGCTTGCGCGTTCCGGAAGATTGCTCCGTACTTGGATTCGATGACGTGTTGCCCGCGGCTGTAGCAACCCCTGCAATCACCACCATCCGGCAGCCGTTGCGCGAGATGGGCGTGCTTGCCTCAGAGTGGGTGGTAGAGGCAATCAAGGCGCGGGAACAAAAGAAGGAGCAGAAGGCCCGCATGTATCGCGCCCTGCCGGAGCTGGTTGTGCGCATGTCGTCCGCGGCGCCGCCGGCCAAGGGCAAACGAAAAACTGAAACTCGAAATGGCGTGACTTGACGGGCTTCTCAGAACTCATGACCCCGCCATTGATCGAAATTGAATTTGCGATTCGAACCCGAAGAAGGATTTCTGGTGAACCATGATTAGAAGGATTTTGTTTTCTTGTCTCAGCCTCCTCGCTGTTACGCCGTTGTTGAACGCGGGAACCGTTACGCCGCTTCACGATGGCTGGCAGTTGCAATCGGCCTGCAAGCTCCAGGCGTCCGGCGATGCAATCTCCACCTCCGGCTTTCAGCCCGATGGCTGGCTCAAGACCAGCGTCCCCAGCACTGTGCTCGCTGCCCAGGCGGCCGACGGTGTTTTTCCCGATCCTTACTTCGGCATGAATCTGCGCCAGATTCCCGGAACAACTTACGCGATCGGAAAGATATTCGCCAACCTGCCAATGGATCCGAACAGTCCATACCATTGCGGCTGGTGGTATCGCACCGAGTTCGCCGCGCCGGCAGCTGCACATGCTGGCGAGCGCGAGTGGCTGCACTTTGGCGGCATCAACTATCGCGGCGATGTCTGGCTCAACGGTCACAAGATTGCGGATTCCAGCACCGTTGCCGGCGCCTATCGCACCTATGATTTCGATGTGACAGACTTGCTCAAGGCAGGCGCGAGAAACGTACTTGCCGTTGAGACCTTTGCGCCCACTGAAAAGGATCTCGGCATCAACTGGGTCGATTGGAATCCCTGCCCGCCCGATAAGGACATGGGCGTGTGGGGCGCAGTCGATCTTGAGAGCACCGGCACAGTTACGCTGCGCTCTCCGCTGGCCGCCACGCACTTTACCGACGACACACTGAAGACCGCGGAGCTCACGGTCTACGCTGAACTGCACAACGCCAGCGACCGCGCGGTCAAAGGCACAGTTACCGGAACCGTTGTCGGAGTAAAGGTCGAGCAACCGGTAGAGCTGGCCGCACATGAAGACCGCACCGTCCTGTTTTCTCCCGACCATTTCGCGCAACTGCGCATCCACGATCCCAAGCCGTGGTGGCCCCGCCAGATGGGAGAGCCCCACCTCGAGCGGCTCACCATGAGCTTCCGCGAACAGGATGTGGTTACCGACGAAAAGAGCGTAGACTTTGGCATCCGCGAGATCACTTCGGAACTCACTTCCAATGGAAGCCGCCTGTTCCGCATCAATGGCAAGCCAATCCTCATCCGCGGCGCTGGATGGTCGCAGGACATGCTGCTCCGCACCGATGAGCAACGTCTGAAAGACCAGTTCAAGCTAGTCGAAGACATGAACCTCAACACCATTCGTCTGGAAGGCAAGCTGGAGACGGAAGACTTCTTCCATATTGCTGATAAAGATGGAATCCTCGTCATGCTGGGCTGGTGTTGCTGCGACCACTGGGAGCATTGGAAAGACTGGACCCCGGACGACCTGAAGATTGCAACGGCTTCTCTCCGCTCTCAAATGCTGCGGTTGCGCCACCATGCCAGCCTGCTGGTGTGGCTCAACGGCAGTGACAATGCGCCGCCCCAGAATGTTGAGCGGGCCTACCTGGATGTGGAAGCGGAGACGCACTGGCCCAATCCAATTATCTCCGCAGCTTCACAAGAGGATACGGTGGGCGGCGGACCAAACGGCGTCAAGATGACTGGCCCCTACGATTATGTTGCGCCGAGCTACTGGTATGTCGATAAGCAGAATGGCGGCGCGTATGGCTTCAATACAGAGACCAGTCCCGGCCCCGCGATTCCGTCCCTCGCCAGCCGCACAAAGTTCTTGACCGATCCTCAAGCGTGGCCGCCTACTGAAGATTGGAGCTATCACTTCGGCAGCGGAAAGTTTGCCGACCTGACGGTACTCAACGAGGCCATGAACGCTGTCTATGCGAAGCCGCAATCAGCAGCCGACTATGAGCGAATCTCACAGGTCATGGAGTACGACTCCGAGCGTGCCATGTTCGAGGCCTACAGCAGAAACAAGTACAATTCCACTGGCGTGATCCAATGGATGCTCAACAACGCGTGGCCGTCGATGATCTGGCATTTGTACGACTACTACCTGGAAGCGGATGCGGGATATTTCGGCACCAAGAAGGCCTGCGAGCCCGTCCACATTCAATACTCTTATGACGATCGCTCCATCGTTGTGGTCAACAGCACCTATGGCCGCGTCGCCAATCTGCATGCAAGCTTGCAGGTTCACAACACCGCGTGGAAGGAGCTGTACAAGAAGGACGCTGCTGTCGATGCAGGCGCGGACAGTTCGCAAATTGTGTTCAGCATTCCTGAATCCATTTACTCCGGAGTCGATCGGACGTTCTTCATCGACCTCACTTTGACCGACGCCGCCGGCAAAGTCGTCAGCCGCAATTCGTATTGGGTACCGGGAGCGCTCACAGCCTTCGACTGGCAGAAAACCGACTACACCCATACGCCGGCAGCGCACCATGAAGACCTGACTGCCCTAGCCACACTGGCCCAGGCAAAGCTCGTCGCGAACGCGCAGATTGAGAAGACCGCACGGGGAAGGGAAGTGCGCGTCGAGCTTGAGAATCCAAGTGCGGCTCTTGCCTTCCAGGTAAGTGCGGCCGTGCGAACAAAGACGGGCGGCCTCATTGCTCCGGTGCTCTGGTCAGATAATTTCATCGAGCTTGTACCCGGCGAAAAGCGCGTGTTGACGGCAGTGTTGCCGGAATCCGAATCGGGCACACCGGTGGTTGAAATCGGCAGTTGGAACGCCGGCTCGCAATCCGTAACACCAACCGCAGCACGGTAGAGGACTCGCATGGCAGAGGCAGCAGCGCCAACAAAACCGGCCAGTCTCAATCGCAGCCTGGGGCTATGGAACCTCATCATCATCGGCATGGTGATCATTCAGCCGGTGGCGCCCATGGGCATCTATGGCGTCATCAGCAACACGGCTTATGGCCACGTGGTCACCACGATCCTGGTGGCCATGGTGGCCATGCTGTTCACTGCCATCAGCTATGGCCGCATGGCGCGCATCTATCCCAGCGCCGGTTCTGCTTACACCTACGTCGGCCAGGAGATGCACTCCGCGCTCGGCTATGTCGTCGGCTGGGGTATGGTGATGGACTACCTGATCAACCCGCTTATCTGCGTCGCCTTCTGCGCCAAGGCCGCGATGAATATCGTTCCCGGCCTTTCGTTTTATGTTTGGATTGTCTTCTTCGCCGCGTTCTTCACCTGGACCAATCTCCGCGGCATCCAAACTTCCGCACGCATGAATGAAGCTCTCTGCGCCGGCATGGTCGTGGTGATTGTGTTGTTCCTGGCTGCGGTGGTTCGCGCTGTCTGGGGCATCCATCACGATCCGGAATTTTTCACGCATCCCTTCTACGATCCTGCAACGTTCCACATGCAGAGCATCTTTGCCGGCACCTCCGTCGCCGTACTCACCTACATTGGATTCGATGCCATCTCCACATTTTCTGAGGAGGTAAGGAATCCCCGGCGCAACATCATGGTGGCCACCGTGCTGGTCTGCATCATCACTGGCGTGCTCTCGGGCATTGAGGTTTACGCGGCCCAGTTGATATGGGGATCCAAGCCCTTCGCCACCGAAAGTGTGGAGTCAGCCTTTGCCATTGTCTCCGGCGAAGCGGGCGGCATGATCCTTTTTCAGATCGTCAACTTCACCCTGCTCATCGCCAACATGGGCTCTGGCATGGGTTCGCAACTCGCCGCAGGCCGCTTGCTCTACGGTATGGGCCGCGGCAATGCTCTGCCCAAATCCTTCTTCGGCGTCATTGATCCCAAACACCGCGTGCCCCGCAACAACATTATTGCTGTAGGAGCTTTCGCGCTTGTCGGCGTGGCGCTGCTTGAGTTCTTTTCCGATAAACTCGGCGGCGGCGCATACGATATCGGTGCGCAGTGCCTCAACTTCGGCGCGTTCGTAGCTTTTATGGGCGTCAATGCAGCGGCGTTCGTACATCACCTGCGCAGTGTGAAGCGCAGCAACATCGGCGGCTACATCACACCCGCACTTGGTTTCCTAATTTGTGGATTCATTTGGGTGCACCTGAGCCACCCGGCTTTGTGGCTCGGCGCGGTGTGGATGATCGCAGGCATCCTCTATGGCGCAATCCGCACCCGCGGCTTCCGGTCAGAACTGGTGACCTTCGAAGTCCCATCGGACGTTTCCTAGCCGGCCGCGCTTTCGACAACAGCCTTCGACAAATTCCTCG
>Ga0302320_10018157_pt1 | contig 14211 bp, 16 predicted proteins | sample Bog_T0_3_FD_202130 | JGI IMG/M metagenome (GOLD analysis project Ga0302320, IMG submission 202130) | Peat permafrost microbial communities from Stordalen Mire near Abisko, Sweden - Bog_T0_3 | ecosystem: Environmental > Terrestrial > Soil > Wetlands > Peat | place: Sweden: Abisko, Stordalen Mire... | reverse complement strand
CGATCCACAGGTAGCGCGGCGACTGCTGCCGGGAGAGTCGCGCGAAGAACTCCGGGTCCCGGTCGACGATCCGTGCAGCCCAGTCGCGGTTCGAGTCAATCAGATGCTGCAGGGAATTCACGCCTTGGATTCTAGCCGGTTACTGAGACCGGCGTCACCCTTGGGCCGGCGCCGGAGGCGCACGGGCCTCCCGGCCCGCTAGACTGGCGCAGTGAACACCCCCGCGTCGCCCCTGCTTCCGGCCCGCATACCCGCATTCGGGCTGCGCGGCCGCATCGCAACGATCGCCGCCGTGCTGACGATCGAGACGGTGCTGCTGTCGCTGCTGATCCAGTCGACGCTGACCGCGACGGACGGCATCGCGACCGCAGTGCACAGCCTGCAGCACTGGGTGTTCCGCTGGCTGATCGCCTATGCGGCGTCCTGGGTGTTGCTGATCACGCTGCGCGGCGGCGGCACCCTGGCGGGACTAAAGGCGCGCTACCATGCGGAGCCCGTGCGGCTGCGCTTCCTGGCGCTGCATCTGCTGTTCCTCGCACCGCTCGCGTTCTTCTCCGCAGCGCTGTACGGCAGCTGGCTGCACTTCCCGTTCGTGGTCGTCGCGCTGGGCTGGCATGTCTGCGCAGTTCTGGTCGCCGCGTCGCTGTTCCTGGCGATGGCGCCGCGCAAGGCCTGGCTGGCGCTGCTGCGCGGCACGGGTGGCCTCGCCGCATATGCCGCGGTTCCGGCACTGGCGGCCGTAATTGCAATCAACTGGAGCCAGCGACTGTGGGTCGGTGCGGCACGCATCACTTTCACGCTGGTCGAGCGCCTGCTGCGCCCCCTGCTGCCGCAGTTGTATGCCGATCCCGAGACGCGGATCCTGGGTACGCGGAACTTCGCGGTGGCGATCGCCGAGCAGTGCTCCGGTCTCGAGGGCGTCGGGCTGATGCTGATGTTCTGCTGCGGCTGGCTATGGTATTTCCGCCGCGAATTCCGCTTTCCGCGGGCGTTGCTGGTGATACCCGTCGCGCTGCTGCTGGTCTTCCTGCTGAACGCCATACGCATTGCGGCCATTGTGCTGATCGGCAACGCGGGCCATGAACAGCTCGCAATGATCGGCTTTCATTCGCAGGCCGGCTGGATCGCGTTCAACCTCGTGGCGTTCGGCGTCGCGATCGTCGCCAGGCGCAGCGACTGGCTGAGCCGCGACACCGGATTGTCCGGTGAGACCGTGGCCGGGGAGAATCCGGCGAGTCCTTACCTGATGCCGCTGCTGACGACGCTGGCGATCGGCATGCTCGTGCATGCCCTGTCCAGCGGCTTCGACCTGCTGTACCCGCTGCGTTTCATCGGCACCGGGTTCGTATTGTGGATATTCCGTCAGCGGTACCGCGAGCTCGACTGGAGATTCGGCTGGCGCGGCATCGCGATGGGAATTGCGGTCTACGCAGCGTGGGTGGCGGTTGGCCGTGCCCAGCTGCACCAGGCCGGGATGCCACAGGCGCTGGCGGACCTGCCGGCGCCCGCGCGGGCAGCCTGGATCCTGTGCCGCGCCGGCGCAGCCGTGCTGACAGTCCCGCTTGCGGAGGAACTCGCCTACCGCGGTTACCTGATGCGCCGCTTCGCCGGCGCGCATTTTGAGAAGATCGCGCTGGCCAGCGTCGGCTGGCCGGCACTGGTGGCATCTGCAGTGATTTTTGGCGCGATGCATGGCGATCTGTGGGCCGCCGGGTCGATCGCGGGACTGGCGCTTGGGCTGGTCGCGAAACTGACCAACCGGATCGGCGAGGCGGTGGCGGCGCATGCGACGGCCAATGCGCTGATCGTCGGGACCGTACTGGTCCTCGGGCAGTGGCAATGGTGGTAGCGGCGCACTCTGCGCCGCTACCACGACCTGCTCACTCAGCCCTGTCTGGCGGTCCTGCGCCCACGCAGCACGATGAGACTGCCCGCGAGCAGTGCGAGCGCCGCACCGGCCGACGACACACTGATCTCAGGTGCCGACTGCGGATTCGGGCCCGACCCACCCCAGCCCTGCCAGCCGCCATTGCCACCCTGGCCGCCCCAGCCCTGCTGGCCGCCGTTGCCGCCCTGACCGCCAGGACCGGCCATCGAGACGCCCACGAGGCCCGTGAGCAACAATCCTGCAACCACGATTTTTCTCATCCCCATTTCCTCCTGAAAAGTGGAAACCGGGTCCGAGTTTATCCGGGTGTGCCGGCCAGAAAAATGTCGAACTCGTCACATTTTTTTACAATATGTAAAATAAACCCATTAACTTGGGGTCATTCACGCGGGCAATCCCGCCAGCAAAGGGATACTTGCCGACCATGAGCTTCCATAACGTCACTGCCGGAAAGAACGTCCCCGACGAATTCAACGTCATCATCGAGATTCCGATGAATGCCGACCCGATCAAGTACGAGGTCGACAAGACCTCCGGCACGCTGTTCGTGGATCGTTTCATGATGACTGCGATGCACTACCCGGCCAATTATGGCTACGTGCCGCAGACCGTCGCCGCGGACAACGACCCGGTCGATGTGCTGGTGCACACGCCTTTCCCGCTACTTCCGGGTGTCGTCGTCGTCTGCCGCGCGATCGGCCTGCTGCGCATGGAGGACGAGGCCGGCGGCGATGCGAAGCTGCTCGCCGTACCCACCGACAAGATCTGCCCGCTGTTCTCCCACTGGCGCAGCATCGCCGACGTGCCGGAGATCCGGCTGCGCCAGATCCAGCATTTCTTCGAACACTATAAGGACCTGGAAAACGGCAAGTGGGTCAAGGTGGTCGGCTGGGTTGGCCTCCGGGAAGCCCACGAGGAGATCCTGGACGGCATCCGCCGCTACCAGGCACAGGCTTCAGAGTAGCTCCTCGGGCGCGAACGGCGCGAGGAAGCCCAGCCAGAATCGCTGCAGCCCGCTCGCTTCAGGGTCGCGCCGCCAGGTTTTCAGCGCGCCACCTTCCTCACAGCTCCACTCGAGCGCGTCCGCGGGGCCTGCAAGGCGCAGCTGGTAGCTGCCGTCGGCACTGATGTCGTCGAACAGGCTGCCGACCTGGTGCGCGAGTCCGGCGCTGCGCATCACGAGCCCGAGTTCGCTGTTGGTGCGGCGCGAACGGCCATCCATGTTCAACGAGCCGATGAACACGGTCTTGCGGTCGATGACCAGCGCCTTTGCATGCAGGCTCGCCAGCGCGCGGTGGAACGGATGGAAGCGCGGGCGCCTGTCGCCGAGCCGCGGCCGGACCTCGTAGAGTTCGACGCCGAGGCGCAACAGCTCGCGGCGATAATGCGCATAACCGTTGTAGACCAGCGGCGAGTCGGTAGACGCGAGCGAATTGGTCAGGATCCGCACGCGCACGCCACGCGATCTCAGCTCACCGATCAGCGCCACACCCTCCGTGCCGGGCACGAAATAGGCCGAGATGATCAGCACCTCCTGCGTCGCGCCGCGCATCAGCGAAGCGATGTTGTCGGCAATCGTCTGCGGCGTTCCATCTGCCGGATCGGCCGCGATCTTCGCCGGACGATCGGCAAGCACCGTCGCGGGAATCCATTGCAGGTCCAGCTTCGCGGCATCGAGGTCGCGGGCGAGCCAGTCGGCGCCGTCAGTGGACGCCGGGGGCTCCGCAGGCGGCGCCGCCGGCAGGTCGGCATGTTCGCGGGACAGCGCCGCGATCGGATAGGCGTAGCGGCTGTTCCAGAATGCGTCGAAGCTGGCGGACAGCTCGGGAACGACGGGGCCTGCGGCGATGACGTCGAGGTCGATGTAGTTGCTCTGGTCGTCGCGCACGAAATACTGGTCGCCGATGTTGCGGCCGCCGGTGATCGCCAGCGCATTGTCGGCGACGAACAGCTTGTTGTGCATGCGATGGTTGATCCGCGGGATGTCATGCAGCGCGAACAGGAATCGTGTCCACAGCGCAAGGCGACCCCCGGCAAAGGGGTTGAACAGCCGTACCTCGACGTTGGGGCGGGATCCCAGCGTCAGCAGGCGCCGGTCCTCGCCTGCCGTGTGCAGGTCGTCGACCAGCAGCCGCACCCGCACCCCCCGCTCGGCGGCGGCACGGACGTGGCGCAGCAACAGGCGCGACGACGCGTCCTGCTCGATGATGTAGTACTGGATGTCGAGGGTGCGCTCGGCGCGGTCCGCCAGCGCGATCAGACTCTGCAGCGCCTCCTCGCCGCTGGCAAGCAGGCGGATGCCGGAGAGGTCTCCCGGCACGGCGTTGGCCGCGACGAGCTTGCCGAGGCGGGTGTCCGCGGCGGGTTCGAGCGCGACGGATTGCGCGCGCACGACATGCAAGGGCAGGCTCGCGCACCCGGCCAGCCCTGACAACAGCACCAGCAAGGCAATCGCACCACTGCGCATCCGTCGATCATATCAGGCACACTTAGGCTGCATGCAAAACCTGCGCCGTGTCCGCTCCTTCGTGCTGCGCGCCGGTCGCGTGACCGCTGGCCAGCAGCGTGCGCTGCAGGAACTGTGGCCACAGCATGGCATCGAGTTCGACGCGAAGCCCCTCGACCTCGACACGGTGTTCGGCCGCAGCGCGCGCCGCTGCCTGGAGATCGGCTTCGGTACCGGCGAATGCATCGGCTCCCTCGCCGGGGCGCACCCGGAGACCGATTACCTCGGCATCGAGGTGCATCGACCTGGCGTCGGGGCGCTGCTGCTGCACGCCGGGAAGTCCGGTCTCACGAACCTGCGCGTGATCTGTCATGACGCGGTCGAGGTCCTCACCGAGCAGATCCCGGCCGCCTCGCTCGACGAGATCCTGGTGTTCTTTCCCGATCCCTGGCACAAGACGCGCCATCACAAGCGCCGCCTGATCAGCGCAGGCTTCGTGCAGCGGCTGGCGACGGTCCTGCGCACGGGCGGTTTGCTGCGGCTCGCCACCGACTGGCAGCCGTACGCGGAGCAGATGCTTCTCGTGTGCAATGCCGAGCCGCTGCTGTCGTCGCTGAGCAAAACCGGCGACTACGTGCCGCGACCGGAGTTGCGGCCGGTGACGCGCTTCGAACGACGCGGCGAGCGCCTCGGGCACGGCGTCTGGGACCTCGCGTATACCAGGCGCGGCGCAGCATCGGATATGTAGTTGCCGCAGGACGCAGCGCGTCATATTTACGGATTGCGCCGGCTGTCCTTTGGGAGTTGAATGATCCCGTACGAGGGCAACCCGACGGAGACGGCCATGAATCTGATCAAGCCGATCGTGGGTCAGTGGTATTGCAACGCCAGCGACGAACGCTTCGAGATCGTCGCGATCGATGCCGCGGACGAGTCGATCGAGGTGCAGTACTTCGACGGCTCGATCGCCGAGATGGATTTCGATTCCTGGAACGATCAGCTGCTGGACGGCGCGCTGGAACTGGCCGACGCCCCCGAGGACTGGTCAGGTTCAGTCGACATCGACCGGGCCGATCTCGACCGCGCGCCGGAGGATATTGTCAGGCCGGTCTGGAACGGACACCACGCGCCCAAGTCTTGAGACAGACGCCGTTCCGGAACATTACCGTCGATCACGGCCTTCGAGCTCGAGGATGCTCGTGCGCAGGATCACCAGCAGCACCAGCCCCGGCATGGCCGTGGCGAAGGTTACGACGAAGAACTTCGCCCAGCCGAGGGTCGCCACGACCTGGCCGGCCACCACGCCGATCGTGACCCGCGGAACCGCGGCGAGCGCCGACAGCAGCGCGTACTGGAAGGCGCTGAAGTTCACACTGCACTGGGCCATGATGAAGGCGACGAATGCCGCCTGGCCCATGCCCCCGGCAAGGTTGTCGAGGCTGGTCGCAAGCACCATCAGCCAGAACTTCTTCCCCGCCAGCGCCAGCCACATGTACAGCAGGTTGGTCAGCGCCTGCGCGACACCGAAGCTGAGCAGCGAACGGAACAGGCCCCAGCGCATATAGGCCCAGCCGCCGAGCGCGGTGCCGAGCATCGTGGACAGCGTCATGTTGAGCTTGCCGCCGATGCTCAACTGGTCGAGCGAGAACCCCATGCCCTTGATCATGAACGCGCTGTAGAGACTCAGCGCAAAGGCATCGCCGACCTTGTACAGCAGTATCAGCAGCAGGAAGCCCCGGGCACCCCTCTTCTGCAGTAGCTCGCGCAGCGGCTGCACGACTGCCTCGGTCAGCGTGCGTGGCGGCTGTCCCGGCGTCAGCGGCTCCGGCGACCACAGCGTCGCGAAGACCGTCAGCGCCATCACGACGCCCACCAGCCCGTACGCTACGCGCCAGCCGAGGTGCTCGGCGAAGATCAGCGTGAGCGTCCCGGCAAACATCGCCGCGGAGCGGTAGCCGAACGCGGTTGCCGCTGCGGCCAGCGCGCGCTCGGGCGCGGGGATCACGTCGACCCGATAGGCATCGATGACGATATCCTGCGAAGCGGACAGGAAGGCGACGCCGATCGCGAGGAGTCCGAGCACATAGGGCGCGCCCGCGGGCGAGCCCCACCCCATGCCCGCGATCGCAACCGCCAGCGCGAGCTGGTAGATGAGGATCCAGCCACGTCGCCGCCCGAGCAGCGGCGGCAGATAACGGTCCAGCAGCGGCGCCCAGAGCATCTTGAACAGGTACGGGAGCCCGACGAGCCCGAAGATGCCGATGGTCTTGATGTCGACGCCGGACTGCGCGAGCCAGGCCTGCAGCGTCGAGCCGGTCAGGTTCAGCGGCAGGCCGGAGGCGAACCCCAGCAGCAGGATCGCCGCCATGCGCCGGTCGGTCAGCGCCTGCAGCAGCGTGGGTTTTGAAGGATCCGCCAAGCGATCAGAACTCGAAATCGTAGTCGACGATCAGCGGTGCGTGGTCCGAGAAGCGCTTGTCCTTGTAGATATGGGTACCCTGGACCTTGCCGTGCAGCGACCTGGACGCGACGTGGTAATCGATGCGCCAGCCGACGTTCTTTGCCCAGGCCTGGCCGCGGTTCGACCACCAGGTGTACTGATCCGGCTCCTGGTTCACATGGCGGAACGCGTCGATGAACAGGCCCGTGCCGAACAGCTCGTCGAGCCATGCGCGCTCCTCGGGCAGGAAGCCGGAGTTCTTCTGGTTGGACTTCCAGTTCTTGAGGTCGATCGGTTTGTGCGCGATGTTCCAGTCGCCGCACAGGATCGTCGGCCGCCTGCGGCGTGCGAGGGCCCGCAGGTGCGGCATGAACGCCTCGAGGAAGCGGAATTTTGAGGCCTGCCGGTGCGGCCCCGAGGAGCCGGACGGCAGGTACAGGGAAACCACGGCAACATGCCCGAAATCCGCCTCCAGGTAACGCCCTTCGCCATCGAACTCCGCCACCCCGAAGCCACGCACGACCTTCTTCGGCTGCCGCCGTGCGTAGATTGCCGTGCCGGAATACCCCTTTTTCTCGGCGTCGCAATAGAACGCGTGATAACCGCCGGGCCAGAACTGGGGGTCAGTCAGCTGGTCGACCTGGGCCTTGGTCTCCTGGATGCAGACGACGTCGGCGTCCTGGCGCGTCAGCCAGTGGAACAGTCCCTTGGTGGCTGCGGAACGGATACCGTTCGCATTCAACGTGATGATGCGCATGGGCGCCGATGATACCAGCAGCACTTGCGTGCCGCGGCAGCCCTTGCCAGACTCCCCGCACCATGGCGAACACCTACCGGCGCGAATTCATCGAGTTGTGCATCGAACTCGGCGTGCTGCGCTTCGGCAGCTTCCGGCTGAAGTCCGGCCGGGAGAGCCCGTACTTCTTCAATGCGGGGCTGTTCAACACCGGCGCTGCGGTCGCCGCGGTGGGACGCGCCTATGCCGCGGCGGTGGTGGGATCGGAGGTCGCCTGCGATGTGCTGTTCGGGCCCGCTTACAAGGGGATCCCGCTGGTGACGGCTACGGCTGCAGCGCTCTCGGAACACCATGGCCTGTCGCTGCCCTACGCGTTCAACCGCAAGGAGGCCAAGGACCACGGCGAGGGCGGCGCGATCGTGGGCGGTCCCCTCAGGGGACGCGTGCTGATCATCGACGACGTGATCACCGCGGGTACCGCCATCCGTGAATCCATCGACATCATCCGCGGCGCCGGAGCCCATCCTGCCGGCGTCGTGCTGGCGCTCGACCGCCAGGAACGCGGCTCCTCCAGCCCGCTGTCGGCGGTCCAGGAAATAGGCGAGAATTACGCCATCCCGGTGATCCCGATCATCGGGCTGGACGACCTGATCGAGCACCTGCGCTCCCTCGGGCGCGATGCGGAACTGGCCTCGATGCACGCCTACCGCGAGCGGTACGGGGTGGCGCTTTGACAGGGGGGTACACAAGCCTTGCATAACCGGATCGCATTGACGGCTGCCCTGGTGCTGCTCGGCACGGCCTGCGTCCACGCCCAGACGGGCGGCGATCGCAAGCTCTACAAATGGGTCGACGCGCAGGGCCAGGTTCATTACGGCGATCATGTGCCGGACGAATACGCCAACCAGGAACAGCACGTCTTCAACCGGCAGGGCGTCGAGGTGGACCGGATCGAGGCACAGAAGACGCCCGAACAGGCCGCCGCCGAGGCGCAGCGGGTCCAGGCGGCCCTGGACAGCCGCAACCGCGACCGCAACCTCGTCAGTACCTATGCGTCGGTCGATGAGATCGAGCGCCTGCGCGACCAGCGCCTCGGCCTGCTGTCGGACCAGATCAAGGTGGCGACGCAGTTCCTCGATATCCTGCATGGCCGACTCGACAAGCTGCGCAGCGACGCCAGCCACTTCAAGCCCTACAGCGACAATCCGAAGGCGTCGCGCATGCCGGATGCAGTCGCCGAAGACCTGGCGCGCGTCGGCTCCGACATCCGCACCCAGGAGGACAACCTGCGGCAGAAGCGCGCCGATCAGGCGGCGCTGCAGAGTCAGTTCGATGCCGACATTGCCCGTTACCGGGAACTGAAGGGGATCCGTTGACCCTGCGCAAGCGCATCCTGCTCGGCGTCTCCGGCGGCATCGCCGCCTACAAGAGCCCGGATCTCGTGCGCCGCCTCGTCGAGCGTGGGGCCGAGGTGCAGGTCGTCATGACGGCATCGGCGCAGCGCTTCGTCTCGGCGATGAGCTTCCAGGCCGTGTCCGGCCGTCCGGCACGCAGCGACCTCTGGGACAGCGCAGCGGAAGCTGCCATGGGTCACATCGAGCTCGCGCGCTGGGCGGAACTCGTCCTCGTGGCCCCCGCCAGCGCCGACTTCATTGCGCGCCTCGCCTCCGGGCGCGCCGATGACCTGCTCGCGACGCTGTGCCTCGCGACCGAAGCGCCGATCGTGATCGCGCCGGCGATGAATCGCGTCATGTGGTCGAATCTCGCGACGCAGTCGAACGTACGCAGGCTCGAGGAGCGCGGCGTGCAGATACTCGGGCCGGATTCGGGGAACCAGGCCTGCGGCGAGGTGGGTCCGGGGCGTATGTGGGAGCCTGCGAAGCTGGCCGAGGCCATCCTCGCGCCACCGCCGAACAGCGGGCTGCTGACCGGCCTGAATGTGCTGATCACCGCGGGGCCGACGCGCGAGCGGCTCGATCCGGTGCGCTACCTGACCAACCGCAGTTCCGGCAAGATGGGCTTCGCCGTCGCAGTGGCTGCGCGCGAAGCGGGTGCCCACGTGACGCTGGTGGCCGGCCCCGTCGGCCTCACGACACCCCCGGGCATCACGCGGATCGACGTCGAGAGCGCGCGCGACATGCATGCCGCCGTGCACAGGCATGTCAGCGACGCCGACGTGTTCATCGCGGCGGCTGCCGTCGCCGATTACCAGCCGGTCACGATCTCGAAACAGAAGATCAAGAAACAGGGCACTGCAGTGCGCCTCGACCTCGAGCCCACGCAGGACATCGTGCGCTCGGTCGCGGAACTCTCGCGACGCCCCTTCGTGGTCGGCTTCGCGGCCGAGACCACCGATGTCGAGGCGCACGCGCTCGACAAGCTCAAGCGCAAGAAGCTCGACATGATCGCCGCCAACCAGGTCGGCGACGGCCTGGCCTTCGACTGCGAGGACAATGCGCTGACCGTGTTGTGGCCGGGCGGCAAGGCCGACATTGCGCGCGGCCCCAAGCTTGGCGTTGCCCGCGAGCTGATCGCGCTGATCGGTGAGCGGCTGCCCTCGCCGGGCGGCGGCGGCCGGCGCATCACGCGCCAGCGGCGTCCCGCGGCGGCTGCCCCGCGCAGCCGCGTGCGTGCGCGGCGCGTGCGGCCGCGGTGAAGCACCGCATCAAGCTGCGGATCCTCGATCCGCGGATCGGCACGGCTTTTCCACTGCCGCAACATGCCACTCCCGGTTCCGCCGGCATGGACCTGCGCGCCTGCATCGACGCGCCCCTCGTGCTGGCGGCGGGTCAGGTGGAACTGATCCCCAGCGGCATTTCCATCTTCGTCGAGGATCCGGGGCTCACCGCGCTGATCCTGCCCCGCTCTGGCCTCGGCCACAGGAACGGCATCGTGCTCGGCAACCTCGTCGGACTGATCGACTCCGATTACCAGGGACCACTGATGGTGTCCTGCTGGAACCGCAGCGGCGAGCCGTTCACGATCAACCCGGGCGACCGGATCGCGCAGCTCGTGATCGTGCCGGTGGTCCGGGCCGAATTCGACGTCGTCGCGGACTTCGCGGAATCCACCCGCGGCAGCGGCGGCTTCGGCAGCTCCGGCCACCAGTAGCGGGCCGGGAAACGCCTGTCGCAGCCTACCTAATCACCCGCGGAGGCTTATGTACAAACGGCATTGCACGGCCGCGTGTGCTGGCGCATCGTGGGTCCGGCACGCCAGGGTGGCAGCGATGACCGCCCGATGGCGCCTGCCACGAAATCAATCACTGGGAGAGGGCGAGTGCGAACCACGATGGAAATGATGCTTGCGCCGCGCGCCGCGATGGCGCTGGTCATGCTGGGACTGTCCGCGACGCTGGCAACAGCCGCAGGAACCCCCGCCGCGCCTGCGCCCGCCGCGGCGTCCGCAGCGGCAGCGCCGCCCGCAACAGGCCAGGAGAACGACGCGGCGAGCTATAGCCTCGGATTGTCATTTGCGAGCCAGTGGCGCGAGGGCGGACTCGAAGGAGTCCTCGCCGAGGATGCGCTGATTCGCGGCATACGCGCGGGGCTTGGGGGTACGCCGCTGACGGCCGAGGATCGCGAGCGTGCCAGCAAGCTGCTGCATGACGCCTACGAGGCCTGGGCCGCGCACAACAAGACGGCGGCCACGGAGTTCCTGGCCCACAACGCCAAGGAGCCCGGCGTCAAGACAACCGCTTCGGGACTGCAGTACGTGATCCTGGCCAAGGGTGACCCGGCGGGACCCAAGGCCGCCGGCCCGAACGACCATGTATCGGTGCAGTATCGGGGCAAGTTCCTGAACGGCACCGAGTTCGACAGCTCCTACAGCCATGGCAAGCCGGCGGTCATCAAGCCGGGCATGGTCATCGCGGGCTGGCGCGAGGTTCTGCCGCTGATGTCCAGGGGTTCCAAGTGGCGGATTTTCGTGCCGCCTGACCTCGGCTATGGGCTGACCCCGCCGCCGTCGATCCCGCCGAACTCGCTGCTGATCTTCGAGATCGAGATCGTCGATATCGAAGCGGCGACAGCGGGTGCGGGAGCGGCACAGTGAGGCGCAGCGAGTCTGCGCGCCGCGCGTTGCCAGCGCGCATCGCGGTGACCGTGAGCCTCGCCGTCGGCGCACTGGCGACAGCCGGAGGCGCGCTGGCCATAGCGCCGACAGTCGCAACCGCACCGCTTGCAGCGGCGCCCGCAGCGGCACCGCCAGTAACGCCGGCTGCCGCGCCGCCGCCGGTCGCGCCGGATGTGGGCAGCTACGACCTCGGCCTCGTCATCGGCGGCCAGCTGGCGAACAGTGGCCTGGTCGGTACACTGTCGCGCGAGGAACTCGTGCGCGGCATCGAGGCGGCACTCGAGGGCAAGCTCGCAACCCCGCAGCAGAAGGATGATGCGCAGCGCTTCAGTCATGGTGCACGCGACACGCTCGCCGCGCGCAATGCGGGTGCTGCGCACGATTTTCTCGAGAAGAACGCCCATGAGAAGGGTGTCAGGATCCTGCCGTCGGGACTGCAGTACCGCGTGCTGGCCGCAGGCGATCCGAAGGCCGCTCTGCCCGGGCCCATGGACCAGATCACCGTCCGCTACCGCGCCAGCCTCACCGACGGCACCGAGATCGACAACTCGGATTCACACGGTCAGACTCCGGTGTTCCGTCTCAATTCTGTCATCAAGGGTTGGCACGAGGCGCTGTCGGCCATGCGCCCCGGCGACCGCTGGCAGGTCTTCGTCCCGCCGGAGCTGGGCTATGGCGCCAACTCACCGCCGCCGATTCCGCCTGGTTCGCTACTGATTTATGAACTGGAGCTGTTGAAGGTCGAGGTTCCGGCGTCCGAGGCCGCGCCGACGAAGCCAGCCGCGCCCGCGAAGCCTGCCGCACCCGCGAAACCCTGAACCTATTGCGCCGCGATGGCCGGTTCCGCGAGGGCCGCATGGAACTCGCGGACGAGTTCATCCGGCGTCGCCAGTCCATCGATGCGCCGCCAGCTCGCCGTCGGTGAGGGCCGGATCAGCGTGACGGCCGTGTGGCTCATCTTGTCGCCACGATAGAGATTGAAGGCTTTCTGGGCCATCACGCTGGCCGCTTCGGTGCCGGTATAGAAGTTCCATCCCGGTCCGACCCTGAAGCGCTGCATGTATTCACGCAGACGCGGTGGCGTGTCCTCCTCCGGGTCGATCGAGATCGACATCAGGTGCAGGCGGCTGCTCTCGGAACCCAGCTTGCGCTGGAACTCGGCAAAGGTCTGCGTCATCAGCGGGCAGATCGCACCGCAATCCGTAAAGATGAAGTTCAGCACGACCGGCCGGCCGTCGTTCATCTCATCGACCATCGACACCGGCTTGCCGTCCTCGCGGATCAGGCCGATATTCGGCGTTGGGTAGGTCCGGGTCGACACGCGCAGCTGCTCGGGCGCTGCGACGGCGAGCCCCGCCAGGCCGAGGAGAGGCAGGATCGCGAACAGCTTCCGCCGCAGAACTTTCGTACTCATCGGACTCTCCTTGGAACACTGCCGCAATCAGGGAACCATCCACTCGCCATCCGCCACGACCTGCGTGCCCGCAGGTTCCGTGAACCGGACCAGGTATCCGCCCTTGGAAGCCAGCGTCTGGCCTGGCGCCAGCGTCAGGCGCGGGTAATAGCCGGTCAGGTAGCGGTGATCGAGCATCTCCTGGATCCGCTCGACGAGATAATCCGGGTCGATCATGTCGGCCATGTGATTCAGCGTCTCGGCCAGGATCCCGCAGGCCATGTAGGTATCGGCCTGGACCTGTTCCGCGACGACCGGGATATGGCGGAAGCGGAACCAGCCGAGCGGATAATCCACGCGCACCACGCGCTTGTCGGGCAGGTCGACCGGATACGCCATGTGCGTGCGGGGCCGCCAGGTCGCCGGGACCGGCGCATGCTCGAGACCACCCATGACGCCCGACAGGTACACGGCTGCGGAGCCTGGTGTCACATCGTTCAGCGCCTCGAGATCCGCGGGGCGCAGCCACAGCATCAGCGCATCGGCCTTGGCGGCACCACGCAACGCCGCAGCAACACCCGCCCCGGGCTTGCCGGCACCCAGCGCCTGGCTGCTGACGTCGACGCCGCTGCCCTGGAGAGCCGCCGCCAGCGCCCGCGCGCCGGCCTCGCCGCTGTCGCCGGTGCGATAGATCTGGCGCAGCGTTGCGCCATGACGGTCCTTCAGAGTCTGGGCGAGCTGCCGCGCGACCAGCCCCGCCTCCAGCAGTACCCCGCGCGAATAATAGATCGAGTAGAAGTCGCCAGGCTCGTCGTCCGGCACCTCGACATTCGCAAACAGGCACGGCACCTCGCTGGCCTCGCAGAAATCGTGCACCGGCTTCCACTGGCTGCCGCCCAGTCCGGCAATCGCCGCCATGACCGGCTCACGCGCGAAGTCTTCGTCGAGCTGCCGGCGCCAGGTGTCCGGCGCGCCCTTCAGCTCCCAGACGTGCAGCTGCCAGTGCCGGTTGTCGAGTAATGGTGAGATCACCATAACTCGACTAATGTGCAGCGGATAGTTATGTGAAGCGCGCTCCGCGAACCCCGGTTATTCTGGATTTTGCTGCCCCCGCGCTCAACATAAATGGGACCACTGTAATTTTGGCGGGTGTTCGCGAGGGTCGAGTATCTGCTACTACAAGCCTCTTGCGAAGGCGGTCCATCGATCCGCGAACAGCCCTAGTGCGGCGCCA
>Ga0302320_10018155_pt1 | contig 14211 bp, 22 predicted proteins | sample Bog_T0_3_FD_202130 | JGI IMG/M metagenome (GOLD analysis project Ga0302320, IMG submission 202130) | Peat permafrost microbial communities from Stordalen Mire near Abisko, Sweden - Bog_T0_3 | ecosystem: Environmental > Terrestrial > Soil > Wetlands > Peat | place: Sweden: Abisko, Stordalen Mire... | reverse complement strand
ATACAAGATGTAGTGCATGGCAGCAGGGAAATGCACGGGGGAACTCCTGATTGCTGAGGTAATTGCAGGAGAGAAACGGGATTGGATTCTGACCGGCGTCCACTATACAGAATATACGTTATCAGACGTAAGCGTTGATCGGGGACCGCTCGGGAGTCCCGATGCTCCGTTCGATTTGGCTTCAAAGCGATCTCTTCCCGTATAAGCTCGAATCCAGCCGTCCCCCGGCCGGAACTCCAATGCAAGACTCTGAGCGGGACAAGCGCACGGGCGGGCAATGGCTGCGGTCAATCACCGCTTATTTGGAATGGCAGAGCGGCGATTCGTGGCGTCGGGCCTCGGACCGCAATTCACCGGAGCGCTGGCTCTACCTTGACGCGATCCGGCTGCTGAACGGAATCATCGGTGGCTTGCCACGGCCGGCCGCTGACCATCTCTCCCGCCGCACACTCACTGACATTCGCGTTTCTTCCCTCGCAAGCTGGCCTCGCGTCCGGCTGGTCGACGAGCTTTTGCGCCTGAATCCGGCGCTCACTGACCGAAAGATTTTGATGCATCTTTCCGCCGTCAAGCTCGCCGGGATGGTGAAGGACGCCCGCGCGGCCGTCAGATTGGAGCGGGCCGGATGATGACCTTCCGCCAGATCGGTGCCGTCGAGCATTGTTCGCATCAGCGGGCACATCAGATTTACATGCGGGCGATACGGAAGATCAGGCGTCATCCGGAGACGGCGCGGCGCTTCTCGGAAGTAGTGGCCATGATTACGGAGATCCAACGCAGAAAGGCTCTGGAGGCTGACAGTGCGGATATTGATTGAACTTCTCGGCTTGGGTGGCGTTTTTGCCGCCGCCCTTTGGAAAACGGCCTCACACTTCGTGGCTATCGGCAAGGCTGACCAGCGCCGCGACGATGAAGAGGAATTTAACGCGAAGGCCGCGGCGTTTCTTCCCCAGCTCCGCGCCGAACGGCTCATGTCCGGAAATTCGGCTCAACGCAGATCGATGCGCCGCAAATTGCAGCGCATCGCAAAGCTCGGTAGCGCCTGACCAGCGCCCGAGGGGCGAGAGGGGCGGAGAAACCCGCTATGAGGCGCATTCCGCCCCTTTCCAAAAGGTGAACAGATGGTAGGTTTTCCAAAAGTCCGTCACTGCTCCGCGCCCGGCTGCGCAGCCGTAGTCAGTCCGCGTCGCATACTGTGCGGCTTTCACTGGGCGCGCCTTCCAGGCTACAAGCAAAACGCGGTCAGTGGACTTATCCGAATCGGCGCGCCGGGCGAGGCTGACCAGATCGCTCGGGACCATTTTCTAGAAGAGGAAGGGACGGCCAAAAATGAGTACCGCAACACTTGAAACAGGCTTCACCATGCCAGTCTGCGACGTGGCGGCCGGTTTGCTTCTGCGCATCGCTTCGCCGCTGTTTCATAAGGCGATTCACCTTTCAAAGCTGCCCGGCGCTGAAGGTGCCGAGCCTAACTTCCAGTGCTGGTCCCAGCTGCGCCACGTCGCTGAACGGTTTCTCGCGACTCGCACGGCGGCGCTGGACGAAAAGGAAGCCGTACGCCTGTTATCTCTGCTCGTGCGGGCGCATCTGCTAAACCACGCGCTGCCCGCGCCGGATGAACCGGACTCGATTGGATTTTGCAGCTGCTCCATGGCTGAAAACATCCGGCTGCTCTCCGACCTTTTGAAGTTGAGAGGGTGATTCAGTGACCGTTCGCCTCTACAAGTCCAAGCGCGTCTGTTGCGTCTGCGGTTGCGAGGCCGTGGGCAATTTGCGCGCCCCTGACCCGAACCAGCCGAATATCGTGGCGATCACGCCGATCATCTATCTTCGCGGCACAGGCAAGGGCCAGCTTCGCAACGCTCAAGCCGTGCAGGTTTGCGTCACCTGCCTGGTCAAAGCGCTGACCGGAGAGCGCGTCCGCTGGTCCATCGGCGAAAAGGCCGGCACAAAGCTCTGGGCAGCGCTCAGAGACTCCATTCTCAGCCGCTATAGCGGTATGTCAGAGGCCGACCAGGCATGAGCGCACCCGTCACAATGGAAAGGCTCGTCCCCTTCTCTCGCCCCCAAGGTCTGGGGACCCGGCGGAGGACGGCCCGGAGGGCCGGCGTTTCGCAGCCGGGGGCCTCGCGCTTCGGCAACGCCGAAGCCCCTTTACTTGATACAGAGAAACAACTAGAAACAACTGCGAAAAATTGGCTACAAAAGCAGAAAAAACCGGATGAAAAACGGGGGGAAAAGGTAAGACTCCATAACAGGCTATGCGAGACAATGGCAAAGATAGCTCAAAAGCATCTGAATGATGCCTACGAGCTGCCCGACCCGTCCTGGATCATTTCCTACTTCGCGCAGAGGCGGAGAATGAAAGGCGAAAGTCTCGGCGAAGCGATTGCACGGATGAAAAGCTGGCAGAAAAAAAATCCAGCACCCCATGGCCTCAGAAAAGCTCTTCGATGGGACCGGGCAGTCTGTGCCCTGCGGAATTGTCAAAAGGAGTGGGTGGTATACAACGCGGAATGTTGCGCCGACCGGACCAGGCCGATTGCTGTGCCTATCGGTTGCGGGCAGCGGCTCTGTCCATTCTGCGCACATCGGCGCTCCGAGATCGCGCAACGCCGCGCGAAGATTCTCTACGACAGGTTGGCGCATCCCTGGCTTCTGACTCTGACGGTTCCGAATACGGAGTCCATCACGAAGGGTGATCTTCATTGGTTGCGCAAACAGGCGCGGGCCTTAATTGGCCAGTACGAATGCAACCCCAAAAAAGGCAAGAACGGACCTGTTCGCGGGGGGCTGATTTCTCTCGAAACAACTTACAACGCGGACACGAAAATGTGGCATCCTCACGTCCATATTTTGCTCGATTCCAGATTTGCTCTGCCGACTAGCGACTGGGGATTCGAGTTAAACGGTCGGAAGGAACTGGCGTTCGGTTTGCTCAAGAAGCGGATTGAATTTGATTGGATGCGCCTCTGGTCACCATGGCGCGTCTGGGACCGCGAACACCAAAAGCAACGCAAAAAGCAAAAAGGCGAGAGTGCGGCGTCAGCCGCGCTGCGACGCGCGAAATGGGAGTCCGAGCACCCAAAGCCGGAGCACAGTCACGATTGGGGACGCCCGCCGAGAGCTACGAAAAATATCGATGCCTGGCGCCGAAAGTGCGATGGTGACCGTTACGAATTTGAAAGTTGGCTCACGGCTTCATGGGAGCATAAGACTCACACCTGGAACAAGACCCTCGGAATTCCCGTTCGCTTGCGCGGGTTATCGGATGAGGAATTTGCAGCTCGTACCGCGTGGAATGCAGAGAACCGGCGCGACGTTGATCTCAAGCCCCTGGTCGACAGGGAAAAAGGGATAAAGGAGCTGCTGAAATACGTCACAAAAGTTGCCTCTTTCGTTGACATCCCCGACGCCGTGGAAGCATTCAGCGATGCAGCTCGGGGCGCGCGGCTGATTCAGACTTTCGGCACCTGGTACGGAGTGGAGTTAGAAGTCGGAAACGAGGGCTTTGACCCCAAGCAAATGGAAGATTGGAACACGCGGGAGTGCGAGTGCGGCTTGAATTGTTGGACGCGCGTTCCCGGAACCTTTACGTCCGCTGACACTGAGATGGACGCCTCAGGGCGCTGGCAGTTGAAAGCTCCCTTAACTGGAGACCAATGCCGGGGATCAACTATCCGGCCAACCATCCGGGCGCTGCGATACGGCCTGGGAAAGGAACAATGGGATGGACAAAGCGACACTTACGATGGATCTGCTGGCGGCTCCGCCTCTGCGGAAGCATGAGCAACCGGGCGACGTAATCGAAGGCGTGTTGGTTTCCTACGAGCGGAGCAAGCTCGGCGATGGTTTCGGCGTCAAGTACACGTTCGAGGAGCCGAACGGGGATCGCTTCTCGATGTGGGGAACGAACGACATGAACCAAGTCATCCGGCTCCCCTATCACAAAGGCCATTTCATCAAAATGACCTTCGTGGGCAATGACACCAATAGCAAGGCCGGGCAGTCCGCGCGGAAAGTGATCGAAGTGCGGGCTTCGCGCGAGGTCCTTGCCGACTTTTCCGTGATTGATGACGAGCCGTTCTGAGCAAGCGGCCGGGATACTGAACCCCGGTTTGGTATCCCGGCCGAAAGGGTCGAATGAAGAAGTTTTTCAGCTGGTTTTTCTTTCGCGGAGATGGCTCCTTCAAAGGTCCAACTGAGCTTTATTGGACTCTGCGGAATCGGTTGACCGACGCGGTAATTTTCTGGTTACGGTGATTCTGGAGGAGACGGATGCCGTTCAAATGCCTGAAGTGCGGTAGCGAGAAAGTGGACGTAACAGCGAACCGGCGAGGCGCCCTGGTGGGCAAGTGCCTCGACTGTAAGAAATGGGGGAACTATGGCAGCCAAGCCGAAAGCGGTAAAGAAGTCCCCGCCGAAAAAGCGGGCGAAAAAGCAGGAGCAGCGCCGAGCAAAAAATCCGGCCGCAAATCTGCCGGAACCCGTCGACGTGCAGCCGCACGTCCCGCAGCTCCCTCCAAAACCGCAGGGACTCCTGTCGGGCCTCGGGGACCTGTTCAAACCTCAAAGTCAGGATTTCGGCAGCGACTCGCAGCCTTCATCGACGGTCTCCCCGGCTGAAGCGTTGCCGGCCGAGTCGGAACGTCTACTCGCAGCTGTGCCGGAACGTATCGGCGGCGAGGCGGATGATCCGGGCGGGCCGGCAGACGTGCCGGGGCAGGACGATCCCATTGCCGCGCTGATGGCTCAAGTTGCCTTCGAGCCCCAGGACGTGCAAGACGTGATCGAAGAGGGCTTCGGGTGGCTGGCTGAACACTTTCATTCTGAGCACTGGAAACTGACTGAACGTCAGTCGCGGATGCTCGGGAAACCCGCCGCGCTTCTCGCTAATTCCCTCTGGGCCAAACTTCAAGCGATGCTTCCCGATATTCTCGGGCGGTGGTGCGAGGAGACGCCCGGCGCGGCCGCGTTCATTCTGGCATGTGGAATTGTCGTAGTGCCGAAGGTCACGCAACAGGTTGCGATTTCGCGGGAACGTGCAAAGGAACGTGCGACACGTGTCGGGCCTCAATCGATGCCGGCCAAAGCGGCTCAATCGTTGCAACCCAAGCCTGGGCAGGTCGTAGCAGGGCCAAAGCCGGGCGGGATGCCGGAGAACGACTTGCACGTCCGATGGAGTCCAGCGGACCAAGAGGGGTGACGTGAGGGGATTCATTGATGGCGAGTATCAGGATGGGCCACTGCGAGGCTGCACGTTCGTTGCAGGGGAACGGGGCATGGGCAAGACAACGCTCGTTGCCAACCTGCTTTCCGTATGCGACGGGGGGGTCATGTTCTTTGACCCTCTCGCGCGTCACGAATCCCTACTGCCTGGCCGCAAGTTGTTTTTCCAGCCGGGACCCTTGCAAGAGTATCTGCGCATCAACCGGGAGCGGCGGTTCAAGGTTCTATACCAGCCTAGAGACGGCGACATTGATGAACATTTTCGAGCGCTCTGTCTTATCGCGAGAGCCTTCGGGCGGATGATCTTCGCCATCGATGAACTGGACATGTTCTGTGGGCCGCGCTGGGGGGACCGAAGGATGCCACCCTGTTTTTACGACTTGGTGAACTACGGGCGACACGCTCAAGTCTCCATGATCGCTACGGCGCGGTATCCGATGAGCGTTCCGCGCGGTTTCACTTCGCAGTGCGCTCAAATGTATCTGTTTCATGAGACCGAGCCGGACCATATAACTTACTTCCGGCGATACATCGGCTCGGCTGACGCTTTGAGTCTTTCGGCGCTTGAAAAGTATCAATATCTCCACTGGAATGGCGACGGCCCCGCGCAACTTTGCGGCGGGCGACGCTGAGCACGTGTACCCCGAATCGTTCCGCTGGAACCACTATAGCGAAATAGTTTGCACGTCCCCCTTGCGCTATAGCGATTTAGAGGCTAGAAAACCAAAAAATTCATGAGATGAATATCTCAATCGCTGAGAGCCGGGGGGTCCTGGCCGGTTTTGGTCTCCCCCCTTTTTCGACGTACAAACGGAGGTTTTTATGACCTGGGTAAAGCACATCATCGTGATCGCGGTTATCGTGACCATCCTGTTGAAGGCGCAGAGCCAAAACTGGGTGAGTTACGGCAATCTGACTTCCTAACGTAGCGGCTTCCCCCGCTTGCGTTCGCTTCCCTTCCCTTCCGCGCCGGCGTGATCCGGCGATCTCGTGCCGGCGATCCCGGACGAGGAGGTTCCATGGCAGTCACGAATCGAAAAAATCGCGGTCCTCAGATTTTCCAGCCGTCCTTCAACGGCCTCACCCTTGAAATTCCGAATGGACAGTACATCCAACGGGGCAAGGTGATCCTGAAGGGCTCCGTCACCATCGCGGGCGGCACTACCAACGGAACTGCCGTTGGCGAGGGCGGTTCCATCAATCTCATCAAGTTGATCGAGATTGTCTGCAATCCGGCCGGTGGCGGCAACATGATCTATCCGGGCGGGAATGTGGTTTACGCGACGCCTCGCTCTCTGTTGCACTGGGCGCAGATGCAGACGGGCAAGTTCGTCGGCGAGATGAGCGGAAGCACACTCGGCAACGGCGCGCCCGGCACGTATCCCATCTACCTGTCCATTCCGATTTTCTTCTCGGATGAGAACCTTCGGAATCAGGTGCAGACGGCGCTTCCCGCCGACGCAAGCATCTTTTCAAGCATCCAGTTGCAGCTCTCCACGGGCGGCGCAACTGACTGCTTTGCCGGCACAGATCGCGTCTGGACTTACAACCTCCAAGTGCAATGGGATGATTCGCGCGTTGACATGGCCGCGCCGGCGAATCCGATGATTCTCTTCCAGGAGGACCATTCGCTGCTCATCCAAGCTGCGATGACTCGCCTGAACGATCCGGGGATGCCCAACACCGGCGAATTTCTGTCCTGGCTCGTCATGGGGCTGCAAGGCACCTCCTACACTTTGAGCGATGCGATTCTGAACCGGGTAACGGCTCAGTCGCAGACTTGGGATTTTGACGAGTTTGCGCAGGACATTCGCTCCGACATGTACCAGTGCCAATGGCTCGACCCGAGTCAAAACGCGGCGGGCCTTTACATGATCGACCAGACTGAGGGCATCATTCAAAACCGCAACCCCGCGCCGGGGATGCTGAAGTGGTTCGACGTGAACAACCCCAGCGGCGCATCGCTGGACCAGCTGCTCATCTTCACGCGGCGCGTCTACGCGGCCCAGCAAGCATCGTAGAGGTTCGGCATGGAGTTGCTTGTCGCCGCCGCATTCGCATGGCTGACCTGGGTCTTGCTTCAGGGCAAGGTCCAGGCCGCAGCGCCGGATGCGCCGGTAGATTACTCGGAGGACAGTTCGGTGGTGACGCCCTTGAATCCGGATACCGGCGAAACGAACGTTCAGATTCTTCCGAATTTGGTGACGCCCTTGAATCCGGACACCGGCGAAACGAACGTTCAGATTCTTCCGAATTTGGTGACGCCCTTGAATCTGGATACCGGCGAAACGAACGTTCGGATTCTTCCGAATTTGGTGACACCCTTGAATCTAGATACCGGCGAAACGACAGGCAGCTCTTACGACCTCGATTCCATCGCCGCGTCGGTGGCGCAGGTCGAATCGGGCGGGCGTCAGTTCGATTCCAACGGGCGCATCATGACGAGCAAGGTCGGAGCGCTCGGAATTATGCAGCTCATGCCTTCAACGGCGGCGGGGCTCGGCGTTGACCCTTACGACCCGGCGCAAAACAAAGAGGGCGGCACTCGCTATCTGGGGCAGCTCTTCAGTGAATTCGGCAACTGGGTAGACGCTCTGGCCGCGTACAACTGGGGGCCGGGCAATGTGCGAAAGGCTCAGGCGCAAGGGCAGAGCTATCCGGCCAAGGTTCAAGGTTACGTGCAGAAAGTTTTAAGCGGGGTGAATTCGTGATTCTCGATCTCTTCCACTGGTTCGTACAATCTTCCCCGGTCATGCTTTGTTATCTCTGGTGGGCGGGGCCGCTCAGGCCAGACGGTGCGGGGAATTCTGCTGGCAGCGGCAACGCTGGTAATTCGCTGATGACTCCTCTGGGTCAGGCCGCATCGCAAGCCGGTCTCGCTCCGAAACCCTCGTGGCAACCTGTCTCAATCAATCGCGCTTACTATGTGATTCTGAAAGCATCGGGCGTTCCTCAACAGGGACCAAGCGTCTTTGTTCCGCCGAACACTCTTGTCTCAGTTCGCGCGCACAACGGGACCAACGCGGGCAATACAAACACGATTCGCATTTCCAAGCGGCCGGAGACCTTCGGCATCATCGACGGCGATCCGCTGACGCCCGACAGTGACATTTCCTGGCCGGTCGATAATCTCAATCAGCTTTGGGTCCTCGGCACAGCCGGAGACGGGGTGCGCGTTGCCATCCAAGCAGGAAAGGCGTGAGCGGCATGGGGCTACTTTGCAAAGTCAAGCAAGCTGTTGGACTGGGCGGTGCGAGCTGGCGCAAACCAGCCAAGAAGCGGAAGAAGAGGACTCCACCGCGCACGAGCAGCGGGCGGTTTCGGAGGCGGAGCTAATCTTCGCTCGCTGTGACTGTAACGGCGTTCGCCCTGGGCGTGGAAAAAACCGGGGGAACTCGAAGGTCACGGATGAACAGATCGGCTGGTTCATTGAAAGAGCAGTGCCACTGAACGGTGTAATTGGCATGGCAGGGGCCAGCGGCAATTTGAATCGGGTACTCAGAGCGGATTTCGACCTCGTGTGAGGTTTTGTTCACGAGGTTCAAAGTCTGAGCCGGGAGCAGCGAGTAGGTTTTGGTGTGGCTGCGATGTTCTTGGGGTGACGCTTTGACCAGGAACGCTGAGAGCAGGGCGATGCAAATCAGGGATTTTTTCATGACGGCAATTGTAGCACTGGAGCATCATGGCTAAAACTATCGAGCGAATCGTAGCCATCGTCGTGATAGCTTTCTGTCTTTTTCTCTGGCTTGAGGCATGGCTGCAAAGACGGAAGAAAACATCATCGGGAGGCGTTGACGATGCGCTGCTCGGCGGATCGGGAGGCATCAGCGATTGGCTGTTCGGAACGGCCGGCTTCTGGCCGGGGGCGCCAGAAACAGACAGGCCCGCGGCTGGGCCCGCCTGGCTTTCTCCGCTTTTTCCCGACAAGCCGTTTTGGGATTCCGTCTTGAAGTTCGGGTATGACCTTGGGTTGGCGCCGCTAGATGAACAGAACTACACGTACGAGCAAAACCAGAACATTGCGGACGCGGTTGACGATTGGAAACCGCCGCTGCCCGCCGATGTAGCAACGGGGATGATGAACGTAAGCACAGCTCTCACGCAAGCGCAGCAAGACCCCGATTCCGCGATATTTGGAGCGGCGAAGGGCATGGGATTCTTTTAGGAGTGAGCAATGAAAGAAGCGTTGAAATGGGGTCTTATCGTCGTTGCCGTTTTGGTGGCATGGCGTCTTCTCTCTGGCCTGGCCAGCGGAATCGGCGGGAGTCTGAGCGGCAATCTGCAAGGCCAAGCCGGACTCGCTAATACCATCGCCTCTGACCCGTATGGCGTCGGTATTTACGCGCCGGTCCCTGCCTATGTGTACGCGGGCATGAATCCGTTTTACAGCTCGCCGACCGCTCCGCAGCCGTCGAGATGGAGTCGCGGAAGAAGGGGCAGGTAGATTCATGGCGTCGAAGGACACGAACAAAACGATCATCACCTTGGCCGTCGTGGCTATCGCGGTTTTTTTCGTCTGGAAGAAATGGGGCGGAACAACCGCGAAGGCGGCAACGAATCCTTCTGTCGGCGGCAACAACGGCGGGGGCGACTACTATCCGCCCGGCTCCGGCGACGGCACAACGGACAATTCATCCCTGGCGAATCAGTTTTTGCAGGCTCTCCAGAACCTCATCACCGGCAAGTCAAGCGGCAACGGCGGATCGGGCGGGGGTCAACCTGCAAGCGCGTCGGGCGGCAAAGGTTCTAATTCGGTGACGGAGCCGGTTCAGGTCGAATCGGGGCGCGACATTGCCAACGACTTTAATACCGCTGAGAGTAATCTCTGGGGTTCGGTTGGGACGAACGAACAGCAATTGAACAGCTCCGAACAGCAATTGAACAGCGACCAGATGTACGAAGGCCTGGTCAACCAGGCTTCCAACTCCAACATGGTGCCGGACTACTATGGCCCAGTGGTAAACAACTTTGCATACCAGGATCAAGGCTTGCAGGATCCCGGAGTAACAGCGACGCTGGCGGACTTTGGTCCGACGCCGGTAGTCCTAGGCCCCGACTCTGGCGGCGGCGGTGACCCTGGCGCAGTCGGTGACGTCGGCGGCTATGGAGGGGGCGATACCGGCGGCGGCGGGGCCGGTGGAGACTGGTAAATTCTCAAGATGATTCAGAGGCTTCCTCAATCGGAAGCCGGGGGAGACTTGGAGGAAACATGGAAGCGAGAATTTTGAAACTGTCGGCCTACGCGGGTTTGATCTTCATAGTGATCTACCTCTGGGCCTATGCGAACCACCGCCCCGTGCCGGGCCAGTACAAACCGCCGAGCCGTCTGCCTCGGGGTCAGGGCAATGTGTGGGCGCGGCGTCCGATTGCCGTTCCCACGACCAACAACGTGCCGGCCGTGATCTCTGTGGGTTCACCACTCCATTGACCATCGACTCCAGCGCGATAGTTTCGATTGCCCTGTTTCTTGCTATTCAAACGGGGTCGCTCATCTATTTCGCGGGCCGCACAACGGCGAGGCTGGAGAACCTTGAAAAACGTTCGGACAATCTCGAAGAGGATCGGCGTGATTGTGAAATCCGTCGTTGGGGCGGTCGCCAAGCTGACGAGCGCTCTTAGTCTTTCAACAATTCACCGTCTTGAACCAACGGAGTCACAAAAAATGAAATTCCTCACCTTTCTCGATGATGCGGCGCAGATCGGCAAGACTGCCCTGCTCGATGCAACCGAGGTTGCGGCGGTTGCCGAACCCGTTGTCAACGTCCTGGAGCCCACCTATGCGCCGCTTTACGACGGCGCTGTCAACCTGTTTTTGGCTGGGCAACAGCCTGGCCAAACCTCCACCCAGGAGCTGCTCAACGTCGTTGCCGCAACCGCTGCTCTGATTCAGCAAATCAAGGGCGGGGCAGCTGCGGCCGCTGCAAGCGTCCAATCCCCGGCCCAGGCCGCTCCGGCAGTTGTGTTGGTGTCGGCCGCTCCGGTCACCGTGGATCCCGCCCCGGCAGTTCAGGCGGTGGCAGCTGCTCCACCTGTCGCAGATCCCGCCCCGGCAGTTGCGCAGCTGCACCCCGCCGTGGCCGCGGCGGCTGCCGCGCTCTCCGCTTCCCTTGCAAGCGCTCCAGCCGGCGCTCCCGCCTCGGACGCAAGTCAGGTGGTCTTTCCTGGGCCGGGCTTGCACAACGTCACAGCGGCTTGATTCAACCATTCACCCAAAGTAGGCGCAAACCAAAGGGCCGGGCACAGATCATCGTGCCCGGCTGATGAACGCGAGGAGCCATGAAAAACTTTGCTGCTTTCCTTTTCCTCGGGGCCGCGCTGGCCACCGCTCAAACTGACAACACGTTTTATGCACGGCAGTACGCCGGCCCCGACGTCGGGACGAAAGTCGCAGCCGCGCAGGGGAGCTGCTCGACGCACCTGCCCTGCTACATCGTGATCGACTCGAGTCTCGCGGCCTGGGCAACCGGCACCATGCCGGCGAAATGCTCTACCTGCACCTGGGTCGATTACCGCACAGGCAATCCATGGAGCGGCGTCCTGTCGCAGAGCACGAATGTCGATAGCTTCGCCTCCACCGGCAACGGCACAACCGGGAACTGCTGGTCAGGTTGGGAGAGCGGCCTGATGGCCGCGCCGGCGTACCAGTCTTATTACTTCAGGGCGGGTTGCTACAACCAATCGCAGACGGTCAACCTCGGCTCGATGGGTCAGGCGGGCATGGTTATCACCGGCGCGGGTTCGGCCCTGGTCACCATCAACGCGACGGCGGCAATGCCGTACATGATTCGCACGGATGGCGTCAACCTGGTCAACCTTCAGATATCTGGCCTCACGCTGAACGGCGGATTTAAGGCGCCCACTAGCTCGACTCCCGCCGTCTTTGAGGCCGTCACCGGCCTTTGGATCAATCGCACCGGGTATCCATTCAGCACGGTCAAAGACATCAACGTGAATCACACTTCCGGGACTGGGATCATCATTCAGAATTGTCAGATGTGCAGCGCTAGCGGCCTCTACTCGAATTACAACCTCGGCAAGGGCATCGTGTTTTTGGGCGACAACGGTTTGACGGCGCACGGCACAGTATCGCAATACAACGGGCTCGCGTACCAGACGACCTATGGCGGCGCTTGGACCTATCCCTACGGGAACGGAATCGAAATTCACGCTTGCACGGCCCTGGACTGGGGATCGACCTATCAGACGTGCGTACCTTACATGCAGCTTGCCGTGGCGGCGAACAGTTCGCAAACGACGCTCACCGTCACCGATGCGAGTTACGCGCAGGTGGGCCAGATTTATACTTTGGGGCAGTGTCCCCAGTGCGGAACCACAACGGGGCAAACCTCGCTTCAGGAGTTTGTGCACGTCACGGCCGTAACGAACACCGGCACCGCGACACAGCCCGTTTGGGTTCTGACGGTCACGCGGGGATATCAGAGCACAACGGCCGTATCTCAGACGGTGGGCACGATGCTCCTCGCGGAGAACTCGGCGACGAACACAGCCCCGTACAGTTTTGCCCTTCCCTGTGGCGGCGGCTTGACTCTGACCGGATCAACAGTGTCCGAGGATAACGGGGGGCATGCGCTCTGGGTCAATTCCGTGAGTCCGAGCGCTGTAGACCTGCTCTGGGCCGAGCAAGTCCCGAATTACTTTGATGCGTTGCGCTTCACCGGGCCGGGAACAAGCATCCTCAGCGGCCGCGTGGACGGAACGGCAAATCAAGCGAACACGAACGCGGCAGTCCATTTGCTGCCCGGCTCGAACGGCACTCACGTTCGCGGCCTTTTCTGGGAGCAGGATGCCGGGGCGTATTGGACTCAGAATCTCGTCGATCCGAGCGTCACCAACTACGCGGTGGAGGCATTTCTCTATCCAGGCACGAACATGACGCAAGCGTGGGGGCCTGGTACGAGCGCCAACCCGGCCGAGAGCTGGGGCGGCTGCGGAGTCTACAACAATGCGGGGACCATTGCATTCTCCTGTCCGCTATCCGGGGGGGGCGGCGCTGTCGCCACTCTGCTTTGCCGCGCGGTCACTTCTGCCGGAACCCCGCTTGTCTCAACCGGCAACACGTCCGCCAATCTGATAGCGACGTGCCCGATTGCGACTGGAATGACGGGCGTCAATTCGACGCTCTCGATTCAGGTGCAGATGGGCGCTTGCACCGGAGTCGGAGCACCGTGGGCGAGCTGCACAGCCGCGAACACTGGAACCTGCGCCCTGGGCGCGTATCTGAGCCCGACGAGCGGGAGCGGGGGTTCAAATATCTCGCAAGGTTCGGCTCTTGTCGCGGCGAAAGAGGGCGTCTGGGAAGGGAAAGTCAGCAACGCCGGGAGCCAATCAGCGCAGACGGTTGACATGACGGAACTCTCCGGCTCGAACACCGTCACTCTTTATCGTGGCGCTCTGGCGCTGAACTCCGCCTCGAACCTCTATCTCAATTTATTTTTGACGAATTCGGTGTCGGCCGACCGTTGCTTCATCGATCAGTACAGCGTTACGCTTCAGCCGTGAGGATGCGATGAACCCGTTCAAGTTGGTAAAAGCTCTCAAGGGCGGCGTCGGCAAGGATGAGCTTGCCGAGCTTTGCGCGGCCGCTGGCATGGATTTAACCTTTGAAGAGGTTCCAGCCGCGGCCTCATCCTTCACCGCTCTCGGGGCGTCGGCTTCCCTTCCCGGAGCGAAACTGAGTGAGCTGAGGGGCAAGACGAAGGACGGCGGAGCGCTTCATGCTCTGCTGGTACTGAATCAGTTGCAAACAGCTGTGACGGCCGTCACAAAGAAACCCTTGACAGCTCAACCGCTATAGCTGTACGTTGAAAAAACAAAGTGCGGCTTCCAGATCAACGAGAATATACGTTATCAGACATTGTATCCCGGTTGCGCCTATAGACTCTGTGAACCCGTTTTGGCTGCCCACCAGGGATTCGAACCCCAATATGCTGCTCCAGAGGCAGCTGTCCTACCATTGAACGA
>Ga0302320_10018151_pt1 | contig 14212 bp, 12 predicted proteins | sample Bog_T0_3_FD_202130 | JGI IMG/M metagenome (GOLD analysis project Ga0302320, IMG submission 202130) | Peat permafrost microbial communities from Stordalen Mire near Abisko, Sweden - Bog_T0_3 | ecosystem: Environmental > Terrestrial > Soil > Wetlands > Peat | place: Sweden: Abisko, Stordalen Mire... | reverse complement strand
TAGCTGTCCGCTCCCCCTCCCCAAGAAAGGGGGAGCGGGACAGGAGTAATATTGGAATATAATAATTTATAATTAATATTAAAATAGAATTGTTATTTATTATAGATTTACAATAAAATGATTAATTTTATGAATATATATATTATACAGTTTTAAGATTTTATTTCTCTTTATTTTTTTATTATATTGAATTGTATGTTTAAGAGAAATAATAAGTATATTATATTATATAATTTAGTAAGCTATCATTAAGCTAATGGGTTCATACCTCATAAAAGATTTTATATTTTCGTATATAAATTTTTTTTTTGTCATATTATATTGTTCAAGATTTTTTACCTTAATGAGATGTAATGATTGATTTATAATATGGTTAAGATTGGAAATTAATATGTTTAGATTTTTATTGGTTATTAGAAGTAAAATTAGAAATAGAATTGAATCAAGAATTAAATATTTTTTTATTCAAAGATTAGGTTCGAGTTTATTAATATTAAGATTTTACAGTCAAAGAGTATTTGAAGAGGTTATTAATGTATTAGTTATTAGATATAAGATAGGGGCAGGTCCTTTTTATTTCTGGTTTCCTTCTATTTGTGATATAATTTCTTGAGGGTCGTGTTTTTTGTTGATGACATTTCAAAAATTAATTCCAATGGTTCTTATCTCTTTGTATTCTTCTATAATAGTGTGGTTAGTAGTTATTACTAGATTAGTTATTGGAGTGTTAGGAGTTGTTAATCAAATTTATATTAAACGGTTAATAGCTTTTTCTTCAATTCATCATATTGGGTGAATGTTAATTTGTAACTATATTTATGATTATATGTGGTTAAGATATTTATTTATATATATATTTATAGTTTTAAGAATTATTATTATTTTATCTAAATATGAGGGATTAAATTTCAATTTTCTTGGGAGGGTTAGAGAAAGGTATCTTTTGATAATAAGTTTATTAAGTATAGGTGGCATGCCACCCATACTTGGGTTTTTCTTAAAATGATGAGTTTTTTATTATTTGAGTAGATTAGATTCCTTTTTTATTTTATTTATGATTTTTATATCTGTTGCAATGCTTTATTATTATGTTCGTTTAATTTTTTTAATATTGTATGGTGGAAACTCTTTTTTTTCTTGGGGAGGGGGAGAATTAAGGAATTTTTTTTACAAGTCTTATGAAATATGGTTTTTAATTGGTGTGTTTATTGGTCCAGTAATTGGATTAATTTTATTAATTTATTTTAATAAGATAATTATTCTGTTGATTTTCAAGGTCAAAAGTGTTTAACATATATGAATTTACAGTTCATCATCTAATGATTACTAAATTAGAATTTTAAATTTGCAATTTAATGTTTTTAAACTAAGTTACTGCGATGAATTTATTCAACTAATCATAAAGATATTGGAAGTTTATATTTTATTTTTGGGGCATGAGCTGCTATAGTAGGAACAGCAATAAGAGTATTAATTCGAATTGAGTTAGGGCAAACTGGAAGATTATTAGGGGATGATCAATTGTATAATGTAATTGTTACTGCTCATGCGTTTATTATAATTTTTTTTATAGTTATACCTATTTTGATTGGGGGGTTTGGGAATTGGTTAGTTCCATTGATATTAGGGGCACCGGATATGGCTTTTCCGCGTATAAATAATTTAAGTTTTTGATTATTGCCTCCTTCTTTATTATTATTATTTATTTCTAGAATAGATGAGATAGGAGTAGGAGCTGGGTGGACAATTTACCCTCCTCTTGCTTCTTTGGAAGGGCATTCTGGGAGTTCAGTAGATTTTGCTATTTTTTCTTTGCATTTGGCTGGAGCTTCTTCAATTATAGGAGCTATTAATTTTATTTCTACTATTTTAAATATACGGGGTTATGGGATAACCATAGAAAAAATCCCTTTATTTGTTTGGTCTGTTTTAATTACAGCTGTGTTGTTATTGTTATCTCTACCTGTTTTAGCTGGTGCTATTACTATACTTTTGACTGATCGTAATTTTAATACATCATTTTTTGATCCATCGGGAGGGGGAGATCCAGTTTTATTTCAACATTTATTTTGATTCTTTGGTCATCCTGAGGTTTACATTTTAATTTTGCCTGGGTTTGGTATTGTGTCTCATATTATTAGTGCTTCTGTTGGTAAGCGAGAACCTTTCGGGAATTTAGGAATAATTTACGCTATAGTAGGTATTGGGGGTATAGGATTTGTAGTGTGAGCTCATCATATATTTTCTGTAGGTATAGATATTGATACTCGAGCTTATTTTACTGCAGCTACTATGATTATTGCAGTGCCAACTGGGATTAAGATTTTTAGATGAATAGCTACTTTATCGGGTTCTTATTTTAAATTAGATACCCCATTATTATGAAGAATTGGGTTTGTTTTCTTATTTACTTTGGGGGGTATTACTGGTGTGGTTTTATCAAATTCTTCTTTAGATATTATTTTACATGATACTTATTATGTTGTAGCTCATTTTCATTATGTGCTTAGAATGGGAGCTGTATTTGCTATTTTAGCAGGAGTAACTTATTGATTTCCTTTATTTTTTAATATTATTTTAAATAGAAAAAAGTCTAAGTTACAATTTATTGTTATATTTGTTGGAGTGAATTTAACATTTTTCCCTCAGCATTTTTTAGGGTTAAATGGGATACCTCGTCGTTATTCAGATTATCCTGATGTATATTTATATTGAAATATGGTTTCTTCTTTAGGTTCTTTATTATCTTTATTTGGCGTAATATTTTTTTTATATTTAATTTGGGAGGGTATAGTGTCAAGGTTATCTAATTATAGAACTTTTTATGTTATATCTTCTTTAGAATGGGTTAGAGACACTCCTCCAATGGATCATACTTTTAATCAAATAAATTTATTTGTCAATTAATTTTTGCCAATTTGGGGTTCTTTATATTTTCAAAATAGTGCTTCTCCTATAATAAGACAGTTGATTTTTTTTCATGATTATACTATACTTATTATACTTATAATTTTAATTTTAGTGGGTTATATATTACTTTATTCTTGTTATAGAAGAAGATATAATCTGGGTTTATATGAAGGGCAGGAATTAGAAAGAATTTGAACTATTTTACCTGGAGTATTTTTATTGTTGTTGGCATTTCCTTCAATTCGTTTATTGTATTTAATAGAAGAATACGAGTATTCAGAGTTAACAGTAAAGATTATAGGGCATCAATGATTTTGATCATATGAATATAGAGATTTTGGTATTGAGAGCTTTGATTCTTACATAATAGTGGAAGGTAGATTATTTCGTTTATTAAATGTAGATAATTGTTTGGTGTTACCGTATAATCTTGATATTCGAATAATTGTTTCTAGATATGATGTAATTCATTCTTGAACTCTTCCTAGAGTAGGTGTAAAAGTTGATGCTATCCCTGGGCGGTTAAATCAGTTATCTTTTATTTTTAATCGGGTAGGTTTATTTGTGGGCCAATGTTCAGAGATTTGTGGATCTAATCATAGATTCATGCCTATTATAGTATCTGTTATTCCTTCATTAAATTTCTTAGAAATATTAAAGTAGGAAAATGGCCGAATTTAGGTGTTAATCTCTTAAATTAATTATGAGTAATATAGTTAAATTAATATTAGTTTGTCAAATTAAAGATGTGTGAATTCCTCAGTTAATACCTTTGTTATGAATTTTGTCTAATTTGGTGTTGTTAGTAATTTTAATAGTAGCTATTTCTCTTTATAGAATAAGTAATTATAGAAGTTTTATTAATAAATTTTACAAAAAAAATTTTTTTATTTATTGATGTTGATAAATTTATTTTCCATTTTTGATCCTACATCTTATTTTGGTTTATCTTTAAATTGGGTGGCTATTTTTATTGTATTTATGATTTTTCCAGTAAAAATATTTTATTTAAATAGATTAGGTCAGAAAGGGTTTTCTGGCTTATTAAGAGGAGTTGATTCTATATTTAAGGATATTTCTGAATCTAATTATTTAGGTATGACTTTTGTCGTTGTTGTAACATTTATTTATTTAATGATAAGAAATTTAATAGGACTTTTACCTTTTATTTTTACTTTTACTGCCCACCCTGTAGTTACTTTAGGAATGGGAATGGGGTTTTGGGTATCTTTTTTTCTTATGGGGTGATTTAAAAATTTTAAAAATAGAGCAGCTCATTTAGTCCCTGAAGGGAGACCATTGTATTTAGCCCCATTAATAGTAGTAATTGAAATTATTAGTCATTTAATGCGTCCTTTTACTTTAGCTATTCGATTAGCGGCAAATATGATAGCTGGTCATTTAATTATTAGTTTACTTTCTAGAATCAGAACATTAAGAATATTCGGTTTTATTAATTCATTTATTTTTCAGAGAATATTATTAGTTTTGGAATTTGGGGTATCTGTAATTCAAGGTTTTGTTTTTAGCATTTTATTATTATTATACGGATTAGAGTATTATTAAATTTTTGGAAAAAATATTTCATCCGTTTCACATAGTGACTATATCCCCTTGACCTATCATTACGGGAGGGGGTATTTTAGTAAGAGTAATTAGAATAGTTAATTTATTTCTTTATGCTGATTCTAATTTAATATTTTTTTCTTTTATAATAATGTTATTAGTTGTTTTTGCCTGATGGCGGGATGTCATTCGAGAAAGAACATTTCAAGGTGGGCATTCAGGGGTAGTTGTTAGTGGCTTAATATTGGGTATAATTTTGTTTATTGTGAGAGAGGTTTTTTTCTTCATGTCTTTTTTTTGGGCATTTTTTCATTCAAGATTAAGACCAGTAGTAGAATTGGGTAATATGTGACCTCCTTGTGGAGTAGATCCTTTAAATGCTTTTCAAGTGCCACTATTAAATACAGTAATTTTATTATCTTCAGGGGTGAGAGTGACTTGAGCTCATCAAGCTATTTTGGGTGAGGATAGTATAAAGGGGATTATTTCTTTAGCCTTAACGTGAATTTTAGGTGTATATTTTTTGTGTCTTCAGTGGATAGAATACAATATAGCTATATTTGGTATCAGAGATTCTGTTTTTGGTAGAACATTTTTTATATCCACAGGATTTCATGGGTTTCATGTTATTGTAGGAACTTTTTTTTTGATTATTATATGGGTTCGCTTAAATAATTCCCATTTTAGAAGTTCTCATCATTTTGGGTTTGAGTGTGCTGCCTGATATTGACATTTTGTAGATGTTGTGTGATTATTTTTATTTTCTGTTGTATATTGATGGGGGGTTTAGTAATAAAGTATTAAGTACATTTAATTTCCAATTAAGAAGAGAAAATATACTTATATTTATTATTATTGAAATTTTCTTGTTAGTATTTTTTGTTTATACAATTTTTTATGTTGTTAGTTTTAAAAGAATTATAGAGTTAGAAAGAGTATCTTCTTATGAATGTGGTTTTGATTTAAATTCTAAAACTCGGGTGTCTTTTTCTTACCGGTTTTTTTTAATTTCTATTTTGTTTTTAGTTTTTGATGTGGAGATTGCGTTAATGTTACCAGTGCCTTATTTTTCTTTTAGTATGGGGGCCTTTTTTTTTTTAGTATTTTTAGTTATCTTAGTGGCAGGTCTACTGTTTGAATACTTTTCTGGTATTCTCAATTGGTTATAATATCGTTTCTAAGGCTTAAACTTAGTGCACTGATCTGCCAATTTAATATTTAGAAGCATTTGCGGCTCATTGTTACTGAGACATTTTTTTTTTTATATATATATATATATATATATATGTTTATATATATATATATATATTATATAAAGTTTATAATTAATTTGCATTTAGTTTTTATGAAATTTCATACTTTATTTAGTTTTAGAAAGCTGCTAACTTTCTTAATAGTGGAAGCTACTATGGTATAGAGCTTTGGAGCGGCTTAATTTCGACTTAAGTAATGAGTTATATAGTGAAATTCACGTCATTATTTCATGATGAAAATGTATTTAGGCCTCTTTATCTTCAGTAAATTGCTCTGATAAGCTAATAAAATATATTAATAAAATTAATATTGGTGTAGTTATAATAATAATTATAATAAATGAGGGTTTTAAAGTTATTGTTGAAGGGATTGATGATTTTTCTTTAAAAAATTTGTATATAGATTTAGGTCCGTATATTTCTTGTCATGATTTATCATTTATTTGTAAAATTATTATTAAATAGAATATTAATTTAAATGGTGATGTGGATAAATAGTTTATAAATCATAAGGAAAGCGGAATTATTCCAATTTTTATGTATTTAGGAGAGTTAAAATTTATAATTAATCTTAATAAGAAGCCGGATACTAGAATTATTAATATTAAAATTTTTATTGTTATAGGAATAAAAAAAATTTGGGTAGAAGAAGAAATTCATATAATTAGAGTTCCTATGAAAATTGAGTATGGTATTATTATTAATAATGGGATTTCTATAAATAGGTTATTAAAAAATATATTATCCTTTTTTATTTTTAAAATTGATTTTATAGAAAATTTAAATATTCGAATTGAGTATAATGCGGTTATTCCGATCGATATAATTATTATATATGATAATAAAGATGCTAGTTTAGAATTTAATATAAATTCGATAATAGCATCCTTAGAATAGAATCCAGATATAAAAGGAATTCCTATTAATGCTATTCTAGAAATCATTATAATTATAGGAGGGATTGGGGATATGTATATAGGCAATCCTATATGTCGTGCATCTTGATAAGAAGAGTTGTGGATTATTATGCCTGCGGTTATGAATATTATAGATTTAAATATAGCATGGGTGATTAAATGAAAAAATGCCATATTAATTGCTCCAATTGAGATAGCAAATATTATTATTCCAATTTGTCTTAAAGTGGATAATGCAATAATTTTTTTTATATCTTGTTCTCAATTTGCTGATATTCTGGCGTAAATAGTAGTAGCTGCTGATAGTATAAGTAATATATATATAGATATGGGATGAATATTATTTATAGTTCGTATAAGGATATATACTCCTGCTGTTACTAGGGTAGATGAGTGTACTAATGCTGAAATTGGTGTTGGGGCAGCTATTGCTGCAGGTAATCAGGCAGAGAAAGGGAATTGTGCTCTTTTTGAGATTGCTGCGATTATTAATATAATTATGCATATTTTATAAAAATTTTCGTTTATAATAAAATTTCAGTTTATTTTTGTTATTATTATTCCGATGGATAAAAGGATAGCTATATCTCCTAGTCGATTGGATAAAATGGTAATCATCCCTGAAGCAGATGAGGAGAAATTTTGGTAGTAGATTACTAATATATATGATGTAAGACCTAATCCATCCCATCCTAGCAAAATAAAAATAATATTTTCTCTTCTAATAAGTATAATTATTGATATAACAAAGCATATTAGGATTATTGAGAATTGTTTATATTCATTTTTTGGGATATAAGACATTCTAAAAATTAAAATTATTCTTGAAATTATTATTACTGTGGATATAAATATAGTTGAAACTCAATCTAATAGAATTGTGGCAGATACATTTATATTATTATTTGTTCAAATTGGAATTTCTATAGTTATGATTCAATTATTATTGATTATTATTAATCTAGTTGTAAATAAAGTAATTGAGGAAGTAAATAAAATTATGTAGATTTTAGAATTTATGGCTCCACAATCCATTGTTTTATATTAAACTAATTAAATAAATTATTTCTAATTTTACTACTATTAAAATTAGGGGAATAAAATGGGTAAATAATGATAAAAATAATTTAGAAGATGAATCTTCTAAATTTAATGATTCTGGTATATTGTGGATTATATTTCTTATTAAGTTAATTGAGAAAATTGAAGCTATAAATGAGGATATTACGAATAAAATTATTATAATTGGGGGTTGTCAGAATATTATTCTTGTCAACATAAATAATTCTCTTATTAGATTAATGGAGGGAGGGGCAGAAATATTAATAGCCAAAAAAATGAATCATCAAAATGTTAAATTTGGAAATATATTTATTAATCCTTTTACAGATATAATATTTCGAGTGTGAAACTTTGAATAAATTATATTTACTAGTAAAAAAAGAGCAGAGGATGATAATCCGTGTGCTAATATCATAATAATTGCTCCTTTCATACCTAGGCATGATATAGTGAATAGGGCGGTTAGAACTATTCCTATGTGAGCTACAGATGAATAAGCAATCAAAGATTTTAGATCTTTTTGGCGAATACAATTTATTCTTGTTATTAAAGCTCCAGTTATTCTAATTCTAACAATTCAGTGGTTAACAGATTTTACAAAGTGTAAAATAGGGATTATTCGGATAATCCCGTATCCTCCTAGTTTTAGAAGTACGGCTGCTAAAATTATAGAGCCTTCCAAGGGAGCTTCTACATGGGCTTTTGGAAGTCATAAATGAAAGATAAATATTGGTATTTTTACTAAAAATGCTATAATAAATATTATAGTTAAATTAGTTTTGAAACAAGTAGTAGCTGAAAATAGTATATTAAAATTATTTTTAATGAGGAAGATTCCTAGTAATAGGGGTAAGGATGCTGTTACGGTGTATATAATTAAGTATATTCCTGCTTGAAGACGTTCGGGTTGGTTTCCGTATCTTGTAATTATAATCAGGGTTGGAATTAGAATAATTTCAAATATAATATAAAATATAAATAGATTTAAAGTAGAGAAAGTTATAACTAAAAATATAAGAATTAATATTAAAGTTCATATAATGTATTTATATGAATTTCTTGATAGTGTAATTAGTATAGATCTAATTAATGACAGAATAATTATAATAAATGATAGCTTATCTAAGTAGATATAGTTGTTTAAAAGTATATATAGGTATTCAGAAGATTTTATTAATATATATAGGGTTAATATTGATATTATAGGTAAAATAATTATTATATATTTTATAGAAAGTATTCTTAATAATAAGAAGATTAATATTTCCAAATATTATATTTCAGATAAATGAGCATCTAGAAGAATTTCTAGTTCGAGATAATGATACTATTAGTGAAAGTCCTAAGGATGAAGCTCTTACTATAATGGTGGCTATAACTAATATATAAAAGGATATATAAATAGGGTTAAATTGGTTTAATAAGGTATAAAGGGAAATTACTAATAGTTCTAGTCTTAATAATATTACAATAATATTTTTTCGTCATCAGCATATTCTAAACATTCTTAAAAGAATTATAATTTTAATATAAATTTCATTGATTTCTACATCCAAAGTAGGTGTTTTTAAACTATTAAGAATTTTTGAAAATTTCTTTATTGTTAGGAATAATTTTTATAATTAGAATTCAGCCTTTAATTATAATTAGAATAATATTGGGAGTAGTTTTATTATACTCATTAGATATTTATTATGAATCTATAAGTTTTTGATTTGGGTATATTCTTATATTAATTGTTTTAAGAGGGATTTTAGTTATTTTTACATATGTAATAAGATTAGTTCCTAATGAAAGATTTGAATTTTTTTCAATTTTGGTTATATTTTTAAGATTCATATTTTTTATAATTAATAAAAAATTTATAATAGTAAGAAATCAGAGTTTATTGAGAATTTTATTATGAGAAGGAGTAATAAGAGGTTATATAATTTATCTAGGTATTTTTTTATTCAGAATTATAGTCATAGTAATTTTTTTAAGAAGAGTAGAAGATGGGGCTCTTCGAATTTATAAATATGCCTGATAAAAGGATTAATTTGATAGATTAAATAATGTAATATTTTAATGAGTATTCGTAAGAAAGATGATTTATTGAAAATTGTAAGAGGTTCTTTAGTGGATTTACCTTCTCCTTTAAGTTTATCCTTTTTTTGGAATTTTGGTTCCTTATTAGGATTATTTTTATTTTTTCAAATTTTAACTGGGTTATTTTTATCATTACATTTTTCTGGCAGAGTATATTTGTCATTTGATAGCGTTATTCATATAATTCGTGATGTAAATTACGGGTGATTACTTCGAGTTTTTCATGCTAATGGGGCAAGTTTTTTTTTTTTATTTATATATTTTCATATTGGTCGAGGTATGTATTATGGGTCTTATAAATTTTATAGGGTATGATTAAGTGGTTCTACTATTTTTTTATTATCTATAGCTACTGCTTTTTTAGGTTATGTTTTACCTTGAGGTCAAATATCTTTTTGGGCAGCTACTGTTATTACTAATTTATTATCTGCTGTGCCGTATTTAGGGGGCATATTAGTGGAATGAATTTGGGGGGGATTTTCAGTAGGGAATTCTACGTTAACTCGATTTTTTGCATTTCATTTTATTTTACCTTTTATTATTTTATTTATGGTTTTACTTCATCTTTTGTTTTTACATAAAATAGGTTCAAGAAACCCTTTAGGGACTAATAGAAATTTTGATAAAATTTTGTTTCATCCTTATTTTTTAATAAAGGATTTATTTGGGTATTTTATATGGGGTAGTGTGTATATATTTATTTGTCTTTTTATTCCTTATATTTTTATAGATGTTGAAAATTTTATTCCTTCTAATCCTATAGTAACTCCAGTTCATATTCAGCCTGAATGATATTTTTTATTTGCTTATGCTATTTTACGATCTATTCCTAGAAAGATTGGGGGTGTGGTAGCTTTATTAATATCCATTTTAGTCCTTTATATTTTTCCTTTTATTTTTAATCGAAACTTAAGTAGTTCTTATTTTTATCCTGTTATAAAATTTAGATTTTGAATTTTTGTAGTTAATATATTGATATTAACTTGGATTGGAGCTTGTGAAGTTGAATCCCCCTATATAGAGTTAGGTAAAATTTTTAGATGTTTATATTTTTTTATATATTTAGAATTTTGGGTATGTTATAGGATTCAAGATTATATTGTTTAGATTTTATTTAAATTGTTTTGAAAGCAGTTATTTAAAGAGTATTCTTTTAGAGTCAGTTTTATTAGTTTAAGTAAAATAAGAATTTTGTAAGTTCTAGAATCTATAAATTTCAGTTATTAAATATAATGGGGAATGAGATAGTTATTAGAATAACTGGTAAAATTATTTTTCATCTTAATATTATTAGGAAGTCATATCGAAATCGTGGGTATGAGCCTCGGATTCATAATAGTAAGATTAATAAAATTATAAGGATGAGGACTGATAGAATGGCCTTTATTTTATGGAAAAATAGGATAATTGTAATTATAGATAAAATAATTATATTGGTATATTCAGCTAGAAAAATTAAAGCAAAGAAACCTCCCATAAATTCAATGTTGAATCCTGATACTAGTTCTGATTCTCCTTCAGCAAAATCGAAGGGTCTTCGATTTACTTCAGCTAAGCATCTAATAATTCAAAAATATAAAAGTATTAAATTTCCAATTCTTATTCATATTAAATTTTGTGTTTCTCTAATTTGAGTAAAATTGTAAGATATCGATAAAATAGTAATAAATAAGATAATTAAGAAAAATGATACTTCGTAAGAGATTATTTGAGCTACTCTTCGAATTGCTCCTAAGTGGGCATATTTAGAATTTGAAGCTCAACCGATTATTAGAAGAATATACACTCTTATACTTGAAATAATAAAAAATACTAGAATATTATGTTTATTATCAAAAGGTGAGGAATATAAGTAAGGGATAATTGATACTACCAGTAAAGCTAACAGTAAGGATAAGAATGGAGAAATAGAGAAGAGTAAAATATTAGAATTTTCTATCAAGACTAAATTTTTGTTAAATAGTTTAATAGCATCTCTAAATGGTTGAAGAATTCCCAGGTATCCCACTTTATTGGGTCCTTTTCGGATTTGAATATATCTTAAGATTTTTCGTTCTATAATTGTGTAAAAAGCCACTGAAATAAGTATTCTAATAATTGAGATTATTACATTTACTAAAGGTATAATAGCATTATTAAATTCTAAATTTAATGCAATATTCTGCCATTTAAATATTTAAAATATTTTTATTGGTCCTTTCGTACTAAATAAAAATTTTTAAAAGATAGAAACCAATCTGGTTTACACCGATTTGAACTCAAATCATGTAGAATTTTAAAGGTCGAACAGACCTTCTTTTAAAACAATTGCGTTTTTTAGAAATTCTAATTCAACATCGAGGTCGTAAGTTTAATTTTTAATATGAGCTTTAAAATTATATTACGCTGTTATCCCTATGGTAACTTGGTTAAGATAATTATATTAGGATTTTATTTCTATTTTAAAATTAAGATAATATTTAATTAGCTGCCCCAGCTAAACGTAAGTGAAGTTCAATAGGGTCTTATCGTCTTTTTTTTTTATAAAAACATTTTTATTTTTAGTTTAAATTATATAAAAATTGGTAAAAAAGAAATTTAAATGTCAAATCATTCATACAGACCTTTAATTAAAAGGTAAATGATTATGCTACCTTAGCACAGTTAAAATTCTGCGGCTATTTATAATACATGGAGCAGATTTTACTTATAGTAATAGTATAAGAAATGTTTTTGATAAACAGTCATTAAATTTAATCGAGTTCTTAATTAATTTGTAAGTTTATTTACTAATAAATTTATTATCATAATTTATAAAATAGAACTCCTATATAATTATTTTTTTATTTTACTCTATTTAGATATGATTCTTTTTGGAGATTGTTATTCCTTTTTTAGTATTATAGTAATATAAATTTTTATTTAAACTAAAATTTAAATGAATTTAAAAAGATTGTCTTTTTTAAGAGGACCGGATATTATAAGATTCGTTTAATGTATAATTTCTAATTTATTTTTTATATAATTATGTTATATTATTTTTAGATAGAGTAGATCATCTTATTTCAGGAAAATAAAATTTATTGTTTTAGTTGAATTTTCCTGATACTAAAGGAACAATTTATTTCTTTTTTAATTTTAGTAGTCCCTTTTCAGTTTAAGGTAGTAGTTGTAGTAAGTATAAATAAATAAGTTTTTTTCTTAAAAAAAAATTATATAAAAATTTATCTTCTTTCCAGTGTAAGTGGAATACTTATAGTTTATAAAATATCTTGATACTCTTTCTAGAACATCAACTATGTTACGACTTACCTCATCTTGAGATGAGGGTGACGGGCGATATGTGCACATTTATATTTGAATTCATTAAAAAATATTATTTTCATATTACTTTTAAATCCTAATTTTTTATTAATTAATATTAAATTTTTAAATTTTTTTTATAGGTAACCCATTTAATCTTTTTTATAGTCTACACCATTACCTATTTTTTTAGATATTATTTGGAATATAATTTTTTAATTTATTCTAGACGGAGGTATATAGAATATTTAAAAAAGTAAGATTTATCGTGGGTTATCGATTTATAAACAGGTTCCTCTAATTAGATAAATGCCGCCAGGATATAAAGGTTTAAATTACCTTATTATTGAGTATACAAGGGTATCTAATCCTTTTTTAAGTTAAAATTTTTTTTTATTTTGTGTTTTGTTTTATTTAAAAAATTTAATTTTACTTAAAATTTTTAGTAATAATAGAGTAAATCAAATAATAGATGCAGTATATTAGACTTTTAGTTTAACCGCTATTGCTGGCACTATATTTATTAGGTTTAGATAAATTGTTATTATCATTTTTTATGTATTGTTTGTTAGAAAGTTATAAATATTTTTTAATCTTTTTTAATATCTTTATACTGATATACTATATTATTTATGTAAAAGTTAGATTATTAATCTCTTTAAAAATCAAATTTTTATGTGCTTAAACACTTTAACATATTCATTTATAGTTTAATTTTACCACGAATCTTTTTTTTAAGTGGTAATTAAAAGCACTTAGTACATGAGTTGTTTTAGAGATAAATATGGTAGTAATAGTTTAAATATGTGGTTATTTTTTTTCATTTTTAACATTTTTTTTATAAAAAATGTTAAAATTAAAAATGAAAAAAAAAAGTAATTTATGTATACAACGGATATATTAGAATGTAAAATCACTTTTTCCCCAATTTTTAAAAATTGGGGAAAAAAGTGATCTATAAAAAAAAAAAAATAGATAATGGGTGTTTTTATATTATAATTAAAATTATTAATTAGCTGTCCGCTCCCCCTCCCCAAGAAAGGGGGAGCGGGACAGGAGTAATATTGGAATATAATAATTTATAATTAATATTAAAATAGAATTGTTATTTATTATAGATTTACAATAAAATGA
>Ga0302320_10018150_pt1 | contig 14213 bp, 12 predicted proteins | sample Bog_T0_3_FD_202130 | JGI IMG/M metagenome (GOLD analysis project Ga0302320, IMG submission 202130) | Peat permafrost microbial communities from Stordalen Mire near Abisko, Sweden - Bog_T0_3 | ecosystem: Environmental > Terrestrial > Soil > Wetlands > Peat | place: Sweden: Abisko, Stordalen Mire... | reverse complement strand
TAGCGGATCAACGGGTCGTCGGGCTGGACAATTTCGCCACCGGCCACCGCCGCAACCTCGGCCAGGTCAAATCCGCCGTGGCGCGCGCGCAATGGCAACAGTTCAAGTTCATCGAGGGCGACATTCGCCAGTTGAAAGACTGCCACCGCGCCGTGAAAGGCGTGCATTATGTCCTCCATCAGGCCGCGCTGGGCTCCGTGCCCCGCTCGGTCGATGATCCGCTTTCTTCCAACGCCGCCAATGTGGACGGATTTCTCAACATGCTCGTGGCGGCGCGAGACGCGAAGGTTGCCCGCTTCGTCTATGCCTCCAGCAGTTCGGTTTACGGCGACGACAATCGTCTGCCCAAAATCGAAGCGCAAACCGGCCAGCCGCTCTCGCCCTACGCGGCCACCAAGGCCATCAATGAGATTTATGCCGCTGTCTTCGCCCGTTGCTACGGCCTCGAATCCGTCGGCCTGCGTTACTTCAATGTTTTTGGTCCGCGGCAAGACCCGAACGGCGCTTATGCCGCCGTCATTCCAAAATGGATTACCGCGATGATCCGCAACGAAACCGTGGTGGTCAACGGCGACGGCAAAACCAGCCGTGATTTCTGTTACATTGCCAACGTGGTCGAAGCCAACGTGAAGGCCGCGACCTCGACCCGGCCGGGCGCGGTCAATCAAGCGTATAACGTCGCCGTGGCCGAACAAACCAGCTTGAACGAACTGCTGCGCGTGTTGCGCGCGCGCCTGCTCCCGCAATTTCCGCACCTCAAAGATTTCAAGCCCGAGTATCGTGATTTCCGCGCCGGAGACGTCCGCCACACCCTCGCGGACATCGGCAAAGCCCGCCGCCTCCTGAATTACCGCCCCGACTACGGTTTCGAGCGCGGCCTGGAAGAAGCGCTGGCCTGGTACGTGGCCGACGCTGCTGCTTCCGGCTGACCGAAGTTCGCATGAGTTCGCTCAATTCCGTCCTGGCACAGTGTCGCGAACTGGCCTTTCAGGCCGGCGTCGAAATTATGCGCTACTACCGGCGCGACGCGTCCGTCACCTTTAAGAGCGACTCGTCGCCGTTGACCGAAGCGGATTCCGCTTCGCACCACTTTCTTGTGAAAAAGCTGCCCGCGCTGCTGGACGGCGTGCCAGTGATTTCGGAGGAGTCGCTTGAGCCCGGTGCTCATTCCACCGAGGGCAAGCCCCGCTTCTGGCTGGTGGACCCGCTGGACGGGACGAAGGAATTTGTGAAGGGCACCAATGAATTTACCGTGAACATTGCGTTGATTGAAGACAGCCAGCCGGTCCTGGGTGTGGTCCATGCTCCCGCGCTCGGACTGACTTATTTCGCAGCGAAATCGCTGGGCGCATGGCGCGAATCATCCGGCCAGGCCGCGATTCCGATTGCCACGCGGCCGGCCGATCTTTCCCATATCACGGTGGTGGCGAGCAAGGACCACGCCGGGCCGATGGTCGCAGCCTTGCTGGCCCGGTTGTCGGAACCCGCTCTGCAATCCATGGGCAGTTCCCTCAAGTTCTGCCTGGTGGCGGAAGGCCGGGCCGACCTTTACTTGCGCGACCTGCCGACGATGGAATGGGACACCGCTGCGGCGCAGTGCGTCGCGGAGACCGCCGGTGGTTCTGTTTGCACGTTGGATGGCCGCCCGCTGGCCTATGGCAAACCCGATCTTCGCAATCCGGCAGTAATCGCCACGGGCGATCCGCAACTCGATTGGGCCGCACTCATTGCCACTTAAACGCAAATTGCCAAATCTAAGAATGAAGATTTCCATCGTTGGAACAGGTTACGTGGGACTGGTCACCGGCACCTGCTTTGCCGAGTCGGGGCATCACGTTGTCTGCATCGATAGCGATGCCAAAAAAATCGAGCTGCTGCAACGCGGCGGCATCCCGATCTACGAGCCCGGCCTGCCGGAACTCGTCAAAAAGAATGTGGCGGCCGGGCGTCTTTCCTTCACCAACAGCACGCCGGAAGGCGTGGAATGTTCCGACCTGATTTTTATTGCCGTGGCCACGCCGCCGCAGCCGGATGGCTCGGTCGATTTGAGTTTCGTCGAAAAAGTATCCCGCGAAATCGCCTCCTGCCTGACCAGCTACAAAATTATCGTGGACAAAAGCACCGTTCCAGTCCGGACCGGCGAGAAGGTGGCCGAGACCATCGCCCGCTATTCCAAAGGCAGGGTCGAATTCGATGTGGTCAGCAATCCGGAATTCCTGCGCGAGGGTTCCGCCATCGAGGATTTTATGAAGCCGGATCGCGTCGTGGTCGGGGTTGCTTCGCAACGGCCGGTTCGCGCGATGAAGGAGCTTTACGCTCCGTTCAACGCCCCGGTCATGTTCACCAACATCAAATCGGCCGAGTTGATCAAGCACGCCGCCAATTCCTTTCTCGCCCTCAAGATTTCCTACATCAACGCCGTCTCGGTTCTTTGCGAAGCCGCCGGCGCCGATGTCCAGGAAGTCGCCGCAGGCATGGGGATGGACCCGCGCATCGGCCGGCAATTCCTCAATGCGTCCCTCGGTTTCGGCGGCAGTTGTTTCCCGAAGGACCTGAGCGCCTTCATCGCCACATCGCAAAGTCTGGGCTATGACTTCGGCCTGCTCAAGGAAGTGCAGAAAATCAACACCCTCCAGATGGAGCGGTTCGTCAAGAAGATCACCGACGCCCTCTGGGTCACGCGCGGCAAGACCCTGGGTGTCCTGGGGCTCGCTTTCAAACAGAACACCGACGATGTGCGGAATTCGCCGGCCATCGCGCTGTGCCACCGCCTTCAGGCTGCGGGCGCGGGTCTGCGGGTGCATGATCCCCAGGCCATGGACAAGGCCCGGACCGTCCTTAATAATGTGACCTGGGTGGCCGATATGAATGAACTTGCCGAAGGCTGCGATGCTTTGATAATTGCAACGGAATGGCCTCAATTCAAAAATCTCGATCTCGAACGGGCCCGCCGTGCCTTGAGCCATCCCATCATCTTCGACGGCCGAAATCTTTTCGACCCCGCCGAAATGGAGCGTCTCGGCTTCCTTTACAAAAGCATCGGCCGCTGACGCCAACCGAACCGGAACATGACCATATTCCTCGCTGCCGCATGAATGCGGCGTTCCAACACCCGCGGAACGCCGCATTTGCGCGGCCGAACGCGGGCGCCAGCACGATTTCGACTCAAAACCTGCTTGACAGGTTGCAACCGCATTCTAATAAAAAGATATGAAAATCGCCATTGTCGGTTTGGGCTACGTCGGCCTTCCCTTGTCCCTCCAATTTGCCCGGTCCGGGGTCACGGTCCTGGGACTGGACGTGGACCGGTCCAAGGTGGACGCGATCAACCAGGGCCGCAGCTACATCAAACACATCGAGAGCGCCGCCATTGCCGGACTGGTCAACAGCGGCATATTCTCCGCTTCCACCGACTTTCACAAGGTCAAGAAGATGGATGCCGTCATCATCTGCGTCCCCACCCCGCTCAACAAAAATCGCGAGCCGGACATTTCCTTTATCCTTGAAACCGGGCGGAGCATTGCGCCCCATCTCAAAAAGGGCATTACCGTCGTCCTGGAATCCACCACCTATCCCGGCACCACGGACGAGGATTTGCGCGGCGTGCTCGAAAGCGGCTCGGGCCTCAAGGCCGGGACCGATTTCCACCTCGCCTTCTCGCCCGAACGGGAAGACCCCGGCAATCCGGACAGCAAAGTCGCCCTCATCCCCAAAGTCATCGGCGGCTACACGCCCGCCTGCCTGGAAAAGGCCAAGGCTGTTTACGGACAAGCCATTAAGACGCTGGTCCCGGTTTCATCGTGTCGCGCCGCCGAGGCCGCCAAGCTCACCGAGAACATCTTCCGCAGCGTCAATATCGCCCTGGTCAACGAACTCAAGGTCGTTTACACCGCCATGGGCATTGACGTCTGGGAAGTGATTAACGCCGCCAAAACCAAGCCGTTCGGTTACATGCCGTTTTATCCGGGCCCCGGCCTGGGCGGTCACTGCATTCCCATTGATCCCTTCTACTTGACCTGGAAGGCGCGCGAATATGGGGAACATACCCGCTTCATCGAACTGGCCGGCGAAATCAACACCGCCATGCCGCTATATGTCGTTCACCAGGTCGTTTCCGCGCTGAACGAGCGAAAGAAGCCCGTCAACGGCGCCAAAATTCTTATCCTCGGTCTGGCTTACAAGGCCGACGTGGACGACGACCGCGAATCGCCCAGTTACGTCCTGATGACCTTGCTGAAAGAGCGCGGCGCCACCGTTTCCTACTACGATCCTTATGTTCCGGTCATCCGGCCCACCCGCGAGCATCCCCAGTGGGCGGGCGAAAAGTCCGTGGCCTGGACCGAAAAATCAATCAGCGCCTACGACTTGGTGCTCATCGCCACCAAACACAACGCCGTGGACTACCAGCAATTGGCCAAATGGGCCGGTTGCATCGTGGACTCCCGCAATGCCATGGCCACCGTCAAAACCAAGCCCGGCCAGGTCTGGAAAGCGTAGGCCCGAATATTTCGCAGCTTAACTCGGTAGGGCGGTGCTATGTCGCCGCCCCATAATTCGGGCGACAGGGAATCCCCCTCTGCCCAAATTTAGGGCGGCGACGCAGCACCGCCCTACCGTCAAGGGGTCTCAGTTCAAACCATTAACCTCCCCGCCACCGTATGATCGTCTTGCTCGGCTCCAGCGGATACTTTGGCAGCGCTTTCGCCGCGGAACTGCGGCGGCGGGGTCAGTCCTTTATTCCGCTCACCCAATCGGCTTTCGATTATACCCGGTTCGACTACCTGTTCGATTACCTCCGCAAGATGAAGCCGGTCTTCCTCATCAACGCGGCCAGCTACACCTGCTCGGCGGAAGAGGAAAACTCGGACAAGGCGCGCGAACAATGCATGCTCGCCAACGCCCTGCTCCCGCAGATGATCGCCCGCGTCTGTCTCATGACCAAGACCCCGTGGGGCCACGTCTCCTCCGGCTCCATTTACAACGGCGCGAAGATGATGGAGCACGGACAGGCCAGCGTCGTAAAAGACCTCAGTCGGCGCGGAATTCGCGAACGCTTTGACAAGCACCCGGAAGACTTCTTCGGTTTTAATGAGTTGGATGATCCGAATTTCTCCTTCCGCCATGCGCCCGTCAGCTTTTACAGCGGGACCAAGGCGCTGGCGGAAGAAGCCATCCGCGACATCGGCCTCACCTACATCTGGCGCCTGCGGTTGCCCTTCAACGAGAAGGACTCGCCCTGTAATTTCCTGTGCCAGTTTCAACGTGAGACCACCGTGCCCGACACCATGGATTCGCTCTCCCACACCGAAGATTGCGTTCGGGCTTGCCTGGATCTCTGGACGATCAACGCTCCCTACGGAATCTACAATGTCACCAATCCCGGCGCGGTCGCGTTGCGCCGGCTGGCCGAAGCCATGCAGACGTCCGGCCGCCTTCTGCGCCTGCCGGAATTCGCCACCGCCGCCGATGATCCGTTGGCCGCTCTTACCAAGACGCCGCAATCGCATTGCATCCTGGACGCTTCCAAACTTCTGGCCACCGGGGTCAAGCTGCGCCCGCTGGAAGAGGCCTGGCAGGATTCGCTCCACAAAATGCGCCAAGCCGCCCGCGCGGGTGTGCCACCGAGGTCTGCCCATCGTCCGCCGACGCCGCCAACTTGAATTTAATTTGGTCCGAGCCGCGCGCGACTCGCACGACATTTCCTGCTCGCCCGCGCGAACCGTTTCCATTAGAAACAGCACACCCATGAACCGGCTGTTGTTTGGCGATAATCTGAAATGGCTCCGTAACCGGGAGATTTTCCCCGATGCCAGCATTGATCTGGTTTACCTCGATCCCCCCTTCAATTCCAACGCGGATTACAACGTCCTTTTCCGCGAGGCCAGCGGCGAAGCCAGCCAGGCCCAGTTCCACGCCTTTACCGACACCTGGAATTGGGCCGACGCCGCCGAAACTTATTCCGAATTCATAGACGAATGCCCCAACACCGCCGTCGTGGAAATGGTCGAAGCCTTGCATTCATTCCTGCGGCATTCCCCGATGATGGCCTACCTGGCAATGATGGCCCCGCGTTTGGTCGAACTCCATCGCGTCCTCAAACCCACCGGCAGCCTCTATCTCCACTGCGACCCGACCGCGAGCCATTATTTGCGCATGTTGTTGGACGGGATTTTTGGCGCGCAGAACTTTCTTAATGAAATTATTTGGAAGCGCACGAGCGCACATAGCAGCGCGAAAAGATATGGCCCCGTTCATGATGCGATATTGTTTTATGGAAAAACGAAGGATGTGAAGTGGATAGGGGGCTACGGGAAATACGGCGAGGATTATGTCAAAGAACGTTTCAAACGCGGAGACGAACGTCCTTGGAAAGATGCAGACATTACGGGTTCAGGAACACGGAACGGAGAGACCGGTGAGATTTGGCGTGGTTTTGACGTTACGGCAAAGGGTAGACATTGGGCGTTTCCGCCGCGCGAACTCGATAAAATGGACGTAGAGGGCAGAATTTACTGGCCAACAAAAAAGGGAGGGTGGCCTCGATTGAAGAAATATTTGGACGAGGCTGCAGGTATCCCGCTACAAGATGTCTGGGCGGACATTTTTCCCATCAATTCCCAAGCCCAAGAACGTCTTGGTTATCCGACTCAGAAGCCCCAAACACTTTTGGAAAGAATAATCTCCGCGAGCACGAATGAAGAGGACCTCGTGCTTGACCCATTCTGCGGATGCGGCACCACCATCCACGCGGCGCAAAAACTCGGGCGCCAATGGATTGGCATTGATGTCACCTACCTCGCCATCAATCTCATCAAACGCCGGCTCAAAGACGCCTTCGGCGAGGACGTTAAATTTGTGGAACACGGCCAGCCCACTGATTTCAATAGCGCCAAGGCCCTGGCCGAACTGGACAAATGGCAATTCCAGCAATGGGCGCTCTCCCTGATTGACGCGCGCCCGCGCACCGAAGGCGAAGGCAAAGGCGCCGATCGCGGCGTGGACGGAATGCTCTATTTCTACGAGAGCAAGGAAAAGCGCGAAAAAATCCTGGTCCAAGTCAAAGGCGGCGGCGTGCAGCGCGGCGACGTGGCGAAACTGCTGGGCGACGTCAACAATCAGAAATTCGCCGCCGGCATCCTCATCACCCTGGAAAAACCGTCCAAGCCCATGCGCATCGAAGCCGCCGACGCGGGCCGTTGGACCTCGAAAACATGGCACGACGCCGATTATCCCAAAATCCAAATCCTGACGATTGAAGGACTTTTGGACGGCACCGAGCGCGTTGACGCCCCGCCCCAACTAAACCCCTTCGCCAAAGCCCAACGCGAAGCCAAACCCGAAAAACAGCAGGAGATGTTGTGATTGATACGGAAGAACGGCGCCGATACGAAGCCGAAAAGCGTAATCTCGCCCGGCTCAGATTCGCTTCTCTCAGATTTAGTTGCGCGGCGTGAGCTGCTAATTCGCGCAATCACGGCTATGGCCATAAGTTAGTACCCACTGGAGCTTTTGTGCATGAAAGACGCAAAGCTAAACGCAAGGCTTAGTGCAGAGATCATCGCCAAACGGTTCGAAATTGCATCCAAGTGGGCGAAACAGGCGTTCCATTTCGCCTGCGAACTGGATTGGATAGGTGATGCCGATCAGTACCCCGAAGGTTCAGCCGAGCGGGAGCTTGCCCAGGTGCGGGATCAGGTGGACTGGGATTTGAATGACTGTTGCCGGCGCTTTGCAGCCTACCGGCGTGGCCGGGCAGAGAAAACGCTGTTCCCCGATCTTTTGTGCGATACGGTAGGCGAACGCATGGGCGATGGGCCGGATGCCCTTCATCTCCTGCGCCGGTATCATGCCCTTTTCGGTGAGGGGACAAGCAAAGACGACGAAGTTCTCCCGGAAACTTTTCCCGATGCGTTCACCTGGGACACCTATCAGCGTGTTTGCGCGCTGACGGAACTGGCTGAAAAGTACCCAAAACACCTCCGGCACTGCGCCAAGCACATGCCTGGCTGGCCGATGATTGTTTCGCACCATCTGGATTGCACGCAGGAGTTTAGGAGGATAGCGGAGTTGCTCGAAATTGGGGCCGAATACCCGCTTGCCGCCGGGCACAGAAGAAGGCGGGGGACCGAAACGCCAATGTTGCGTTATCTTGAGCCGCTGGTCTGGCGGCTCCACGTGCTCCGAAAAGTACTGATTGAAACCGAGAAAACGCGCGGACACGAGGAGTTCGCAGGGCGGCTTTCGCCGGATTGGTGGGATTTTCCAGACAAGCCGCCCACCCCGCAAATCGTCGAAATACTTAAAGCGGTTCCCCAGCTTCCGGCGCTGACAAGGAAAACCGCGCGGCAGTGGTCGAGCAAGGTTATCGTTCCTATTATTCTATCGGAAGACGCGGGCACGCCGGAAACGTGCAAGGTCGCCGCCTTTCGCAACATCTGGCGCCACAAGTCGGTGAAGAGCCAGGCAACGTTTCGTTCGCGCCTTCACAGCGCGGTAACGGATACGTTGCAGCGGTTTGGACGCCCCGACTGAGGCCGGGCTGCGTGGCTTGTACCCATAACCCGCGCAAGCGGGCCGATTGCCGCCCAACCGTCTTGGTAAGATAATGTATGCATGAGATATTCATGCACTTGCAGCCGACCAGCCACGGCAATCAGCCGTGAAGCTTCGCACGTTCCACAGGCGGGAGGCGAGCGATGATTTACCTAAACTCTTCCGCCATCGTGGGTGTCGATTACGATTTTTGGTCGCAGGTCATGACGATTCAATTCACAAGCGGCGGCGTCTATGACTTTCACGGTGTGCCTGCGTCCGTTTTCCACGGCCTTGTCAACGCACCGTCACCCGGCAGATATTACAACCATTTCGTAAGGGGGCGCTACCGATGACCCGCCTCGGAAAAATTGCCCGGCTGCCGCGGGTGATACGGGATCAATTAAATATCCGCCTTCAAAACGGCGAAGTGGGCAGGCAATTGGTGGAGTGGCTGAACGGCCTGCCGGAAACGGCGGCGATGCTCCAGGCGCAGTTTGGTGGGCGGCCCATCAACGAGCAGAACCTGACGGAATGGAAGCAGGGCGGTTACGAGGACTGGCTTCGACACCAGGAGAATTGTATGGAAGCGCGCCTGCTGACCGAAAACGCGACCGAACTCGAAAAAGAAGCGGGTGAAGTTCGTTTGGAGGACCGCCTCGCCGCGCCGGTGGCGCTGGCTTTGGCCCGGCTGCTGCGAGAAGCTACCGAATCGTCCGAAGGCACGGATACGCGAGAGGCGCTGTTGGACGTGGCACGGGAGCTGGCGGAACTCCGCCGAGCGAGCCACGACGCAGAGCGGGTGCGGCTGGAGAGGGAGCGATGGGAAGCCAAGCAGGCCGAAGCAAGCGAAGCGAGGCGCAAGGAGGCGGAGAAAAAGGCGAAGAGCGAGGCGCATTTTGAGGAATGCAGGGCTCAGTACCTGGCTCTTACTGGCGTCGATCCGCTGAATCCGGCCAACTTGTTGCCTGCGGAATTGGCCGCCTGCCTTAAAGCCAGCGCCCGCCTCCGCTGTTCCAACGGCGAGCCAGTCGAGGCAAAAAACGGCAATCTGCAGGAAACGCGCCGAAACGACTGAGTAAAGTCAGATCAAACCAAATCAAACCAAATCAGGCTAAATCAAAGTAAATCGAACCACAAAAATGCCGAATGGAGCAGTTAGCCTCTGCCGCCGGCAAGATTATGTTGATAATGCCAAAATCGTCCCTAACGTGGGTAAGAGTTTTTTAGAACGTTTGTTTTAGTCCCGTATGAAAGGCATCATCCTCGCCGGCGGCGCCGGTTCCCGGCTGTTCCCGCTCACGCTGGTCGCCAGCAAGCAATTGCAGCCCGTCTATGACAAGCCGATGGTCTATTACCCGTTGACCACGCTCATCGAGAATGGCATCCGCGAGATCTGCCTCATCTCCACGCCGCAGGATCTTCCCCGTTTTCGCCAGTTGCTCGGCACCGGCGAAAAATGCGGCCTCACCATTGATTACCGCGAACAACCCAAACCGGCCGGCATCGCCCAGGCCTTTCTCATCGCCGCGTCCTTCATCGGTAACGACCCGGTTACCCTCATCCTTGGCGACAACATTTTCTACGGCGCCGACAGCTTCAAAAGCGCGTTCGAGCAGTTTGCCGGCGGGGCCTGCATCTTCGGCTACCGCGTGACCGACCCGGAGCGCTACGGCGTGGTGGAATTCGACGCGAATGGCCGCGCCATTTCCATCGAGGAAAAGCCAACTTCGCCCAAGAGCAACTATGCGGTGCCGGGCCTCTACCTCTACGACAACTCGGTGCTCGAAATCACCCGCCAACTCCGACCGTCGGCCCGCGGCGAACTCGAGATCACGGAAGTGAACGTGGAATTCCTGCGGCGCGGCCAGTTGCATGTCCGCCAGTTGAGCCGCGGATTCGCCTGGTTGGATGCCGGCACCAGCAGCAGCCTGCATGAGGCTTCCGCCTACGTGCAAACCATCGAAAAACGCCAGGGCATCAAAATTGGCTGCCCGGAGGAGGCGGCTTTCCGGCGGGGATTTATTAACCGCACACAATTCGAAGCCTTGGCCGCGCAAATACCGAACTGCGAGTATCGGGACTACCTCTTTCGCGTTCTGGCGGAGGCAAAGCCATGAATCCCGTCATTCTGCTGGGCGCCACGGGGTACATCGGCCAGAGTTTCGCCCGCGAATTGGCCGCGCGCAAAGTCCCGGTGGTGGCTCCGTCCCGCAGTCAGACCGATTACACCGAGTTCGGCGCGTTGACAGAACTTTTGCGCCAGACCAAACCCGCCTTCCTCATCAATGCCGCCGGCTACACCGGCAAGCCCAACGTGGACGCCTGCGAACTGAACCGCGCCGACACGCTGCAAGGCAACACCCTCTTTCCGGCCCTGGTCGCCCACGCCTGTGCCGCCCACAACATCCCGTTCGGCCACGTCTCCTCCGGTTGCATATTTGCCGGCGCAAAAATTGACGGCCAGGTTCAGAAGGACCTCACCACCCCGGAATGCCAGCGCCTCTTTCAACAAAACCCGGCGGCGTTGCGCGGATTCACCGAGGAGGACGAACCAAATTTCACCTTTCGCCGGCCGCCCTGCAGCTTCTATAGTGGCACGAAGGCATTGGCCGAGGAAGCGCTCGCCCACTGCGAACAATACTACGTCTGGCGCTTGCGCATTCCGTTCGACCAGTTCGACAGCCCGCGCAATTATCTGAGCAAGGTGCAGTACTACGCCAAGGTCTATGACAACATCAATTCGCTCTCGCACCGCGGCGATTTTGTGGCGGCGTGCCTGGATTTGTGGGAAAAGCGCGCCCCGTTCGGCATCTATAACGTTACCAATCCCGGATTCGTCTCGACCCGTCGGGTCGTGGGCATGATCCAGGAAATTCTCAAACCGGCGCGCATCTTCGAGTTCTGGGCCAACGACGACGAGTTTTACAAAGTGGCCGCCAAGACCCCGCGCTCCAACTGCGTGCTCGACGTTTCAAAACTTCAAGCCGCCGGCGTCAAAATCCGCCCGGTGGAAGAAGCGCTGCGGGATGCGCTGCAACATTGGACCCTTATATGAACCTTCTCGTCACCGGCGGCGCCGGATTCATCGGATCAAACTTGATCCATCATATCATTGACAAGACCGGGATAGACCGCCTCGTCAACCTCGACGCCCTCACCTACGCCGGCCACCTGGAAAACCTCGAACGCGTCGCCCATCATCCAAAGTACGCGTTCGAAAAAATCGACCTGCGCGACAAGGCGGCCGTGGTCGGTGTCATCGAAAAACACGCGATCACCCATGTCCTGCACCTCGCCGCCGAATCGCACGTGGACCGCTCCATCACCGGCCCCGGCGATTTCATCCAAACCAACGTCGTCGGAACCTTCAACCTGTTGGAAGCGTGCCGGGCCTTCTGGCTAAATCCGCCATCCGCCATCTACAATCCGCAATCCGGTTTTCGTTTCCACCACGTCTCGACCGACGAAGTCTATGGCAGCCTCGGCCCAACCGGCTGCTTTACCGAAACGACTCCCTACGCCCCCAACTCACCGTACTCCGCCAGCAAAGCCTCGAGCGACCTGCTGGTGCGCGCCTATCATCACACCTACGGCCTGCCGGTTATCACCACCAATTGTTCCAACAACTACGGTCCCTACCAGTTTCCGGAAAAACTCATCCCGGTCATCATCGAGGCGATTTGCCACCGCCAGCCCATCCCGGTTTATGGCGACGGCTTGAACGTGCGCGACTGGCTTTACGTGGGCGACCACGCCGAGGCCCTTTGGCTGGTCCTCACCCGCGGCCAAACCGGCGAGACCTACAACGTCGGCGGCCACAACGAGTGGTCCAACATTCGCATCGTCGAACTGATCTGCGATCTCATGGATGGCATGGCCCCCCATCTCGGCGGCAATTCCCGCCAGCTCATCAAATTCGTGAAGGACCGGCCCGGCCACGACCGCCGTTACGCCATTGACGCCGCGAAGATTCAAAAGGAACTGGGCTGGAAGCCGGCCCACACCTTCGAAACCGGCATTCGCGAGACGATCCGCTGGTACCTGGACCACCAGGATTGGGTGAAAAACGTAAAGAAGAAAACTGGCTGACACACCTTTACATTGAGGGCCGTTGGGCGTATCTTCTGCCGGCAATGAAACCCTGATAAGAACACAAGATCCAGTTGGACTCCGCAATAACATATTCGGGCAGTCATCCGCGGCCTTGCGCGGCGGGTTCGGTGCGACGCTTGATCTCTTGGAACGGAATGGCGCTTTTGGGCCTGCTCTGCGCCCTTCCCTCCGCCTCGGGCCAGAGCATCATTGCCCCGCCATCCGCCAACTTTGAAACCCAGGCTTCATCCCACACCCTGACGCCGCAATCGGTTCCACCCGTTCTCAACGCTTCCAACGCCGAACCCGGCATCTATCAATGGGGATTGGTGGATTTGCACCCGCACTTCTTATACCGCCTAACTTACGGGGACGGCATCCCGTCCACGCCGACCAATCGGGTCAAGACCGCCATCCAGGAATTCTCACCCGGCATGCTCATCCGGATTGGGGACCAATGGACGCTCGACTACACACCGACCTACCGTTTGTATTCCAGCAGCCGATTTCCGAATTATCTCGACGAGTTGGTCACGCTCAATGGAAGAACGGCCTACAATGACTGGGTGATGACTTTGAGCCAGACCTACTCCTCCAGCGATTCTCCTCTGTTGGAGACCGAGGCTCTGACCCAACAGGAAAACTTCCTTACCGCACTATCCGCCAGCCGGGTGCTGGGCAGCCAGTTCTCCACCCAGTTCGGGGCGACCCAGAACTTCCGTTCCAGCACGGTGGAAAACTTCTCGCAGAACATCAAGGAATGGTCCGGGTTCGTTTCGTTGAATGATCAGATTTGGAGCAGCTTTGGCGCCAGCATCACCGGCACGGGCGGCTACGACCTAGTTTCGCCGGGCGCCAGCATGACCTTTGAACAGGCGCAAGGCGCGGCGACCTGGACGCCGGGAGAGAAATTCACCATGACGGCGGGTGCCGGGATCGAGGTCCGCCAGTTGCTCGGTTCGGAATTGATCAATCCAATTTTCAACGCCGCGGCCACTTACAAACCTTGGGAACATACCGCCGCGTCCCTCCGGGCCAGCCGCACGGTTGCCCCTTCGTTTTTCAACGATGATGTGATTGTTGCGACCTCAATTTCCGCCGATGTGAGCCAGCGGTTCCTGCAACGTTTTACCTTGGACGTTAGTGGCGGCTATTCCTCCACGCCTTTTGTCGGGTTTGCCCGGGTGAGTGAATTCCTTAATTTTCATGAGCAAACGCAGATCAATCCCACAACCACCGTCCAGCAATCCCGGGCAGACACCTCGCGTTTTGCCACAATAAGATTGTCCACCGCCGTCCGCAAACGGGGCACGGTTTCGGTTTTTTATTCCTATCTGACGACCTCTTCCGGCCTTTCCGCCTACAACTTTTCGAGCACCCAGGTCGGGCTCGAACTTGGCTGGCGCTATTAGCCGCCGCATTTTCCATTGGAGACGCGCGCAAAATAAGTTAATGTTACCCAACTGAGAAGGAGCCCATGCAGAATTCTGGCGAACTAGTTTCTATGCAGGTCACAGACAAACCTCCTCGCGGTCCCGGCTTGCCCGGCCAGCCGCGAAGTTTCGGCGCCAGGCGCCTCACGGTGC